>Ga0209541_10014307_pt1 | contig 11977 bp, 9 predicted proteins | sample RifCSPlowO2_01_FD_184027 | JGI IMG/M metagenome (GOLD analysis project Ga0209541, IMG submission 184027) | Groundwater microbial communities from Rifle, Colorado - Rifle CSP2_plank lowO2_0.1 (SPAdes) (version 2) | ecosystem: Environmental > Aquatic > Deep subsurface > Groundwater | place: Rifle...
AAAAAATCAATTTTAGTTGCTGCGATAATATCATTAATGCCAATGAACTTTGTATTCCTAGCATTTATAATGGCGGAAAATTTGTTTTATCCATTATTTTTAACATCAATTTATTTAATATATAAATCATTTACAGAAAAAAATTATAAATATGATATCCCTGCGGGAATATTTATAGGATTAACATTTTTAACCAGGTTTGCAGGAATAGCATTGGTAGGCATAGTAATAATAATGTTTTTATACAAATTATTAAAAAAAGAATTCTTTGAAATTAAAAAAAAGACTGTAATGGGATTAACAACATTAATCGTTATCCTGCCATGGTTTATAAGAAACGCCATAAACTTTGGATTTTCACTACAGGGGATGCTTGGGCAATATTCCTCAGAAATAACAAAGCAGGTTAGCAATTATCCATTAAATATGATTTACTGGATTGTTTTATATTCCATTTATTTTTTGTTTACTTCATTTATAATAATTACCCTATTATCTTTTTCAAATTTAAAAGAAAAATTCAAGGAAGAAAAAATGAAAATATTTATATTAATTGCAATGATAACTTTATTTGTAGTTATTATCGGTGCAGCACAGCATGCAGCAAAAAGCGGGCCAAAAGAAGAAACAAATCTTCCAGGATTAATTGGCAGACCAATAGGAAGATATGTAGATACAGCCCTGCCTATACTTTACATTCTTGGATTGATAACTTTCTTCAGGTATAAAAAAGACAAAAAAACAGCGAAGATAATTTTTTTAATATCAATACCGCTGATTATTTTAGGATCCCAATTACTCTACTTTAAGTTAATACCTGTAAATAACATCTCCCTGACACTTTTAGGAGTAACAAACTTAGCACTTTTAAATTTTCTAAATCAAAAATTATCAATAATTATAATAACAACAGTACTTATATTTTCTTCAGGTATGATATACTACTTATACAAAAACTCAAAAATAAAATTATTGAGTATAATATCAATATTATTAATAATAACAAATTTGGTAGCATATGCAGGGATAATACATAATTCAAAAACAAACTGGGAAAATCACCCGCAGATTGAATTAAGTAAATGGATTTCTAAAAACATTGATAAAAATTCAAAGATTCTTGTAGATGAAGACTATTGCGGAATTTTTGATAAAAACAAACATGAAATCCTGTGTACATCTGGAAAATCAACCGCGTTAACGGCGCTCTGGATTATGAATCCGGTAAGCATAAATAGTATAGAAAATGATGCAGATTATATAATAACAATGAAAGGATTAGATTTAAAACTAATTAAAGAAACACCTAATAATATACACTTATATGAAACAAAATGAAAGTCTTGATTAGTATACCTGCATATAATGAAGAGAAAACAATAGGAAATATAATAAATGAAACTAAAGAGGTTATGTCTAAAACCAAATATGATTATGAGATTTTGGTCCTGGATGATGGGAGCACAGACGGCACAGTAAAAGTTGCAAAAGATTTAGGAGTCTTGGTATTTTCAAACTCCAGCAACTTGGGTTTGGCAGAAACATTCAAAAAAGAAATAAAAAAATTTCTTGAACTAAATGCAGATATTATGGTTCACACAGATGCAGACGGACAGTATTATGCAAAAGATATCCCAAAGCTGATAAGAGAAATAGAAAATGGTTATGATCTTGTTCTTGGAAGCAGGTTCATTAAAAAAAACAAAAACATGCCCACTTCAAAAATATTTGGTAACAAAGCATTCGCAAAAGTAATTTCTAAGATGTTAAGAATTAAATTGACAGACACAACAACAGGCTTTAGGGCATTTACAAAAGAAGTTGCAGCAAATATCCAATTTATAAACACATTTACATACACGCAGGAACAGATAATAAAAGCAGCAAAGCAGAACTTCAGAATAAAAGAAATTCAGGTAGAAACAAGAAAAACAAGAGAAAGCAAACTATTCAAAAATCCATTAGAATATGCCATAAAAGCATGGATAAATCTCCTAAGAATTTACAGAGATTATGAACCATTAAAATTCTTTGGAAGAATAGGTATGGTATTAATTTTAGCAGGATTTGTTGTAGGAATTTGGTTGTTTTATTTATTTATAACAACAGGCAAAGTTGGCCATATACCACTGACAATTTTAACAATGCTTTTAATAATAACAGGGATACAAATTATAAGTTTCGGATTCTTGGCTGATATGAAAAAAACATGAAAATACCAAAATTAATAAAAATAATAATTAGCTTGTTGATATTATTAATTCTTATAAAAATTGTAGGTCCAGAAAAATTATTAGAAATTATATTAAATATAAATTTAATTTATATTATTCCTGTAGTAATAATTTATATTTTAACTTTTTTTATAGCAGCATGGAACATAAATATCCTGTTGAATGGAATAAAAACAAAAATAGTTTTCAAAAAGTTGTTAAGATATACGATAATCAGCTGGTCTTTAGGTTTAGTCTCCCCGGGAAAAATCGGGGATTTCTCTATGGTATATTTCCTAAAAAAAGAAAAAGTCAAGATAGGAAGCGGTTTTGGTATAGTCTTGATTGATAAAGCAATAACTTTATTTGTGTTATTATTATTCGCCTTGCTAACCACAGTTATATTACTGACAAAAAAAGATTTTTTTATTGTATTGGTGATTATAATATTGGCATTTTTTGGAACCATAATAATCTTAAATAAAAAAACCAGGGAAATAATAAGGCATAAAATATTAGGAAAATACTCCAAAAATTTCAAAGGTTTTTATAAAACTATTGAATTCATCATAAAAAATAATAAAAAAGAATTAACTTACAATTTTCTTGTTACAATATTAAAATGGGTTATTTCAGGAATTAATGTTTTATTTATATTTTTAGGATTAGGAGCAAGTGGAAATTTAGTTTTAATCACTTTGATTAGCGCCTCACTGATTATATTTAATTTAGTACCAATAACCTTCCATGGGATTGGATTAAAAGAAGCAGCAGGAATATACTTATACGGCCTTATTGGAATATCTGGAGAAGTTGTTATTGTAACTTACATAATATTCAATATTTTAGCTTACAGTGTCGCAGCAATATCCTCCTATTTTTTAGCTGAAGAAATTGAAAAAATTATTTCTTTACGACGATGATATTAGTTGTAGAAAACCTGGATAAAAATCCTTTGCTAACAGATCCTTCAAAAAAATTAAACTTAGCCAAAAACCTCATATACCTATTAAAAAAGGTATATCTACCTGGGACACCGATCTTAAAAAAGAGGCGCGGTGAAGGCAATAAATTAAATCCAACTCTCTCCAAAATATTAAATTTATTTTTTGTAATAATCTCACAAACATGGCTCCAAGGTAATGAAATTTCAGGCCCATAGCGTCTGGCAACGCCGCTACGAAATAGCATCCCATATATAGAATATTTATTCAGGAAAGAAATTATTAGTTTCCCGTCTTTTCGCAAATTTCTGTAAGATAAGTTAACTAACTCATTTCTATTATCAGCAGGAATTCTGTTGAACTGGTCTAAACACAGAACAGTATCAAAATCCTTCTTGTTAACTTCTAAATTCCTGGAATAAATAAAATGAATATTTTTTAATCTGTGAAAATCAGCTTTCTCTCGCATCCATTCAATTAATTTTTCAGAAGGAGAAACCATATAAAATTTAGAATCAGGTTTTCTAGCAGCTAACTCAAAAATATAAATTCCAGAAATATCGTCTAAATATAAAACACTCTCGCCTAAGTTTCTGTTGACAAAATCAAGTTGTTTTTCTAACTCTAAAGCAAACAAATGGTAATACCCTATATTTGGAGATTTGGCAAAAATCGTCCTGGCTGCCAGATTTTTTATTTCGTTATAACTCCAATCATCAGGATTATTGCTTTTTTTTAGCGCAAAGTTAACCTTATTAGAAAATAAAATTTCACTTAAATTCCTTTTTATGGGAAAGATGGGTTTTTCATCAGCATAACCAAAACCAACACAACCCAAAATATGGAAATAACTTGGAATGTTTAGTAGTTTTTTGACAATAGCTTTATCACCATAACCAGCCATCCAGCAAGAGCCAATCTTGATAGAATACGCATAAAGCATCATATTTTGGATTGCTGCAGCTGCGCCTTGTATATTTGCAAATCTTTCATTACCAAATCTTTTATCAGTTATAACAAAAAAGGGATTGGGTATTCTGTCAATCCACTTAAAACCGGCCTCTTCCAATAATCTCCTTTTCAGGTTGCCGTTATCTATAGAAATAAAATAAAACATTTGCTGATTGCAGGAAGATGGAGCTTGAATTCCAGCCTGAAGAATTTCGTTCAGGAGATTTTTAGGAATTTTCTTATTTAAGAATCTACGGATAGTCCTTCTTCCCCATATAGCGCTTTTAAGTTCCATCTATCTATCCCTCATTAAAAGCCTGATTGTACTATCCTTATAAATCCTGTCCTTATAATTTCCAAACATCAATGCCTTTAAAACCAAAAACAAAAATTTAGTCTCTATGATATAACTAAGTTTATTTTTATTCTCGTCCAAAATATTAACAAAACCAGAATTAAAATTGTGGTATTTGCAGATTCCATTCAGAAGTTTCAGAGATTTTACATAATAAATTTTCTTTTTAGTTAATTTATATAATTTTATCAAAACAACAAAAAAATCTACCTGCGGATCTAACCTAAAATATTGTGGATTATTCCCATACTCCATATTAGGGTCAGCACATACCTTATAACCTTCAACACCTTGTTGCACCAAGCCGGACCGATTCTGTTTTTTTATCCAAAAATTAGCAATTTTTTCAGCATCCTCTAAAAATTTTTTTTCTTTTGTAGAAATATAAAGCTCTAAAAAACAGTCTGCAACAGCATGGTCACATCCTAAAAATTTGTGAGAACTTTTTTTGTCGTATAAACAAAATAAAGATCCATCCTCACACAAAAATTTAGACCTTACTCCAGAATGCCATTTCTGCAAAGCAGTATAAATCTCCATATCTTTCGTTATTTTATACAAAGCATTCAAGCCGTAAACTAAGTTTGTATTGGCCTTGCTGCTCATGGCACTGTCAATGTTAAAACCAAATTTCTTTCTAAATAGAATATTGACCAAATCTTTAATAAATTTTGACTTAACAACAAAAGGAAACAACCCATTTTCTTTAAAATATTTATTATTAATCCAAAATAAGGAAATATTTTTTGCAATTTTTAAATATTTTCTGTCTCCGGTAAAATTATACAAATTACACAGTTCTTCAATATACAGCCCGAATTTTCCGCTTGAAAAATTTAAACCAAACCTCAAACTAACAAAATATAAATAAGGAATAAATCCATCAGTAAATTTTCCAATAGCATCAAACAATTTCTTAGAGGCATCAAGGTGAACATGATTATTGGTCAGCAGATACATTAAGTTCAGGCCTAAAGAAATATCAGTCATTTTATCAAAATTATATATAAAACCAAATTTTGGTTCTGTTGTAAAAAATCCATCATTTTGCTGAAATTTTTTAATAAAAAATTTAGAAGCATTATCTGCAATTTCACTATATTTAAAATCTAAATTTTGTCCTGCCCAAAACAAAAAAGGCATAGTATCTCCTAAATCTTCAATCATTAAATTACCAAAAGATTTTCCATTCTGAATATTGGTATATTCCCTAAAGTAAGGAGCCTGATTACTGCTCAATATAAATTTAATCAATTTATCAGCTACTTTTAAATATTTATCATCCATTTTTTAATAAAGAGTCATATAATTTTATATATCCTAATGCTGCTTCCTCCCAACTAGGATTTGCTTTTCTTACTGCTTTTAGGCCATTCAATGAAAATCTTGCCCTTAACTCATTGCTCGATAACAATTTATTTAATTTATTAGTAAGCATATTGATATCATTTATCTTAACAATAAATCCATCCCTCCCATCTTTAATGAAAGATCTAATATCCCCCACATCAGTAGTCACTACGGGCAATCCAGAAGCCATAGCTTCTAACACAACATTTGGTCTCCCCTCAGACTCGCTTGACAAAACAAAAACATCTGCAGCATTAAAATATTGATAAACACTGGCTGGATCAATGCTGCCAATAAAAGTTATATTAGAATTTAGATTAAGCCTCTTTACTAAGTTAATAAGATCATATCTCAAAGCACCATCACCAACAATCAACAACTTAATTTTTTTATTTTTATCTGCTAAATAATTAAAACTTTTTATTAAGATGTCACATCTCTTAACATTTAATAAATTGCCTACAAAAAGAACGATTTTATCATTTAAATTCAATCGAAGTTTCTTCCTAATTTTCATTTTATCTCTTTTCTTAAAAAGTGCATAATCTAAACCATTTGGAATATACAAAAGTTTATCACTATTAATACCAAAAGATTTAAAAATTTCTAGATGTTTTTTATTATTTGAGGTAATGCAATCACACCTCATAGCAACAGATTTAAAAATAAATTTCCAAAAAGAGCTTCTAGACGCTAATAAAACCTCAGAACCCCTAGTAGTTACAACTAAAGGTTTCCTATAAACTTTCTTTAAAATTAACCCCATAAAACCAGAAGGCAACAACCACTGTGCATGGATTAAATCAGATTTTTTACCAATTTGTAAAGATTTTAAAAAAAATGAAAAACAAAAAAATGGTAATTGAAATTTGCCATAAAAACTCTTAATAGCCTCTGGTATGCCCCCAACTTCAGTAAAAGTTTGTAACCTTCCAAAAAAATAAGTAAATCTTCGAATTTTTATACCCTCAAAAACTTCATTATTATATTTGCTTCTTTTATAAAAAGGACAAACAACCTCTACATCCAATTTCTTATCAACCAAACCCTTAGCAAACCTGTAAATAAATGGACTTTGCGTATCACCAAAATACGCAGGAAAAGAAGATGTTAAAATACAAACTTTCATATTATAAAAATACCCAAAACAATTATAAGCCTTTCCTCAATAAAAATCTTATGAACTCAAAGGTAATCCACAAAAAGATAAAAGGTAATAATAGAGAAACTGTTTTAAAAGAGGTAGAACAAGCTATGAGACTATCTGATTGGAAAAAACATGTAAAAGGCAAAAGTGTTTTTATAAAGACAAATCTGCTTTTAAAAAAGGTTGTTCCTGGACTATGCACTTCTCCCTGGGTAATAGAGGGAATAATAAAGGTTTTAAAAAAAGACAAAAGAAAAATTTACATAGGAGACTGCAATGTAGCGACAACAAAGCAGGTAGAAGAAGCAGCCAAGAATTGGGGTATAATAGATTTATGCAAAAAATATAATGCCCAGTTTATCAATTTATCAAAGCAGCCTACAAAAAAGATTGAAATAAATGGAAATATATTCAAATATTTAGAAGTGCCTGAAATATTAACAAAAGTAGATTCTATAATTAGTGCTCCAGTTTTAAAAACACATGTAATACCTAAAATGACATGCGCCCTAAAAAACCAGTGGGGCTGCATCCCTACATTCAGACAGCAGCTGCATACTGTTGTCCATGAAGCAATACCAGAAATAAACAAAGGACTAAAAGTAAATTTCGCAGTCGTTGATGCAACAATCTGTCTGGAAGGCAATGGTCCTGTTAATGGAATTCCAAAAATAGTTAATTCTATTTTTGCTTCAAATGACTTAGTTGCAATTGACGCAATGGCAGCAGATTTTATAGGAATAGGATATAAAAACATCTCATATATAAAAAATTCAGAAAAGTTAGGAGTTGGCTCAACAAAATATAAAGTAATTGGAGACAAAATAATAGAAACTAAATTTTTACAACCAAACATAAAAACAAGCCCGATAGTTAACATAGAAATGAAACTGCGAAAGATTCCTATACTAAATTATTTAATATTTAAAACACCATTATTTAAAATACCTGCATTTATGGCCTCAAGATATAACACAATATACTGGTACCACACGCAAGGAAAGAGTGCAATAAATAAAGTACTAAAAAACAAGCTTTATAGGGAAGAATTTATGCCTTTGATTAAAAATGCCTAAAAAAACAATTATTCTCGGAGGAGGACTTGCTGGTTTATCAGCAGCAGATAAGCTTCTAAATAATAAAAATTTTAAAGTAACAATACTGGAGAAAGCACCCTTCTGGGGAGGCTTAGCCAGCAGTTTTAAAGTGCCGACTGGAGATTTAATTCCAAGATTCAACCACCATATCGTACGCACAAACAAAACAACATTAGCTTATTTAAAACATTATGATCTTCTGGGAAATAATATATGGAAAAGAATAAATCTGGCAATAGCTCTCAACAAAAAAGTCTACAACATAAACAAACCATTAAAATACCTGCTATTTCCCTACCTGAATATAGCAGAAAAAATCAGGTTTGGACTCTTTGGACTTTACATTTCTTACATTCTAAATCCTGACAAACTTTCAGACAGCTTAGACGCAGAAACATACCTGAACAAAATGTGCGGAAAATCTGTGACACAAAAAATATATTATCAGCTTTACGGAAGAAACAAGTTTAATATCCCATTAAACCAAATAGCAATGAAACAATTCGCACATAGAATGAAAGAGCGTGAATTCAATGACTTATTTACATATCCTATGAAAGGAATACAGGGAATGATAGACGGACTTGTGCAAGATTGCGCATCAAAGAATTGCAGAATGCACTTGCAGACAAATATAATCAGCCTGGATATAAATAAAAAAATAATAATATACTCAATAAAAAACAAAAAATATTTAGAGAAATTTGATATCTTAATAAATACAATACCTGTCCCTGAACTAATAAAATTTTGCAAAGGAATTCCCAAAGAATATATAAATAAGATAAAAAAACTACGCTATGTACCTGTAGTAGGCCTGTTATTCGGAACTAAAAAGTTTCTCGATCCTGAAAACTACTGGATCAATTTTATAGGCGAACACATACATGTTATATACCAGCACTCAATGCTTATTGACAAATATAAAAGTAAAGTAAGCTGGTGCATTAGATACGGTGGCAGTGAAGAAGACATGCCAAAATCAGACGAAGAAATAAAAAAAATATATCTTAAAGAGATGCACAATTATTTTTCAGACATGGAACTTGACTGGTGCTATGTATTTAGAGAAAAATACGCAGAGCCAATATATGATAAGGATTATCCAAGATATGCCCCAACATACACAACCCCAATACCATATTTATTCAACTCAGGAATCCAGGTAACATTCCCGAAAATTAGAAATATGAATGTAGCGCTAGAATCAGGTATAAAAGTAGCAGAAATAATTAAGGAGAAATTTAAATGAAATTAACAACATTTTTGCAATTATTAAGAATAAATCAATGGTACAAAAACCTAGTAATATACTTGGCGCTAATATTTTCAAACCTCCTGTTTGATGGCAGATTATTCCTGCTAACAACAATTGGCCTGTTAAGCCTGTGCCTAATATCATCAACAAATTATATAATTAATGATATCATAGACAAAAAAAGAGATTTAAAGCATCCTGAAAAAAAATTAAGGCCGGTAGCATCTGGAAAAATCTCTGTAAAAACAGCATTATTTATAGGTGCAATAATTCTTTCGTTATCATTATTAATAGCTTACAAAATATCTATAATTTTTCTAATTTCTATTGTGGGGCTTTTTATTTTAACATTATTTTATTCAATTTATCTAAAAAACATTGTTTTGCTGGATATCATCCTGGTTTCAGCAAATTTTGTAATAAGGGCAATAAGTGGTACTTTTATAATAAACAGGATTCTTTCTCCCTGGTTAATTTTATGTCCATTCTTTTTGGCATTATTCCTAATTGTAGGAAAAAGAGAAGCAGATATAAAAATACTAGGTAGCAACGCATTTAAGCACAAAGAAGTTCTTAAGTATTACACTCCTGAAATAAACAATATTCTGATGATTATATCCACCACTTTGTTAATAACATCTTACTCTCTTTATGCATTTCTAGGAGAACACAAAAATTTACTTCTAACTTTGCCTTTTGCTATATATGTTATATTAAGATACTTATATTTAATCTACAGTGGATCAGAAATTGCAAGAAAACCTAACCTAATTTATAAAGACAGGGCACTGATGATAGGAATATTATTATGGATTATAGCTATTTTCTTTATGTTATATCTAAATTTTAATACTTATCAAATAATTTACCCCAATTTGTCTTCCTAAATTTATTAATCCTGTATCTGCCTATTGTATTGTACCACAAATAATCATGATAAAACTCGCTTCCAAAAATACAGAGATTAAACAAGCCAGTATGAAACAACAAAGGCTCGAAAAAATTTAAAGCACCTTTTCTAAACAGCTGGTCAAAATATATTACAGGACTTTTATAGGTCTTAAAACCAAAATTAACTTTTGAAATATCTTCACCAATAATCTCTATTTGGCTAACATCACCAATTCCCAATCCCTTATCATGTGCAATTTTAATAAAGGGAATTTTCATAGGATCATATCCCATCATCTTCGCAGAAACAGCATCAATGGCAACTTGATCAGCACTTGCCAAAATATAATTTTTTATTCTCGGTATCATTGTTCTTGGGCCTTTGCCATCACCGCAGACAGTCCCATCCGCAACAGCAAATATTCCTTTATGTATTTCCTTCTGTATTGTTAATAAATCAACTAAAACTTCATGTATCTTAGCATGGCAGTGATGCCTTTTTTCAGTTATTAATCCACCAAAAGCATTTTTCATACTGCACGTAATTTTAGTATGCCCATGTACTTTAATCGTTGGAAAATGAACTACATTAGTTCCAATAAACATTTTAGGAATTTGGTGTCCATCATCAAAAATTTTATCTATAGCCAGCATTTCATGTTTAGGTTTATAATCAACCCACTTAACATCTGTTAGTGGTTGGTACTTTAAATTATATTTCTGTAAAATAGGTAACCATTTATTATCTCTTGCTCCCTTCCAGACGTCTGTAACTACCGTCTTGTTTTCAACAGGAATTAATTTATTGTAGCCATCTTCCTTCATCTTCCTAACAATTCCTTCTAACTGCCAGGGCTGTGTGCTGCAGGAAGGAAAATATTTGCTCCAAGAAAGATTCAGTTTTAAAATTGTTTCACAATCTTTAGAAATAATCTTCTTATAACTAGAAAGAGCTAATAATCGGGAATAATCTTCCAAAACAGTTTCAGGTTTTGTTTTTAAGACAAAAACTTTAGATGGCATGAAAAGGATATTACCAATACTTTTATTAATGTTTCCCGCAATAAAAAAATATGTTAAAAAAAGACAAACTCACAACTTATATCCTGATAACATTGATAATTCTTGGAATTTTCTTAAGATTTTACAGTTTGGGAGAGGAATACTTATGGGATGATGAACAGCTGTCAATGGTTAGCGCAATAAAAATACATAGGCAGGATTTAAAATCTGGGATAATGTATTTCCAGGAGCACCCGGGATTGGGAAAATGGCTTGTTGCACTTCCCTCAAACTTTATCTCAGCTAACTATCAGCCACTGTCCGCACTTGGCCCAAACATGTTTGCCTGGTCATTTTTAGCGCATGAAGCACTTTCAGCAAACTATGTCGCAATAAGAATTATAAATGCCATAATAGGAACACTGGCAGTATTCTTTGTTTATTTGATAACAAAAGAACTTTTTAACAAAAAAGCAGCACTATGGGGTGCAGCAATAATGGCAACAGCACCAGATATGATAGCCTACAGCAGACACGAAGTACTAATGAAGATTATTTCTATAGCAATGGTGCTTGGTACAATTTATTTCTACATAAAATATCATAAAGAAAAAGTTCAGGATAAAAAATGGATTTATCTGGGTGCCGCAATAGTATTTATGGTATTTGCACTTGGTTCTAGAAATTTTGACCCTTTATTTATAATGCCTACAATAATAATATCTCAGTTCTTATTAAAAAGAGGGAAGTTCCATCTTAAAGAAAACCT
>Ga0209541_10014310_pt1 | contig 11976 bp, 13 predicted proteins | sample RifCSPlowO2_01_FD_184027 | JGI IMG/M metagenome (GOLD analysis project Ga0209541, IMG submission 184027) | Groundwater microbial communities from Rifle, Colorado - Rifle CSP2_plank lowO2_0.1 (SPAdes) (version 2) | ecosystem: Environmental > Aquatic > Deep subsurface > Groundwater | place...
CCGGTTATAAGTCCCGGTCCCATCGATTTCCAAAGTTTTTTTAATTTCTCGATCACTAATATATTTAATCATTTTTGTTGATAAACTCCAAGCAATAATCGAAAGCTAATAACCTCACTAGTTAAAAGATTACTCTCATATTAAAAATATGATACTATAAGTCTTGTCCAACACAGAATGATACCGAAATCATGAAGCAGTCCAACGCATAATGAGCCTGAACCCAGGCCCATTATGCGGACCGCATCAGTCATATACTTGTGATGTATGTACACAAATATGAACGATGCGGATATGGTTAGTATTGCACAGCTTGAGGCGTTCCTGAAAGGGGTCGACGGGGCAATAACTTTTAGCCCCGATACCAAAGGGTACGCTAACAAGCAAAAGATGTATGATTGGATCGGTCTGGCTATGTCCAGATTTGCCTATTGGCGAGTTTCTAAAAAAGAGCGGGGCATTATTCTATCATACATTCAAAAGGTTACCGGATTATCGCGTATCCAGATTAAACGTCTAGTCCGAAGAAAAAAGAGTTTAGGCAGACTCCGAGTAAAAACAGAGGGGCGCAATTCATTCCCGATCTGGTATGCTCCGGCCGATATCGCTCTTCTGGTTGAAACGGATAACGCTCATGGACGAATATCGGGAAATGCGACTAAACGGATAATGGAACGAGAATATCAAGTATTTAAAAAGCTTGAATATGAACGGATATCTTGTGTCTCGGTGTCTCATCTCTACAATATCCGTAGTACCTCCCGCCAGTATCAATCACATAGTCTGCATGTTGCTAAAACAAAAGCAGTCCAGCGAGACATAGGTATCCGTAAAAAGCCCAATGCCTATGGAAAACCAGGATATTTAAGGGTTGATACCGTCCATCAGGGAGATTTGGACAAAGAAAAAGGAGTCTATCATATCAATCTGGTTGATGAGGTAACTCAGTGGGAAATTATTGGCTGTGTTCGAGGCATATCCGAACAATTTCTTGCCCCTCTACTGATCGAGCTGCTGGAACGATTTCCATTTGTGATCTTGGGGTTTCATTCTGATAACGGAGGTGAATATATTAATCAGATTGTGGCCCGGCTTTTAAATAAGCTGATGATTGAACAAACAAAATCACGCTCCCGCAGGACTAATGACAATGCTTTGGTTGAAGGCAAGAACGGGTCTCGGATACGCAAGTATATGGGATATATCCATATACCCCGGCATCATGCCCAAGTCATCAATCAATTTTATCGGGACCATATGGATGTCTATCTTAATTATCATCGTCCTTGTGGTTTTGCCACCGAGAAGATAGACGAGAAAGGAAAGATAAAAAAGGTATACGATCTATACCGGATACCTTATGAAGCCCTTAGAAGTCATTTAAACGCGTCAGAATTCTTAAAAGAAGGTGTTTCACTTGAAATTCTTGATAAAATTGCTTATCAAAAAAGCGACAATGAATGTGCCGCTTTAATGCAAAAAGCTAAGATAAAATTATTCAAAAACATCATGAGATGATATATTGATTTCAGTATCATTCCTGGATTGGAAAATACTCTATAGCCTCATGAAACCATCTCGAATGAAAATATCCTTGCTACTTATCTTAGTTATTATATTCTCCTTTAGTTTTGGCGTGACTACAATGCAAATGGATAAAGATGGTAGTATGTCAGATTGCCCTTTTATGAATGCCACCTCTATCTGTCAGATGAGCTTTTCCGAGCATATTGAAGTTTTTCAGAATATGTTTTCGGGAGTACAAGCTAGGAGCATTTTAGTTTATATTTTTTTCATATTTCTGATTTTCCCCTTTTCAATGATACCGAAAGGCAACTCTCCTCCAAATACGGTCAGACTTTTTACTAAAGAGTATCCACGTCTCTATAATTTCAACAAGATACTTCTTGCTCTTTCTGATGGGATTATTCAGCCGAAACTCTACGCTTAGTCTAAGCACATCAGATTTTTCTGATTGTTTAGGTTATTTTTTTAATTACTCCTAATAGTTTATACTTTCTAGTAAAAACTATTGGATATACTCTATATTATGGAAGAACAAAAATTTTTAGAAAAAGAAGTAAGTCACCTGGAAAAACAGTTAGAATCTGTCAAAGACGAGCCTAAGTCAAGATTTGATAAGACAAAGCTAATATTGCCGGGAGCGATTCTTGTCGCAGCTCTGCTTATAAGCGGCTCGCTGTTTTATACCAGAACTGGTGCCAGTAAAAATTTAGCCGGCACCAATATCGGAGGACAACAAGCCCCCCAAGCTGGCGCTAAAGTAAACGTCTCTGCCGATGATGACCCTTTTCTAGGTAAAGAAAAAGCCAAGGTTACCGTGATTGAATTTAGTGACTTTGAATGTCCATTCTGTCGATCATTTTGGAGAGATAGTCTGCCACAGTTAAAGAAAGATTATATAGATACAGGTAAGATTAAATTTGTGTATAGGGATTATCCATTAGATTTCCACCCTGGAGCTAAGCCAGCTGCAGAAGGAGCGGAATGTGCTCGGGATCAGGATAAATTCTGGGAGTTGCATGATAAGATATTCCAAGAACAAGATAAACAGGGTCAAGGAACTATTCAGTTTGGCAAGTCAGACGTTGTTAAATGGGCTAGCCAGATCGGTCTTAATATGGGCCAGTTTAATCAATGTTTAGATTCAGGTAAATATAAAGCTGAAGTCGAGAAAGATATTACTGATGGCACTGCAGCCGGTGTTTCGGGAACTCCCTCAACTTTTGTTAATGGCCGAATATTAGTCGGTGCTCAACCGTATTCTTCCTTTAAAGCATTAATCGATGAAGAACTATCTAAAAAATAAAACGACTATAATTGCAGGCATAATTATTCTGGTTGGGGTATGGTATTTCTACGGCATTATAAATAATAGTGGGTCAAATCTTGAACATTCGGCTCATGCCGCCAAATTTATTGAACTTAGCAAAAATGGCAACTCTGCCTGTTCTGTTATTTTTAAAGATTCTATAGCTTCAATGTCTGATAATTCCAGAATTCAGGGTTCGTGCTGTAGTCCGATGGATTTGCATCGTTATACTGAACAAGTTGAGGGGTTGAAGAAATACAAAGATGTAAAAGAAATACCGCCTGATCCATATGACATAGATGTAAGTTTAGCCAAGAGACTTATTGCTTACTACGATATCGAACTAACAGTGGAAGAACAAAAAGAATACGATTATGCAATGGAAAATTCGCATGAAAAAGGGCCTTGTTGTTGTAAATGTTGGCGATGGTATGTTTATGGTGGTTTAGGCAAGTACCTGATCAAAAACTATAAATTTACCGGTGAGCAACTCACTGAGCTTTGGGATCTTTCTGATGGCTGTGGCGGTTCAGGTGATCACGCTGGGCATTAATTTTGTGGACAAATAGCCGAGTAGTCATTACTCGTTAATGTTATAATAGGTAATGCCAAAATTAGTTGTACTAGAAGAGCTATCGTCTCCGGGTTGTACTCATTGCGCGGCTTTTCGCGCTTTTTGGCATACAATTGAGAAAGACTGGCCAAATGTAACATTCAAAGATATTAGCTTAACTACTCCTGAAGGTCAGAAGATGGTTCAGAAATATATGATCTTCGCTTCGCCGGGAATTATTCTGAATGGCGAACTTTTCTCCACCGGCGGTATTAATCAAAAAGAATTTATTGAAAAGTTAAAAGAATTATCTGCAGAAAATTCTAAATCCTAATATCTAAACTCTAAACAATATCAAATGATCAAAATCCAAATATCAAAACTTACCCCAGAGTGGTCATTACGCTGCGGGTTGGGCGTGATGTATTTATATTCTGGGATAGATATTCTTCGTCATCCGACGGCTTGGTTTTGGGCGGTAAGGCCTATATTGAAGTGGTTTTCGGCGGGGATGCAGACAACTTTAGGCCAGCCAGTTTTTATAAAAAAGTTTTTGATGTCGCAGGGAATCGTAGAGATTATTTTTGCTGTCGTCTTGCTTGCTTGGTTTTTGCCTAAAAAATATGCGAAATGGGTGGCCGGACTTACGGCACTAGAAATGGCCGCAATTTTATTTTTGATTCCGATTGATGCAGTTACATTTAGAGATTTTGGTTTGCTCGGAGGGGGATTAGCTTTATTCTTATTTTTGAACGGAGGATTTAAAGAAACTTCCAGTGTGGGCAATCTATCCATGTCTCAAAATAAAGTTGAGAGTAAACCTGCTAAAGAGGGTGAACCTTTGGTCCAAACATTTGATCAGTTTATAGGACAAAAGTAATGGCAGAAGAAACCACAATACAATCGGTTCCTGTTGCTGGCATCCCTGCGCCGGTTTCTGATAAAACTCGCAACTGGATTTTAGTTTTAGTTTTTGGATTGGCCTCTGTTATCGGCATGGGTCTAGTCTGGGCATTCTTTGGTTCTTCGAGTCAGGTTGAGGGAATGGGCTGGTACCTCTTTAGTTATGCTATGGGCCTAACGATGATAGTTCTGCCCTGCACATTTCCTCTAGCTTTCGTTATCGTTCCTTTGTCTATGGGCAAGGGACCAATTAAAGGATTGGGAATGGCTCTAGCTTTCGGGGCTGGCGTGGCTATCACTCTAAGCATGTATGGAGTGCTGGCAGCTATTATAGGAAAAACTTTCATAACTTCTTTCGGTGTTCAGGCAGAAGGAATGAAAAATTGGCTATACTTTATAGCCGGTATCATTGCTTACTTATTTGCTTTGGGCGAGCTTGGATTGATCAAATTAAGAATGCCCACATATTCTGGGGCAGCACCGAAGATTATTCAAGAGAAAAAGGACTATGTAAAGGCACTCTTGCTTGGTTTATTTCTCGGTAATATCGGTATCGGTTGTCCTCATCCGGCTACACCTTTGATATTCCTTGAGATTGCCCGTTCCGGCAACATATTTTATGGCTGGTCATTGTTCTTTGTTCATGCCGTGGCACGTGTTCTACCTCTTTTACTATTAGCACTTTTGGGAATACTTGGAGTAAATGGTTTAAGCTGGCTCTCATCCCATAGGGAAAAAGTAGAAAAAGCTACCGCCTGGATGATGGTATTTGTAGCAGGATTTATACTCGTCTTAGGATTATATACTCATGATTGGTGGGTAAATTCCGGCCAGCATACAGTACTTGAACAGATAACTCAGGAAGAGGTTCTTCTGGACACAGTTGGAAATCGTATCGGAACTACCAAGGGCGGACACGCTCACGGCCTGGAAACGGGTGAGGGATTATTCGGTCAGTCCCTCGAAGGAGGGAATTGGGCATTGGTAGGATTATGGCTCTTGCCTTTGTGGTGGGTATTTTTCAGAGAACATTATCAGGTTGATGTAAAAGTTGAAAAACATTAATGGACGAACAGCAATTTACAAAACCAGCTTTAGATAAATTTCGACAATGGCACTTTTGGTGGCTAGTTATTTTTTCATTCTTGCTTATTGTTACCTTTGTTTATTATCTACCGGCGATGTTTCTGAATCAGTCCATGGCCCCTCACGAAGTTCTAATAGGTGTGCCTATTGATGAAAGTCAACCGCATGGTCACGATGCTTCTGGCAATTCAATTCCAACCGGAGAAGAAGAGGAGGATTATATGATGTCCACCGAAGGTGTCCGCCTGCCGAATCTGGCCGGGCAGGGATCCGCCTCGGGCGGAGATGAGATGCAAGAGCATATGTCAGAAGGAATGAATATGGATGAAATGGCCGATGATCATGCCGAAGAAGGCCACGAAGCGGTTTATAAAGAGGAGTTTTCTATTAAAGAGGGTCTGGCCGTTAATCTTAATATAAATCCGGTGCCGTTTAATACAGGCGTTCCATTGAGCATGAATTTTTTTGTTAATGAAAAGCCTGGTAACCTGCCTGCCGGTCAGGCTGGTATTTCAGTTTTAGCAAATAAACTTGAGATTGAACATGAAAAGTTGATGCATGTTATAGGTGTTCGTTCTGATATGAATGAGTTTTTCCATATCCATCCAGAATTTTTGGCTGATAATCCATCTATTTTTAGTATTGATCATGTTTTCAATAAACCAGGCTCTTATAAAATTTGGTCAGAGATAAAAAGCGAGGGGGTTAATTACTCTTTTAGCCATCCCGAGATTAGTATTAATGGTGCTGGTCTGCGGGAAGAGAAGAAAGTTTCTTTTGAAAGAAATATTATAGTCGGAAATTATCAGATTTCTATGGTAATGAGTGATATGGCCGTAAAAGGCCGTGAAGTTAATTTATTTTTTGATATACACACATTAACTGGTCAAGAAGTTGATGCTGAACAGTATCTTGGTGCTGATATGCACCTCTCTATTATCAAGGATGATCGGAGTCAGTTTATCCATACTCATCCCGTTAGAAGTAAGACATCTAAGATGTCTGCCGACATGCCTTTGGCAGGCCGGACTTCTAACGGGACTCATCCCGGTGGCGGGAGCGAAGCCGATCATAGTCATTCTCGGGCTCCGCAAGCAATCAATGTTGTATTAGCTCATGGTGGAGAAGAGCCAGCTGGAGCGACGGATGAATATCAGACAACCTCTAGTGGAGATCAGGTTATCAGTTTCCATGTTACTTTCCCAGAAGTCGGATTATATAAAGTATTTGCCCAATTCAGGCCTCAGGGTATAGATTTGCCAGCTGATCAAGCGTTAATCGCTGAATTTTGGATACAGGTAGAAGAAAAAACGGCATTGCCAATCTCCCAATGGTGGATGCTACTGTTGGTTTCAATAATATCAATAGCTGGTCTAAGCTGGTGGGTGAATCGGTATTTAAAAGTTAAACCAGAAGACATAAAGATAAATGCAAAATGAAAAAATCAAAGTGTAAAATGACAGTTCAAAATCTTAAAATAATCAGAAATTTTCTAACCTTACATTGTCATTTTGATTTTTGATATTTAAATTTTACATCATGCATCATGAATAAGTATTTCATTCTTATCGGCATTACAATATTGATAATCGGCGGCGGCATATTTTACCGGACAGTTTTATTATCTGAAGCAGACAGGCCGGTCGAAACAGGCGTGGTCAGGAATTTCACCATTGTTGCAAATAAGGATGAATGGCGATGGACACCGGAAGTGATCGAGGTGGACAGAGGAGATAGGGTCAAGCTAGAGGTTATCAACGAAGATGAGTATGACCATGGAATTGCGATTGACGCTTTCGGGGTATCCCAGCGGATGCCGGCTAAAAGCACAATCAATGTTGAGTTTGTGGTAACCCAAGAAGGAGACTTTCAGTATTATTGTTCAGTGCCGTGTGGAGAGGGAACGGTTGATGGTAAAAAGCGAACCCATTTTGACATGATTGGAGTAATAAAAGTTAGACCAGTGAAAGAAAACCCAGTACCTTAAAAGTTGAGCATATATCTCTGTTCGGACCGGGTGTCGATTTCTTCCAGCGAGAAATCGCACCCTAAGTGCTCGGTATTTTGTCCGCCAGCTGGCGGAAACCTAGCCAAAATACCTGTGCAATTTCCTCCCAGAGACATATGCTCAACTTTTAATTAAAATGTCAATTGGTACGTAAAATTTTGTACAAATAATTAATATTTTCCATCCTATTTTCAAAACCTTTGAACCGCTTTAATACAAACACAAGATTTTTATGAAAAAATTCAGAAGACAAAGAATTGGGTCGGATTCTTAGACGGGGTACCCAATTTTATGTCTGGATTTTGAGTAAAAATCGCAATGTTTGTTAATGCGGTGAACCGGTTGAGAAAATAGTGAGGAAAGTATTAATAAACTTAAAACTAAATATATGACCAAAATAGTCCTCAAGGTAAAAAAGATGCACTGTGCTTCTTGTTCAATTTTGATTGACAAGTTAGTTGGTAAGCAGGCGGGCGTGGTGTCAATCAAGACAAGTTACGGTTCCGAAAAAACCGTTATTGAGTTTGATGAGAGTAAGATTACTCTTGAGAAAATCGATGAGCTTATCAATAAACTTGGCTATGATTTGATGCGTCCTGGTGAAAAAGGTTTCTCGGCTGAAGAAGAAGAGAAGAAAGAGGCGATTGGCGTTGAAGAGTCAAAGCGCCGGGTTAGAGCGGCTTTTATACTGGCTTTTCCGATAATTTTTTACTACATGGCCATTCACATGTTCAATGTGACCCATGTTCATGAACTGTTTGATTTTATTGCCCAGAGACAGCCTCAGTTGTCTGGTTCAGGATTTATGGCCTATGGTTCGCTTGTTACGGGATATATCTTTTGGTTTGTTGCCCAGCCGATGAAATGGTTCGGTAACTTGTTTGTTGATGTTTCTAATCCGCCGTTCAGGGTTGATCTGAATTATATTTATTGGATACTTTCGACGCCAATCCAGTTTGTTATTGCCTGGCCGTTCTACCGTAATACTTTTACCTCTATTCGAGTTGGGTCAGCCAACATGGATGTTTTGGTTGTTCTTGGAACATCAGCTGCATATTTCTACAGCGCCATCGGATTCTTGTTCTTTAATATCGACCATCCTTTTTGGGAATCCTCGGCGGCATTACTATTTTTCATACTTTTAGGAAGATATTTTGAGGCAGTAGCCAAAGGCCGGGCATCGGAAGCGATTAAGGAATTATTAAAACTAGAAGCTAAAGAAGCTCATGTGATGAGGGACGGAAAAGAAGTTACCGTGCCTCTTGATCAACTAGTTCAGGGAGAAATTATTGTTGTCCGTCCGGGCGAAAAAATTCCAGTTGATGGAGTTATTGTCGAAGGGACGACTCACATAGATGAAAAAGTTGTTACCGGTGAATCATTCCCCGTTAAGCGTGAAGTCGGAGACCAGGTAATTGGCGCGACGGTCAATCAGGAAGGATTATTTAAATTTAAAGCGACCAAAGTTGGCAAAGAGACATTGCTTTATCAGATAGTGGCGATGGTTGAAGAAGCTCAGGCCCGCAAAGCGCCTATTCAGGATTTGGTTGATAAGATAAGCGAGTCTTTTGTGCCGGCCGTCGTTGTTCTGTCTGTTCTTACTTTTGTTGGTTGGTATTTTTTTGCTGCATTACCTTTCAGGGCTGGATTGATTCGTATGATAGCGGTATTGGTTATTTCGTGTCCATGTGCCATGGGTCTGGCCACACCGACGGCGCTAATTGTCGGTATCGGCCGAGCGGCTAAATTTGGAATCATATTAAAAGGCGGTGAGGCGCTTGAAAAAGCCTATCGTATAAACGCGGTTGCCTTTGATAAAACCGGAACTTTAACTGTCGGAAAGCCGGTAGTCACAGATCTTGTTCCTTTGGGCGGATTTGATGCCAAAGAAGCGATAAAACTTGCGGCGGCAGTTGAAGTTGGTTCTGAACATCCATTAGCTGGAGCTATAATAGAAAAAGGTAAAGCCGAAATAGGCGAGTTGCCTGAAGTTAAAGAATTTAAAGCAGTTGCTGGGTTCGGTGTTCAAGGCAATGTGTTGGGATCGGTAGTGGCGTTGGGCAACGACGGTTTTATGAAAAATTTAGGTATTAACGTCGAAGAACATTCTGCAACATTTGAGAAGCTTCAAAACGAGGCAAAGACAGTTGTTTTCTTGGCAGTTCATGATGGTCATTCGATAGGCTCAGAACAACCATCGCAAAGCGATGGTTGGAGGCCGATAGCAATAATTGCTATGGCGGATACCTTGAAACCTTTTGCTAAAGAAGCTATTCAGGCGCTCAAGAAAATGCCCGCCCGAGGCGGGTCCCTGCCCGGCCAGATTCGGCAGGCGGGCGCCTTTGGCGGGAAAAAGCATATAGAAATAGTGATGATAACCGGTGATAATGCTAAGACTGCCGAAGCGATTGCCAGAGAAGTCGGCATTGACAGGGTTCTGGCTAAGGTTTTACCGAGCCAAAAAGTCGAAGTTATTAAAAAATTACAAACCGAAGGCCGGACGGTGGCGATGGTTGGTGATGGTATCAATGATTCGCCAGCTCTTGCTCAATCAAATCTTGGTGTCGCCATGGGCTCGGGGACCGATGTTGCAATGCAGACAGGCGAGGTAGTCTTGATTAAAGACGATTTACGCGATGTTGTAACTGCAATCCAGCTTTCAGGCAGAACGATAGTGAAGGTTTGGCAGAATTTATTCTGGGCGTTTATATATAATGTAGTGGCGATTCCGATTGCTGCCGGAGCCCATTTAATATTTACTCAGTCATCACTAGGTGTTCCGGCCGAGTGGGTGCTAAGTATTGCTCAGCAAGGTGGTCAGCTTGGCCAGATATTTTTCAACTTCTCTCAAGCCACACTTCGTCCAGAAATCGCCGGTTTCGCCATGGCTTTCAGTTCAGTATCGGTGGTGACGAACTCGTTATTGTTAAGACGCTATATTCCGCCCATGGAGAAGTTGTCAGAGAAAAGTTAGTTGTAGTAATTTCTCATTCGGTTCGCCGCATCAACAAATTACTGCGATATTTCTTCATTTTTCAGACAAAAATTGGGTACCCCGTCTAAGAATCCGACCCGATTTTTTGTTACCTGAAAAATCTCTCAAATATCTTGAATTTGTGATGAAGCGGCTCAAAGGATTCGAAATTACCACAACTAACTTTTCTAATTTGGTAGCCGAAGTTGTAAATGTTAGAATTTGTATATGATCATTGATGCTCATACTCACATAGGCAAATTACCCAACTCTCTTTATGGCGAAAGCTATGGGAAGAATTTAGATTTGATTTTAAATGAAGCCAAAGAAGGCGGAGTGGATGCTTTAATTATGATTGCTGGTATGGAAAAAGAAGATGGACGTAACCCCACCACTCAAAGTTTAATCAACCTAGTATCTGATCATAAAAATGTTTATGCTGACATGTCTGGTTTAGTTATAGGAGATGAACTTCAGACTGCTTACGGTGAAATGATGAAAAAAAGAATCAAGGAGTTAATTGAATATACTGCTCCAGAATTTAAACTTCTTTATGGTACTGATTGGCCCCTTTGCCATATGAAGCAATATATAGAATTTGCTCATAGTCTGGATTTAAAGAAAGATGACCTAGAAAAGCTATTTTCAGGTAATGCCAAGAAAATATTCAAATTAGATTAAAATATCCACCAAAAATTTGCATTCAGGTTTTATTCTAGTATTATTAATTTATGGTTAAGAATAAAATAAAAGATGAATATGCTACCAAGTCCGATATTAAGGATTTAAGGAAAGAGATAAATGAGGATTTTAAGCATCATGTTGGTACCTTGTATGAGAAATTTCATGGTGATATTAAATTAGTAATTGAAAGACAAGGTGGAATGGATCGAAGACTAGAAAGAGTTGAAAACAAAATAGATTTATTAACTGAAACAGTCGGAGATGTGAAGGTAGAACTTACTGGGAGCAGAATGGAATTAGATAATAAAGTTGATAAATCTGAGCATAAAGGACTTGAAAGGAGAGTCGTTGCCTTAGAAGCTAAATCTTAGTTGTATGGCTCCCCAGCCCTAATTTTGCGAGTTAAGGACGGCAGTCCGCTTCGCCGTTGAGGGATGTCCCTATTCGGGACACGCAGACTGCGATATTAGTTCTAGTTTTTATAAAAACAAAATTATTAAGTGTTAGCGAAGGCAAAATTAGAGCTGGGTACTCAATTTTGTAATCAATCGCTACGCTCTTGAACAAAATTGGTAAAAATTGAGATGAAAATTGAGGGGATGCATTGTGGAGCATGTGCCACTGGGATTCAGATGCTTACTTCGTCCATGGATGGAGTCAAAGAAGTTTTTGTAGATTATGAAAAAAAATTTGGAACATTTGAGTTTGATGAGACTAAAGTGACAAAGGAGCAACTCGTAAAAGCCATAGAAGAACTTGGTTATAAGGCCTCGTAATAAAAATAAGCCGAAAGGCTTATTTTTATTTATAATGCTTAACTGTCAAATCCTTTGGTACACTAGGCGCGATTACAATAATGGAAAAGTAGAAAGTTCAAAACTGGTTGCTGTTCGTTCTGTCTGTAATCATGGTCGGATAGGCGACTATGGCTGGCG
>Ga0209541_10014312_pt1 | contig 11976 bp, 11 predicted proteins | sample RifCSPlowO2_01_FD_184027 | JGI IMG/M metagenome (GOLD analysis project Ga0209541, IMG submission 184027) | Groundwater microbial communities from Rifle, Colorado - Rifle CSP2_plank lowO2_0.1 (SPAdes) (version 2) | ecosystem: Environmental > Aquatic > Deep subsurface > Groundwater | place...
TTTTGTTGCCATAGTCATGATCTGACTACGGTAACCCATTTATTGTCTAACCGTGGAGCCCTTGGTAACAGTTTCAACTAGCTAAAGGGCCTTCTTGACACAGGAAGTCCATCCGTGTACTATCTTTTTTAGTGTTAACAATCAAAAAGGAAACTCTCTTATGATCGCTCTTAAAAAATCCAGTCGTTATTCATGGCAATTGGCCTTAATCGGTCCCCTTTCTCTCTTTATCATTGGTAGGATAGGTTACGGTGCTGTATTTTCTCCCCTTCACGACGCACCAAGTTACCAACTGGCGTTTATTGTCTTTTTTTGTCTTGCAGGGGGAGCTTGTTTTTTCTCTGGTGTATTATATGCGGGTGGGGCAGGGAAAGGACTCCCGACAAAAGCCAGCGCTTTGCTCCCCGATCAGCCTTATAGAATATTGTTTGTCGAGGAGTTAGGAAATCCCATGGATACTAAGCGTCGAGTCAACCTATTTCTATTACCTCTTGTCTACAAAACGGTGGAGAAACAACAGGAAGTAAAAAGGCTTTTGGTTGAGTGGTCTGGAGTTACCAAACCACCAAAAGCTGGTGATGTGTATACCATCCTGACCGATGAAGCAAATAAAAACCGAGAGCTTCTTGGCCGCATTGCAAACGAGGTCAAGGTGACAGGCGGTACTGCCGTCTTCGCTTAGCCGCAACGCTATTTTAGGAATTACCAAAAGCCACCTTCTTTCTGAAGGCGGTTTTTTCTTACTCAGTTCAAGTTTTTCTAAACCTTCCTAGCTAGGAAAACCGAGATCGGGGGTTCTCAAATGTGGTGGACGAGTACATTTGTTTGACATTCTTTGAAAATTACTTATACTAAAACAAGGAGGACTTTATGAAATACAAACTTGTTAAGGTGGGGCAAGAGTTGGTTCACCCCATATCAAAAAGGCATGCGTTAGTCCAAGAGACTCATGATCTCGTGGATCGGATTGATATCCTCTGGCTTGATACTCATAGCAAGGAAAAAAGAGTCAATCCGGCCGATTTTGATCTTGCGGTGAATCGGATCTATACCCCCAAATAAAAATCAGGAGGTTCATAACTGGCCTTCTGATTTCATTTGTTGTATTTTTTCTAAAATTTTTCTAAATTATTTTAGCTTTTCAGAATTTCGTTACAATGTTTTTTGCGTGATTTCAGTGGAGAGTTTAGATATAAGTTCATCGAGGGACAGTTCGCCAATTTTGCCCTTGTCGCGGGATTCGAGCGTGATTTTTTGATCGGCCACTTCTTTGTCGCCGATAATAACCATGTACGGAATTTTTTCTACTTTGGCTTTGCGGACTTTTTTGCCGAGGTTTTCGTCATCGGTATCAATCTCAACGCGGATTTTTTCTTTTTGGAGTGTCTCGACAACGGTTTTGGCAAATTCGTTATGTGATTCCCGGACTGGAATGACTTTCACTTGAACAGGTGAAAGCCAGAGGGGAAAGGCACCAGCGAAGTGCTCGATTAAAAACGCGGTGAAACGCTCAATCGCGCCGATTGAAGAGCGGTGAACGACAAAAGCGCGGTGGTCTTTTCCATTTTCGCCTTTGTAGGTCAGGTTGAAGCGCTCCGGCATGCAGAAGTCGTATTGGACAGTGAAGGCCGTGTCTTCTTTGCCGTTGGCATTTTTCATTTGAACGTCAATTTTCGGACCATAAAAAGCAGCTTCGTTTGGAGCTTCAACAAAGGGCTCTTTGCGTTTTTTCATTAGATTCCGAAGCAGCATTTCACCTTTTTCCCACGCCGCGTCATTTTTGAAATATTTTTCTGTGTTAGCGCGATCGCCAAGTGAGAGTCGGAACGAATAATTAACTCCATGTTTCAAGCCAAAAACACCCGTGGCATATTCAATGAGATCGAGGGCAAAGCTAATTTCTTCCGCCGCTTGTTCCTCGTTCGCGCAAATAATATGAGCATCAGAAAGACAAAACGATCGGACGCGTTGAAGTCCCATGAGTTCTCCTGACTGTTCGTAACGGTACAGTTTGGCGAGTTCCGCAATCCGCATTGGCAGCTCCCTGTAACTTCGCGGTTTTGAAAGATACATTTGGAAATGATGCGGGCAGGTCATTGGCCGGAGCATGAATTTTTCATCATCAATTTCAATCGGCGCGTACATTGAATCTTGATAGTGCGGATAGTGGCCTGATTTTTCGTACAGCTCCAATTTAGCAATATCAGGAGTAGAGACGTGAAGATAGCCACGGCGTATTTCTTCATCTACGATAAAACGTTCAAGTAGACGACGCAGAGTTGCGCCTTTTGGAAGCCACATAGGAAGGCCTTTGCCGACTTCTTGATCAATATAAAAAAGGTCGAGTTCGCGGCCTAATTTCTTGTGGTCGCGGTCGTTCATCTCCGGCGGGCTGTTTTTTTCCATATGCAAAATGATAGCAATAATAGATACTTTGAGCAAAGAACTGGCCGTATTCGCTCCGCGAATACGGCCAGTTCATATTTAAGACAAAAACTTGAAAAATTCCTAGGAACTCTCACCTCCTAAATGTTTGTAGACCATCATGCCCAAGACAGAGCCGACCAGCGGGCCGAGGACGTACATGAGGCCGAAAGAATTGATACCGAAAGCGACGGCAGGATTAAGCATTCCGTTTGAGCCGAGAAGCGCGGCAATGGTGATGCCGAGAAGAAGCGAGCCGCCAACTACCACGCCCGAAATATCCTTTGGGGTTTTCCCGTAAATAACCGAGGTAATACCGAAGGTAAAGAAGAACATGCCAAGCGCTTCTGCAATACCAATCTTCACACCCGTCCCGATTACAAGAGTGGCAACCGTTGGCAAAGCCGCTTTGACAATTAACATCGCGATCCACGCGCCGAGAAATTGCGCGACCAAATATCCGATGGCATCGGCTGGTTTTATTTTACCAATTGACCACACGCCAACCGTTACGGCCGGATTAATGTGTGTGCCGGAAATCGATCCGATCGAATATACAAAAAGCATGAGCACGAGACCAGCGAGAACTGGCGTTGATACCGGAAACGTTCCCGAAAGTGAGAGCGCTACGGTTAAGGTGAGCGCAAACGTGCCGACACATTCCGCGACATATTTTTTCATAGATAGAGATTATTGCTTTTAATAATGTTTATTATATTCCCATGAGTAGCTTTTTCAATCAGGTTAGTGCTTTAATTTTTTCGGCAATGAGCGAGATTGTGCCATTTCGGTTTGAAATTCTGCCTTTAAGAGCGATGCATTTCTCTGCCACAAGCAAGTCTTTAAATTCAGAGAACACTCGAGGGAACACGACTGCTTCAATCGAGCCAGTCAAGTCTGCCAGTTTAATAAAAAGCATTTGCTCATTTTTTTTGGTGATGATTGATTTTGCTTCTTCGATAATTCCACCGACAACAACAATCATGCCTTCTTTGTATTCTTCTTTTGTTTTTTTAATGTTGACTTCTTGCTTTTCGAGCACCGCGCGATATTTATCAAGTGGATGGCCGGAAATGTAGAGGCCGAGAAGCTCTTTTTCCCACGCCAATTTTTCCGCGGCTACGGCAGGTGAGGCAGGCGCTAGCTTGAGCGTTGGTATGGTTGCATTTTCCGCCATAAGACCAAAAAGACTGACTTGATTGCCGGCGGATTTGGTGGTTTCTTTGTTGAATTCCAAAAGGTATTCAATATTATGAAGCATGGCGCCGCGTTCGCCGAATTCATCCATGGCGCCGCAACGGATAAGCGCTTCGAGCGATTTCTTATTCAGATTTCGGTCTTTGATTCTGGTTAAAAAATCTTCAAGCGATTTGAACTTGCCTTTTTTTTCGCGTTCCTCGATAATTGCCACCGCGATGCCCTCGCCGAAATTTTTTATGGTGGTGAGGCCGAAGCGAATACGGTCTCTCATCTCGTCTTTTTTGGTGCTTGTATCTTGGTTATTGATTATTGATTCTGATTTTACCACCGTGAAGCCGGAGAAACTTTCGTTTATATTTGGCGGAAGGACGAGAATATTCATGCGTTTGCATTCCGTAATAATTTCGCCGATCTTTTCGACGTCGCCCGAGTCCGCGGTTAAAACCGCCGACATGTAAATTGCCGGGAAATTCGCTTTCATATAAGCCGTTTGATAGGCCACCTTGCCGTAGCTCGCGGCATGTGCCTTGCCGAAACCGTAGGCGGCGAAGGGTTCGATCAATTTCCACAAACCTTCGGCTTTTTGCGCCGACATAGCATTTTTTACAAGTCCGGAGCGGAGTTTTTCTTTTTGTGCCTCCATTTCCGCTGGGATTTTCTTGCCCATGGCCTTGCGCAGTTTGTCTGCTTCGAGCCACGAATAGCCCGCCAGTTTAATGGAAATCAAGAGAACGTCGTCTTGGTAGACAATGACGCCATAAGACGCATCCAGAATTTCTTTCATGCGCGGATCGAGATAGGTTACCAATTTCGGATTATGTTTGCGTTTGATGTATTCGGGGATGCTTTCCATGGGGCCCGGGCGGTAGAGGGCCACCATGGCATTTATGTCGTGAATGGTGGTGGGACGAAGATCTTTCAAATAACGGGTCATGCCGGAGCCGTTTAACTGGAATAATCCAATTGTTTCGCCCTTGGCCAGCATCGCGAACGTTTTTTTATCATCAAGCGGGATGTTTTCGATGTCTATTACTTTGTTTTCCAATTTTGCCACCAAAGAAACCGCGTCGGCCAAAATAGAGAGATTTTTAATTCCAAGAAAATCAAACTTGAGGAGACCTGCTTCATCGACCGCGTACATGTCATATTGTGTAATGATTTTTCCTTCGCCTTTCGGGTCAAATTGAAGTGGTACGAAATTGGTGAGTGCGGTCGGGGCGATGACAACGCCGGCGGCGTGAACAGAAATGTGTCTGGCACACCCCTCGATTTTTTTGGCCATGTCGATAATGTCTTTCACATCCGCGTCTCCTTTGTAGAGCTGTTTGAGTTCTGGCACGATTTCCATCGCTCGATCAATCGACATGGGGAAGCCCTGGGAGCCCATCGGAATGAGTTTTGCAATTTTGTCCCCAGTGTTGTAGTCATAGCCCAAAGCGCGCGCCACATCCCGAACCGATCCTCGCGCCATCATGGTGCCGAAGGTTCCGATTTGCGCCACTTTGTCCGAGCCGTATTTTTTCTTGGCGTATTCGATCATTTCGTCTCGACGATTATCGGCAAAATCCATATCGATATCCGGCGCCGAGGGGCGTTCAGGATTTAAAAATCGCTCGAACGGCAGTTTGTATTCTATTGGATTGACATTGGTGATGCCGGCAAGATAGGTCACGAGCGAGCCGGCGACTGATCCTCTGATGGTGGTCAGAATGTGATTTTGATGCGCGAATTCGAGAAGATCGTTTACGACGAGGAAATAAGGCGCATAACCCTTGTCTCTGATTACTCCAAGTTCGTACTTGATTCGCGCCGTTATTTCCGCTGTCTCGGTCATAGCGCGTTTGGCGAGACCTTGGAGGGTTTTTTCTTTTAATTCGTCGTCATGAGAGCGCCCATTCGCAGTTTTGTATTCTGGAAAATTCCATTTACCAAGTTCGAGTTCGAGCGCGCAGAGATCAGCGACGCGCGCTGTATTTAGGAGTGCCTCTGGCATTTTTTTGAAATAGCCCAAAGCGGTTTTGGCGCTGATAAAAGAAAAGTCATCCTCCGCGCCGTCTGAATTTTTGTTCTCGTTCCACTCCGCGCCGGTTTGAATTGAGAGCAGGGTATCGCGAGCTTTTTTGTCCTCGCGGTCCAAATAATGAACATCGTGGGCGGCCAAGACAGGAATGTTCATTTTATGCGCCCATTCGCAGACGACCTCCATCGTTTTTTGATGGCCTTCAATTTCCGGATGGTGCGTTATTTCTATGAAAAAATCCGAGAATATGTTTTTGTACCACGAAGCTCTTTCCTCTGCTTTTTCAAAATCTTTATTTCGTATGGCATTCACGATTTCACTGTTGAACGACGAGGAAATGGCGACCAAACCGTCGGCGTATTTTTGAAGCAGTTCCTGATCAACGCGCGGTTTGTAATAAAAACCTTCAAGGTGCGAGAGGGTGACGATTTGGAGCAGGTTTTTGTAGCCCGTCTCATTTTTAGCCAGAAGCACTAATCGGGTGCGGCGGTTATCCACACCTGCTTGCTTGTCGAAACGCGTTCGGCCGGCGACATAGGTGTCTACTCCGATAATCGGTTTTATCCCCTCCTTCTTACATTCCTTGTAAAACTCGATCGCGCCGTAGAGATTACCGTTATCAGTTAACGCAAGTGTCGCCATACCTTCTTCTTTCGCGCGGGCGACAAGATCGGGAATTTTAGGTAACGCGGAGAGGAGACTGTAATGACTGTGGGTGTGGAGATGAGTGAACTTCTGTTTCATAGATGTTTGTATTATAATGGTAATAAACAACTAAGTGAAATTTTATGTCCAACGTTCAATTTGAAGATGAGAACAAGGTGTATGCGGGGACGCGCCCTCTTTCGCGTTCACGAGAATCGTTTTTAACGAAGTTTGTTTTGAGAGTAGGTTTGGCGAAGGACGATCGGGGTGTCAGAAATGTTTTTTTTGGCATTATTATTCTTGCGGTTGTTCTTTCCGTTATTTTTCTCTGGAAGAGTTTCGCGCCACAGACGGGGGGTTTCGTCACGACACCGGACTCGAAATCCACCCCGCCGCCGGCATTTCTTCGTTTTCATCAATAAATAATTAATTCAAATGTTTTTTACCACTAAAAAATCAGGTAGCAAGGGTTTCAGTTTGATCGAGCTTCTGGTTGTTATCTCGATCATTGGACTTCTGACCTCGGTGGTTCTTTCGAATTTGACCAGCGCGCGTGGGCGGGCGCGCGATGCCAAACGAGCGCTTGAAATGCAAACTATTTTTAACGCTCTTAATCTTTTTTATGATCAATATGATTGTTTGCCGAAAACGAGTGGCACCACTTGTGCTGGGGCGGCAGGGTACAGTGAAGCCAATGCGGGTGGGTGGGACTACAGTTCTCAAGGCGGATTTCTTACGTTTCTTCGAACAAGCGGGGTGATACCAAATGTTCCAATTGATCCACTCAACAATATGACGGGAGATGCCACTCCGGTTGGAACATATAGTTATCGTTATTACTGCTACTCGGGTTCGCCAGCAGGACTACATCTTGGCTACTGGTCTGAAAAAACGGGGGGTTATGTGTTTAAGAACAATCTCACTTCTGGTGGCTGGGCCGATAGTTCGTACACCTGCAAATAAAATTGAGATAAGATGCGATATGTGTTAGTCGGAGTAGACGAAGTGGGGAGGGGGCCGATTGCCGGACCGCTCGCGGTTGGCGCGTTCGCGAGCAGAAAAAATGTACTAAAGAAACATTTTTGGGGTGTAAGAGATTCCAAAAAACTTTCACCCAAGCAAAGGGAAGAGTGGTTTAGAAAAATCAAAGATTTGCAAAGGCTCCAGCTCGTTGATTTTTCCGTTACATTTGTTTCTGCTTCCTCAGTCGATACAATCGGCATTTCAAAAGCGCTTCGTCGCGCGATTTCTTCCTGTCTTTCGAAACTTGTCGTATCGCCGGAGCGCACGGAGGTACTTTTGGATGGCGGCATCAAGGCCCCGCGGCGGTTCCTACTTCAAAAAACAATTATAAAAGGAGATGAAAAAGAGAGAATAATCGCCTGTGCGTCAATTGTTGCCAAAGTCATTCGTGATCGCCGCATGACGCGTTTTTCAAAGCACTATCCGGAATACGGTTTCGAGGTTCACAAGGGATATGGTACAGTGAAACATTATGAAGCCCTCCGAAAGTATGGTTTTTGTTCCATCCATCGGAAAAGTTTCCTCCAAGGAGCAATAATCAATCACCCCACCCGAACGACTGCCATCGTTCAGTCGGGCGGGCAAGATACAATAACCAAAAAAATTCCAAATACCAATATTCAAAAATCCCCGTCGTTGCTTGAGAATTGACCGTTGGTTATTACTTGGTGTTTGTTTCTTGGTCATTGGTGATTGTGTGCACTTAAAGTATTCTCTCATTGAGGAATGATACTGAAAGGTAATCGTATCATCTAGCGAATGTTTTGAATAATTTCGACTTTGCTTCTTGTAATTTCCTGGCGCATTCATTGTCCGAATCTCTCTCCACTTCACTCTTAAGGGAAGTAGAATTAACTTCCGCCCGTAAATATTTCTCCCAATCTGGAAGCGAGCAAAGTTTCTCGTATGGCGTGAGGTAGGTGTCGTACTTCTTCTTTTCCTTGCCTCTTGTGTCAGTATACGAGGTCGCAAATCCGCACGGACGATGAAAATTGCAGTAGATGTTCATATGCTCGCGGTAAAATTCCATGATTGCTTGCGCATACTTTTTGGGAATGTGGGTGTAGCCCATGTGCTTCCGTACCCGAGACGCATTCTTGCCCTCCACCAGTGCGTTGTCATTCGTCCGTCGCGAGCGCGATTTTGTTTGTTCAATGGAGAGCTTGGTAAGCAGAGCCGCCACTACCTCGTTTATGTATTCGCTACCGTTGTCGGAGTGGAATCCCTTGATGCGAAACGGAAACGCAGCGAGGAGTTCATCGAGGAGCGGACGCAGAAATTCCTCGCTGATGCCCTCCACGCACCCGACTACTTCCCACTGAGTCACTTCATCCACGAGGTTAATGTGGTACACGGCTTTTTCCTTGTCCAAGTCCCCCTGATGTACCGAGTCAACCCTTAAGAATCCAGGGATTCCGAAGGGTATCGGCTTTTTGCGGATACCGATATTCACCTTCGTTGCCCGTGTTTTTTCAACATGCAACACCCCTGACACATACTGGCGGGAATGTTTTCGGAGCCGGTAGAGGTGTGCGACTGATATATCGGCCATGCGCTCGTACTCCTCTTTACCGAACAGTGTGAACTCGCGCTCCATGATGCGCTTCGTGGCTTCGCCGGAGATTCTGCCGTGGGCGTTGTCGGTTTCAAGAAGCCGCGCGATTTCCACTGTTCCATAGCGGAGAGGAAAGGAGTGTCTACCTTCCGTAATGACAAAGAGCCTGCCTGTTTTCTTTTTACGCTGTACGAGCCGCTTCAGTTGCGCGCGCGACCGCTTGGTTAGGGTCTCAAGATACGATAACACGATGCTCTTCTCCCGTTTTGAAATGCTCCAGTATCGGAATCGGGAGAGCGTCTTACCGACCCACTCATACATCCTCTGCTTGTTCTTGTTTCCTTTGGTTTCGGGACTGAATGTTACCGTCCCGTCGACTCCCTTAAGAAACGCTTGTAATTGTGCAATACTCTCTATGCGGTCGTCGTTCATATGGGTGTCCATACAAACGCCAGTATGACGGATACTGCCCAAAATGAGCTTTCGGGCTCATTTTGCGTGAGAACGCCACCTCATTTCGGTATCATTCTGTATGAGAGAAGTCTCCCCCTTGCCAAAAAGATAACAGTAGTGTAACGTTTTGTGATTGTTAGGAGTTCTAGTAACTGTGTAAATCCCGCTAAATAGAGCCATGTTTCTCGAGACCAATAAGTTTGATTTCAATAACCTTTTCACCTTTGAGATGGCCAACAACCACCAAGGGGATGTTTCCCATGGTAAGCGTATCATCGCTGAAATGGCCAAAATCGCTAAAGAGTTTAATCTCAAAGCGGCGGTCAAATTGCAGTTCCGTGATCTTTCAACTTTCATTCACCCAAACTACCGCGATCGCAAAGACGTGAAGCATATCCCTCGTTTTGTCGCCACCGAACTTTCCAAATCGCAGTTTAAGGAACTTGTTGATGAAACAAGGCGCGCCAGCCTTATCACCATGGCCACGCCTTTTGACGAAGCTTCGGTAGATTTTCTGCACGAGCTTGGCATCGAGATTGTGAAAGTGGCGAGCGCATCCGCGAGCGACTGGCCGCTTCTTGATAAAATTGCTAATTCCGGCAAGCCGATTATTATTTCTATTGGCGGACTTTCCATAAAAGAAATCGACAACATCGTCAGTTTCTTTGAACACAGGGGCGCCCATTTCGCGCTCATGCATTGCGTGGCTATCTACCCGACTCCATCAGAGAAAATGTATCTAAAACAGATTGAGACGATGCGCAATCGTTATCCGCATTTGACCATCGGTTTCTCCACTCACGAGCCGCCGAGTAATACCGCCGTTGTCGGTTTGGCCTATTCCAAAGGCGCCCGTATTTTCGAAAAACATGTCGGCGTGCCGACCGAAACAATCAAACTGAACGCCTATTCTGCTAATCCGGATGAGACGCGCGCGTGGGTCAAGGCTTATCAAGAAGCGGTGCGCGCCTGCGGCGATCACTTGCCGTCTCGTCCGACTGACCAAGCTGAATTAGATGATCTTCGCTCGCTTGTTCGATGTGTCTTTGCCAAAGGTCCTATTAAAGCGGGCGAGGAGATTAAGCGTGAGAATGTTTTTTTCGCCATGCCGCTTCTCTCGGATGAGCATTTAAAAAGTGGCCAATTCCGTTCCGGACTTATCGCGGACAAGGACTATCAGGCACTTCAGCCGATTTCGGGGGTGGTTTTACCGAAGGGAGTTAAGAAAAAAGACATTGTCTACTCCACCGTGCACGCGGTCAAAGGCATGCTCAACAACGCGCGCATTCCTTTGAGCCACGACTTTTCCGTTGAAATTTCGCATCACCGCGGCCTTGAAAATTTTCATGAAATCGGTTGCGTTATTATCGACTGTTTTAATCGCGAGTACGCAAAAAAATTAATCATCCAGCTTCCCGGGCAGTGGCACCCCGTCCATTATCATAAAGGCAAGGATGAAACATTCCAGGTTCTCTATGGCACGATGGAAGTTGATATCGAAGGCAAAAAACGGATGCTTTATCCAGGCGACACGGTTTGGGTGCCTCGGGGAGTCTGGCATGGTTTCAATACTGACACTGGCGTCATTTTTGAAGAAATTTCAACTACAGCCAACGATTCAAACGGCGACTCATTTTATGTTGATAAGGATATTTCCAAAATGTCTCGCGCTCTGCGCAAAACCAAACTTCTAAATTGGGGAAGGCATCAATTTGACACTGAATAAATCTCGTGCTACTTTTAGCAAAGAATGAACACTCCGACTACACCATTTAAGAACATTGAAGTTCTCTCTTTCGATTGGGACGGCGTCATCACTCGGCATGGTGAAATTCTGAAGCAACAAGCATGGGATAGTCTTGCGGCTTCGGAGAGCACGAAGTTTAAAAAAATGCTTGCGCAAAAACGCCATGATTTCTCTTCCGGCGGCGGTTCTCGGTACGACATACTCCGTCACACCTTCGAAGCCCTCGGGCTCTCTTCCTTGAAACTTGCCAAAAAGGTTCTTGAGTATGCCGCTCGCTACCAAAGTGAGGTTATGAAACTCATGGTGAGTGACGTAAGACCTGATGCGAAAGATCTTCTTTCGAAGTGGCAATTAAGTTATGCTCTTTACGTTAATTCTTCGACTGCCGAAGATTGGCTCCGTCTTGCCGCGGGAGATCTTGGTTTGAAAGGTTTTTTCAAAAAGATTTATGGTTATCCGGCCTTTGGGGCAAGACGAAATAAAGCCGATGTCTTGAGACTTATCATGAAGGCAGAGGGCATAACTGACCCAAAAAAAATACTCCACATAGGCGATAGCGAAAATGATTACAAAGCGGCCACGACTATCGGTTGTTCTTTTGTCGGAGTGGCCAACGAGGACAACGGTTGGAAGGAGAGTGGGGTTTCATTTCCTCTCGTTCCCGATCTTTGGTCGTTGTCGAAATTGATTTAAACAAAAGCAAGGCGCCCACGAGATTTTTCACGGGCGTCTTTTTTGTATACACATTAATAACTCACGGTCGTGAAGTATTATGTTGTTGACTATTTTAAACAAAAGATGTATTATGTTTTTTAGTTATTTTCCCGACGGAACCCCCTCAATCCGAACACCCTGATCAATTGGAATCAGAGGTGTTTTTTCTTTTTCTTGCTTTGTCTAGAACTTCTA
>Ga0209541_10014314_pt1 | contig 11975 bp, 11 predicted proteins | sample RifCSPlowO2_01_FD_184027 | JGI IMG/M metagenome (GOLD analysis project Ga0209541, IMG submission 184027) | Groundwater microbial communities from Rifle, Colorado - Rifle CSP2_plank lowO2_0.1 (SPAdes) (version 2) | ecosystem: Environmental > Aquatic > Deep subsurface > Groundwater | place...
ACCTGGCTCAGGTTTCAAACTATGTTAGAAATCAGGACAAATATTATGTGAAGGAACCAAGCTGAAGAACCCCCGGGTTCTTAACCCGGGGAGTTTTTAGATAATGATTGGCAATAGACAGAGGTAACCAGGATAAAAAAGGTAAACCATAATGATTTTCAATAGGCCAAAGTTTGTTTGGAGCGGTCAGGTACATAATTGAATTATTTTTCATCAATAAGTAAATCTTTTTAAGTGACTCTTTTTGATCTGGCATATGTTCTAATACGGTTAAGCAAACCACTACATCAAACTTCTCTTTTGTATACAGTTTCTCAATCGGTAAATTAAAAAAAGATAATTTATTTTTCTTTTGAAATTTTAAGGAAACTTTATAGGCATTTAAATACGGTTCAACACCTATAACTTTTTTTACCTTTTTAGCTAAATAATTGGCATATATACCATGTCCTGAACCAACATCTAAAACCACCAGATCCTTCCTATCTTTATCTAGCCTTTCCTCAGCTAAATTAAGAATTTCATCAATTGTGGCTTTAATTGCTTTTTGAGACGGAGGGATATACAAATTCTTCTGATACTGTTGGATTAAATTCATATAGGCACCATTATATACTATGCTTTTTCAGCTTTGACAAAAAGATTTGCCTTACTATATCATTGAAGCACAAAATGAAGAACATCTTGGTAACGGGTGGAGCTGGTTTTATAGGCAGTGATCTAATTAACAAATTGATTAATAATAAAAATTTTCAAGTTACCTGTTTGGATAATTTTGACTCCTTCTATGATCCTGCTATTAAAAGAAAGAATATTAGTCCGTTTCTGACTAAACCAAATTTTAAACTGATTGAAGCAGATATTCAAGATTTTGAACAGCTTAAAGAAAAACTTAAAAAACCATTTGATCTAATCATACATTTGGCTGCAAAAGCAGGCGTTCAACCGAGTCTTAAAGATCCAAAAACATACACTGAAGTTAATATCTTAGGTACCCAAAATCTTCTTGAACTTACCAGAGGTCTAAATTGTAAGAAGTTTATTTTTGCTTCCTCAAGCAGCGTCTATGGAGTTAATCCAAATACTCCTTGGAGAGAAGATGAACAAAATATTATGCCAATCAGTCCATACGGTGCAACGAAGGCATCTGGAGAATTATTAGGCCATGTTTATTCACGTCTGTATGGCTTTCAGTTTATCAGCCTCAGGCTATTTACAGTTTACGGCCCAAGACAAAGGCCTGATTTGGCTATACATAAATTTGTAAAACTGATTTCTCAAGGTAAACCAATTACTATCTACGGAAAGGGAGATACAAAGAGGGACTACACTTATATAGATGATCTAGTTTCAGGTTTTATCGCTGCCTTAGATTATTCAGACTCTCAATATGAAATAATAAATTTAGGTAATAACAAACCAATTAGGATAATTAAATTAATTAAAGAGATAGAAAAAAGTTTGGGGAAAAAAGCTATTACAAACATTTTACCTGAACGTCCTGGTGATGTGCCTATAACTTATGCAGACATAAGTAAGGCTGAAAAATTATTGAATTATAAACCTGACACTTCCCTATCTGACGGTTTGCACAACTTCATTAATTGGTACAAAAAAGCAAAATGATAAATAAAAGTTCTCCGTTAGTTTCCGTAGTAATGCCAGTTTATAATGCTCAGCTATATCTATCTTTAGCTGTTAAAAGCATCTTGGCTCAAACTTATAAAAATTTTGAATTTATTATTGTTGATGATGCCAGTACTGATTCAACTCCTAAAATTCTTAATGACTTTAATAAAATTGATAAAAGAATTATCCTTCTAAAGGATAAAACAAACTTAGGAGTAACAAAAAGTCTGAATATTGGTGTTTCTAAAGCTAAGGGAAAATATATTATCCGTATGGATGCCGACGACTGGTCTTATCCAGAAAGGTTTGAATTACAGGTTGAGTTGATGGAAAAAAATCCCTCCGTAATAGTAAGTGGGTCGTATATAAAAGTTTGTAATTCAAAACTAGAAACAATCTATATAAGAAAGTATCGTCTCAATGATAAATCCATCAGAAAGCATATCTTTCGTTATAGTCCTTTTGCTCATCCGGCCACAATCTGGAAAGCAAATATACTAAAAAAAGAACGGTATAATGAGATGCTCACTACTTGCCAAGATTATGAATTATATTTTAGGATTGGCAAGTTTGGAAAATTTATGAATTTGGATAGGGCTTTACTAAAGTTAAGATTACATGATCATTCAATGTCTGCTTTACAAAATGATTTACAATGGAAAAATACAGTTTTAATACGCCTACATGCAGTATTGATGCTCGGATATCAAATGTCAAAATTCGACAAGGTGTACACCTTTTTACAGGAAATTTGTACTACATTATTACCCGTAAAATTAAGATTTATATTATTCAATTTCATAAGGAGGCTTAACGTATATTAGATGTGTGGAGTAGTAGGTTACGGCGGATTTTCTAAAAGAGTTTCGCTTGAAAAAGCTATAAAAGCCATTAAACATCGAGGTCCCGACGATAATGGAATAGTGTATATTGATGATGTGGCATTAGGGAATACTCGTCTTGCTATCATTGATCTTTCCAACAATGGTCATCAACCCATGTTTAACTCTGATAAGTCTCTTTGTATATCTTTTAACGGCGAAATATACAATTTCCTAGACATTAAGAAATTATTGCAGGATAAATATCCTTTTAAATCAAATTCAGATACCGAAGTTATTTTATATGCTTATCAAGAATGGGGGTTCAAATGCTTGGAAAAACTAGGTGGCATGTTTAGCTTCGTTATATATGACCGCAAAAATAAATTGCTGTTTGGTGCTAGAGACAGGTTAGGACAAAAACCATTAAAATATTACTATGCCAGGGGGAAATTAATCTTTGCCTCTGAAATAAAAGCCATCTTACAACTTTTGGACCACAAGATTGAAATTGACGAGGTGGCTATAGACAATTTTTTAACCTTTCAATATGTGCCTGCTCCAAAAACAGGATTTAAAAATATCTACAAGTTGCCTGCAGGTCATTTTTTTGTGTTCAAGAACAAGCAACTTTCAGTAAAAAGGTATTGGTCCCTGAACTTTAATAAAAAATTTGATCTGCCTCCAAATGAATTGGAGGAACAAATTTTTGCTGAAATATCAAAAGCGGTAAAATCACATCTAGTCTCTGACGTTCCAGTCGGTGCCTTGTTAAGCGGTGGGCTAGATTCTAGCATGGTTGTGGCATTAATGGCTCTCAATAGCTCAAAACCAATCAATACTTTCAGCATCGGATTTGATGACGTTCATTTTGATGAAAGCTTTTTTGCAAAAATTGTCTCGAAACTCTATAAAACCAAACATACACATTTAACGGTTACATCAAAAGACTTCATTGAGAATTTGAAAAATATCATCAAAATCTATGATGAGCCTATTGCTGATAACTCAATTTTGCCAACTGCCTTAGTTGCAAAACTAGCTAGCCAAAAAGTTAAAGTGGCATTGACTGGAGATGGTGGAGATGAAAATTTTGCAGGGTATGACAGGTACTTTTTTATAAATATTGCAGCCAAAATGGCAGAACTTCCTGTGACATTTAAAAAAATGGTTGGATTTTTAGGAAAGCAAGCTGCCCTTCTTCACCCAAGTAAACAAACTAGAAGGGCTTATATTTTCTTATCTACATTAAATCAACCGACTTACAGAATGTATGTTAATTATAATGCTTTCTTCTCCCACCGGGAAAAGCATGACCTCTATACAAACGATTTTCGTAAAGTCGTTGATAAGAATGACTCATTCGAAACCTTTAAGGACCATTTTGATTCAAATATCGATGCTTTAGATAACGCTCTAAAGCTTGATATAAATACTTATTTACCAGATGATCTTTTATATAAGACTGATAGCGCTGCAGGAGCTTATGGGTTGGAACTGCGGTCCCCTTTCCTTGATCATAAGCTGATGGAGAAAATTGCTGCTATTCCTTCAAAAGATAAGTTGCAATTTGGGAAGAAGAAGAAAATTCTAAAAGATATTGCTCTCAAACATAATCTACTACCTAAGGAAATAGTTAATAGGGGTAAACAAGGTTTTATTATCCCACAAAATAAATGGTTCAAAAATAGCTTAAAAGAATATATTTATGACAATATCCTTCACTCAAATACAATAGATTACATTTTTGAACAAGACAAGATTAAGCATTATTTGGATAACTATTTTAATTCCAATTTAAATTATGACAATAATATTTTTGCTTTACTTATGTTGGCAATTTGGGTAGATAAATATCACTAATAATTTAGTCTACTTTTTGGCTTTTACAAAAATTGAGACCCCAATCTTCCTGGGCAAAAGGTCATTCAACCTGTCATAAAGATTAACCAGCTCAAAAATAATTTTTAAGGATAGAATTTGTTTGTCATTTTTAAATTTGCTTAAACTAGAAGAAAAATATTTTGGAATTTTTCGGGAATAAATAAGTCGGGCGACAAAATTTACAATATATTGATTAAACGGCAGACACCAGCCAGTCAAGGCCTCTGAATAATCAACCTCAAATCCGGCTTCTTTAATTAGTTTCTCTATCATATTCTTTTTATACAATCTTTCATGTTGATTCCAAATTCCAGCCCAAAATCCACTTTTAATATGGGTACCAAAGATATGCTGTAAAACCCAATTTATAGGATCCTGGAGGAAAGGGTAATCAATATTGCAGGTTGTTAACGTTAATATTCCGCCTTTCTTTAAGACGCGAAAAGCTTCTTTTAGAGCTAGCTTTTCGTCTCTGACATGTTCTATTACCTCACTCATGACAACTTTGTCAAAACTTTTATTTTTGAAAGGCAATTTTTCAGCAAAGCCATAAATTAATCTTACTTTTTTATTACCTACAAATTTGACAGCTTCAGCCAAAGAATGTCTGTCATTATCTAAACCAGTAAGCTTAAACTTCATTCCTAATCTATTCAAAAGACTCAAATAGTAACCATTACCACAACCAACTTCTAGTATTTCATCCCCATCTTGAAGATTTAAACCCTGGATAATTCTTTTTGCCCTATGTTTAAGAGCCATATCTCCTATATTTGCCAAAGCTTGATCTAAATTAGTTTTTATATGCTTTGATATCTGCTTTGACATTTTTTTCCCGAATATCTCATTTCTAAAATTAACTGGCAGGCAAATAAGTTCGTATAATAACTTCTGCATTTTTATTACTGAATTTACGCATTGCATATTTTCTTGCGTTTAAGGCTCTTTTTTTTAGCTGTTCTTTATGAGAATAGAAAAACTCTATACTATCGGCTATATTTTTAGGAGTTGGGTTAATTATTCTACCCACTGAGTCATCAACTACCTCGGGTAAAGCTCCTTTATTAGATGCTATGACGGGAGTTCCGCTTAGAAGGGCTCCAGAGGCTACTCTTCCAAATCCTTCTTCATGTAATGAGGGCATGATTACCAAATCTGCTGCGGCATAATGCAAGTTTAGTTCTTCAAGTTGTATTGTCCCCATAAAATATGTACTGGTAATATTTTTAATTATCCTCATTATTTGTTTTTCTAATGGACCTTCGCCATAGATTAGAAAAGTTATTCTATCATTTATAGACTTTATTGCATCGAGGAGGACTAAAATACCTTTTTCTTCAACCAATCTACCAAAAAAAGAAACAATAAATCTACTCTCGTATCCTATCTTCTTCTTTGCTATATCCTTATCAATCACTTTATATTTATTTAAGTCTTCCCAGTTGGTGTAAATAACAACTTTATCCCCATTTACATCTAGAGTCTGAATGTCTTTTTTTGAGTGGGTCGAAATAGCAATTATTTTATCTGCGCAGTTAAAAATCCATTGACTAATTTTTCTATACAGTCCTTTTTTAGGAAAATTGTAAGCAGATTGCACAGAAACAACATATCTTTTGTTAAATAATCTAGTCCAGAAAGCAGCCGAAAATCCAGCAATCACACCTTGAGCGTTAACTGTTTTAACGTCTGGATATTTTAGCAAGACCAGTGGCGTAAATAAAAAAAGTAATGGTCCTAAATATAAAAATTCCAAGATAGGATATTTCAAAAATTTATAATACCATCCTCGTAATATTGGTAATCTAAAAATCGTAAGATTTCTTTTTCTTTCAATCCATTTACCCAGAACCGGAGTATTAAGTGGTTGATATGTAAGTACCATAACTCTCCAATCATGTTTAATTAATTCATCGGTTAAATCTTTTAAATGAGTTTCCAGTCCCCCGATGTTTGGTAAAAATCCAATTGCTATAATCAGAAGATTTTTCTTCATATTAATGGAGATTTTGTTTATACCACCGAATAGTGTTTAGAAGACCTTTGTTTAAATCTATTTTTGGTCTCCAGCCCAATTCTCTTTTAGCGCGGGTTATAGAAACATATTGTTTTGTTATTTCATTTGATCTCTCTTCAGGTGGTGTCTCTGTTTTAATTTTCATATCTTTTTCTGTTAGTTGAATTATCTTTAATACCAAATCATAAATTTTTATTGGCTTACCGGTTCCAAAATTAAATACTCTTAATCTTTTTCCATTAGCAAGAGGTTTTTCGGCAAGAGTTAAATAAGCGTTAATGGCATCATCAATATACAAAAAGTCCCGTACAGATCCTATATCCCAAACCTCTGGTTTGCAACCATCCAAAATGCTTTTGATTACTTTTGGAACAAGACGAGAAAAGTTAAAGTCTCCAGGGCCATAGATATTAACAAATCTGGGAATCTCAACTGGTAAATCATAGGTATCAGCAAAAGATTGAGCTAACAAATCAGCACATGCTTTGGATGTTTCATACGGCCTGGAAGGCTGAGGAAAATAGCTTTCTTTAAATGGTAGCTTTGGATTATCCCCATAAACATGAACAGTTGAAGCAATAATTATTCTTTTGACATTATTTTGTCTGGCAGCTTCTAGTATATTCCATGTCCCCTGAATATTAACTTGAAAAGTTTTAATTGGATTCTCTTGACCGATTTCTACGATTGGCTGAGCAGCTAAATGAAAAATAATTTCTGTTTTATTTTTTTTTATTACTCTGCTTATGGTTTGGAAATCCTCTACTGAACCGTATTCTTCAATTATCTTTGCCTGAGATGCCAATCCTTTTTTTGAGAAACCAATAACCTTTGCTCCCTTTGATATCAATTGATCAACCAAATGTGATCCAACAAAACCTGTAGCTCCAGTTACTAAAACTACCTTACCTCGCCAAAAAGACATTCTTTATTCCTTCCTTTATAGTAGTTATACCATAAGCAGTCAAAATTCCTAAGCACATTAAAGGATGTAAAAACCAAGCAATATCTGCCACTTTTAAAAATCCTCTGATTGAATCAATTGTTGGCAAAATTATTGAGATGGAATAGAAAACAAACCCTATGAGCGCCAATTTATCTGTCTTGGGATTATATATGCTATATCTTCTCTTGCTATGGTCTTCAAAGTGGTATTTTTCAATAAAATATCTTCTCCTTCTCAGAAATGGAATAAAATTATCGTTAGTTAAATGGATTATCGAATCTTTGACAAAAGCGTAAGTAGTATACCCCTTTCTTGCCAAGTCTACGTGAATATCTATATGAAAAAAGTACTCCGGAGAAGATTTTGCTTTTGATAGTAATTTTCTTCTCAAGATCGACCCATTGCCACCCAGGGCTGGCAATGAATTAGGGTTTAATTTTACTTTTATATAGCTATCCCTTTCCTTAATTACTTTGCCTTTTAGGTGAAATCCAGAATATAAATATGATTGGTGTGCGCTTTTATTGAAAAAAAATGGCACCGGATCTGTCCCGCCTAAAAGAGCTGAATACCTATCAACCAATGTCATTTTTATATCATAGTGGAATCTCAAAACACCTGAGCCAAAAACTTCTTCTTCCTCAATTAATGGTTTGACCATTCTTTTAAGCCAGTTTTTATGAGGTAAAATATTATCATGGTCAATCATCAGCAAAAGCTCATTTTTGCAATTATTAACAGCAACACCTTTGTTGTATTCAGCATTCTGTTTATTTTCAGGAACATTTATCACTTTTGCTTTGAATTCTTTTGCAATTTCCAACGTTTTATCAATCGATCCGCCGTCTGCAATAACTATTTCTATATTGGCCGGATAATTTTGATTTTTAATTGAATTTAAGCAGAATGCCAGAGTTCTTTGCGAGTTTCTGGTAGCTATAGCAACAGAGACAGAAGGCCATATATTCTTTTTCTTCATAGTAAATTCCTCCCTCTTTGAAACTTAGACTGTATAAGATTTGATGATTGTTTCAACGTTTTTTTCAGAATACCTCCTTTCAACAAAGGTACGTGCATTTTGAGAAAACTTTTTTAATTGGCCCGGATTTTCAGCAAAATTTTCTATAGTCCTCTTTAGATTATCTAAGCTGCCATCCACAAACTGACCGACTGTTTCACTCATTGCCTCTCTTATGGCTCCCATATTAGATGCTATTACCGGAGTCTTGCACGCCAAAGATTCTATAATTACTCTGCCAAAACCTTCCTCTGATATAGACGGAACAATTAAACAGTTCGCCCCGCTATAAAATAAAGGCAGATTCTCTTGAGAAACCTTTCCAATAAATGAAATATTTTTTTTGCCTTTTATTTTTTTAGCAATATATTCTTCCATGGGGCCGCTGCCAGCAATAACTAAATTAATATTTTGTTTCCAAATTAAAGCAGTATCAATCAGTAATCTTATGCCTTTTTCTTCAATCAATCTGCCAACAAATAAACTTGTAAATCCACTTTTCCATTTCAGAATTTTTTTAGCATTTGTTATTTTTTTAAACTTTCTTAAATCTATCCAGTAGGTAAACACATTACATTTTATGCTATCTACACCCAGAGTTATTACTTCTTCTTTCGATTTTTTTGATAAACATAGAATATAATTACAATTATCAAACAAAATCTTTACATAGTTTCTGTAAAGACCCTCTTTTGGAAAGCTATAAAAGCTGTGCAAAGATATAACAGTTTTTATTTTGAATATTTTTCCCCAGAAAACTGCTGAGGTCGCAGCTGATATACCATGTGCATGGATTATTTTTGGTCTAAAAAAAATTATTACAAATGGAGCTACTAAAAATAATCCCGGAACCAGGTAAATAAATTCTAAAAGAGGAAACTTAACTAATTTTTCGAATAACCCCTTAAACCAGGGGATCCGTAAAATAGTCAAATTATCTCCTCTCTCAATAACTTTCCAGTCTACCCGTGTACTAATAGGTTGATATGCAAGACAGAATATGTTAAAATTTCTTGATGTTAATGCATTAAATAGATCATTTAAATGCGTTTCCACTCCGCCGATATTGGGAAACAAGTGAACTGTCAGTTGTAATACTTTCACTTTCTGATTCTCCCCACTATATATCCAAGACTTCCCCCGATAAGCTCAACAAAAAGCATAGTAATTAGAGAAAAAGATAGAATAGGATGTTTAAGTAATTTTGGCCAACTTCTATAAAAAATGGGCCTAAGAAAATAAACAGTTTTAGGACCTAAAATTGGAATACCATGTTTTTTTAAATACTTATGAGCATCTAAGCCATAATAAAATTTCTTTTTAAAAATGAAGGTTAAAGATATATCCTGCTCATGATGGAATATTTTTTCAAAGCTTCTAGTGATTTTAAATCCTCTTTCTCTCAATCTGTCCGGCAAATCCCAATCTTCAGGACCTGTAATGCTTTCATCATATCCACCAACCCAATTAAAAGCTTTTTTTGAGAAAAATCTAGCGGCATCGGTAATTGGATCTCCTTTTTCGTTATAAAATGATCTTTCAAAAGCTTTTACCTGACCCCAAAAATTTACCCACTTTGATTCTTCCGGGACAACAACACCTATTGCTTTTTCTTTAACTACTTTTCTGACACAATCCTCTATAACTTTAGATGAAAGTTCCATATCTGCATCTAAAACTAACAAATATTTACCTTTAGAGACTTTCGCACCATAATTCCTTTGTCTGGATCTCTCGGAACCAAAACTATACACCTTAGCGCCCATTTCTCTAGCAATTTCTGTTGTTTTATCCTCTGAACTATTATCCACAACAATGACTTCTTTATACTTATATGTTTGTCGCTTAACAGATTGTATCAACCTACCAATCACATCCTCTTCATCTTTGGTTGTAATAATAACTGAGACCAAATCTTTACTTCTGGACATAGTTTAGAATAAATATTATCATAAGATAATCAAAAATTTACAATGAAAAAGTTTAATTTATCTAGTATCACCTCAAGATATAGAGCAAATTTAGTGCTTAACATATTTGAAAGATGGTTTAAAAAAGGAGATAAAATACTCGACGTAGGCAGCGGAACTGGAGTGATTGCTTATATGTTAAAAAGTCAATTAGAGATAGAAATAATAGTTTGCGATGTGAAAAATTACCTACTATATGATGTACCCTTTGTTAAGATAAAAAATGACAAGTTACCATTTCGAAATAATACTTTTAGTATAGTTTTGCTAATTGATGTCTTACATCATATTGACAAATTAAAGCAAGAACAATTAATAATTGAGTGCTTGAGAGTTGCAAAAAGTATTTTTATTTTTGAATCTGAACCAACTTTCAGTGGAAAAGTGGCAGATATTATACTAAATAAGTTGCATTACAGCGATCTTAATACTCCTTTAACATTTAGAAAGACACATGAATGGAAGCAATTACTCAAAAAATTACATCTTAAATATGATTATATTAAATTAGATAAACCATTATGGTATCCATTTTCTCATATAGCCTTTAAAGTCAGCAAAGATAGATGAAAATTCTAATCTATATTTTAATAATCATTATAGTAAGTCTGTTCACACTTTATCCAAGTTTTAAATTGTCGCTGTTTGGAGATGACTGGTTAGTAATCTATGTATATACTACTGTCATTGGGTCTCTTCCTGCAGGGTTATTGAAACACTTGCATGTATATTTATCACCCTATGGCCCAACCCATATTTTAATGGGAATCCTGGAACAATTTTATCATTACAATCCATTATATTATTATATGACTTCATATTTATTTAGAATCTTTGCAGCTTTTTCTTTATTGCCTCTTACCTATTATTTAACTAAAAATAAACTCTCTGCTTTTTTTGCGGTTCTTTTTTTCTCTGTTACAACGACTGGCTTCGATACTACAAACTGGGTATTCAATATGACATCTTATTTAGGAATCGGATTTGTTAGTCTATTTTTATATCTTTATATTAAATCAAAGGAAGAGAACAAAATAAAACTTTTAATACCGGGAGTAATCCTTTTATATCTAGCTTATGTTACTGTTCCTATTAGAATGCATGCTACTGTACCATTACTTATCTTACTTGAAATTTATTGGAATTATAGGGAGAAGAATTTTCTTTTTACCAAAAAAACATTACTAAGATTATCGGCAGCCATAGCAATTATCGTCTTCATTCGTTTAACAGGCTCTTCTTTTGGACAACCTACTGAAGCAGTTGATAGACTAAATGAGGGGATTAACACCATAAAACTATTTATAAGCCAAGGCCGTTATGACTTTCTGTTCTTCCCTATTATTTCATTCGGTAGTATATTTATCCCTGACGCTATTTTGCCTTTTAATGGGCAAATTTCTTCAGTTTCTGGCTTAATTTTAAATATAGTTCTCCCTATCGCGCTATTCTTTGTTATTACATCCAAATTTCTTATAAACTTAACCGGCGGATCAAAAAAATCATTCTTTAGACTTTTGATATCTTTTATGGTTGTCTGGACGATTATTGCAGCTGTAGTTTACAAGGGAAACCATTCTTACTTTTCTTCAGCTCTTTATTACTCGCTTTTACTAATAGGTGGTTATATATTTATAATAGGTCTTTTATTTATTTTTAAAAATTGTCATAAAGAATCGACAGTCACGTT
>Ga0209541_10014315_pt1 | contig 11974 bp, 15 predicted proteins | sample RifCSPlowO2_01_FD_184027 | JGI IMG/M metagenome (GOLD analysis project Ga0209541, IMG submission 184027) | Groundwater microbial communities from Rifle, Colorado - Rifle CSP2_plank lowO2_0.1 (SPAdes) (version 2) | ecosystem: Environmental > Aquatic > Deep subsurface > Groundwater | place...
CTCCTGCAACCTGCCCCCAGGTCCCTTTTCCTGTGCTAATTAAAGCAACTAATTCCATTTTTCAAAAAAGTTGGTTAAGTTTATAAGTTTATATTCAGTTTATTATATATAAAAAAGTATAACTTATATCAATAAATTATAATACGAAGTTAATCTGTGCAATAGAAGCTTAATCTGCTCATCTGCAAAAGCTTAAAAAACGTTCATCAGATTACCAAAATAGATAAATTATAAATAATAAAAAATGAAAGACATTCCATTATCAGAAATTACATTAAGAAAATATGAAAAGCCGGCTGGCTTGGAAAAAAGAGAACTTGTTAGAAAAATTTGTCTTTCACTTGGACTTCTTCAATTAGGAGATTCAAGAGACATTATTGTTGATATATTAATGGTTTTAATTGAAGCAAATAAAATTAAAGAAAAATTAAACAGCGAAGAAATCGGAAAAAGAACAGAGGAATCAAGAAAAAAATATTCATTAGAAACAAAAGGATTAGCTGAATCTAACATTAGAAGACAATTAAAAAGATTAAGGGATATTATGCTAATAGACAAATCTGAAAATAAGTATTTTCTTTCAGAAAATCGTTCTTTAAAAGAAATTTTTGAAAACAGCATTGAGAAATTCGTTGTTCCTCAAACAATTGAAAGGATTAAAGAGTATTTGAACGAATTGGACAAAGCGTAATTCTAAGATATAAATACAGTCCGAAAAGTAAAGGTTAAACGATAAGTGTCCGAATATCTAATTCTTTATAAATAAGAGAATATTATTTTATCTGTGGGAAAAAAGATTAAAGTTGGTTCGGAATTTGTATCTATAAGTTATCCTAAGTCAAGACCTTGGATGAGGGAAATTTATTTTGGACAAAGAGATGGAACAGGAATGCATGGACACATTTCCGCAAGTGGAGCAATTGTAGTTGATGGAGTAATATCAGCTGAAACATGGTATGCAAGAACGCCTGAAGGTATAGAGTTAGTTAAAAATGGAAGTGAAATTGTTATGAATACTTCCCAATTATTGTCAGATTGTATACCAATGCCTTTAAAAGAATCTCAACATCCATTGCAATCTCTTTTTTGGAACGTAGGTAGTTTAGATTCTTTCTTTTAATAGCAGAGAAAATACCTTCAACAATTACTCTGAATCTATAGGTTTGATTCCAGATTTCTTTATGTTCTTTGTATAATTTTAATTTCTCTCTCCATATATCACTTTTTGCTTTTCTTAATGTTGCATTGCTTTTGAAATCAATAAAAACATTATTAATTCCATTTTCTTTACATAAGGCATAATTATTCTTTCCAGAATATCCTGCATCTGCAATTAAGGTTTTAATTTGAAAACCTCTTGATTTTATTCCAGTCAAAATATCTTCAAATATTGGGCTATCATGCTGTGTTCCTTTTGTAGCTTTTGCATAAGCAATTATTTTACTATTTTTCAAACAACCAATATGCAATTTTCTAACCTTTTCAAGAGGAGCATGTTTTTTATCATAAACTTTTCGATAACCACCAGAATACATTCTTTCTCCGAACCAAGTTGAATCAACAATTAAAGTATCTTCATTATCATTAAAGAACAAAGCGGATAATTGAATTAATCTTTCAATAATAAATTTAGTATTTTCGTCATTAGAATAATCATTTAATGTGCTTCTTGGAGGAATATAACTTATTAACTCTTGTTCAAACATCCATTTTAAATCTGTTTGAGTTCTTCTATAACTCATTCCATTATAAGACATCATACAAATAGATTTTATTATATCTTTAAAATTAGACTTCGGTCTGCCCATTAATTGTATTTGTTCAAAATTAAGTGGTTCAATAAAATCACATAGATTTTGTATGAAGTTTTGTTTTTCGTTTTCAAGAGTTAAACTATTTCTTTGTAGAGTTATAGGAGACTCTTTTTTCTGATGAATACTTATTTTTGTTTGAAGTTCCATTTGTCATATTCATCGCCCCCATTATTTTTGCATGCGTTTTGTTTATTGCATGCAGTATTGAGATATGTAAAGTATTTAAACCTTTGCATGCCGTGTATTTAACGCATGCAAAAGATATTTAAACCATGCAGAATTAATATAAGCATGACATGGACTAAGCCCTTATATAATAAAGCGAAAATAGATAGAGCAGGACATGTTCTTATGAATGAATATTCTACAGAAGAAGCAAGAGAGGAAGCCCTCACCATTCTTAATAATTGGCGTTCTTCTCATGGATACCCTATGAATACTTTTCAAGCAAGATTAAGACAAATGTCAAAGAAAGTTGATGAAAATGCTTTAGTTGTTCAGAGACTAAAAAGAGTTCCGTCAATAATAAAAAAGCTTAAAAGAGAACAAACAAAAACTATGAGTTTATCCCAAATGCAAGATATTGCTGGATGTAGGTCTGTTTTATTAGATGTTAATAAAGTAAATGAATTAACAGAAATTTATCGAAAAAGTCGTGGGTTGAAACATAAAAAAATTAGAGAAAAAAATTATATAAAAAGTCCTAAAAATGATGGATATAGAAGTGTACATTTAGTTTACAAATACAAAAGCGATAAAATAGACACTTATGATGATTTACTTATTGAAATTCAAATCAGAAGTAAAATTCAACACTCATGGGCTACTGCAATAGAGATAGTTGATTTATTTACAAAACAAGCAATAAAATCAAATGAAGGTGAAGAAGAATGGAAAGAGTTCTTTAAATTAGTTAGTTCTGCATTTGCAAAAATGGAAAATCAAAAAGAAGTAGATGGAACACCTACAAATAATAATGAACTTTATACTGCAATTAAAGAAAAAGTGGATAAATTGAAAATATTCTCAAAAATGAATAATTGGTCTAAGGCATTAAAAGTAATAGAACCGAAACTTAGAGAATTAAACTTCTTTTTACTTGAATTAGATGTGTCTGATGAAAATAATGCAAAATTAAGTGTTAGAGGTTATCCAGAAGAAGCCGAATCTATTGCAACTGAACATTATCTTGAAGCAGAAAAATTACAAAGTGGAAATCCTGATAAAGATGTTGTTCTTGTAGGTGCAAAATCTATAGAAGAACTAAAAAAGGCATATCTAAATTATTTTGCAAATTCAAAAGAATTTTTAGAATATTTAAAAAGTTACTTAGAAAAGAAAGGAAATATTTAAAATGAAGATGAAAACTCTAAATAAAGCATTACATAAAGCAAATGTAGCTAAGAATGATGATTTTTACACCCAATTAACCGATATTGAAAAAGAGTTGGGACATTATAAAGAACATTTCAAAGATAAAATTATTTTTTGTAATTGTGACGACCCAGAATATAGTAATTTTTGGAATTACTTTTCTTTAAATTTTGAGTTTCTTGGAATAAAAAAGTTAATAGCAACACATTTTGAAACAAAAAAACCTTCGTATAAATTAGAAATTGTAAGAGATATAAATAAAGATGGAAAGATAAATAAATTAGATACTATAAAAACTAAACTAAAACAAAATGGAGATTTTAGAAGTAACGAATGTATAGAAATATTAAAAGAAGCAGACCTTGTTGTAACTAATCCTCCTTTTTCTTTATTTAGAGAATATGTTGCTCAATTAATTGAATACAATAAGAAATTTTTAATTATTGGAAATCAAAACGCACTTACTAATAAAGATATTTTTGAATTAATTAAAAAAAATAAGATTTGGTTGGGAATTGATAATGGTGGAACAAAATGGTTTAAGGTTCCAAAACACTATGACATAACTACTGAATCAAGAAAAAAAATAAACAATGGAGAAAAATTTTTTAGTATGGGAACTATTGTATGGATTACCAATTTAGATAATAAAAAAAGGCACGAAAATTTAATTCTTTATAAAAAATATAATCCAAAAGATTATCTTAATTATAATAATTATAAGGCAATAAATGTTGATAAGGTAAGTGATATTCCCTCTGATTACAAAGGAGTTATGGGGGTTCCATTAACTTTTTTAGATAAATATAATCCAGAACAATTTGAAATAATAGGACAAACCCATAGTGGAGATAAATCTCCAGAAGTTGAAGCTCTAAGAAAAAATCATGAACATAAGCATAGAGGAATTGTTGAGGGAGAGAATAAAGAAAAGTATGTTCGCATTTTAATAAAAAATAAGAAACTTTAAATAATTGGTTTTTTATATTATTCTATGAAAATAGAACTTAAAGAAATACCTATTAAAGATGTTGCAGAAGGATATATGAATGATGATGAAGAGGGGGTCGTTGGATTTAAAGGAAAGTTAAACATTCGCCCAAAATACCAAAGGGAATTTATATATAAGGACAAACAAAGAGATGCTGTAATTGAAACAATAATAAAGGATTTTCCTTTAAATGTAATGTATTGGGTTAAAAATGAAGATGGAACTTTTGAAGTGATGGATGGACAGCAGAGAACAATAAGCATCTGCGAATATATTGCAGGAAAGTTCTCATTAAATTTTCGATATTTTCATAATCTTGAAGAGGATGAAAAAGAGCAGATTCTTAACTATAATTTAATGATTTATTTTTGCGAAGGAACGGATAAAGAAAAATTAGATTGGTTTAAAACTATCAATATAGCAGGAGAAAAGTTAACAGACCAAGAATTAAGAAATGCTATCTATTCAGGCACTTGGCTAACTGATGCAAAGAGACACTTTAGTAAAACAAATTGTCCTGCTTATGATATATCAAGTGATTATATGAAAGGTTCACCAATTAGGCAGGATTATTTAGAAACAGCAATAGATTGGATTAGTAAAGAAAAAATTGAACAATATATGGCTAAGAATCAACATAAACCAAATGCAAATGAATTATGGCTTTATTTTCAAAATGTTATAAACTGGGTTAAAGTAATTTTTCCAAAATATCGTAAGGAAATGAAAGGAGTTCCTTTTGGAGTTTTATATAATGAATTTAGGAATAAAGAATTTGACTCAAAAAAGATAGAAAAAGAGATAATAGAATTAATGTTAGATGAAGATGTAACTAAAAAATCTGGTATTTATCAATATGTTTTAACAAGAAATGAAAAATACCTTAGTATTCGGACTTTTACAGACAAACAAAAAAGAGAAGCATACGAAAGACAAAAAGGTATTTGTCCAAAATGTAAGAAGAATTTTGAAATAGAAGAAATGGAAGCAGACCATATAAAACCATGGTCTAAAGGAGGACAGACTACCTCCCAAAATTGTCAGATGTTGTGTAAACAAGATAATAGACTTAAATCGGGGATATAATTTTCGGACACTTTCCAGACAAAATTAAAACTATTCGTTGATTTAAAGATTATTCGGACTGTGTTTTAACAATACAAAGATATAAAAACCTTTAAAAACCCCTGTCTTATATTATAAATAATTACTACATCACGAATGCTTGTTTTCTAAGCTTAAGTGCATAGGTAGGAGTTTAGTATAATAAACAAATATTGGTAACAAATAAAACTAATACGCTATGAGAGAGAAGCCAAAGCGAAATAAGTTAAATATTACTAGATAAAAAGTAAAAATGGAAGAAGAAAAGTTTTTGAAAGCAATAAAAGAAATTAGAAAAACTGATAAGAAAAGGAATTTTGATCAAACAATAGATTTAATTGTAAATTTAAAAAATTTTAATGCCAAGAAAGATTCTTTTACTACTTTTGTTGAGGCTCCTAACAAAGTTAAGAATAAAAGGGTTGCTGGATTTTTTGAAAAAAAATCTGAGTTAGTAGACACTATTACAAAAGAAGAATTTCCAAAATTTAAAGAAAAAAAAGAATTGAAAAAACTTGTTAAAGACTATGATTTTTTTATTGCAAATGCCAAGCTAATGCCGGCTGTTGCTACTGATTTTGGTAGAGTCTTAGGTCCCGCAGGGAAAATGCCAAGCCCTCAACTTGGAATAATTCCTATTGAAAACCCAGAAGCTATAAAAAGTGTTCTTGGAAAAATTAATTCAAGTGTGAGAGTTAGAGTTAAAGACCCGAGTATAAAAATTGGTATTGGAAAACAATCTTTAACAGATGACCAAATTTTAAAAAACATTATTGTTGTTTATAACAAGATTGTTGATAATTTACCAAAAAAGGCTGAAAATGTCAAAAATATTCTAATTAAATTAAGCATGGATAAACCTATAAGGGTAATTTAAAATGGAAAATGAAAAAATAGTTAGAAAATCTCATGAAATAAAAGAAAAAAATGTAAAAGATCTAACTAAAAAAATACAAAATGCTAAAACGTTCATGATTATTTCAATTAAAAGTCTGCCCTCCCCACAGTTTCAGAGTATTAAAAAAGAATTAAGGAAATATGCTGATATTAACGTTGCTAAGAAAAACATATTAAGAAGAGCAATTGAAGAATTTAAAAAAGAATCAATCCTGCCTTTAGAGAATTATGTTCAGGATAACTGTGCATTTGCTATTTCTGATTTAGAGGGATTTGAATTAGCTGGGTTATTATCTAAAAATAAGAATCCGGTTTTTGCTAAATCAGGACAAATTGCAAATCAAGATATAGAAGTCAAAGCTGGCCCAACAGGTCTTGCACCCGGTCCTGCAATTAGTGAATTGGGTGCTTTAGGAATTCAGATATCTGTTGAAGAAGGAAAAATTAGCATAAGACAACCAAGAATAATTGTTAGAAATGGCGAAAAAATAAGCACAGCTGTTGCATCATTATTGCAAAAATTAGATATTAAACCATTTACAATTGGACTAGAGCCAATTGCAGTATATGATGTTAAAACTGAAAAAATATATACTAATATTAAAATTGATTCTGAAGAAGCAGCTAATAACTTAAAAATAGCTGTAGGAAAAGCATTAGGATTTGCACAAAAGATTGTTTATTATTGCAAAGAAACAATTGGATACTTTCTTGCTAAAGCAAATTCACAAAATCAAGCCTTAGCTAAGAATATGAAGGCTGAAACTAACAAACCTATGAATACTCAAATATCAAGCGAGAGCAATGTTATCTCAAGCATTAATGGTTTAGAGATTAGCAAAACGGAAAATACTCAAACTAAATCTGAGGAGGTTAAATAATGGAATATGTATACGCAGCCCTATTGTTACACAAGCTTGGGAAGCCAGTAAATGAAGAAAACATAAAGAAAGTTCTTCAAGCAGCTGGTGCAGAAGCAGATGAGTCTAAGGTTAAGAGTTTAATTGCAAGCTTGAAAGATGTAAACATAGACAAAGAATTAGAAAATGCGGTTGTTGCAAGCGCAGCAGCTCCAGCAGCTGGCGGAGAATCAAAAGCAGAAGAAGCTCCAAAAGAAGAGAAAAGAGAAGCTGCAGCAGAAGGTTTAAGTGCGCTCTTCGGATAAAACTATTTTATTTTAATTTCAAATCCGAAGAGTAATCCTAGCGATAGTTAGGAAGTTATTCTATAACCTTTTGCTGAATATAGCAAGAGGTAAAATATTTTTAACATATAAATTTGGCAGATATAATTAACTTTAAAAATCAATTAATCCTGTCTTAATTATGCCGCTGTGGGACAATGGAGAGGTTATTTTTAACTTAACAATGCTTAAATACCCCTAATTCTTGTTATCATTTATGTTAAGTCAATATCCTAAGTTTAAAAGAAATGATATTGAAAATCATTATAAGAAACTACCTAAAGCAGAACAAACTATAATTAAAGAGTATCTTGATTACAGGAGAGCCAGAGGAGTAACCACAGAGCAGAAAATAGAGGACATAAGACGATACATCACGCAGATTAGGGTTATTCTTGATAAGAACTTTAATAAGATTGATTTAAAGGATTTAAGGATTTTATTAGCTATAATCAATCAAAGTTGGTTAAGTGATGGGACTAAGAATAATTTAAAAATAGATGTTAAGAATTTTATGAAATATTTGTTTAAGGATTGGAGTATAAGGTTTAATGGTTTAGAAGATATTAAAACAAATTCTACAACGAATGAAAAAAAGATTAATGCTAAGAATATGTTTAGTAAAAAAGACATTGAAAGCTGTATGAAACACGAAACTAAAATGTATTGGAAAGCCTTTTTAATAACCCAATATGAAGGGGCATTAAGAACTAAAGAGGTTAGATTTTTGAAATGGAATGATATAAAGTTTAATGTTGATGATGACATAAGTGAGATTAGTATTTATGCAACTAAGACAAAAAAAGCCAGAACAATATTTGTAAAAGAAGCTACATTCTATTTACAGAAGTTAAAAGAAGAACAAGAGAATATTCAGAATAAAAGTATTTATTGTTTTCCTTCTAAAAAGAATATTAATGAGCCAATAGATAAATGGGGGGTTTCAATGTGGTTTAGAAATTTAACAAAAAAAGCATTAGGGGAAATGAGATGGAATTATCTATTAAGACATTCAAGAGCCACAGAACTTTATAGACTTGCAGAGCAAGGAAAAATAAGCAAGGACACAGCAATAAGGTTTATGGGACATTCCGAAGATATGACTAAGACTTATACTCATTTAGATTCTCAAGAAGTAAAAGAGATGTTAAAAGAACAAATCTATAAATTAGAGGATTTACCTCCAGAGAAAAAAGCAGAATTAGAAAAGAAAATAGAAGAACAACAAAAGACAATTGACAATATAAGCAAGAGGGCAGGTATTCAAACTAAGATAACTCAAATATTATTAAAATTACAATTAGGGCAGATAACTAAAAAAGAATTAGAACAAGAGAAAAATAATTTAAAAAAATTAATGACTAAGTGGGGTTTAGAATATGAATAAAAAAAATAAAGAAATTGCTGAAATTTCTTATAAGTTAATGCAGAGTAATTATTTTAAGAAATACTTTGATGAGGTTGAAGAATTTGAGCAAGGAAAAAAGAAGTTAAAATTTGAGGTTATAACCCCAAAAATGAAAGCATTAGCAAAAGCCACAGATACAGAGATTTAAGTAAACATCGAGGATAAAACTCTTTCATAAATGCCCTGCAATCAATTATTTTTAATGTTGTGAGGTTTAGTATTCCCTTAAAATATAAAAAGGGGCTTTCGCCCCCTCTAATCGTTATCTATAAAAACAGATTAAACTTTTCCCTCCATTTTTTAGATTATAAATCAAATAAACTAAATTTAGACTTTCTCTTTTTCCCAGAAGATTTTTTTCTAAATAATTGAATTTCTTTTCTCTCTGGATAACTGCTTAATCTTCTTTCACGCTTTTGAATTATTTTATAAGGACTGACTTTGCTTAATCTAAATTCTCCACCAAAGAACTCTTTTAATTCTGTTGCTTTTAATGGTTTACCTCCAAGAGTTACAAATCCTCCTGCACGAAGTTCCCCTTTAAGTATTTTCCTTAAACTTAATTCTGCTTCTCTTTGAGTTTTAAATGTTCCTCTTTCTATATCTTTAGATTCTTGAGTTGCAAATATTTTAAATATATCTGGTTCTTCTGTTACTTTCTTTGCTAACCTACTTATTTGAGATGATGGTAATTTAAACCAGACAGGTTTAGGAAACTTAAATCTTGGCTTTTGAGGTTGAGGTTGCTTGAATTTTTGTTTTAATACTTGCTGTTGTTTTAACTTTTGCTCTTGCTTATATCTTTGCTGTGTTTTTAATAAACTTAATAATACTATTGATTCTTTAGGTGCTTGTTTTTGTTTAGTTTCTGACTTTAATAATTCTTGTTGAGGTGTTTTTAATCCTAAAATATTCTTTTGAGTTTCTTGTTGTTTTGTTTGTTGTGCTGTGTCAAATCTTGATTTCTGAACTCCCAAATCTTTAAACATAGTTTTAGTTTGTTCTTCAAATCTGCTTGTTCCTGTCTGGTCTTTAAACTTAGATGATTCAAAGAAGATATTTTTATCCCTATCTACATTTAAAATATTTGTTCCTGTTGCTGTTTCTGGTATTCCTTTTATTCTTGGAACATTAAACAAATCACTTATATCTACTTGTAAGGTTGTTCTTGGAGGTTTGCTTAATATATTAGAACTAACAAATCCTTCTTGTGCTGAAACATCTCTGATTAAAGTTAATGCTGAACTCTCGCCTAATGCGTCTTTTAATATGGCTTCTGTATCTTTTATTAATTGCTTGTTTCCTGTGTTTAATGCTTTAGAGTATGTTTCTCTTAATTCTTGAGTTGTCTTAGTTACTCTTATTTTATTTATAAAATTAGAATACTCCTCTGCTGTTAAGTCTTTTATTTTCTTTGTAGTTTCTTTAGTCTTTTCTACTACCTTAGTTTTTGCCTCTCCCTTCTTAGTTGCACCAGTAGACATATAAGGAGAAAATAAAGCACCTTTAAACATAATGTCCGTTGCACCTACTAAGATATTACCTAATTGGCTTGTGGGTGCTATGTTAGAAGTATCTATCTGATAAGATTGTTCATTTGTTAATGGGTCTATTTTGAGGATTACCTTAACTCCTTTGTTTCTTAAATTATCTATTGCTGTTTGCTGTTGCTCGTAAGTTGTGGCTTCATTAAATTCTTTTAAAACATCTTTGGTTATCTGTTCTCTTTCACCTTCTTTATAGAATTTAGCACCAAACAATTCATAATATTTTCTTACTGGATATGATGGTGTTTCTAATAGTCCTTTAAATATTCCTGCTCTTTCTTCGTAGGTTTTATTTCCTTGTATTAATTCTGTCGTTCTTTTTGTTAGTTGCTGATTTAATTTATTTAATTCACTTGGAGATTGTATTTTCTTTTCTTCATAAGATTTAATCTTCTCGGCTAATCTTCTAAGTATTGGGTCTTTTTCTATTAATTGATATTTTAATCTGCCTGAAATTGTAGAAGTATCAAAACCTAATTGTGAAACTCCAGATGGTATAATTTCTTTTCTTTGTCCTGTTGGGCTTACTTCATAACCTCTGCCTGTATTTTTATCAATATAAGAATAACCTCCTTGTTCTGTTCTAACATTAGTTATCTTACTCATTAATTCCTGTCTTGCTTTTTCTTTTGCAGATAATCCTTGAATTTCTCTAAGAGATTGCTGGGTTGTTGATTGTCCTGTCAATTGATTAATCAATTGTTGTCTTGCTTGTTGCTGTTTATATTCTGCCTCTGCTTTATTTTTTGCTTCTTCTGAAATAAATGATTGTCCTAATAATTCAGATGTATAAAATGTTGGCTCTACTAATCTCTGAACATCTTGAGCAGTTCTACCCCCACCTCCACCATAAACCCTTCTTGTTTGTCCTCCTTCTGTGTATGTTGTATAAGAACCACCACCACGAATATCTGTAGATATAACTCCTACTTTCCTTTGTGCTATTGGTGTGGATGTTGTTGTAGCCATTTTATATTTTGATTTGTTCTATTGGAATTAATTTAATTATAAATGGATGAGAAAAATAAAGATATAGATTAGCAATAATTATAATTAATGTTAAAATTCCTATTCCTAACAAGATTTTATTTAATGTTTTCATTTTTTAATAGAGAGGGGGGAGGAGGAAGAAAATCTTAAAGTCCTCTTTCCCTTCTTGATTCTCTTTAGAGATTTTTTAGAATCAATAGAAAAAAGCCATCTGCCTTTATGAAAATAAACAAATGCTAAAATTAGGGCATTCATATCAACAACAAAAGTTCTTTTATTATTTTTTAAAATAATAAATTTAAGTTTTGCTTCTTTTGGGATTGTTTCCACAAAGTTATCTTTTTTTAATAGAATTTCTTTTTTAAAATTTTCATTTCCAATAATTAAAACTTGTTTTCCTTTATCTGTCATTTTTTAGTTTCTCCATTATTTTATTATAAATTTTTTTATCCTCATAGGTAATAAGATAAAACTCTGGTTTTGGGGTTGTGATAACAAAACCTGTTAAATAAACATTAATCTTTTTTGTTTCCATTTTGTTTTTGTATAATAAAGGTTACCTCGTCTGATTTCTCTGTTATAATTCCTATTATCTTAGCCCCTTCTGGAATTTCAATTTGCTTAACTCCTATAATTTTATTTTTCATTTTTCTTTTCTTGTTTAGG
>Ga0209541_10014318_pt1 | contig 11971 bp, 10 predicted proteins | sample RifCSPlowO2_01_FD_184027 | JGI IMG/M metagenome (GOLD analysis project Ga0209541, IMG submission 184027) | Groundwater microbial communities from Rifle, Colorado - Rifle CSP2_plank lowO2_0.1 (SPAdes) (version 2) | ecosystem: Environmental > Aquatic > Deep subsurface > Groundwater | place...
ACAGATATTATGTTCAAAATTATAAAAAAATCTAAAATTTCCCAGGCTCGTCTCGGCCTAATTGAGACTAAACACGGGAGGATAGCCACTCCCGTTTTTATGCCGGACGCCACCAGGGGAGTGATAAAGCATTTAAGCAGCAGCGAGCTTGCCGAATTAAAATTAGAATGCTTTGTCGCTAATGCTTTGCATTTATTTTTGCGCCCCGGCATAAAATTAATTAAACTAGCCGGCGGTTTGCACGATTTCATGAATTGGCAGCAGCCGATTTTGTCCGACAGCGGCGGCTATCAAATTTTTTCCTTGATTCATAAAAATAAAAGCGGCGCTAGCGGCCAGATTACGGATCAGGGCGCTGTTTTTAGGTCGCCTTTGGACGGCGCTAAACTTAAGCTCACGCCGGAGCAATCAATAAGAATCCAGTTTGATTTAGGTGTTGATCTGATGGTTTGTTTTGACGATTGCCCGCCCAATAATTATGATGATGCTGATTTAGCCCGGGCGGTGGAGCTGACGATTAAATGGGCTAAGAGATGCTTCCGAGAATTTCATAAGCAAATTAAATCGCGCGCGCTTAAAGGCAGGCGGCCGCTTCTGATAGCCGTTATTCAGGGCGGCAATAATTTACCCTTAAGAGAATATTGCGCTAAAGAACTTATTAAAATCGGTTTTGACGGTTTTGGTTTTGGCGCCAGGCATGTTGATGAGACCGGAACTTTTTTAGCCGAAACGCTTAAACTGACGGCCGATCAAATCCCCGAGAGTAAACTGCGTTTTGGCTTGGGTATTGGCTTGCCTCTAGATATAATTAGATCAATTAAGATGGGCTGGGACATGTTTGATTGCGTTATCCCGACCCGGGATGGCCGGCATGGAAAACTTTTTCTGCAGAACCGACCGCTGACTAGTAAGCCGAACAATTTTTATGAAACTGTTAATATCACTAACGCTAAATTCGCTAAAGATTTTTCGCCGATCAACGGGCAAAGCAAGCTGCCGGAATTACGAACATACTCCAAGGCCTATTTGCATTATTTATTTAAAATTAATGAGCCCTTGGCCGCGAGATTAGCCAGCTTGAATAATCTTGAGTTTTATATTAAGATGTTAAGTGAGATCAGGGAGTTGATTAAAAAGAATAGATTTTAGCCAATAATGCGCCAGGGCAATGATAGCAGCCAATTTAGACGAAATAAAATTATTATCAGGACTTACGCGCTTAAAAAATATTTTTCAGGGCAGTTGGCTGAAGTTAGTAATTTTTTCGTTGCGGAACTCGCTTCGCTCAAACAGTCCTCACTTCAAAAATTACTAACTTCAGCCAACTGCTAATCAACCGCGTAAGTCCTAATTATGTTAAAATTAAAATAATCATTAAACCCTAATAATTTATTTTCCCCACTTTCGGGGCAAACATCTATGGACGAGAAAAAAATAATTGTCTCTAAACATCAAGCCACCACCACGCGTGGTTTAGATTTCGTTATTATCGGCGCGATCTTCTTAGTCTTCTTCCTTTGCCCGTTGTTTTTTACCGGCTTAATCGCGCAGAACATGGGTTTTGAAAAAATGACCTTGTTTTACTTTCTCGCGCTCTTGGGCGCGGTTTGCTGGGTAACTAAAGCCGTTATCGTCGGCGAACTGAATATTAAAAGAACGCCGCTGGATTGGCCGATTATCGGACTCTTAGCGGTCTTTATTGTCTCGACGGTTTTATCCATCAGCCAAAAAGACAGCTTAATCGGCCTTTACGGCAACTCGGCCAAGAGCTTGGCCGCCGTTATAATATTTATTATCTTTTATTATTTGGTAATAAATAATATTAATCAAAAGAGAATAAAATTATTATTTTGGGGAGTTATCGGCTCAACCGCTTTGGTGGCGGTTTATTCAGTTTTACAATTATTGGGTAAATTTGTCTTACCTTTGGAGTCGAGCCGGGCGATTAGCTTTAACCCCTTAGGTTCTTTATCCGCGCTGACCATGTATTTAGTCATCGCTCTGCCTCTGCTAGTCATCGGCTTGGCCCAGATCAGCGAAATCCACCCTAACTTTAAAAGCAAGATTCTCCAAGTTATCGTCAAGATATGCTTGAGCGCGATAATTTTGTTGTCGCTTTTTGTTCTTACGCTCTTAAACGGTTTCACTTTTTGGCCGGCCGCCGTGGTCGGGATGGTTATAATTTTGATGTTTCTACTGTCAAAAATCATTAAAATTTCCAGTTCCAATCTAGTTATTCCGATTGCCACCTTCTTATTGTTAATTATTCTCTTAGTTTTAGGTAATTTTAATATCATGGCCTTAAATTTGCCGACCGAAGTAAGTTTATCGCGCCGGGCCTCCTGGGACATTGCTAAAATCAGCTTAAAACAAGATCCTTTCTTTGGCTCCGGGCCGTCAACTTTCGTTTATGATTTTGTGAAATATAAAGGCGCCGATTTTAACGCTTCGCCTTTATGGAATGTCCGCTTTGACAATCCGTCAGGGCTTATGTTCGAGCTGGCGGCTACGGTCGGCGGCTTAGGCGTTTTGACCGCGCTAGTCATTGTTTTGATCGCTCTGTCTATTTGCTTTTTAACTTTGATTAAAGCGCAAAGGAATGAATCGCAGTCAATTTTATTGGCTCTATTTGCCAGTTTTATCACCGTCATAATTTTCAGTTTATTATTCTCATTAAGCAGCTCCATAATTTTAGTTTCTGTTTTAGTGGCGATTTTGGCGGTCGCCATGGCGATTATCAATTATCCGGAAAAATTTAAAACTTTGAATTTGTCTTTTAGAACTTCGCCGAAATACGCCCTGGCTTTGGCCGCGATCTTCTTGACCTTAAGCGCCGCCGTGGTTATTTTATTTACTTTAGGCGTTAAGATGTATTTGGCCGATTTTTATGTCAGGCAATCTTTAGAGACCGCCGATGTTAACCAAAAAATCAATAAGATTAATCAGGCCATTGTTTTAGCGCCTTATCAAGATGTTTATTATATCGGCTTGGCTAATAATTACATGACTTTGGCTAATCAGGAAGCCCAAGGCGGGAAAAATCAGACTATTATTGAGAACTCTTTATCCTTAGCCATAGAAAAAGGCAAAGTTGCTTTGGAGATTGCGCCCAATAATGTCGCCAACAGCGAAGCCATGGCTTTAATTTATGAAAATGCCTCTTTCTATGTCCGGGGCGCTTTGGAATGGGCGGAAGCGTTATACAATAAAAATATCGTCCTGGAACCGGACAGCCCCACGCCCTATATCCGCTTAGCTTTAATTAACATGGCTAGGGCTAATGCCGAAACGGTCGCGACCGAGCAAGCAGTTTACATTAATGAAGCTCTTAAACAATATGATTTGGCCATAGCTAAGAAGCCGGATTTTGGCGCCGCTTATTACGGCCAAGCCATCGCTTATGAAAGATTAAATAAGATTGACGACGCCATCGATCAATTAAAGAAAGCGGTTTTATTAACCAGAGAGAGCGTTGATTACCGCTTTGAATTGGGCCGGCTTTATTTCAACCGAGGCGTAACGCCAAGCAAACTCTCGCAAACCGCCACCAGCGACTTAACCACCGGCGCTGAACCCAGCCAGGATTTAAGCGTAACCGGCGGCGCTGGCGGCGCGACGGCTAAAAATGACGACGTCAAAACCGCTGAACAGCTTTTCTTAAGCATCGTCCAGGCCAATCCCAATCACGCTAACGCGCTTTACAGTTTAGCCCTTTTATATCAAAAAACCGGCGAAACCGACAACGCTAAAATCGTGATCAAGCAATTATTGACCGTGGTTACTGATCAGCCGTCGGTTGAAATTATCCAAAAACAATTTCCGGGATTGTACTAAATAAAGTTTTATACAAAAACACCTCTTTAGTCAGAGGTGTTTTTGTATTTGAAATTTTTAGTGATGATATTAAATTAAGAGAGATGGAAATATTATTTAAGCATAAAAAGAGGCCACCGATGTTTGTTGTCCGTCAGTGGCCGTGAGATTCTTGTGATCATCGCATCCGCCGGCTATTTAGGTATTGGCTGCGGATGAACGAGTAATCGCTTACGCGTCCGGCGTAACCGTTGCTGTCGATATCCGTCCGCTCTTCGCGCCCGGCCGGCCAGCCCGGTGTTAGAGCCGGTACGCGCCTTAACGAGGTGTACCCCGTATAAGCGTAGTTGACATCGTTGGCGTCGACCATGCCTTGATAGCAGAGAGGAGGAATGGCCTCGTCCGCCGTGTTAAAAATGTCGCCTGGCAGGTACCAGGTGATCCAAGGTACGCTTTCATAGCCGCCGCTGTTCAGACTGGAAACCGCGAGATAAACGCCGCCGTATAGGGTTGACGGGATGTCAAGTCGGTAAGTGAATTGATTGGCCGGTAATGACTCTTGCTTAAACAGGATGCCAGCCGCGCCTTTCTCAATCTCTTCGCGGATGGTTGCCGTTCTGACTATGTACCCTTGCGAGCCGGCCGCCGGGCTCCATGTCCATTCGGCCGAATTAAGTCCGGCTACCTGGCGGGGCAAGAGCTGCTTCAAGTATAGGCTGGAAACCGACGCGATTGAGGGCGTTGTTACCGTGGTGGAAAGGCAACTAAACTCATACGACCCCGGCAGTATGCCACAGCAAACATAGAGCCGAGCGCTATCGCTAGAGCTGCGGACTATCAGGTCCGTTTGATAGTAAACTGCATTTGTGGCAATGCTTCGGACTCTCTCCGGCGCAAGCCAGATTCCGGTGGCCTCATCCACGAGGTAGATAGAAACGAGTCCATCGCCTCCGTCGCCACCCTGGTAACGCATATCCGCCCAGAGAGTGATTACCTGGCCGGCAGTGACGCTTAGTCCTCCCTTAGACCAGTAAACCGATTCGGGATCAACGCGCAAAGTTGGCACTTCCGCGGTGATTATACCCGAAGCGGAGTTTATCACTACTTCGCCTCCGTCCGAACCGTCAAAACTCCCATCCAGAGAGGCATAAGGAACCGTATAAGCAACTTCGTTGGATGGTAGGCTTTCCAGACCATCGGCGGTATAGGCCGTAGCTACGAAATAGTAGGTCGTGGCCGGAGTCAAATTCGTGATCGTACAGGTAGTGACATTACCCACATCCACGCGAACCGTGTAGACGCCACTTGCCGTACCGTAGTGGATGGCGTAACCGGATACCCAAGAATCTGGACTCGGATCCCATTCCAGCGTTACGGCCGGAGCTGGCAGTAAAGCGGCAAACAATATGCCGATCATTATGCCGATCATTGCTATCATTTTCAGTGCTGATACTTTCAATTTTTTCATGGTTTTCCTGTTGGTTGATGCCCTAAAACAAAAGCACGCGCTCTTGGGCGCGGGCAAACTAGCCTATGACAGCAAGCTTATCAGCCGCTTAAAGGGCCGGATCGTCTTGCAGGTAGAAAACCGCGGCCAGGCCTGGTATATAAATCCGGCCGACGGCCAGAGATACTACATGAAGGACGGCGCCGCGGCTTATCAGATTATGCGCTTTTTATCGCTCGGCATCACTAACGAAAACATCGGAAAAATAGATATTGGGGATTAAGCTAAGCTGGTTGTTGGCAAGTCCATTAAATTTTAGACTTGTATTGACTTTTGTGCTATTATTAAATTAAATATGCTTAAAGCCGGACAAAAAAATAGTTATCAGGAGTTTATGAAAAAAAAGCGCGAATTTTTCAAAAAGGTCAGACAGGGCCTGAAATTTAAAGATACCGATCGCGACGGCTTGTGCGACTATGAAGAAAAAAACATTTACGGCACTGACCCGAGAAATCCCGATACTGACGGCGACGGCATGAAGGATGGCAATGAGGTTAAGCGGGGCAGAAATCCGCTCGGGCCGGGCAAGCTTAAAGATTTATTCATTCCCCACGCCGGCAATAATTATTCGCCTCACGCCTTAAAGCCGAAACGGCTACTCTTCCATGCCATAGGCATTATCATCATGAAAGCCGTGGTGGTGGTTTTTGTTTTATTTTATCCTTTGTCCGCCTGGCTTAGCCCGGATTTGGCTCTGGCTGAAGTAAGAAAAATAATAGAGTTGACTAATAATTTGCGCCAAAAAATTTCTTTGCCCGCGCTTTTGGAAAGTCGGCAGCTTAAACAAGCCGCTTGGCAGAAAGTTGAAGATATGGCGCTTAAACAGTATTTTGCCCATGTCAGTCCGGCCGGGTTTGGCTTGAGAAATTGGCTGGAAAAAATCGGTTATAAATACGCTGTGGCCGGAGAAAATTTGGCCGTGGGTTTTTCTCGGGCCGAAGACGTGGTCCAGGCCTGGCAAAACAGTCCGACTCACTACGCTAATATGATTGACAGCGATTTTAAAGAGATTGGCGTGGCCATGGCCGACGGCAAATTAAACCAAATTGACACGATTTTTATGGCCCAATATTTTGCCGCGCCAACAACGCCCAGCTTGCCAGGCGGGCGGGCCGCGCCGACTCAAATAAAACAGCCGGAAAAAGAAACGGCTAAAAAATCAATTATCGCGCCGGCGCCGCCAGAGGTTGAACCGGTCAACAGCCAGCCGACGCCCGAGTCTGAAGTAAGAGGCATTAACCTTACCAAAGCATCGTTAACGGCGGCGGAAGAAGCGGCCGAAAATGAAATTATCATTGATCAGCTGGCCGCTGACCTATCCATCAAGAGCGATCCATTTAATAAAGAAAAAGTTATTCAAATTAAAACGGCTTTACCGGCGGAGACGGTTTCGGCCGAAGTCATAATTAATAATAAAAAAATTAGCTTGACTAAGTCGCCGGCCGATTCGCTTTGGAGCGGCGTAGCGATCGTTAGCCCAGAAGAAGAGAAAAGCGTCTTAAATCCTCTGATACCGGCCACTATCGCCGTCAGCGACCTAAGCGGAGCGATTAAATACGGTGAATTGGATTGGGATATGGTGGCCATGATAAAAACTCCGCCGCTTGAGCATTACCAGCTTTTTAAAGCCAGCCCGGCCACGGGCATGAGGCCGATTTTGACTTTAAGCAGCGGCTATTTTAAATTTATTTTATTAATAGCCGTTATCGCCATACTTTTGAATATTTTCATTGAAATTAAAAAACAGCATCCGCGCCTAATTTTTTACAGTTTTGCCTTCTTGGGGCTGCTCGTAACCGCAATTATTTTTTAAGCGCGCCAACATCGCCGATGAAGAAAGCTGAAAAAAAATTAAAAATCGCCGTGGCCATGTCAGGCGGAGTGGATTCGTCGGTGGCGGCTAAATTGTTAAAAGACCAAGGCCATGTTGTCGTTGGTATTTTTTTGCATTTTTGGCAAGAAGAATCTAACTCCCCATGCCCCCCTTTGCCAGGAGGGCTTAAGGGTGTTTTTGAAAATAAGTGCTGTTCCAGAGAAGCCTTGCTGGATGCTCGCCGGGTGGCGATTAAAATCGGCATTCCTCTTTATACTTTAAATTTCGCCAAGATTTTTAAAAAGCAAGTGGCGGATAACTTTTTAAGCGAATATGGCCGGGGCCGAACGCCTAATCCCTGCGTCAGATGCAATAAATTAGTTAAGCTTGGATTTTTAATCAAGCAGGCCAAAAAATTGGGCTTTGCTTATGTGGCCAGCGGACACTACGCCCGCCTGCGGCGGGAATTTCCAATTTCCAATTTCCAATTTCTAAAGAATGCAAAAAATACAAATAATAAATATATTTATAAGCTTCATAAAGCTAAAGACAAGAATAAGGACCAATCGTATTTTTTGTATACCCTTAGTCAAGATGAATTAAAACATTTACTTTTTCCATTGGGGAATTACGCTAAGACGCAAGTTAGAGCCATGGCTAAGCGCTGGAAATTGCCGGTGGCGGAAAAAGCCGACAGCCAGGAGATTTGTTTTATAGAGGGTAAGGATCATAATGAATTTTTGCGTCGGCATTTGAAATTAAAGCCCGGTCTGATAAAGACTCTGGACGGTAAGACCGTGGGTGCGCATCAGGGCTTGCCGCTTTATACTATCGGCCAGAGAAAAGGCCTAAAGATCGGCGGCAGCGGGCCGTTTTACGCGGCTAAAATGGATTATCAAAAAAACATCTTATATGTAGTTGATAAGAGTAATCATCCGCTGATCTGTAAAAATTGGCTGGCCGCTAAAAATATTAATTGGCTCTCCGGTTTGAAGCCGAAATTACCGCTAAAGTGCCGAGCGGTTATCCGTTATCATCATCAGGCGGCCGACTGCGTTATCAGCAAAATAAATAACCATAATTTAAAAGTCAAATTTTCTCGGCCGCAAAGAGCGATTACGCCCGGCCAAAGCGCAGTGTTTTATCGGGGCGGAGAAGCTCTGGGCGGGGGAATAATAGTCTAATTTTAATTGGTTATTGACAACTTGTTGGTTAGTAGTATGATAGTAATATAATAGCGAATTTCGCCTGCCTATCGGTAGGCAGGTTCTTTCAAAAGGAGAGGTTAAAATAATTAGCCGCGGACTTGGGGTTAAAAGATTTTTTTAGTTCCAGGCCCGCGGTTAATCACTTGAGCTTGCCCGCGGGGTCTTCAAAGGTTAACAAATCGTTGAAGGCGGGCCGCGTTTCTCTGGCGGCCCATCAGACAAGCTGGCGCAATGCCAGCGCAGCCAGCGCAATGCTAGCTGTTGAGCCGTAATGCTTCCCCGAGGCGTGCGGCTCTCTTCATTTATAATTATCGTTTGCCATTTTCTTATTTGCCAAAGTGAAACATTTTTTATATACTAATTGAATATGACGGCCAAAGAATTAAGACAAAAATACTTGGATTTCTTTAAATCCAAGGGACACGCGATTATTTCCAGTGGCTCTTTAATGCCGGAAAACGACCCGACCGTGCTTTTCACCACGGCCGGCATGCATCCGCTGGTACCGTATCTGATGGGTGAAAATCATCCAGGCGGGCGGCGCGTAGTTAGCGCGCAAAAATGCGTCCGCACCGGCGATATTGACGAAGTCGGCGATGCCACACACCACACTTTTTTTGAGATGCTGGGCAACTGGTCGTTCGGCGATTATTTTAAGCAAGAAGCCATTAGCTGGAGCTGGGAATTTTTAACTTCGCCAGACTGGCTTAATTTAGATAAGAGCCGGCTGGCGGTTTCGGTCTTCGCCGGAGATAAGGACGCGCCGTTTGATCAGGAAGCGCATGATATCTGGCTGTCCTTGGGCGTAGCGGAAGAGAGAATCGCGCGCCTGCCGAAAAAAAATAATTGGTGGGGGCCGGCCGGTCTGACCGGACCGTGCGGTCCGGATACGGAGATGTTTTATTGGTCAGGCGAGCCGGATAAAACGCCTGCCGGCTTTAATGATGATAACCCCTTATGGGTAGAAATTTGGAATGATGTTTTCATGCAATATAATAAGCGGGCCGATGGCAGTTTTGAACCTTTAAAGCAAAAAAATGTGGACACTGGCATGGGGTTAGAGCGGGTGGTAGCCATCTTAAATGGGCAGAATGATAACTATCAAAGTGATTTATTTAAACATCTTATCAATAAAATAGAACAGCTGTCCGGTAAAACATATGGCGAGAGCGTTGAGATAACCAAGGCCATGCGCATTATCGCTGATCACCTTAAGGCCGCGACTTTTATTATGGGAGACCAGAGAGGAGTGGGACCGTCCAATACGGATCAAGGTTATGTGGTGCGCCGTTTAATCAGGCGCGCCATTAGGCATGGCCGGCAATTGGGCATTAAGGACGGTTCGGCTGGGCTCACCGCAGGCGAGTCCTGGACCAAGGAAATCGCCAAAGTGGTCGCGCATGATTATCAGACAACCTATCCTGAATTGCCAAAAAATATTGATAAAGTAATTGAGCAATTTAAAATAGAGGAGGCAAAATTCGGCAAAACCTTAGAACAGGGTTTAAGGGAATTTGCTAAAATCATTAGCGAGCTTAAAGATAAAAAAATTAGTGGCGAGCAAGCTTTTAATTTATATCAGACTTATGGTTTTCCTTTAGAAATAACCCAGGAATTGGCTAAAGAAAAAAATTGCGCGGTTGATGATCAGGCCTGCCGAGCCGAAATGAAAAAGCATCAAAAACTTTCCCGCACAGCTTCGGCCGGCGTTTTTAAGGGCGGTTTGGCTGACGCCAGCGAACAGACTACGAAACTGCATACGGCCGCGCACCTACTCCTGGCTGCTTTAAGAAAAATTTTAGGTGATCAGGTGGTGCAAAAGGGGAGTAATATTACGGCTGAACGGTTGCGCTTTGATTTTTCCTATGCGGAAAAGATGACGGCCGAGCAGAAACAGCAGGTTGAAATATTGGTAAATCGAGCCATCAAACAAAATTGGCCAGTAACTTGCGATCAGATGGGACTTAGCCAAGCCAAAACGGCCGGCGCTCATGGCACTTTTGAATCAAAATACGGCGAAAAAGTTAAAGTTTATACCATAGGGAACTCTTCGGCCGGCCCAGAGCCGCCTTTTAGTCGGGAAATTTGCGGCGGACCGCATGTTAATAATACTGGTCAGTTAGGCCATTTTAAGATTCAAAAAGAAGAAAGCTCCTCGGCCGGCGTCAGACGGATTAAGGCGGTGTTAAAGTAAAATTTAGCTAAGGTTAAATTAAAAAAATCATTTTACCATATAATCCCGGTTTAGCCGGATTATGTCTTGACAGCTATCTTAATAACCTATATAATTATTTTACGGTAAAACCCGTTATTTTTTGTTATCTGCTATTGGACTTTAAATCACGGTTTTACTTAAATTTAACGGAATAAACGGTTTTACCTTGAAAAAGGTTTTGGCGTCTCGCTCTAAGCGAGCGGATTTTGCCAAAACTGTTTTTGTTTTTAAATGAAAGAAAATAATCAGCCAATCAGCTCTAAAGATTTTATTGAAACTTACGGCGAAGTGGTCGAATTAATGCCGGCCGCCAGTTTCCGGGTTAAACTGGAAAACGGCCATGAGATTTTAACGCACCTTTCCGGCAAAATGAGGATGAATAAAATTCGGCTCTTGCCCGGCGATAAAGTAAGAGTGCAAATCAGCCCCTACGATCTAACTAAGGGCCGCATAACTTATAGATTGTAATTAGCTAATATCATGAAAGTAAGAAGCAGCGTAAAAAAAATTTGTAAAGATTGCGAGATAGTCAGGCGCAAAGGCCGAGTTCGCGTAATTTGCAAAACCCCTAAACATAAACAAAGACAGGGCTAAAAACATTTGCGATTTTAGATTTAAATATTTATAAAATCGTAAATTGTAAATCATAAATCATAAATCTAAAATAACCACATGGCCATAAGAATCGCCGGCGTCACCATACCGAATGAAAAAAGAGTTGAGATTGCCCTAACTTACATTTTTGGCATTGGCCAGTTTAAGGCCAACGCTATTTTAAAATTAGCTAAAGTCAGTCCGGATGTCAGAGTTAAGGATTTAACCGATGATCAGGCCAATAAATTAAGAGATTTAATTGAAAAGCAAAATAAAGTGGAAGGCGAATTAAGGCGGGAAATTTCCGCCAATGTAAAAAGATTAAAGGAAATCGGCAGTTATCGCGGCAGCCGGCACGCTAAGAGCTTGCCAACCAGGGGCCAAAGAACTAAGACCAATAGCCGCACCGTCCGCCATAATATCAGAAAGACCGCTACTTCCGGCAAGAAGCCGTCCGCGGAGAAGACCTAAGGACGCTGGACAAAGGTTTTAGTTTTGAGCGGCGCCTCGGGGCTTTCCTCGGAGCCGAAACAACAGACCAGAGTGAAATTGTAGCGATTTTTGAAAAAAATCGCCCAAATTTCATCGGCCTTTAGCGCTCGCGAAAGCGGGCGGAAAAACTAAAACCTTTATCCAATTAAGTTAAAACCTAAAGAATATAAATATTAAGTATGGCGGAAGAAACAAAACCAGCCGAAGAAATAAAGAAAGAAATGAAGTCAGAAGAACCGGCCGTTAAAACCAGCGAGCAGGTAGTTAAGACTGATTTAAACGCGCCGGAAGAATTGCCCGACGAAATTAAAAAGAAATTAGAAAAGAAT
>Ga0209541_10014320_pt1 | contig 11970 bp, 15 predicted proteins | sample RifCSPlowO2_01_FD_184027 | JGI IMG/M metagenome (GOLD analysis project Ga0209541, IMG submission 184027) | Groundwater microbial communities from Rifle, Colorado - Rifle CSP2_plank lowO2_0.1 (SPAdes) (version 2) | ecosystem: Environmental > Aquatic > Deep subsurface > Groundwater | place...
TATTTAAAATTTGACTTTTATTCCTCTATACGCTAATATACTCATATGGGTAAGTCTGCTTTATGCAGATATCTCTAGTTTTGTTTTCTTATTTAATTTAATAAAAATTGAGAGAAAGAATAAACAATCAAATACGTGCATCTGAACTGAGGGTCATAGACCCTGAAGGTGTTAATATTGGTATTATACCAACAAGGGACGCCCAGGAGATGGCAGACAAGCACGGTTTGGATTTAATAGAGATATCACCCAATGCCAATCCCCCAATCGCAAAAATTATGGATTTTGGCAAGTATCAATACGAGCAGAGCAAAAAGCAAAAAAAGGCCAGAGCAAATGCAAAGCAAACAGAAACAAAGTCAATACAAGTAAAGGTTGCTACTGGTGACCACGACCTAGAACTAAAAGCTCGAACTGCATCAAAATGGCTCAAAGAAGGACACCGGATCAAAGTAGAGCTTTTCCTAGCTGGTAGAGCAAAATATATGGAGCAAAATTTCCTAAAAGAGCGGTTAGACAGAGTTTTGCATTTAATAACAGAAAATTACAAAATAGCAGAACCATATAAAAAAACTCCAAAAGGAATAATAATAACAATAGAAAAAGACACCAAAAAAGTGACTTTATAACTTTAAAACTTTAAACATAATTATATGAAAACAAATAAATCACTTACAAAAAGACTTAAGGTTACCAAAAATGGTAAAGTATTGGCTCGAAGACCTGGATTTAACCATTTTAATGCAAAACAAAGCCGAGTCCAACAATTACAAGGAAAATCACTAAAAGCAATCACATTGACACCAAAGAACAAGAGTCAATTTATACCTTTTATTTAACTTTCAACTTTATAACATTAAAACTTTTAACTAAATTAATATGACAAGAGTAAAACGAGGAACAACTTCATTAAAGAGACGCAGAAATATACTAGGCCAGACAAAGGGATATCGACACGGTAGAAATAGTAAAGAAGCACAAGCAAAGGAGGCTATCGTACACGCTGGTTCATATGCCTTTGCACATCGCAAAGACAAAAAAGCAGACATGAGGACACTATGGCAGATACGAATTGGTGCTACTACAAAATCTCTAGGACTCTCGTATAGTAAATTTATGGGTGCAATGAAAAAGAAAGAAGTAGAAATAGACCGCAAGATTCTCTCTGACCTAGCCCGCAACAATCCTGAGACTTTCAAAAAAGTATTTGAGTTTGTGAAATAGGTCGTTAGGTCTTGCCTAGCAACTTTTAACCAAAGAAACATTTTTTTGTTATCATGCAATAGACGACAAAGCAAAGTTACCCCCTATCCGCTTGTATCTGTTTGTCTAATGATGTTTTGTATTCTGGGATCTTATATTTCTTTACCATCTCTATAATCCGCTCTATTAACCGTTTAGGGTCAGTGTCAAAGATAATCTTGTCATTAGGTCTGTTGCCTTTGGCCAATATGTCCTTCAAAACCCCACTCATAGTCCACTCGCCTTCTAATATGCCGATTGGCTTTCCATCTTCGAATGCTATAGTGAATTCGTGTATAGTGCCTATACGCCCACATCCGATAATGACCGCATCACAACTCCGCGTAAAAAGCAGGTCTCTACCTGGGTAGCCAAATCCAGTATAAATAATCATATCCATATAGTCTAAAGGCAGTCTGTATACTTCCACGTGCTCCTTCTCTGATGCTCCTGGAGAAAGCCCTATAGATATGCCATCCGCTTCTTTTGCCCCCATAGCAGACCACAAAGGAAACCCCGTAGTCGCACCAGTAACCAATATTGCCCCCTGTTGTGCTATCTGTCTACCAAGCTCTTTTGCTTTTTCTAATGCGTGAACACCACAAGTAGCAGTCTCGGCTGCACCAGACACACCAATTTTTATTTTTAAATGCCCGTGTTTTAAAATTTTATCCATAACAATAGTATATCATTAAAAATGATTATGCTGCCAAAATTGTATTTATGATTTGCAAGATATCGTGCTTATGACTATTAGATAAAGTGCCAAACATTTTTAGCATTTCCAAAAATACTTTTATGTTATTTTCTGTGATTTCAAAATGAGCGATTTCTTTTGTTTCAGAAGTCCGTCCAATTAAAAGTGACTTCAATCAATTTGCAATTCAGAATTATAATATCAATCATCTACTAACTTGTCCGCCTCCCAAATTGGAATATGATCCTGTAATTCTTCAAGATCTTTATTTGTTAACAATAATATTTCAGCTTTTTCTATAGCTTCTCTTTCGCTCTTTGCTTTAATAACTGGAAATTCTACTGTTGTCATAAATTTAGCCCTTATGTCGTATTTTTTCATTTTTTTCATGTGATTGCTTAATTAATATTAATTTTCAAATCTCTAACAAATTTAATTTTTACATATACACTATATTCCACTTTGGCATATACCATTATAGAATATACCATATAAATATGCAAACGAGCAAATCAATATTCAATGAGGAGCATAAGACAGTAGTAAAAAAGTTAAAGCAAGCTCGTCTTGAGATTAGTTTAGATCAAAATCAAGTGGCCAACATGCTTAAAAAAACACAATCCTACATTTCGAAGATCGAATCTGGTCAAAGACGACTTGATATAATTCAACTTAAAAGTTTTGCAAAAATATATAAAAAGGATTTAGAATATTTTATTAATTAAAGGAAAAGTTTTACCAATTTTTTCAGCAAAACCAATGGATTTTAAAAATTACATACATCATGAATACGCATGGCCAAATATTTCTAATGAAGAAATAGAACGACTTTCAAATGTTTTATCAATACATTTGAGAAAAATGGAATTAAAAAAAACAAAAGAAGAAAGGGTGGAAATTGTTAAAAATATTTTAATAAAACAAAAAGGTACATGTGCTTTTGCAGATGGTGATAGCTGTTTTTGTTGGAACGAACCAAAAGATAGAGAGCTCAGCTTTCTTAAATTACAATGGGGACATAAATTACCAGGGAGTCACGGTGGAAAAGCATACGAATTAGATAATCTAATTTTATTATGCGCTAGGTGTAATAATAATATACAAAAATCAAGAACAATTGAACAATTAATTCCGGAATTAGAACATAAGCTTATGGCTATAAAAAAGTTACAAAGTAAGAATCCTTAAGAAAACATATATGACTTAAATGTTTTTGATTCTCGTTCATAACAATAGTATATCATTAAAAATCTATTTCTATTTTCTCACCCATTTGTGGAACATATACATCTAATCCTAAACTGTCCTTAATCTTTTGTGCCAAAAACATAGATGCTTTTGGCTCACCCATAGTCACAAAAACTTTTTTTAAAATATTTGCATCATCTTGTATAAAATTTAATAACCCATCAGAATCTTTATGTCCTGAATACCCGCTAATATTCTCAACTTTTGCATTAACTTGCACTTTTTCACCTTTTATATAAACAGTTTTTGCTCCGTCGTGTATCATCCTGCCCATAGTTCCCGGTGACTGATACCCCACGAGTAGAATAGTATTGTTTTTGTTTGGTAAATAATTTCGTTCGTGGTGAATAATTCTACCTCCGTTTGACATACCAGAACCAGCCATAATAATCTTTGGATTTGGTGCATTTAGTATCATTTTGGAATCTTCTGCTTTTAACGTTACTTTTAATCCAGGAAAATTAAATATATCATCACCACTATTGATAATTGACTGCGCAGATTTATTAAAATATTCTTTGTATTTTCTAAAAACCTTTGTTAGTCGTATTGCTAGTGGTGAGTCCAAAAATATAGGCATCCGTGGTATGCGATTGTTTTCTACCATACGATCCATTTCAAATAAAAGTTCCTGTGTTCTCTCTAAAGAAAAAGTAGGAATAATTAAAGTTCCTTTTCTTTTATAATTATCTTGTATAATTTCCTGAAGTTTTTGGACTCTATTGTCCCTGTCCTCGTGGTTTCTATCTCCATATACACTTTCCATTACTATATAATCAGCATCAATTACCGTCTCTGTATCAAGCAAAATAGGTGAAGGTGAATTGCCTAAGTCTCCTGTAAATACAAGTTTTTTACCCATATATGAAAGTTCAAGCATCCCCGAACCAAGTATATGCCCCGCATCCTTATATGAAAACATAAGTTTATCCCCAATGTGAATCGGTTTATGATAAGGTACTCCTTCCCACAAATCCATAATCTTTTTTATAGAATCTAGTGTATAAATCTTGTCTAATCCGTGTTCTATATCTCTAGAGAGTATTCCAACAGTGTCATCAAGCATTATTTCTGTCAAATCCATCGTCGCTTCAGTAGAATAAATTTTGCCTTTAAATCCAGCATAAATTAATTTTGGTATACGCCCAATATGGTCTATGTGTGCGTGACTTATAAAGAGTGCATCTATGCTTTTTGGGTCATATTGAAATTCACCCCAATTGTCATCGTCCGCCACTTTTGAACCTTGAATCAACCCACAATCAATCAAAATCTTTTTACCATCAACCTCTAATAAAAAATTAGCACCAGTGACTGTCCCAGCACCAGAACAAAAAGTAATAAATAGTTTATTCATTTCCATATGTTTATTATACCTCAATTTTTTTATTTACAATAAACTTTTGAATCTTTCTAAGTGTATAAAAAGAACCAAACAACCCTCCGGACAAATCAAAAAATAGGTCACTCAAAGTATCTAAGATATTCAATTTATCAAAAGTAATAAAAACACTATTCCCAAATTCAAATAATTCCCAAAAAATTCCGATAAATATAACTGTAATGATTATAGTAAATAAGAAAGTTTCTCGATTTTTAACATATTTTATAAGATTAAATTTCAGAAAAAGCCAAATACACAAAAAAGCCAAAAAAATACCTCCGAAGAAATGCATTGGCATATCAAACCACCAAATAAGCGAATATAAGTATAATTTACCTGCAATAAAATTTAAAATAAAAATAACCCAAATTATACCAACTATTCTATAAAGCAATATTCTTTTTACCTCCAAAATATCAGATTTTTCTAATCGAAATATCATAAATTAACTTTTGAACAGCTCAACTGGATTAATTTTAAATTGCAACATATTTGCAGATGTGCGACCCCCGTCGCCGCCCTTTCTTTGCATTCCTATTTTCCCGATATTCAAACTTCCTTTTGGTTTTATAAATATTTCTCCAGTACCAAAAATATTCATAACATGATTTATTGATTTAAGAACCCATCTACTTTCTCCTTTTAATTTTAAAATTACAAGTGTCCAATCTGCAGAAAATTCACCTCTACCTTTTAGTAAATCAGAGATAATTAAAATCTTATTTTTGTTAAAAAAACTTATAAGCTTATATTGGTCAAATTTGTCCATTTCGTCTAAAAACATTCTTCGTTTTTTTCGATCTCTTAAATTATTTTTGTCTGGCTTAATTTCTCCAGTAAAAAGTTTTAATATTTTTACTATGTCTTTAGGGATATTCCAAAGTTCAACATATTTATCAACCCATCTTTTGTCTATTTGATTAAACCCGCGTGGATTGCTTACAAGCTTTATTTGCAAATTTTGTAAATCTTCCTGAGATTTTAATTTAATAAAAACAACTATTCTAACCTGAACATCTGCTTTATAATGTCCTACCACTTTCGAAGCTTTTACAAATTCAATATCATTAATCTTGTAATTCATCTCAGCTAGCCATTCTTGAGCAATTTTATCTATTTTCCAATTATTGAACCTATTAATGACATCTTGTTCATTTTTAAATCCATCCTTGGCGGTTTTTGAACCCCTAGCTATCATTTGCTCTAAATTTTTCTTTTTATTTTTCATATTTTTTTAATGTTTTAAATAATTCTCTAGCAACTGCTTCTATTGTGTTTACTGTCATGGCATTGCCTGTTTGTTTTAATAAATGTATTTCTTCAATCACCCCGTCAACTTTTTTTGCTAATTCTTTGGAAAAACCCTGAAGCAATAGTGATTCATAGCCAGATAATTTTCTAAATTTCCCATTTCTTACATATAATATACCGTGTCTTCCTGTCCTTAAAGTTGGTACTTTATTATCATATATTCGTAAATCTGACTGTCTTGTGTCTATAACTCTATACTCCTTTTCCAAGAGCTCTCTAACATCATACTGGCCTTTATTATATTTATTGTTTAAGTATCTCAAGAAAGTCTCATATGAATCCTTTTTTTCATCAAATTCGAGTTCTTTTTTATCAATAAGATAATCTGCAACACTTACCCTTTGCTGTCTATATGGAAAATAAAATTCAAATTCTTCTGGCACTAGATCTTTTCTTATTCCAACAAAATATATTCTTTCTCTCATTTGAGGAACTCCATAATCAACGCTATTCAGCACTTGATGAAAAACTTTATATCCTGCTTTTTCCAACTCTTGTAAAATAACTTTTAAAGAATTCCCATTGTCATGATTTGTTAAACCTTTTACATTTTCCAAAATAAAATACTTCAAGTTTTTTGCGAGCATAATTTTTATTAAACTAAAAATTATTTGACCTCGCATGTCACCCATTCCTTTTCTTTGACCAATAACAGAAAAAGTTTGACATGGAAATCCCGCTATCATCATATCAAAATCAGGAATCTTTTTAGTATCTATCTTTGTTAAGTCTCCGTAGTTTGTCTCATTTTTACCAAAAAGATTTCTGTATGTTTTTTCTGCCTGCTTATCAATTTCTGAAAATCCAACGCAAGATAGTCCATTTTTCTCAAGTCCAAGTCTACCAGCACCTATTCCGGCACAAAAATCCATAAATTTTAAATTTTTATTAGTTATTATTGCCACAATTATATTATAACACCTAAAAAAGAAAAATCCCCGACCTAAGTCGAGGAGCTTTCTTTTAGGACTATTGGGTTCATATTAACCTAGCTCGAAGCCAGGTGGGTGCCAGAAAAAATAAACCCAAGGGAATATCTCTATCAAAGCTCCCAGAACGATAATGTTCTAGTTAATATGTCCAATAGTCCTTCTATTAGTATATACCTAGTGTAAAGATTTTCAATATAGACGAGATATAATATTTATTTTTTATTATATTTAATAGGTCTTCTTTTTTGTTTGTGTAAATTTCTCGTGAACTGTCTCATAATCAAACATTTCTGTTTCTGCAAACCAATGTTTGATCTCTTGTTCTGCATCAGTAGTGTCTCCTGAAGCATGAATAACATTTGGTATAGCTATATTTATATCATCACAATAATCAAAACTCATATGAGAATAATCGCCACGTATTGTTCCAGGTAATGCTGATTTTGATTCTGTTGCTCCACACATTTTTCTTACCAATGAAACCGCTTCAATCCCCTCTAAAGCAACCACAACCACAGGTCCAGACATCATCATTACTAATACATTATCAAAAACCTTTTGCCCTCTACGAGAAATAACTTTGCCTATATTTTCATAATGATGAAAATAATGACCTTCATCGGGTTTTACCATTTTGATCCCGACAATCTTTAATCCAGCTTTCTCAAATCTTGCCAATATTTCTCCCACAATACCCCGCAATACAGAATCTGGTTTAAATATAATAAGTGTTTTTTCTAATCTTTGATGTGACATATAGAATCTTGTTAATACAAATTACCTTATAATTAAAGGTATTATAGCAAAATAAAATGATTTTTCAAAATTATTGTTTATACCTCTCCATAATCTCCGCTTCCACCTCTTCTCTATCTCTACCATATTTAAGATATGACAATTCCTTAATCTTTTCTACTAAATCCATATTGCCTTTGGATGGTGGAAGAACTCTCATGTTGAATGCTCTAACTGGTGTACCATTTACAAGCATTTTTATATAAGCATTACGATTTTCAATTTTTATAATGTCTGATGCATTAAATGTCGGCTCATATTTACTCTCCAAAAATTTAGCGTCTTCTGAGCTGACACGAAATGTCGCGATAGAACCAACGTTTCCAAAAACAGCATTTTTGATACCTTCTTCAAGCTGTGAAATATATTGATGTGCAACATTTAGTGACAGTCTATACTTCCTAGCTTCAGAAAGAATAGATGCGATGGAATCAGTGGTCACATTTTGAAACTCATCTATATAAAGATAAAAGTCATTCATCTTTTTGCCATACATATCTACCCGAGAAAGTGCCGCCATTTGTATCTTGCCTACAATAAGCAATCCTATCAAACTAGAGTTGATCTCCCCTAGTCTGCCTTTTGCGAGGTTAACCAAAAGTATTTTTTTATTGTCCATAATTTCACGAAAATTAAATACCGATTTTTGTTGCAATACAACTGGTCGCATAATATCATTAGAAATAAAGTTATCAAACTTTGATGTAATATATGGCACAAAATTCGCAATAGATTGGTCTCCTGTGGTTTGCTCGGCATTTTTCCAAAATTCTTTAATAATAGGACTTTTACATTTTGATAAAAGTGAATCACGATATTCTTTGTTTCCTAAAACACGAGTGATTTCCAATAATGTGCCTGCTGTCTCTGGGTCATCCATAATTAGAAATGCACTGTTCTTGAAATATTGTTCAAACATAGGCCCCATAGATTCCTTTGAAAACAATTTATTAAAAATAGCCATTAATTCATTTACAACAAAGGTCTTTTGCTCGGGATATTTCGGATCATATTCAAGCATATTTAATCCCATTGGTCTTGCTGTGTATGCTGGGTCAAAATATATAACATCATCTATCCTATCTTTTGGTATTGTGCTTAATATCGTTTGAATATCTGTCCCGTGTGGATCTATATAACAAACACCATCTCCATTTTCTATATCTTGTCTAATCATATTAAGCAAAAGAGTGGTCTTACCAGTGCCAGTTTGACCAATAGCATAAAAGTGTCTAACTCTATCTTCTCTTTCCATACAAATTTCAGTATTCCTACCTCTATATTCATTTACACCCAAGATAATTCCTTTTGTCCCCATCTCAATAGGTGCTGGTCCAACTCCCGCTTTTGCTTGTTTGAGTTGAGGATTACTGCTAATACTAATTGGAAAGTGAAATAATGTTGAAAGTTCCTTTAAATTTAAAGGCATAGTTTTGTCTTCGTCTAATAATCTATATGAATACTGGTGAAGAAATTCAGACAATCCCCTATCTAATACTTTATCAAAAATAAATCTATTGCTATTTACCTCAGCAAATTGGTTGAAGGTTGATTCCAACATGGTGATGATCTCATCCGAGCGTGGTTTTGTCTCTGCTGATGCAACTATCCTGATTTGTGTTTTTACTATTGTGCTTTTTATCTTTTCTGTAATCTTTTGAACGGCATTGTCATCTACTTTCTTTTCTTCTTTTTTCTCATCCTTGCCAAAAAATATTTCTTTGCCTATATTTATAAAATCATTATCAATTTTTCCAAAAAAACTCATTATATCCTTTACTTTATCACCCTCTTTTACCTTTTTTAAAATATCATTAAATTTCTTTATAAATTTATCTCCTGCTGGGGATATGATAAATTGTATTGACGCCCCTTCTCCATCTTTTTTTAGTTTTGTAAAAGCATTCAAAAGTGTCTGCATCGGGTCGTGCTCAAGAGTCTCATAAGTCTTTATAGGATACACCTCTGGATCGGCTAATTTTGCATAGGCACCACTAGAATACCCATTTTCACTAAATATATTATAATCATCAGTAACTTCGTGTATTTTTGCATGATGATAAAATGCTTGAACCTGTTTTTCAAACATATCAGCCCTATCTTTTGGGACAGATGCATATATAACAACTTCGTCACTTGAGCTAGACAAAGCAATTTCTAAAGCAAAATAATTGTGCTCTTTGTTTTCAAAATTACCGACAGATTGCATACCAGAATAAAACTGTTCCATTGCACCAAGAAATTCTTTAAAACTTTTTGATTCATTTTTTTCTGGGTCTGGCAATGAAACTTCAAACAAAACCATATGTAATGCTTTAAAAAGTGGTGTTTCTTCTTTGAGTCCTGGAACTTTATCCATTGAGTGAATATACTGTATCAAAAATCTATGAAAATCGTCATCTAGATGTGGGTTGTTTAATTTTTCTAAAATATCTAAAGTATTTTTTATTCCTTTGTCCAAAAGTATTGCCAAAAGTTCTTCCATTTTTGTATCGTGTGATTCTGGTTTTAGTCTGAGAACGATACCTTCTGCATCTTTTGGATGAATTATATTGTCTTTGTGTAAAACATCAGATGTGTTAATCTTTTTATATTCATTTAAAATATCCTTTGTGATTACCTCTTTATTTACCTCAAGCCCACTAGAAGCTATTTCTTTTTCATTTTCGGCTACTTTTGCACGCAAAAAAGCTAACTCTTCCTCTGGATTTTTGAATTGAGGAGTATGCTTTGCAAACTGGTGTTCTATTTCCATATGTTTCAATTATATATCAAATACAATAAAAATAGAATAAAATCTTTCCGTCTTGCCTAATAATTTTAAATTTGTGTTAAAATCTCTGGGCCATCTTCAGTGATGACTATAGTGTGTTCAAAATGAGCACTTCGTTTGCCATCACGAGTTTTGTATGTCCAATCGTCATCAGCTACAAATACTGCAGGGCTGCCTTCATTTATCATCGGCTCTATAGCTATAACCATACCAGCTTCTAACTTTGATCCAGAGCCCTTTTTACCATAATTTGGCACATACGGGTCTTCGTGGACTTCGTATCCTACTCCGTGTCCTGTGAGCTCTCTAATAATTCCATAACCTCTTGGTTTTATAAATTGCTCTATTGCATAACCAATATCTCCTACTCTTTTGCCTAATTGAGCTGCGTCTATACCGTATGAAAGTGCTTCTCTCGTTGCTTTTAATAGCTCCGTAGCTTTTTTAGAAACTTCGCCAACAGGCACGGTTATTGCGTGATCAACATACAAACCATTGTGTTTTAGTCCTAAATCAATAGAAACAATATCTCCTTCTTTTAAAATTTTACTCGCCAAGGGTATCCCGTGTACTACTTCGCTATTTACAGAGACACACAAAGTCGCAGGATATGCATACGACGCCCCTTCGGGTTTATAATTTAAAAACGCAGGAGTATCCCCATATTCTCGGATTAACTTTTCTGCCAAAGTATCAAGTTCTTTTGCGTTCACTCCAGCTTTTACAATTTGACGAACCTTGTCCAAAACAGTAGCGAGGTGTTTTCCTCCCTCTCTTAGTATCTCTATCTCTTCTTTTGTTTTTTTTGTGATCATATTATATCCTGCATGTCTTCGAAAGTATCTCCATGTGTACTTCTTCTGGTGTCTGCTCGCCATTCACTTCAATAAAACAATAGTCAGGATTTTCATGGAAAAAAGCCATCGCTGGTACTACATTCCAATCAAACCAATCAAGCCTACTCTTTATGTACTCATCTGTATCATCTGCTCTTCCTCTCCCCTTTAATCTAGTAAAAGACCATTCATAAGAGGTTTTGATATATACCACTACAGGATTGTGCCTTTTATAAAACTTCATTGCAGAATCAAGGACCTTGGCTTCAGAAGCAACTCTACAAAGCCCATCAAGAACCATATCTTCATCCCCAGTTAGATTTTCTACAAAAAAATCAGACCAAATCCATATCGGCAAAAACGGCGGGAGAAGCCCCCCTGTTTTCATTACTTCGTTTGTTAGTCTGCTTGTATAATTATCCTTTGAAAGGAAATCACGAAATCTTTGTCCTGTTTCCACATAAAAAACTTTTCTATTCTTTTGATCTTCCAAATATTTGATGAGCATCGCCGCCTGCGTACCCTTTCCAGACCCTGACCGCCCAAAGAGTATAAAAGTCTGTGGGTTATTTTTTATAGTTTCCATACCGCTATTTTACCAGTTTTACCCCCTAAAATCCAGCTAAAATCTATCTTAATATTCCCTCATTGAAATCTGTGCATCAATTTTTTTGATTAGATCAAGGACAACAGATACAGCGATAAGAAGTGCCGTACCACCAAGAGCAATAGAAGTTATCCCTGTTGCTGAT
>Ga0209541_10014322_pt1 | contig 11970 bp, 9 predicted proteins | sample RifCSPlowO2_01_FD_184027 | JGI IMG/M metagenome (GOLD analysis project Ga0209541, IMG submission 184027) | Groundwater microbial communities from Rifle, Colorado - Rifle CSP2_plank lowO2_0.1 (SPAdes) (version 2) | ecosystem: Environmental > Aquatic > Deep subsurface > Groundwater | place: Rifle...
GAGGAGCCCACTCGCGGCACGATCATAAGAACCGCTCGATCTATGGGGCGACCCATAGACTAGATAGATGGCTAGCTAAAACAGAACCCGGCTTACGGTTTATCCGGCGCCACCAAAAAACTGCTCAAGACTTAAGAGCAGTTTTTTAGATTTGCTATGATTTGAGAGATGAGTAAACAAATAGCTGTCGATATAGTATTAATACCTCCCAAAGAGATTTTAGAACTAGCAATTAGAATAAACCGGACATTTAAAGACACTGCCGCAGAGGATTATGTACAAGATTTAAAGACATGTATCCCACACGTAACCCTATTAATGGGTCTGATGGATAAGAACAAACTAAAAGACGTCGCAAAGAAGTTAGATAAGTTAGCTAAAAAGTTCTTAGCTTTAGATTTAAGTATAGATGGTATTGATGTATCGGAACGGCCAGACGGCAAAGAGATATCCGGATTCAGGATTGGAAAGACAACACAACTCCAGAACTTACACGAAGCACTACTTGAAGCTACACAGGAGTTTTTTAGTTACGAAGGCGTAAAGAAGGAGATGTTTTATAGTCCGCCAGCACTCAATAACCTACCAAATTACTGGGTCCAAGGATTCGCTAACACAAAAGTTAGGGAAAACTATGAACCTCATATAACTCTTGGCTTTGGGGTACCAGACCAACGAATAGACTATCCTATACGATTTATAGCTTCTGATTTAGTCCTATGCCAGCTTGGTAACCACTGTACATGCCGTAAGATTTTGGCAAAAACAAGTCTAGCTCTTAGCGTTTGAATAAAAGTTATTTGCTGGTTTTGGCAGCTTTAACTACAGCCTCGAAAGCCTTTGGCTCATTAACAGCTAGTTCAGCTAAAATCTTGCGGTCCAAGTTAATACCGGCAGCCTTCAAACCAGCAATCAGACGGCTATAAGTGGTGTCGTGCAGTCGGGCACCGGCATTGATGCGGGCATTCCAAAGCTGCCGTAGGCTGCGCTTCTTATTTCTTCGGTCACGGTAAGCATATTGCAGCGAGCGGGTGACAGCCTGTTTGCCACGCTTAATAGAAGAGCGGTGGGCCTTAGTCATACCCTTGGTGGCTTTTCTGATCTTACGGTGCTTCTTGTGGCTGGCTACGCCGCGCTTGACTCTCATAGTTAACCCCTAGGCGCCTAGCTGCCGCTTAATATTCTTAGCTTGTTTGCCCGTTAAGATATCTACACCAGCAAAGCGGCGCTTGCGGGCGGCACTTTTTTTCTCTAAAAAATGGTTACCAGAAGCATGCCGGCGGACAAGCTTGCCGGTTTTAGTTATCCGCACCCGTTTCTTGGTGCCGCTATGGGTCTTTAGCTTAGGCATGAGTTACTTCTTTCTGACGACAAAAGTCAGTTGACGGCCGGCAAAAACAGGCTCAGAGTCGACGGCGATGCCATCACCGAGTAGTTCAACCACCCGAGCGGCCAACTTAAAGCCCAAGTCTCTATGGGCTAATTCTCGTCCCCGATAGACTACCGCAATTTTCACCTTATGTCCAGCTTCTAAGAAACCAGTCACTTTGCGTAGTTTAACTGACAAGTCGTGGTCGCTAATCTTCAGACCTACTCGCATCTGCTTCATGTCCAGGGCCTTGGCTTTTTGGCGGTTTTTTTGCAGTTGCTTGGTACGCTGATAGTTATATTTACCCCAGTCAACGATCTTAGCTACCGGTGGTTTAGCCTCCGGCGAAACCATTACCAGATCAAGGTCGGCTTCTTTAGCCGCCGCCAAAGCCTCAGCTCTTGAGAGTACGCCTAATTGTCGGCCGTCATCACCAATAATCCGAAGCTCGCTGTCGCGGATGGCTTCATTTATCTGCGGGTTCTTAGCTACCAGGGTGACTCCTCACGCGTAAGAGTAATAATATCAGATGTCTAAACAGCTATTCAAGACTAAAAGGCTTAGCCGGTGCCCTAAAGCGCTTAATTTGGCACTGCGACTGCCAAGCAACAGTTATTTTGATAGCCCGACTAGCCGCCCAGGCACTAAAACTAAGTCCTATTTGCCTAGCTGCAAAATTTGGCTGCTTGTGTCAAAAACAAAACGGCCCGAATTTTGCAGACCGTTTTGCGAGTTTTGTTGGGTGTTTGGAGGTTGCTTTTAGTTCTTTGTTTTAGAACTGTTTTTGGGAAGGAACAACGGCTTGCGAGAAGCCGTTGTTACTATTCGTTTTTGTTTTGAGCACTTTTTTTACTCAAGTGCCATTTTCATCTTATAAATCTAATTTTCAACTGTCAACAAGATTATGCTAAAAAATTAACAAAAGCTGTGCATAACTTTTGACGGTTTTGGGCCTATTTTGGTACTTGGTGCTTTGAGCCGACTAGTTTTTGGGCATTCTGTGAGCTTCTACATGACACCAAGCGGCCTTAGGTTGACGCAATTCGGTCATGTTACCAAAATGCTACGAGCAGCTCGGCTTAAAAGCCGGCAGTGCCGGCTCATGAACATATTTGTGGGCCTAGCTCATGGCTGGCTGGGTGGTCTGGCTTTAATTATGGTGGCAACTAAGCACGGCGTGGCTTAAATAGTGGCTGGGTAAAATACGCACGCTGAACACCGGACGCAGTTTTTGGCTGCCAAAATAAGGCCATGGGACAACGTCAATAATTGCTAAAATGGTAGCCGTATTATCATTAACTGGCCGGACAAAACAATCGATAAATAGCCCATTTTTCGTTCGTATTATGTTTATATATGTACTCCGTTGAGTAAAATACTACATTTAATATAGGCAATTTCAATCTGTATAATTGTTATTATCACAATATAGTTATCTTGACTTGTAAGCTTTAGTGTAGTAGGCTGCTAAAGTAAGTCCAAAAACAAAAACTTACACATCTCTTCGGGAGATTTATAACGCTCAAATGTGCCAATAGCACACAAGAGCGGTCAGTCAATAGCAGTGGACGGTAAGCGCCGTAAAGTAATTATTCAATGGGCGCATTTACCGTCCTTGCTCCTTGTTCTATTATTAATTAATGAAAACCCACAACCGCCACTTTCTATTACCAGCAGTTCTGTTCGTTGGTAGTTTCTTAACATTGGTGGCGGTTATGCTGCTGAGTAATCCACTAGATAATGTTTCTTACGCTATTTTATTCTTCGCCATTTTGCTCATTTTACTCTTTAGTCTGGGCCATCTATTAGTTGGTCTAAGCGGCCGCAGAGCTGGCCGTAAGGCCCGCTCACGGATCGTTATAATCAGCGTGTTAGTGGTTATTTTACTGATGTTTCGCAGTACCGGTTCGCTGAACTGGATTGATCTAGTGGTGGTGGCTCTGCTTGGCCTGGGGCTGCTTTTTTACAGTGGCCGCCGCTCTTAAGTATTGCTATAATTAGAAAATATGAATGAAGCAGGTGGTGGGGAACCCCAAAACTTTGAGGTAGTTCAACCCCCCAAGAGTCCCGAAACAGCCAAGGGCTCAGTTGAACAGGAACGTCCACGCCAGGAGTCAGCGCCTGGCAAACAGGCTATGCCGCCGGCGATCCAGCCATTGCCGGTGATTCCGGATGTGCCCGCGCCCCAGGTGCCGGCCGGAGCGCCGACCGATGACACTGCCGTATCTGTAAAGTCGCCTAAAACAGCTAAACTACCGGCAGCTGACAAAAATCTTATAGAGAAGCAATGGATCGATAAGGCCAAGGAAATAGTGGCGGAAACCAAAAGCGACCCCTATAAACAAAAGCATGAGATGAGCAAAGCTAAAGCTGACTACGTCCAAAAGCGTTTTAAGAAAACGCTCAAGACGGACGATGCGGTAACCGCATGAACCTGCTAGTAATTTTAGCCAGTTTTTTAGTGCTGGTTTTAGCCGGCTGCGCTTTCGGCTATCTGTATGTACGCCGGTTGTACCGTGAACAAAAGAACTATGAGCGCGGCCTGAAGATGGTACCGGTGCTGATACACCTGCCGCCGCCCAGTGACGACCGTGACATTAACGGCCGCGACGTGCGGGATGTGGTGGACGAGAACATCAGCCGGGCCCAAGTGCTTTATGGCATCTTGGCCAGCACCTTTCAAAAGGGTATTAAGAGCAAATTTTACGGCCAGCGGCATATTGCTTTGGAAATAGTCGCTTCTAAAGGCACGGTCCATTTTTATAGCGCCGTACCGGTGGTTTTACTAGGAGTGGTGGAACAGGCCATAGTCAGCGCCTACCCAACAGCCCGGCTGGAAGAAGTAGCTGAACACAATATTTTTAGCCCGGTTGGCCGTATCTCCGGCACTCTGGGTGGCGAACTGGTATTAAAGGAAGATTTTGCCTACCCGATTGGCACTTACCAGGAGATTAAGCGCGACACCATGCAGGCGCTACTAAACGCCTTTTCCAACCTAACCAAGGAAGACGGTGCCGGCATTCAGATTCTGCTACGTCCGGCTGACAACTCCTGGCGTAAGCATGCCATAGCCCACGCTGACGCTAAGCGAACAGGCAAGGCTAAAAACAAAGGTCTGGAGAAGGCTTTTTCCGGGGCCGGCCAGGTCTTTACGGCCTTAAATAAACCACCGGAAGCCGGCGATAGCGAGCCACCCAAGCCCAAAGACGAGCCATCGTCACTGGATCAGTCCGTGGCCCAACTTATCGAGGAAAAAACTAAACAGCCAGGTTATGAAGTTCTAATTAGAGTAGTGGCCTCATCTAACATTAGCCAACGGGCCCAGACCATTCTCAATAACCTGGTAGCCACTTTTGCGCTATTTGATGCCCCGGGCCGTAACGGTTTTAAGTTTGTACCGGCTAAGGACATCGATAGTTTCGTCACCGCTTATATCCTGCGTTTCTTCCCCCAAAGTAAAGATGAAAACATCTTAAATGCCAGTGAACTAGCCACCTTGTTCCACTTCCCGGACCAACAAAATATCCCGACCTCACAACTGGAGCGCCAAGCTTCCAAGCAGGTTGATGGCCCCAGGAATGTCCCTGAAGAAGGCTTGCTGCTGGGCTATAACATGTTCCGAGGGGCTAAAAAGCCCATTAAGCTGGCCGAGGCTGACCGGGCCCGCCATATGTACGTCGTCGGCCAGACCGGTACCGGTAAATCAACCTTCCTGGAGAACCTGGCCCTTCAGGATATGCTGGAAGGCCGCGGTTTTGCTTTTGTGGACCCGCACGGCGATACGGCTGAAAAACTGCTGGCAATGGTGCCAAAAGAGCGTACAGAGGACGTTATTTACTTCTCGCCGGCCGATACCGATTATCCGATGGGCCTGAACATGTTTGAATACCACAGCCAGGACCAAAAAGACTTCCTGATCCAAGAAGCCATCAATATGCTTTATAAGCTCTACGATCCCGGGCACACTGGTATTATTGGCCCCCGTTATGAGCATATTTTCCGTAACGCTGCCCTGACCATCATGGCTGACCCCGAAGGCGGGACCTTTGTCGATATCCCCAAACTCTTTCGGGATCCGGCCTTCGTCGACCAGAAACTTAAGCATGTGACAGATCAAAATGTCGTTGAGTTTTGGAGAAAAGAAATGCCCCAGTCCCAGCGTAGCAGTGACTTTGGGGAGGTTATTAGCTGGTTCGTGTCTAAGTTCGGCGCCTTTTTATCCAACGAAATGATGCGCAACATTATCGGCCAAACCAAGAGTTCCTTTAACCTTAGGGAAATTATGGATGAAGGCAAGATCTTGCTGGTTAACCTATCCCGCGGGCGGACCGGTGATCTTAATTCCAAACTGTTGGGTATGATCTTCGTCATGAAGTTTGAGGCAGCTGCTATGAGCCGGGCCGATGTTCCAGAGGAATACCGCCGTGACTTTTGTCTTTACGTTGACGAGTTTCAGAACTTCAGCACTGAATCATTTGCTGACATCTTATCCCAGGCCCGCAAGTATCACCTGAACCTGATTGTTGCTAACCAGTTTACTACCCAGCTGAGTGATGAAATCCGGGACGCCGTTTTTGGCAACGTTGGAACTGTGGTTTCGTACCGCGTAGGTACCAATGATGCCGAATTCTTAGCCAAACAGTTCGCCCCGGTTTTTGACATCGAGGATTTACAATTTATACCGAACTACAACATGGTAGTTAGGATGATGATTGGCGGCGTACCCGTCCAGCCATTTTCGATGTCCGCACTACCACCCCTAGGTAACCCCAACAAACAGTTAGCCGATGCCCTTAAACAGCTGTCCTGGGCCAAATATGGCCGGCCCAGAGGAGAAGTGGAAAAAACTATCTTTAACCGCCTAAAAACAGAGGTTAGACCGCCTACGGGGTTAGGTACGGGCAGTCCCTGGGACAGGCTGCCTCAAGGCGCCGGCTTCCCACCAGCCGCCGGTCTGCCAGCCGGCGCTAGCCGCCCAGGCTCATTTGGTTCCCCGGCCTTTGGGCCGGCGCCAGCTATGCCTGCCTCAATGACACCGCCCAGTCTATCTGGCGGCCAACCAGCTACCGGCAACTCCTTTTTAGATGACTGGCTGGCTAAGCGTAAAGCCAACTTAGCGCCGCGGTCTGGCGGTGCTTTCCCACCCCCACCGTCAGCTAACAGCCTTTTGACCGCCCCAAACGCCGGCCAACCCGTTACCTTGAGTACAGCTAACGGTCCAGCGCTTAGCGGTGAACTGAAGATTGACAAAAGCACAGCTGCGGCAGAGGCACCTGGAGCAGTAGTAACACCTACCGCTGACCAGACACAGACAGTGCGGATCGACAAGGACGGCAACATATTAACTAGTTAAGGTGTTAAATCAGGTTTTTTTATAATAAAAATCGGTTGTTTTAAAGCCCCCGGTTTGCTACAATATTAACAGAGAGGAAACAGATAAACATTATTCCTTAGAGAGGGTTATTTTCCCGTGAGTGCAGACAAAAAAATTAGTCTTAAGTATGATGCCAGCCAGATCCAGGTCCTGGAAGGCCTAGAGCCGGTCCACAAGCGTCCGGGTATGTATATCGGTAGCACCGGTCCGGAAGGCCTGCACCACATGATCAAAGAGCTGGCCGACAACGCCGTCGATGAAGTAATTGCTGGTCAGGCTAGCCAGCTTGAGGTTGTGATTCACCAAGATGGTTCTGTAACCGTCAGTGATGATGGCCGCGGTATCCCTGTCGAAAAACATCCCAAGACAAAGAAAAGCACGCTCGAAACAGTTTTAACAACTCTCCACGCTGGCGGTAAGTTCGGCAGTGGCGGCTACAAAGTCTCCAGTGGTCTGCACGGCGTCGGTTCCAGTGTGGTCAACGCCCTGTCTACCAAGCTAAAAGCCGTAGTTAAGCGTGACGGCTTTGAGTGGAGCCAGGAGTATGAACGGGGGGCGCCACTGGGGCCGGTTAAAAAAGGCGCAGCGACTAAAAAGACCGGTACGACTATCACCTTTACCCCTAATGATAAGGTCTTCACCACAGTCGACTTTGACTATGAGAAAATAATAGATTACCTGCGCCACCAGGCCTACCTAACCAAAGGGGCTAAGGCCTCAGCCATAGATGAGCGCCATGGTAAAAGCTACGCCTTTTATTTTGAGGGCGGCATCGAATCCTATGTCCGCCACTTAAACGCCGGTAAAGAACCGCTGGACGAAGATATATTCTATGTCGACAAACAGGTAGGCGACGCTGTAGTAGAGATAGCCCTGCAGTATAGTGACAGCTTTACCGACAGCGTTATGGCCTTTGCCAACAATGTCTATAACGCTGACGGCGGCATGCACTTAACCGGTTTTCGTACCTCATTAACAAGGGTTATTAACGACTATGCCCGCAAAAACGGGCTGATCAAGGACAAAGAAGAAAACCTCTCCGGCGACGACTGCCGCGAAGGCTTAACAGCCGTTATCTTAGTCAAGATTCCTGACCCGCAGTTTGAAGGCCAGACTAAGAACAAACTTGGTAATCCCGAAGTCCGTGGCTATGTCGAGCAAGTCATGAACGAGTGGTTTAGTTATTACCTTGAAGAACACCCGGCAGTCGGCCGTAAAATTGTTAATAAAGGCTTACTAGCCGCCCGGGCTAGAAAGGCCGCCCGGGCCGCCCGAGAGAATATTATCCGTAAAGGCGCCCTAGAAGGCGCCGCGTTACCCGGTAAACTGGCCGATTGTGCTACTAAAGACCGTTCGCAAGCTGAATTGTTTATAGTCGAGGGCCAATCAGCCGGCGGCAGCGCCAAAGACGGCCGTAATAGCTTTTACCAGGCCATCCTGCCGCTGCGCGGTAAGGTTTTAAACGTTGAACGGGCCCGGCTGGATAAGATGCTGGCTAACCAAGAGATCTTAAATCTTATTAAAGCCATGGGTGTAGGTATTGAAGAACAGTTTGACATGGCTGGCCTGCGCTACGAACGAATTATCATCATGACTGATGCCGATGTTGACGGCTCACACATCACAACATTGCTTATGACTCTATTTTTCCGTCACTTTCGTCCGGTACTCGAAGCCGGACATATTTATGTGGCCCAACCACCGCTGTTCGGCATTGGAGTCGGTAAAAACCGTCACTATGTCCAAACAGAAGAGGAACGTGACGAGTTTATAGATGGGCTAATCGCAGAGCGCCGCGCCAAAGGTATCGAAATCAATAAATCAGACGATAGGTCCAAGCAAGCCGGTATATCACCCCCCCAGCGCTACAAAGGCCTGGGTGAGATGGATGCCCAGCAACTGTGGGAGACCACCATGGATCCAGCCAATAGAGTATTAGTCCAGGTTAAAGTCGAGGATGCCGAGAAGGCTGATTCTATCTTCTCCAAGCTAATGGGGACCGAAGTCGAAATGCGCAAAAACTTTATCCAAAGCCGGGCTAAGTTCGTGAAGGATCTGGACATTTGAGATGGCCGAAGATAAGTATGCCAAAGAGCTGATACCATCGTCCGAAAAGCACTCTAAGACGGTGCTTGTTCGCTCAGTCGAAGAGGAAATGGAGACCAGCTATCTCCAATACTCGATGAGTGTTATCGTTGCCCGGGCGCTGCCGGATGTTCGTGACGGCATGAAGCCGGTTCACCGGCGTATTTTGTACGTCATGGATAAAAACAACCTCCGAAGCGGCGCCAAACACATCAAGAGTGCCCAGATCGTCGGTGAAGTGATGGGTAAATACCACCCTCATGGCGACACTGCTATTTATGATGCCATGGTCCGCCTGGCCCAACCGTTTTCCACTCGCTACCCACTAGTAGATGGGCAGGGTAACTTCGGTAGCATGGACGGTGACCCGCCGGCCGCCTACCGATACACCGAGGCCAGGATGACCAAAGCCAGTGAATCACTGTTGGAAGACATAGACAAAGAAACGGTGCCCTTCCGCGACAACTTTGACGGCACCTATCAGGAACCAGAAGTCTTGCCGGCCAAACTACCAAACTTGTTGCTTAATGGCCAGCTGGGTATTGCCGTTGGTATGGCTACCAACATCCCGCCGCACAATCTTTCAGAGCTAGTGGATGCCACCGTCGAGCAAATAGACAACCCGGAAGCTACACTCGATGATCTGATGCAGCATATTAGAGGCCCGGACTTTCCAACCGGCGCCGTAGTCTATGGCAAGGAATCTATCAGAACGGCCTTTGCCACCGGCCGCGGCGGCGTCATTGTCCGCGGCGTAGCTGATATAGAAGAGACAAAAGGTGGTCGCCAACAAATTATTATTACCGAAATTCCTTACGCCGTTAATAAGGCCGGCCTGGTTGAAAAAATAGCTGATTTGGTGCATGAGAAAAAAATTAGCGGTATTTCCGACCTGCGTGATGAGAGTTCGCGGGGCTCTGTGCGGATTGTAGTTGATCTGAAAAAAGATGCCTATCCTAAGAAGTTGCTCAACCAGCTTTATAAGCTGACACCCTTACAGACGGCTTTCCACTACAACATGCTGGCCCTGATTGATGGCATCCAGCCTCGAGTACTGGGCCTGCAGGACATCATCAACGAACACATTAAACACCGCCAGGTTGTAGTGCGCCGCCGTAGTGAGTTTGAACTGCGAAAAGCTACCGAACGCGCCCACATCTTAGAAGGTTATAAGATAGCCCTCGATCATATAGAAGAAGTTATTAAGGTCATCCGTGCCAGTCAAACACCCGAAGAAGCCGAAGTAAACTTAGTCAAAAAATTCGAACTAACAACTATTCAAGCCCAAGCCATTTTGGGCATGCAGCTTCGCCGCCTGACTGGACTGCAGCGCAAGGAGATTGAGGACGAACTAACCGACCTGCTGAAACTAATTGGTGAACTTAAGTCGCTACTTGCCAGTGAACAAAAAATACTCAAGCTGATTAAGGACGAATTACTGGAAATGAAGCGTTTGTTTGGGGATGAACGGCGCACCAAAATTGTAGCCGCGGAACTTGGAAAACTTTCCGACGAAGATCTAGTTCCGGACGAGCAAGTTGTAGTAACACTTACATCAGCAAATTATATAAAACGAACCTCTGTCGTTGATTATAAGAAGCAGGGACGAGGCGGAAAGGGCCGTAGGGGCATGGCTACGCGCGAGGAAGATGTCATTGAACACGTTGTAAATACCTCAACACACGACTTCCTTTTGTTCTTCACAAACAAGGGCCGGGTGTTTCGAATCAAGACTTATGAAGTTCCGGCGGTTGGACTCAATGCCAAGGGCGTTGCTCTGGTCAACTTGCTCCAATTACAGCCTGAAGAAATAGTTAGTTCAGTCATAAATGTTAGCAAGCAAATGCCTGGCGGCAACTTGCTGATGTGTACTGTCCGCGGTGTAGTTAAGAAAACGCCTTTTGAGCAATATCAGAACGTTCGCCAGAGCGGCCTGATTGCCATTAACCTAGACGAGGGAGATGAGCTGAAGTGGATCCGTATGACCAGTGGTGAGGACGAAGTTGTAATCTCAACTAGCCAAGGCCAAGCCATCAGGTTCCATGAAAAAGATGCCCGTCCTATGGGCCGCGTCTCCCGTGGAGTACGCGGTATCCGTCTGCGCACCGGCGACCAAGTAATCGGTATGGATGTGGTTGATGACAAATCATACATCTTTGTTATCAGTCAATTTGGCTACGGTAAAAGGACAAAAGTCAGCCAGTTTACAGCTCACAAACGCGGCGGTGTTGGTATCCGTTCGGCCATTGTCAATAAGAAAACTGGCCCACTAATTGGCGTTAAAACGCTTGTAGGCCACGATCAAGAAGTTATTATTATTTCTACCAGTGGCCAAACTATCCGCCTGGGGCTCAAAAATATCCCAGCGCTGGGCCGGGCCACCCAAGGTGTGCGTATCATGCGCCTAAACGCCGGAGACAGCGTGGCCTCACTAGCTTTAGTTGAGAAAGTTGAAGACGGGGAAGAGGCAATCGAAACAGCTGCAGCTATCAAGAAAAAACCAGCAACTAAGCCACTAAGAGCCAAAGTTTCGCTAAAGAAAACACTTAAGAGTGCGTCTAAATCTAAAAAACTTGCCAAACCCGCCAGACCTACTAAAAAACCAGTACTCAGGGTCAAGAAAATGCTACCTGCTAAGCCCAGAAAGGTTAGCAAAAAACCAGCTAAATAATCCGTTGACAGATCATTATCATATCCGTTATGATAGAGATAGCTTTTAGGGTGTTTTGTTTTGATGCCTCTACATTTTTGAGGCACGAGAGTAACAGTAATAAGTCCGCAGTAACTGTGGATGTACCCTGAAGCGCTCATTGAAAATTGAGTAGTGCAAATCAACGTCAGTTCATTTTTCTGAGTAAATCAGAATGTTTTGGATGAATATGCCCTTTGGGCATAGACATCTTTTTTGAAGAGTTTGATCCTGGCTCAGGATGAACGCTGGCGGCGTGCCTAAGATATGCAAGTCGAGCGGTAAGGTTCTCACTCTGTACTTAAGGATTTAAGTATAGTGTGAGAATACACGAGCGGCGGACGGCTGAGTAACGCGTAGGAATGTACCCCAAAGTGAGGAATAAGCACCGGAAACGGTGTCTAATGCCGCATGATCTCTTCGGAGGAAAGCCTTCGGGCGCTTTGGGAGCGG
>Ga0209541_10014325_pt1 | contig 11969 bp, 8 predicted proteins | sample RifCSPlowO2_01_FD_184027 | JGI IMG/M metagenome (GOLD analysis project Ga0209541, IMG submission 184027) | Groundwater microbial communities from Rifle, Colorado - Rifle CSP2_plank lowO2_0.1 (SPAdes) (version 2) | ecosystem: Environmental > Aquatic > Deep subsurface > Groundwater | place: Rifle...
TCTGACCGGAATAATTGACCGGAACAATATCCAGATAGACGGGATGGTTGAAAACATTATGCCCCTTGAACCGTTAAGGGCGAAATACGAGGCCTTTAACTGGCATGTCATTGAAATTGACGGCCATAATTTTGAAGCGATAATTGACGCGGTTGAAGAAGCGAAAGCGATTTATGAGAAACCGACTCTGATTATCGCCCACACCATTCCGGGCAAAGGAATCAAAGAGATGGAGTTTGATTACAAGTGGCATGGCGTGCCGCCCCAACCGGAAGAGGCGAAGAAGTTTTTAGACGAATTAAGAACATTAGGCGGGAAAATTGTAAGCGAGCATCAATAATTGGGGTCAGAAGACAAGAGACAAAAGACAAGCTAAATTAAATGATAAATCCAAACGCAAAATTAGTAGATAATCTGCCGGACAAATCGAAGCTGGAAATGGCGGCGACTCGCGATGGATACGGCAAGGGTCTGCTTGAGGCGGGGGAGAAAGACCAAAGAGTGGTTGTGTTGTCAGCCGACCTTACCGAATCAACCCGCTCTCATTGGTTTGCCGAAAAATTCCCGGAAAGGTTTGTGCAGGTTGGCGTGGCCGAGCAGAATATGGCAACGGTGGCATCGGGCATGGCAAATTACGGCAAGATACCGTTTATTTCTTCATACGCCGTTTTCAGCCCGGGCAGGAACAACGAGCAGATAAGAACCACGATTTCTTTAAACAATGTTCCAGTAAAAATCGGCGGCGCTCATGCCGGCATTTCTGTCGGTCCTGACGGGGCGACTCATCAGGCGCTGGAGGACGTTGCTCTGATGAGGGTTCAGCCGAACATGGTGGTTTTGGTACCATGCGATGTGATTGAAGCGAGAAAGGCAACTGTGGCGGCGGCGTTTAACGGCAAGCCGACGTATATAAGATTTGGCAGAGAGAAATCGCCGGTTTTTACGACGCAAGATACGCCGTTTGAAATTGGAAGGGCGGAAATATTTAGAGACCCTTCGATACACGCAGGGCAAGTGGCAGATTGCGCGATAATCGGCTGCGGGATGCTTTTGTATAACGCCTTGGCTGCCGCCGAGGAATTATCTAAAGAGGGAATTGAATGCATGGTTGTAAACTCTCACACCGTCAAACCGCTTGATGAAAAAACGATTATTGATGCGGCTCAAAAAACGGGCGCGGTAGTGAGTGTGGAGGAGCATCAGATAAACGGCGGACTGGGTTCGGCAATTGCCGAAGCGCTTTCAAGAAATTTTCCGGTTCCGCAGGAATATGTCGGAGTTCAAAACCGATTTGGCGAATCGGGGAACCCCGATGAATTAATTGAAGCGTTCGGAATGGGGGTTGCACACATCAAAGAGGCGGTGAAAAAGGTTATTGCAAGGAAAAAATAAAAATCCGCCGTTTCGGCGGGGGATTTTTATTTTAGGCCATCGTTTCTTTTTCGGATTCCAGTTCTAAGGGTTTCTTGATGAGCTCTTTTAACTTTATGAAGTCGTTTTGGATAAGAGTTTTGGTCTGCTCATTATCTATGGTTGTTTTGGGATGAAAGGTCGGCAGGAGGTCGTAAGAACCGAAATTAAATGAGCGGCCATGAATATTGTCAAGCGGTTGGCGCAGACCGATACCGGTCAGAGCCATATTGCCGAGAGTAACGACCACTCGCGGTTCAATCGCTTTGATTTCTTCTTTTAGGAACGGAACATAAGACTTTATCTCTTTTGAAGTCGGTATTTTGTCTTTGGGGTAATATTTGAGGACATTGGTGACATAGACCTTGTTTTTGTCTATGCCGGTTGCCCGGAGAAGCTGATTGAGAATTTTTTCGGAATGTCCGGAAATGGGCTTGCCTTCTTTTTCTTCTTCCGGACCGGGAGCTTCACAAACAAATACGATTTTTGCCTCAGCAAAACCCCTTCCGAAGACCAGCTTCTTATTTAAAAATTTTTTCTTTAGAGAATCATTAACTTGTTGTAGTTTCTGTTTCTCCATCATTATGGCTTAATGCTACCACAAGCCATTAATTTTGGCAACCCTTACGTAACGGTTTTTTTTATTTTTCTACACTCCAAAGCACATCACAACTTCCCGAATGCTCCGTTGTGCCCCATTTTTGCAACCTGCTGGTTCAACAAATAGGGCACAACCTCCGCTACCTATCTTTGATTTGAAATTGGTGTTTAATCGAGAAGGGTCAAATGAAAATTGCAAAGCTCCTTTTAGGGTGTGCGCGCTGTAGGATTCGAACCCACGGCCCTCTCCGTGTAAAGGAGATGCTCTACCACTGAGCTAAGCGCGCATGGTGCGGCCGGATGGATTCGAACCATCAACCTCGGTCTTATAAGGACCTTGCTCCACCATTGAGCTACGGCCGCATGATTATTTATCCTATCAGCGCGTAAAATTCTTTCTGTTCAAGCGTCTCTTTTGCGATAAGTTCTTGGGCTATTTTATGGAGGATATCCATTTTGGCTTCCAAAACTTTTTTGGCCGATGCTAAAGCTCCGGAAACAAGTTTTTTAACTTCTTGGTCTATTTGAAACGCTATTGTCTCGGAATAGTTTTTGGTTGAGGAAATTTCTTTACCGAGGAAAATCAGCTCGTCTTTTTCTCCGAAAGTGATGGGACCCAAAGTGTCGGACATTCCGTATTGCGTTACCATTTTGCGGGCCAAATCAGAGGCCACCCTCAAGTCGTTTGACGCGCCCGTTGTGACATTTTTGAAGATAGTTTTTTCCGACACATAACCGCCGAATAAAACCGCAAGCTCCGATTCAAATTCCGGTTTTGACCGCAAGTGCTTGTCTTCTGTGGGCAGTTTGAGAGTGTATCCTCCGGCTCGTCCGCGCGAAACGATGGAGACCTTGTGCACCGGGTCGGTGTGGGGGAGCGAAATGGCCACAAGAGCGTGTCCGGCTTCGTGATAGGCCGTTATCTCTTTTTCTTTTTTGGAAAAGATATGGCTGCGTCTTTCCGGACCCAAGATTACTTTCTCTATGGCCTGAAAAATATTTTCTTGGGTAATTTCTTTCTGGTTGCTTCTGGCGGCCAGGATGGCGGCTTCATTGAGCAGGTTGGCCAAATCGGCTCCGGAAAATCCCGGAGTTCTTTCCGCGACAAGTTTTAAGTTCACGCCTTTCGCTAAGGGCTTGGTTTGGGCGTGGATTTGCAAAATCGCTTCGCGGTCATTCATTGACGGTTCGTCCAAAACGACTCTTCGGTCAAAACGGCCAGGCCTTAAAAGAGCCGGGTCAAGGATATCGGGTCGGTTGGTGGCGGCTATTACGATGACGGCGTCATCGGTGTCAAATCCGTCCATTTCAACCAAAATCTGGTTAAGGGTCTGTTCCCGCTCATCGTGTCCTCCCCCAAGTCCGGCTCCGCGATGGCGGCCGACGGCGTCTATTTCATCAATGAAAATTATTGAGGGGGATGTTTTCTTGGCGAGTTCAAATGTGTCCCGCACCCGATTGGCGCCGACGCCGACGAACATTTCCACGAATTCCGAGCCGGAAACGAAATAAAAAGGGACACTTGCCTCGTTCGCCACGGCTTTGGCAAGGAGGGTCTTGCCTGTGCCGGGCGAGCCGACCAGCAAAATACCGCGGGGGATACGAGCCCCGAGTTTTTGGAATTTTTTCGGTTCTTTGAGAAATTCCACCACTTCGGAAACCTCCTCCTTCGCTTCCGTCAAGCCGGCCACATCTTTAAAAGTCAGGTTCTTTTTTCCTTCGGATTGGTTGGCGAGTCTGGCTTTTGTTCTGCCGAAACTCATCGCCTGCATGGAACCCTTTTGGGCTTGGCTGAACATAAACCAGAAAATCAGAATTATCAGAAGAAACGGCAAAACGACCGGCAGAACGGTCGATAAAATCGCCATCGCTCCCGAGTCCTCTTTGATGCGGATGTTAGCCGCGGAGAGCTTGTCTTTTTCGGCTCCGAGGTTGACCAACGTTTCAAACGCCGAAACTCCTGGTTCTTTTTTGGCGAAAAGTTTTTTGTTATCGGTGAGAGTTATGGCCAGGTTGTCTCCGTTAACCGATATTTCTTTAATTTCCCCGCGATTGATTTTACCGACCACCTCCGAAAGAGCCGCTTCGCTTGGCTTATCGTCCGGCAACTGAAAAACGGCAACCAGCCCGGCCGCGCCGAGCAGAATGAAAAAAACTATGACAATATTGCGGATAAAACGTTTCATGCCTAATTTATATAAGGATAAATGAAGTCGGAGTTTTAAGCAATTATTTCCGTTTAAATTCGGGGGTCCCAAGCTTTTTCAGAAAGGCCGAGTTCAATTATTTTTTTTAAGCCGTTCTTTTGGATTTTGGTGGGGGAAACTTCTTTGGGGTTTAAGCCGCCGTTCTGCAGGGAATTTGTCGCCGGGTCGTAATACCATTCCGGAATTTCCTTCAATCTGCCGAATTTAGCCAAATCGCGCACTCCCATTTCGATGCTGTAACCGGCTTGGGCAGCCTCCTCAACCCGCATCAACGCCGAAAGAGAGCGCAGGTCTACCCTTTTGGTCGGCCTGGTTAAGATATTCAAGTGTCCTGAAGGCAGCCACTGGGCGACCACGTCGAATCTGCCGCCGTTCTGGGAGCGTAAATATCCCGCAAAACTTCCGTTATCGGAGGTAAGAATAACCGCCCGCAATTTTTTGTCGCGCTGCCTTACTTCAAAAGTTTCAACTTCCCCGTTTTTAATTTTTTCTTCAAATTCCAGCGGGAGCTGTTCGGTCCGGCGGATTTCTTCGTTGTGATGGGCGATGAGAAGGGGGAGTACGTAGTCAATCAATTTAGCGGGATTTTTTACCAGGCTTTTGTTCAAAACCGCTATCAAAGCGGACAAACCGAAGGCCCGGTCAATGGGGTCTTCGGAAACGGTGCCTTTGCCGAAAAAATCGTCGCGGCGGGCGTATTCCAAAAGCTTGGCGAGAGACGCCTTATCGACAACGCCAAGATGGCCGGCAATCAAATCAGAGGCAGTCGTTTTGACGCGGGCGGCATGGTGGTCAAACCGGCCGCCGCCGAGGTCTATTAAAACAACCCCCTTTGCGTCCAAAGTTTCTTCGCTCTCTCCCTCCGGCAGAATCTGCCAGAAATCTACGACGGCTTTTTCAATGCCCGGAAATTGTTCCCGGCCGAATTTTTTCAGTATGAAAATGGCGACAACCGTATCCGGCTGGGGCCTGGTCGGGAGTATGATTTTTGAATAAGTGGTTGACATTTGATTATGGTTCTATTATAATATAAACGAGGTTCTTTGTCAAAACGAACAAAACAAACAAACGAGGAAAAGGGACAGAAAGGAGGAGGTAAATGCCCCAAAATGCGGAAGAGGTTTTTGAATCCCTGCGAAGGTCAAGTGTGTACAACTATCTGTCATCTGCGGCGGAAGAAACCAAGAGACGGATTTTTGCGAAAGTCTGGCGGGAATGTTCCGTTGGTTTGAAAAGCCAATACGGTTTTTCCGGCGTCACCGGTGACGACACCGGTTTTGGATATCTGGTTGAAGAATTTGCCAGGCGTTCATTGTCGGTCGGTCTTGCCCCAAATTCACAAACGGCGGCCAACCTGGAGAGGCTGTTTCTCTATGCATTGAGGACGGGCGACCGTTCGCTTCTCAATCTGGGACGTCTTTGCAATCCGGATTTGTTGTGGATAGAATGTCGGGGCAGGAGAGCGGAAATTGTCGGAATGGGAGAGGTAAAGGCCTCGGCCGGCGGGATTCGCAATTCAAAGGAGCAAATTGGGTTCCAAGAATCGTCAATCCGCACCCTGACGGAAAAAATCAGGGAAGAAAAGAAAAACGGAACGGCCAGCCAATGTTTCAAACAATGGCGGATTTCCGTAAGCCAAAATTTCCGGAAAGTACTTATTCTGCCTCTCGGCCAAACGGAATTCGTCCGGGATATTCCGGCCGGATGGGAAATCCGGGAGCTGGAATTCACCCGCAACGAATTACTCTTTGCCGCCCAAAAGCTTTGGCCGGATTTTTTACCCGAAATAAGGTTTGAAGAAGGGTTTCTCGGCCGATACGAAAGGCTGTTTCTGAAACCGCTTCTTCAATGGGGGAAAGAAAGATTGGCGTTCGTATTCTATGATGATGCCGATGCCGGCGCCGTGTCGGACGAATTGTTTTTCTTTTCTTTTACCACCGCCAAACTTCCGCTTGACGACATTGACGTCGAGTTGGCCAAGAAACTGGCCGGCGGTCTCAATCCGTCTTCCGTTTTTCTTGGTCTTGTTCTGCCGGAACTTCGAAGAGAAGACCTGACGGCGGGCGAGAAGAAGTTTCTTGATAAGTTTCTTATTCTGTTCGGTGAAGAAAGAGAGGCAGAGAGATTTATCCTGCTCTTTCTGTCTAACCAGAGGAGGTTTTCCAAAAAACTTGCCGGGCAGATAAGAAAACATAAAGAAGCATCAAAAATCAGAACAATGGAAAACGTCAATTTTCTCGTTCTATAAAGAAAACGCCCCGAACAAGCTGTGTAAGCTGTCCGGGGCTTTGTCGTTTCTACCGCCGGTAGAAACGACGGCTTGACTGGGAGGGTTGGCGGGCGACCATTCGCTTCTGCGGCGGGAAGCGTTGCAGAAGCTCTGTCAGTTTTTCATTGGAAAGGGCAGTGGGTTTTGCCGCCTCGTATTCCGCCCCCCCGTACACCTTCCCGCCGTTGATAAGCTGGCCCGGCCCTTGGTGGTGGTACCACCGGTCGTCCGGTTCCAACGCCTTAATTTCCCTGGCGAGGTCGGAAATATCCAACTCGCGGGGCAGAAAGGCCGTGTGGCCCGTACTTCGTCGAACCAGCAGAATATCCGTTTCCGGGTCGCGGGCGGCGACTTTGGAAACGAAGTAGTTGTTAGTCGTAACGAAAGTTGCTCGGAAGTTGCCGGCAGGGAACCTAGTTTTCGGCATGGCGGCGTATTCATCCTGTGCTTTTTCAAGCACAGTCTTAACGTCCGAGAATCCTCCGAACCACCACTCGCATTCCTTCCGGATTTCGTCAACGGGATGGCCCAGTCTTTCCAAATCCCGCAGGAACCGGCCCACCGTAAAGGGGGCGTCGTTGCAATTCTTGGTAATGTCGCGCATTACCCGGAGTGGTTCTGTGTCTGTTGCGCTGTCCACTTCCGTGGCCGCTTCCGCCATGTCTTCAACGGCGAGGAAGGCATGAACGACCCGGCCGGCCCGTTCGATAATTTCAGTTTGGTCATACCCGTCGAGCTCGTAGAGCTCGCGGATAAGCCACGAGACCGAAAAATGGAAACTTTTGAGATAGCCGGTCTTGTTATTCCGTCTAAGAATCTCAATCAGTTTTTTTTCAGCCACAGATGGTACCAGTTTTAGGATGTTCATTACCATCTCTGTGGCTGAACCGGCCGAACCTCGATTGTACTTCTCGTCCCCGATGTCAATCGGGAACAACCCCTGTTCTTCCCATTCCAGCATTTGTTGGACGGAGCATACGGGGTTTCCGTAGTACTCTCCCACTGGTAATAGGTGGCCAAGGTGTCTTTCCGGGACAACCTTGGCGCAAATCTTGTCAATCGGCGAGTGATAAAGCATCACTACGCCTTTAAATCCTTCCATTTCTCCCCCTCCTTTTTTTTGGGTATAACAGGTCAGACCTGTACAGGTCTGACCTGTTATGAATGGTTTGATGTTGTCAGAGAACCGTGTTTGGTTTATTATACACTATTTATAAAAAAAAGCAACCCCACACACAACCGGGTGGTTGTGTGTGGGGTATTCCGCATTGCGCGGAAAAAGAGCTATTCCTTCTGTTCCTCCTCCTGGCGGGAGCTGCTGTTGTGGCTGTTCCCGTCGTTGGTGGAAGCTTTGGGTTTGAGGTACTCCGGTACCTGTTCCAACCCTTCCTTGCCATAGAGACTGTGGAGTCTCATGAAGACGCTACAGAGAATGGCTCGGACTCGTCGCGGCAGGTCCTCGAGAGGCAACTCGGCTTCTCCCGCCGCCTCATCGGCAATGGTATAGGTCGAAGCTCCCGGAACCGCAAACTTCACCCTCAAGGACCGGCTGGTCCTTTCGAAGACGAAGCCCTGCGGTGTCTTCGGCTTGTCGGGGCCATTGTACCTATCTGCGTAGACGACATAGGAGTCGTCTACCCCCTCCAACCCCAGAAAATTGTCGCAATTTTCCTTTGTCAGGAAAATCGCTTCTTTCTCTTTGGCGACCTTTTGAAGCTGCCAGTCGCGTTCGTTCGGCTGGTTGAGTGCCCCGACGGCCTTCCACCGCCGGTCGGTGGTGAGAACATCGAGCGGGTGGGGTTTTGTGAACTCCTTCAGCCACCCCACTTTTTCCGGAATGCCCTGAACAGTTTTGGTGACGGAAAAGTTTCCCCCGTCACTCTCTATGTGGAGGATGAGCGGGACGTCCCTCTCGTCAACCGTCCAGAGGATATTTACCGGACAAGTACCCACTTTGCCGGCGACGAGGTCGGTGAAAGTGAGTGGGTCAGTGAGCTTAGACACATCGCAAAGCTCGTGTGCCGTTTCTCTCCGTTCGGCTGATTCCCGCTCGCGGGCGAGTTTGGCTTCCATCGCCTTGCGGAGCAAGTCCGGCTTTACGCCGGAAATGTCCAACTTGTTGATGGAGAGTTCTGTTGACTTTCGCAACTTGCTTTCGTTCTTCTGTTTGTCGTACCAAAAGAAAAGCAAGTCGCAGAGCCGCCCGCCGGTAGCTTTGGTGTAGATGACCTTCCCCCCGCTTCTCTCCAGGAGGATTTCTCCGAGAAACCCTCCCCCATGCTCCTCGTCGTTTTGGACGGGGACAAGGGTCCTTTCCCCCTTTCCTGACAGGAAGCCCGTCAAAGAACGAGTTAGGCCTGGGTCACTTTTCACCAAGTCGAGCTCCGATGGGAGGAGCTCTTCTTTCCCGTCTTTACCGATTCCGGTTGTTCGTACGGTGCCGATGAGGAACGGCTTGACCCGTTCCATGGTTGCGTCGCGGGACATCTTTTTTCGCGCATCGTTCGTCTGCGCGAAATCTTTGACGAAGACACAAATATTCTTGGAGAGGGCAACCTGCTCAAGCGGGGCGCCCGTTGGTCCGAACTTCTTGCCTTCCCAGGCAATCGGCCCGGTTTCGTCTTCCTTGAGACAGCCCCGCTGGACCGCCTCGCGAATGAAACTGGTGATGTCGTCGGCTTTCACGGCCGACGGGTCGAGAACGGCGAGCGTTTTGGCAAGGCTCGCCGCGATAAGGCGGTTCTTCTGTCGGACAATCAGCTTCTCCGACAGGGTGATGCCAAAACGTTTCTTCAATGTCTCGACATCGTTTTCTACCTCGCGGAGAATGACCTCCGTCTCCCGTACTTCCTGTGGGTCAACATCAACCCCCACTCTGCGTCCTTCGTCGCAGGTTGCAAGAAAGGACGCGAGTTCCTTTCTTTGCCGGGCGAGTTCCTCGAACGCGTCGAGGATTTCATCCGACACCGCCTGATTTGCCATCAAGCGGTTCAGTCGCTCCCGCCTCTCTTCTCGGGCGGCGAGGATATCCTCGACTGCCCGGGGAGCCGCGGGTGCGGGCTGTGGTGCCAACGGTGTTGCCGCCGCCTGGGCCTTTGCGGTCTTGACGGCTTGTTTTTCCATCTCGGCATTGGATAATGCCGATGCCATTTTTTCGGCCAGGGTAGCCATTTCGGTCCTCCTCTCCCGCTCCAGTCTGGGCGGGAAAAACGAAAAACATTGTTTGTTTGTTGGCTTGCCGGCGCGCTCTTGCGCGCTGTCTTTTCCTTCCCTTCTTTCCTCCTTTTTGAAAAAAGTTGTAAAATAGCGAGCCTTTTCCTGATGGGTATTATTTTATATCAAAGTGGTTCTTTTGTCAACTTACTGTTATGGTTCAATAGCTTTGCAACACGGGGCGCATAACGACACGGGGTGTCGTTAGTCCGCAGATTATTAACAACAAAATGCTCCTTTTGCGGTAAAAAGAAAAACCCCGCAAAATCTCGTGACAGTGGAGCTGTCACGGAAGCGCGGGGTTCAGAACAGTTTAAGCTCTTTTCCGTTTTCGGATTTGACGAAGCCTTCGCCAGGATGTTCAGCGATGAACTTCTCCATTTTGGCATTGTCGCCGTGATTCAGAATCGTCATCTCCGGTTTCATTCGGTCTTTCGTTTCCAAAACATTGTTGCCGTCGCAATGGCCGGTCAGGTTTAATCTTTCGGCGTCGCAGAATCGCGGAATTGCGTCGGGACCGAACTTGAACACCGAACCCTTTTCCGATTCAAAGAAAGAGTATTCCGGCGAATGCGGGTCAAGATAGCCGAGAGAAATGAACAAATGGTTGCTTCTGGAAATTCCTTCCTCGGCGTAAAGCCGCGCGCAGCCGCCGAATCTCATCGCCGAGGGCGCGATGACGATGTTCGGTTTTATTCCGTTGATAATTTGGAATCTTTCCTTTTTGTCGCCGACAAAGTGTTTGGCGGCATCACTGCTCATCGCGTTGTTTTGAAGAAAGACTTCGGATATTTCGCGGGCGGCTCCGTCAATAAAAATTGGCGCATCCGGACAGGCCTCGCGGGCGAGTTCATAAGCTTCCTGGGAGCGTCCGATTGCATAAGTCAGAAATCTGATGAATTTCCCTTCGGCGAAAGCGTTGCGTACGGTTTCAATGCATTCGGCCTCCGTTTTCTTGCGGGGAGGATTGGTCTCGCCGATGCGGGTCGAATCGACAACCATAAATCTCAATCCGTCGTTCCACTTGAGCCGCGGGGCCGCTTGGACAGTTCTTGTGTCGGCGAAAGAGATATCCCCGGTATCGAAACCGACTGCCTCGTTTTTGTAGACGAGGAAACAGGAAACGGCGCCGAGAGTATGCCCGGCCGATATGGGAATGAAGGAGAGATTGTCATTGACCTTGACCGGATTGACCGCTACGCCGACCGACGGAGCGATAATCATCATCCGAGAAAGAGCAAGTTCGACATCTGCCGGAGAGTAAGGCGGTTCCAGTTTTTTCCGTTCGGCCAAGTCTATGGTGGTGAACCAGTGGAACTTGCAGAATTCCCGCGTCGGCGCGGTGGCGTAGATTATAATTCGAGGGTTCTTTTTAACGAGGTAAATAACGGCGCCGACGTGGTCGAAATGGCCGTGGGTGAGCAACAGGAAATCAACAAGCGGGACGATGTCCATGTCGGGCGAAGTTTGACATGTCGGAAAGGCTTCAATCGAAGACGGGTCCAACTGGTTTTTTGAGTCTTGGCTACCGTTGAGTTTGCCGTCGAAAAGACAGGAAATGTCGGAATCAAACCCGGTCGGACGCAAGCCGCAATCAATTGCGAAGACCGTTCCGTCGTCAAAAACGTAAACCTTGTGCGAGGCGCCGACTTCATTGGCGCCCCCGCCGAAAATCAAAGAAGCCATTTGTTTTTTTCTCCCTTCTTTAACATAACGACACCCCGTGTCGTTATGAAGTGAAATTGTCGAAAATGACGCGCGAAAAGTCGCTCCAAACCGAACCAAATTGGCAAGGTGCTGTGGAAAAACTCTTTTTTGAAAAGGATTTTTCCACGGCCCCCCCTCGTCCTGATTACTTTAACTAATTTTATTTAAATCGTCAAGTATTGACCCGTACAATAATGAAGGGTATAATCTTAAACAAGAAAAAGAAAGAAGGAGGTTCTTTCAAAATGCAAACAATTGAGATTGAAACGGCGACAGTTCCGGCAAATGAAGCTGTTGTCGCGGCCGGAACCACCGTTCAGGTTGTGACCTTTCATCCTTTTGAACGGACGAAAATTCTGATGGTCCACAACTTGCTCGAGGATATCGTGCCCGATATTCCGATGTACGGCGGTCGGCCGAAACCGGCTGGTTTTGGAAACGGCGGCGGCGGGATGGAAGACGATGAGCTGGAACACCTGAAGGAGGTCAACCCGGCGCACCCCATACTTTTAAATGACACTCTTTCCGACGAAGAAAAAAAGATTGCCGCTTGCGGTCTGCGC
>Ga0209541_10014327_pt1 | contig 11967 bp, 9 predicted proteins | sample RifCSPlowO2_01_FD_184027 | JGI IMG/M metagenome (GOLD analysis project Ga0209541, IMG submission 184027) | Groundwater microbial communities from Rifle, Colorado - Rifle CSP2_plank lowO2_0.1 (SPAdes) (version 2) | ecosystem: Environmental > Aquatic > Deep subsurface > Groundwater | place: Rifle...
CTCGGTTATTGTGGTTGGCCCAGAGTTAAAGCTTCATCAATGCGGTCTTCCAAAACACATGGCTCTTGAACTTTTCAAGCCATTTATTATCTCTGAGCTTCTGAAGCGCGAACTTTCCTATAATATCCCCGGGGCTCGTCGTCTTATCGAAGACGCTATTCCGGAAGTTTGGGCTATCCTTGAGGAAGTTATTAGCGGTAAATATGTTCTGCTCAACCGTGCTCCCACTCTCCACCGTTTGGGTATTCAAGCCTTTCAGCCGATACTTATCGAGGGTAATGCCATCCAACTTCATCCACTGGTTTGCACCGCTTTCAATGCTGACTTTGACGGTGACCAGATGGCTGTCCACGTGCCTCTATCCGAAGAAACTCAAGCCGAGGCGCGTCTAGTAATGGCGGCAGATAGAAATATATTGAAACCCGGTAATGGCGAACCGGTGGTTTCTCCGCGGCAAGATATTGTGCTCGGCACTTACTGGACAACCCGTATCGTTCCCGGTGAGAAGGGTGAGGGTAGATATTACTCAAATCCAAACAACGCCATCACTGCCTATGACTTCGGCGTGATTGATCTCCGCGCCAAAATCTCAATCTTGCCGACCGACACAGAGCGATACAAGCATTTCGAAGGCAAGAGGTTCGAAACGTCTGTTGGCAGGCTCTTGTTCAACGCTGTTTTACCGAGAGATTATCCTTTCATAAATCAAGAGGTCGGTAGGAAAAGAATGTCAGAGTTGATAGACGACCTATTAGAGCGATATGGCGTTAAGGAAATTCCGCCAATCATCGATAGAATAAAAGCCTTCGGTTTCCGGTACGCTACTCATTCTGGGGTGACTTGGGGACTGGGAGATGTCAAGATTCCTCCAGGCAAGGAGGCTGTTATTGATAGGGGTCATGGCGCTGTCAGTGAGGTGGTTGATCAATATAAAGAAGGTCTTCTTTCCGAGCATGAGCGGATTACTAAATCAGTTGAAATCTGGCAGAGTATCAAGTCAGAAATAGAAAAGCTTATACCAGGCACATTGGATAGCAAAAACCCGATATATGACGTTATACTTTCTGAAGCTCGCGGTTCGTTCGGCAACCTCAATCAGATGGCTGGTATGAAGGGCATCATCCAAAATGTCGCGGGTGTTGCGCTCGAGTTTCCAATCTTATCGTGCTACAAAGAAGGACTAACTCCGCTGGAATACTTTATTACTACTCATGGCAGCCGTAAGGGTCTCACTGACATAGCTCTTAATACCGCCAAGGCGGGATATCTTACCCGCCGACTCTTCGACGTCGCGCAAGATGAGATTATAACCGAAGAGGATTGCGGTACTAAAGAGGGCACGATTATCCATAAGAAAACCGCTTCCGGAATTGAAACGCCACTCTCGAAGAATATCAAAGGCAGATTTCTGGCCGCCGATCTCGAAGACGGTTCCGGCTCTCTCATGTTTAAGCGCGGACATCTTATTGTCAATACAGATACAAAAATAGTTGACAAAGCTTCAATCGAATCCGTGAATGTCCGCTCGCCTCTGACTTGCAAATCCACACATGGTTTGTGTGTGAAGTGTTATGGCATTGACCTCGGGAATAACAAACCAGTCGAACTGGGAGAAGCGGTTGGTACGGTGGCCGCTCAAGCTATCGGTGAGCCCGGGACACAGTTGACCATGCGTACCTTCCATGCTGGCGGTATTGCCTCGGCTGGTGGTGACATTACCGCTGGTCTGCCGCGTGTTGAAGAGATATTCGAAAAGCGCAAGCCCAAGAGTCCAGCAGTTATCAGTCACCTTGACGGAGTAATTACCGAGATTAAGACACTCGGCCATGATAGATTGATAGTAATCACACCGGAAGTCGGTGAATTAAAAAGTAAGAAACTTGATAATGAATACACAGTTCAATCTTCCCGGTCTCTTTTGGTGAGGGTCGGTCAGAATGTCAAAAAGGGTGATATTATGACCGATGGTTCGGTAGATCTCGACGAACTCTTTCGCTACTCTAGTCGGGAAAAAACCGAGAATTACATCATTCACGAAGTCTCGAAACTCTACGAGCTTCAAGGCGCGGCTGTGTCTCATAAGCATATCGAGCTAATAGTGCGTCAGATGTTTGGTCGGCGCAAAGTTAAAGATTCTGGGGACACCCGCTTTACCCGCGGAGATGTGGTTGAAGTTTCTAAATTTACAGAAACCAATAAACAAATGAAGGAAAAAGGTCAAGAGGAGGCGACAGCCGATGCTGTTATCATGGGTATCACAGAAGTCTCACTCTCTCGCGCCAGTTTTCTCTCGGCCGCATCGTTTCAACACACCCCCCGCGTGCTAATCCAAGCCGCCGTTCGAGGTGCTCTAGATACCCTCGTTGGTCTTAAAGAAAATGTTATCGTTGGTCGTCTTATCCCAGCTGGTACCAGTTTCAAAGGTGGTTACAAAGAGAAATTGATATGCGAGGCGATGTTGACACAATCAAAGAAAAGTTAAACATAACCGAGATAGTTTCGGGATATGTCAAACTTCAGAAAGCGGGCGCCAATTTCAAGGCATGTTGTCCATTTCATAAAGAAAAGACGCCATCTTTCTTTGTATCGCCCGTGCGCCAAAGTTTCTATTGTTTTGGTTGTGGTGCCAAGGGAGACATTTTCACCTTTGTGGAAGAAATGGAAGGTCTGGACTTTCGTGGAGCGCTGTCGCTCTTAGCAGAGAAGGCCGGTGTGGAGATTAAATATCGCAGAGGTGAATTAAAAACGGAAAAAGATAAGATTCTTAGTGTCTTGGAAGAAGCAACAATGTTCTTTGAAAAAGAGTTTGTTGAAAATAAGTTGGCGCGTCGCTATCTCACTTCTCGAGGAATAAGTGACGAAACTATTAAAAACTGGCGCATTGGTTACGCACCAGGTCCGCCAGCTGGCGGATGGCGCTCACTCTATAACTATCTTCAGAATCTTGGCCACGACAGGGAGATCATTCTTAAGGCCGGTCTCGCGAAGACCAGCGACGCAAGTGCCACTAATGCGCCTTATGATATTTTTCGAGATCGCATTATCTTTCCTTTGGCAGATGTAAATGGTCGGATTATCGCTTTCTCCGGTCGGGCCCTGCCTGCCGGCAGGCAGGGCTTTCACAAAGAGACAGAACCCAAATATCTCAACAGTCCTGACACTCTCCTTTTCACTAAAAGTGAAGTGCTTTATGGTCTGGATAAGGCCAAAGACCAGATACGCAAAAAAGATTACACTGTTCTCGTCGAGGGACAGACAGATCTAGTTCTCTCTCACCAGAGCGGAGTCGATAACACTGTGGCTTCTTCTGGCACCGCTTTCACTCGCGCGCATCTCGAGCGCCTTAAACGCTTTTCCTCTCGGATAATCATTGCTTTTGACGGTGACTCCGCCGGAGAAAAAGCGGCGGAAAGAGCTAGTGAACTTGGAATTTCCTTAGGTCTCGAAGTAAAAGTGGCGGACTTACCCACAGGCCTTGATCCGGCAGAGGTGGTAGAGAAGGATCCTCGAGAGTGGAAAAATATTCTCCGAGCGTCACTGCCTGCTGTAGAATTTTTCTTCAACAAAATTGAAGGGGGAGAGAAGGATCCCAGAAAGCTCGGCAAGCAGATCGAGAAAAGAATCCTGCCGATGGTTAAGCTTATGGGAAGTGCTATTGAGCAATCTTATTTTATCTCGATGTTAGCTAAGCGTACAAGTATAAAGGAGGAAATACTTTGGGAGGATTTGAAGAAGGTTAAAAGAGCCGATATTTCCGCAACGTCCGGTCCAGACCTGACTCCAGATAGTGAAATCGAGAAAGTTTCTCCTATTTCTCACAGAGAGCAAATTGAAGAGCGTCTAGCTGAAATCAGACTCTGGCAGAAGGAGTTGTCGGAATCTCAAGACGAGACCGTCTTGCTTAAGAAAGAAGAAGCCGAACTTGTGGACAACCTCTCTGGACTTATGCTCCGCGACAATCTAAATCGGTTGTCGCTTGAGCTCTCGCGCGCGGAGAAAACTGGAGATGGGAATTTGATTGAAAGTCTGACTACCGAGATTCAAGGGGTGCACGGTCAAATGAGGTCTCTCGAGGAAAAGAAGAAAATGTTGTAGAATGAAGAATACTTTTGTGAAAAAATCTAATAAAAAAAAGAAGGTTGTCAAAAAATCCCGACGCAAGGTCGGGGCGGCTAGGCAAAAAACTCGTAAGACAAAGAGCAAACAAAAGCCGAAAGCCAAATCACTAACTAAAAAAAGGGTCAACGAGGCACTCAAGATGGAGCATCTCGTCTCGCGCGGTAAAGAACGCGGTTTCGTTACTTATGATGAAATTCTGAAAGAGTTTCCGACCATTGAGACTAACATTGTATTTCTTGACGAGTTGTATGAGAAGCTTAATACTCTCGGCGTCGATATTCTTGAAGGGGGAGGATTATTAGAAATGCCTGAAGAAAAAACCGGTAAGCACTACGCTTACTCGAGAGGCGACTCGTCTTATGATTCCATCCAAATGTATCTGAGGGAGATCGGCCAGTATCCCCTCATTGCCGGCTCGATGGAAAAGGAGCTAGCCAAAAGGATTGAGGCCGGAGACATGGATGCTAAGAATCTATTAATGAAAGCTAATCTCCGCTTGGTGGTCTCAATTGCTAAAAAATACGCCAATCGTAGTCCCGACCTCACTCTTCTCGACCTTATCCAGGAAGGGAATCTTGGGTTGCACAAAGCAGTAGAGAAATTTGACTGGACCAAAGGGTTTAAATTTTCAACCTATGCGACCTGGTGGATTAGACAGGCTATTACTCGCGCCTTGGCTGACCAGTCTAGAACTATTCGCGTACCGGTACATATGGTCGAGACCATTGCTAAATATAAGCAAGTTGTTCGACGCCTAACCCAAGACCTCGGCAGAGAACCTCTCCAGGAAGAAATTGCTCTGGAGATGAACTTGGACGTGGAAAAAATTTATCATATTGAAAAAATTGACCAATCTACGGTTTCGCTCGAAAGTCCGGTAGGTGACGATGGCGATGACGGTAAGAGTAAGCTCGGTGATTTTCTGGCGGATGATAAAATTCTTTCTCCAGACCAGAATTCCTCACGGCGGATTGTCTCCGACCAAGTCAAGGAGATTTTGGGCGATCTACCTCCCAAGGAGCGCAAGATTCTAGAAATGCGCCATGGACTTACTGACGGCTATACCCATACCCTGGAAGAAGTTGGCAAGGTTTTCGGTGTCACTCGCGAGCGCATTCGTCAGATAGAGGCCAAGGCACACGAAAAAATTCGCCAACACGAGAAAATAAACAGATTAAGAGGGTATTAGTTCTATGTCTGAATATTATCGAGCGAATAGAACAAGGAATTTATACGATCCGAAAAGTACGGCGCCTTTTAAGCTTTCCCGCTCGAAAATTGAGCTCTTTTTAAATTGCCCGAAATGCTTCTATCTGGATCGCCGACTTGGTGTGGGTCAACCACCCGGTTTCCCGTTCGCGCTCAATTCGGCAGTGGATACCTTGCTAAAAAAAGAATTTGATATTCATCGAGTTCAGCAAACGACCCATCCTCTGATGAAGGCCTATGGCCTCGACATGGTTCCATTCGAGCACGAGAAAATAAATGAGTGGAGAGAAAATTTTAAGGGTATCCAGTATCACCACAAACCTACTAATTTTATTATGACCGGAGCAGTCGACGATTTGTGGGTAGATTTGGAGGGAGAGATAGTGGTCGTGGATTACAAATCTACCAGTAAGACGACGAAGGTTAATTTGGACGCGGACTGGCAAATTGGCTACAAACGTCAGATGGAAATGTATCAGTGGCTTCTTCGCCAACTTGACTTCAAAGTTTCGGACACGGGATATTTCGTATATTGTAATGGTAAGACAGATAGAGAAGCATTTGATGCTAAACTCGATTTTGACATTGACCTTATAGCATATGTCGGCAACTCCTCCTGGGTGGAGGGCACTCTCTTGGAGATTAAGAAATGTCTGGACGGGGGACTGCCCGAGTCAAGTGAAGGATGTGATTACTGTAATTATAGAAAATCGGCCAACGCCGTTGAGAGTGTCACTTGAGTAACGCGTCGATCTTCGATTTAACATTTAATAGTGGTTCGGCTCCGTTGATTACTATTTTCTGGTCGTCTCGAGTGATGATGACGGAATAAGGCGTGCCTCGCGCACCTGCCTTTACGGCTTCTGTTATGCTCTTGCCCACAGATTCAGTGTACCTACCGCTTGAGAGGCAGGCATTAAATGCGGCTTCATCAAGGCCCACAAATGTCGCTATTCTTGGTAACTCCTTTGGGTCAAGGGAGTCGTTAGAGTTGGTAGTTTCGAAAAGTTTGTCGATATATTTCCAGAAGGATTGATTACCGCCGAGTTCGGCCGCGCATTCAGTTGCTTCCGCTTCCTTGGCGGCTTTAGTATGCAATTGGGCAATGGGGAAGTGTCTGTATACCCAAGCCACTCGCCCGTTGTAGTCGAGGACGACTTGGTGCATGCTCTTGTGGAAAACCTTACAAAATGGACATTCGGTATCCGAGTACTCAACTATCACCAAGTCCGCATTGCTACTGCCGATGATGTGGTCTTTCTCTGTTACGGAAGCAATATCAATTTTGCTCTGTGTTGGGTTCTCGACTCTACTAGCTACTGGGCCGCTGGAGCCGTCGCCGAAGTAAATTGCGGCGGCGACAAATATACCCGCTACGACAATCGCTAGAGGTACAATGTATTTATTTAGTAGGCTTTGTTCCATAATTTTATATTAGTGTTAGGCAGACATTATAGCATCCCGTTAGAGAAAAGTCGCCCCAAGGTGACTGAAGCACTCGCATACTTGCGAGGGCGTTCTCTAACGGGATAGCATTCAAAAGGGCAGAGAGAAAGTGAGTTTGTGCCCGGCAGGTTTCTCCCAGTCGGAGACATCTAGTTTAATTTCATTGAGAGCGCCGCCTTCTTTGAAGATAAGTTTATGGTGGACAAGTGCGTAGTCGTAGAGCTCTTTAGTAAGTTTGACGTCGTCTATGCAGTAGGCGCGGACTCTTTCTACGTCACCAGATCTCCACCAATTCACGGCATCAGCGCCTCCCCCCGACTTATTTTTACCAAGCGTGCCTTCTGAGAGCTGGTCAAGACGCATACGGCGTCCGTAAGAATCTTTTATCTCTTTTAAAATATCTAAGCTTTTTATTTTTGTTAAATCTCCCGGGTAGTATTTATTGAGTAGAGGAATGTCAAAATGGTCGGAATTAAAGCCGATAAGCATGTCGCAGCGCTCAATTATCGGCCAGAGTTTGACCAGTTCTTCTTCTATGTATGAAGAATAGGAATCAGTTTCGGAATCATGAATGGCAACCAGGGCAATGTCTAATAGTGCTGGGTCATTTTTACCGACATCCGAAAAAAAGTTCTTTGTTTCTATATCGAAGACTATTTTACGCATCCCGTTAGAGATAGGACACGCTGGCGTGTCCGAAGTTATTTATAATGTTGTGATAATACCACATGAGTAATCTCTAACGGGACGCATACGGTTTCAGCTTGTGTGTTTCAAGAAAATCGCGAAGAGTGATGTCTCCCATGCCAAAGCCGACTATAGGAACAGGTTCAACGCCGAATACCTCAAGCAGATTGTCGTATCTTCCACCACCAGCCATTGAACGAGCATTTTCTTTGTTGGAGTCAAAGATTTCAAAAACCATTCCAGTGTAATAAGTTTGCCCTCTCGCCAATTTCTGGTCAAAGACAAAATTTGGTCCAATTTCCTTGAAGATATTAGTATCAGAATTATTGATTCTGATTTCGAAATCATTATCCTTCGCCCCAAATTCTTTCATGATGGTGTAAGCAAGAGAGACAATTTCTTTATCCGCTTCAATACCAGCAATACCCATTAAATCGCAATTTAACTGCCAGTGCTCACGTCTGCGTCCGCGCTGAGGGCGTTCATAGCGAAAAAGGTTTGGAATAGAATACCAGCGTAGTGGGAATTTTAAAGATCTTCGTCGTGCGGCAACCATGCGGGCGAGCGTCGGGGTCATCTCTGGACGTAATGTAACTTGTCGGTCACCCCGGTCAGTGAAAGTAAAAGTTTGTTCATTGATAATCTCCGCACCAGATTTTTCGGTATAAATTTCAGTCGGTTCAAGGATGGAAGCGCTATATTCGACATATCCTTTATTCTCAACTACTTTACGCCACGTGTTGAAAATATAGTTCTGGATCGCCATATCCTCCGGATAGAAATCCTTAACACCCCGATAGGGTCCTGTATTAAGTTTCGACATGTCAACATTATACCGCTTTTCTTTGGGCTTTTGAACGCTCTTGTTGCGTCAAAAGGATTTTGCGCAAACGAACTGCATCAGGGGTGATTTCTATATATTCATCATCATTCATAATTTCCATCGCTCGTTCAATATCGAGTTTGTAGGCGGGGGTGAGATAAATACTTTCATCAGAACCGGAAGCCCGCATATTGGTAAGTTGTTTGCCTTTAGTTGGATTGACGTAGAGATCCTCGCCTTTGGCCGTGTTGCCGATGACTTGTCCTGCATAGACTTCGTCTGCGGGCTCGATGTATAAGACACCCCTGTCTTGCAGGTTATCAAGAGAGAAGGCGAGCGCCTTGCCACTGTCCATAGATATCATTGAACCGCTCTTTTCATGTTTCATTTCTCCAGCATATGGTTTAAATGCGGTGAAGCGAGAGGAGAGAATGCCGAGACCCTTAGTGTCGATTATAAATTGATTACGATAACCTAAGAGTCCGCGAGTTGGCGCTTCAAAAGTGATGCGGGTTTGAGCATCATTTGTCTTCATATCAAGGAGAATTGCTCGGCGTTCTGTCAGTTTTGAGATCACGGCGCCGGACATCTGTTCTGGTACGTCCACGATAACTTCTTCAAATGGTTCGAGCCTTGCTCCGCCCTCGACTTTTTCTAAGACATGCGGCTGTGAGACTTGGAGCTCGAAGCCCTCGCGACGCATGTTCTCCAGAAGAATCGCTATGTGGAGTTCACCTCGGCCGTAGATAGTTAATAATTCGCCAGTAGCAAAATTTACTTTGAGACCGACATTAACCTCCAACTCGCGCTTGAGTCGCTCGCTAATTTGTCGACCGGTTACAAACTTACCCGCGCGACCGGCGAAAGGGGAGTCATTGACAACGAGATTAAGAGAGATGGTCGGTTCATCCACCGAAATTGCCGGCATGGCCGGAGTGTTTTCACTACCCGTGATGGTATCGCCAATATAAATTTGCGGTAGTCCCGCGAGCATGCAAATATCCCCGGCCACGACTTTCTCCACCTCTTTTCTTTTCAATCCTTCGAAAGTGTAGAGTTTGCTCACCTTACCAGCGTAAGTTTCTCCACTTGGTTTTTTTACGAAAACTTGTTGTCCGTTTTTTAATACGCCTTCATAAATGCGTGCGATAGCCAGCCGCCCTAGAAAGTTATCATAAGCCAGATTGAATGGTTGAAGACGAGCGGGCACATCAAATTTCTGCTCCGCCGCGGGTATATGTTCAAGAATCGTATCTAAGAGAGGAGTTAAGTCTTTTGATTCATCGGTTAGATTTTTCTTGGCGATACCCGCTCGTCCAATCGCATACACGGTAGGGAATTCAATTTGCTCATTATTGGCACCCAGTTCCAGAAAGAGTTCGAGCACAGACTCGTGTACCGCTTCCGGTCGAGCGGCCGGTTTATCAATTTTATTTATTACTACGATAGGCTTCAGGCCAAGTTCAAGCGATTTCTTTAGGACAAAACGAGTTTGGGGCATGGGCCCTTCCTGAGCATCTACAACGAGGAGTACTGTATCTATAGAACGCAACACGCGCTCCACTTCCGAGCCGAAGTCAGAGTGGCCGGGAGTGTCAACTATATTAATTTTGGTAGTTGCTCGCCCTGAACTTGCCGAAGGGTAAAAGATTGAGGTATTTTTTGAATAAATAGTAATACCACGCTCCAATTCAAGAGCGTTTGAGTCCATCGATACGCCTTCCCCGGCCATCCCGGTTTCTCGCATCAAGGCGTCGGTAAGAGTTGTTTTACCGTGGTCAACGTGGGCGATAATAGCAATGTTCCTTATTTCCATAAGGCGCAATTAAAGCATGAAAATTAACTTTAAACAAGGCTATCTTTCTTGAAATTCTCCGGCTCTGTAAACAAACCGCTTTGAAGTCGCGACAGTCGGTTCGGCGGCCAAAGCTTCATCAGCTCCGCGGTCTAAATACTCTACTGTCACGTTTCCTCCACTAATGGAAATAGATTGAGGGGCAATTCGATCTCCAATGAAAACAGCTTCTGACCCGCGGTAAGTTACCGGTCCGGAGACAAAGGCCGCTAAATATATAAATGTTCCGGAACCCGCGCCATAGCGAGCGAGGAAGAGCACGGTATCCTCTTTACCGTCCGCATTGATATCACCATAAGCAAATTTATCCAATAAGATGGTTTCCTCTACAAGCGCGCTTCCAGGAGCAATGCTTCTTTCGTTTCGTCCTGCCGAGAGGGTAATTGCTTCGTCGTCAAAGGTAAAGGTGGCGTTCGATGGGTCTGGATGAAAGACGCCATTTTCACTTATTACCGGAGTTCCGGTTTTATCCGTAGAATAACTGTCGCGTATGACGAAATAGCCGATTATAACCCCGACTATAACCACAGCGAAAACAATTTTCTTCATTAACTTAATGCTAACACAGTTGGTACAAAAACCCTCTGAAAATGTCAAACCCACTTTTCGAATAAGTCCGTGGATATCCTGTTGACAAAGTGGGTACAACTTTTGTGTAACATGAGATCTTGATATCAGGGTTTTAAATTTAACTCTATTTGAGTAATGGGACGAGGACAGGATATATACGCTCCGCGATAACTTGATTTCCGGCGTTGTTCGGGTGAATCGAATCCTCCATAAATTCCACTTTCCCAAATAGACCATTCAGAACGTTCGGAATATACGCTGTTCCGTACTTCCTGTAGAGCTTGTTGAACTCCGGCTCGAATTTATCACCAAAAAGATTTCCCTTTATCCCAAGCAATACGACGATCGCCCCCCTTGACTGCATATTCTCTATAATTTTTTCCAGATTTTCAAAAGTTGTCTCAATTGGGACTTTTCTAAGGTGGTCGTTACCTCCCAGTAAGAGCAAGACGACTTTGGGGCGATATCGATTGAGCTCACTTACTCTGGCGAGTCCGCTTGCTGTAGTATCTCCGCTTATTCCTAAATTAATAATTTCCTGTCCAATCTTATTTGATAAAAGCGAGACGAAATCATTTCCACTGGTCGCTCCTACCCCAGTCACTAAGCTATCCCCAAAAGCAATGACATCAGTCCCCGACGACGGGTAGTTTACTATCTTAATCTCCTGCGCGGAATAGAAAAAGAAATACCAAGTAATCCCTAGTAACAAAACACCAAGAGCAATGTAATAAATTTTTCTTTCAGGCATTTAAAAATTTTATTGGGTAAAAATACGCAAGGCCCAGTAACAAAATTGTTCTGGGCCCTTAGGTGTCGTTGCCTTTCTTCTTTCGGTTTCTCGTTGAGTCTAGTAGTGACTTACGGCACTGACGACAAAGTCCGTGCTTTTTATCCCTCGGATAAACCCACCTCCTAATGTGTTTCAAGTACACCACTATTTTGCGATTACACTCGCAATACTCGCTCATCGGCGCTCCTTCTTTCAGGTGGCCTTACCTCATCCAAGTACAATAATAAACTGAACTAATATATAAATCAACAGGATGTATGAGGCCACCCGCTTTTGCACTCCACTGGTAATATTGATGTCTTGCTTGGCTTCCATGATAACAGAAACTCTACTGGCGTCATCTTGTTATCAAAAGCATAGTGGACTCGCTTAGTGTTGTAAAAGATAAGGTAGTCCATCAGCTTAGTGTTGAAAGCCTCGCAATCAAGCAAGAGTCCTTTGTGATAGTTCAGGAACTCTTCCTGG
>Ga0209541_10014328_pt1 | contig 11967 bp, 8 predicted proteins | sample RifCSPlowO2_01_FD_184027 | JGI IMG/M metagenome (GOLD analysis project Ga0209541, IMG submission 184027) | Groundwater microbial communities from Rifle, Colorado - Rifle CSP2_plank lowO2_0.1 (SPAdes) (version 2) | ecosystem: Environmental > Aquatic > Deep subsurface > Groundwater | place: Rifle...
TTTTTCGCTTCCAAGTCGCCACGCTCAATGCGCTTGGCAAGTTCTTTTTCATCACTGGCATGAATCAGCGGATACTGGCCTATCTCCTTGAGATACATTTGGATAGAATCATGCATGCTCCCCTTATTCAAATCTTTATCGGTCAAATCAATGTCAAGATTAAGCAGATTGCCTCCTTCAAGCACGTCAATTCCGGCAACACCTAATTTCTCGTAAAGTTCGTCTAAAAATAGAATATTATTTTCGATATCAGGGAAAGTCTTTAATATTTCATCATAAGTAATAAACCCCCTTTTGCGCCCTTTTTCTATAAGCCCATTTGAGATGCGGGCTAAATTTTCCGCTTTTTTCCCCAATGAAGGCGATTTTCTACCACTTTTTTTAATTACCTTCTTGTGAGTTTTTCTCTTAACTATTTTTTTAATTTTTCCTTTGATTTTTCTCCTGCTCCTGTTTTTTGATTTTTTATTTTTCTTTTTTTTCATGCTTTTTTTTGTTTAACTCCTGTATTTCTTGTAATAACTTTATCTCACCTGCTTTATCTTTAATCATATGGAGTTCTTGCATTTTTTGGAGTAGCTCTTCGTTTATTTTTTCTATTTCCAGGCTCCCAAGCAAATGAGCAATTTCTTTTGCTAGGTCTTCACTGTTCTGATAGAACACTTCCGCTTCAAAAATTAAGTCATTTTTTTCTTCTTGGTATTTTTCTAAAACTGTCCCCAATATCTTCTCTAATTCATTATCATGTTTCCAGAAAGCAATTCCTGCTAACCTTCTTTCAATATAATCTTTTCGATACATCTTCGCAAGAGATTCTTCCGCTTCTTCTATTTCCTCCTTTTCGTATTTGAGCTCTTGTTCAATTTTCTTTAATCTTTCCCTAATATCATTCTCACTTATACCGGAATTATTTGATATCAAAGATATAAAATGAGATTTCTTAACAGGATTATTTATAAAAGCAAGATATGGAATTATTTTATCATTTATATATAGTTTACTTTTAAGTACATCATTATTTTTATTAAGTAATTTATAATTATCTACAAGCAACTCAATAATATGCTTTGAATTTCTTATAACTTCACGCCAAGCATCCGGTCCCTTTTTAGATATTAAATCTGCTGGATCCATTCCTTCTGGTATCTGTGTAGCTTTTACATTCATATCATAAAGTTCAAGTTTTTTAAGAACAATAGGTACAGTGCGCATCGAAGCAGCAAAACCGGCTTTGTCCGAATCAAAAATAAATATAATGTTCTGAGATAAACGACTAATAAGACCCAAATTATTAATTGTATCATCTTCCGATTTATCTGAATCAACTAATGCTGTTCCAGAAGTTGCAACAGTATTTTTAAAACCCGCTTGATGAGATAAAATTAAATCAAACTGTCCTTCTACCACAATAGAAAAATTGTTTTTGCGAATTGATTCTTTGGCTTTATCTAGTCCGTAAAGCACGGATGACTTGCTGAATATTGGGGTTTCTGGACTATTTAAATACTTCGCTTGACTTACCACCTGTCTGTCGGCGGACAGGTCATCCGCAAATAACCTACCAGAAAAAGCAATAATGCGTCCGCTGGAATCACTTATGGGAAACATTATGCGTCCGCGAAATCTATCATACATTCCCCTAAACCCGCTTTGCGGGTCGGGCGATCCGCCATCGGCGGATTTAGCCTTCTCTGTTTTTTTTGCTAGCCCGGCTTTTTCTATTTCGATATCAGAGAAACCTTTTTTTTGCAGATAGAAACAAAGTTCACGCCAATCTAATTTGGCAAAACCAATTCTGAAATCTTTTATAGTTTTCTCTTCCAATCCGCGGGACTTTAAATATTCTTCTGCCTGTTTATTACTTTTCAGATTATTTTCGAAAAACTTCGTAGCTTCTTCCATCGCCAAATAAAGTTTTTCCTTTTCATTGTCCGCTTCTTTGTTTTCTTTATTGTAGGCTGTAAGCTGGATTCCGGCCCTATCCGCTAAAAGTTTCAGCGCGCCCTTAAAATCAAGCCCTTCAAATTCTTCCACGAAAGTAAAGATGTCCCCACTAGCTCCACAGCCAAAGCAATAATAGCTCCCACGATCGGGCGAGACGAAAAAGGACGGCGTCTTTTCATTATGAAAGGGACACTTGGCTTTCAAGTTCGCACCTGCCCGATCCAGCTTTATGTAAGAAGAGACTATTTCTTCAATTGAAAGTCTCTCCTTAATTTGTTGAACGGGAGAGTTCATAAATTTACAAATTATTTCTCTGCTAAGGAGTTATGATTACCCTTAAATCCAGTCCCCGCAGGGATTAATCTCCCAATTATAACATTTTCTTTTAATCCCCGGAGCGAGTCTACTCCGCCCTTGATGGCATTTTCAATCAGAACACGATTAGTATTCTGAAAAGACGCGGCCGAGAGCCAGCTTTTGGTGCGCAGCGATACTTCCGTAATGCCCAGCACGACTGTTTCGGCTTTGACCTCTTTTCCATTATCTCCCACGATTCTAGAATTTTCTTCTATAAATGCAGTATTTTCCACAATATCGCCGATAGAAAAATTAGTCTCTCCCGCATCTTTTATTTTCCGGCGCGAGAACATCTGGCGAATAATAATTTCCGTGTGCTTTCTGGAAATTGAGGCGCTTTGCAATTCGTAAACTTTGTTGATTTCGCGAATGATGTATTCCTCCACTAATTCTTTACCCCCAAATTTAAAGATTTCAGCAATGTCAGCTGACCCGTCAGTCAAAAGGTCTCCCTTCTTGACATTGTCGCCCACCTTGACTATCGGCATTCTACGAAAGGCCACTGTATATTCCATTTCATTTTTCTCACTGTTATTTTTGCCATCTTTAGTACCTGCCTGTCCGGCAGGCAGGTTAGAGAGCACTTTAATTATTTTTTCCCCGCCCGAACGACTGACATCGTTCAGTCGGGCGGGTTTTCCATCTTTGGCTGCAATGGATAGTATCTCCCCGTCAGTCTCTGAAATAATTGCCGGATTTTTGGGAATTCTTCTTTCAAATATTTCTTCAATACGTGGTAGCCCCGTAGTAATGTCCGTACCTGCAACACCTCCCGAATGGAAAGTGCGAAGCGTGAGTTGCGTACCCGGTTCGCCGATCGCTTGAGCCGCAATAATACCCACTGCTTCACCTAAATCAACCAGCCTGTTTCGACCTAAGTCTAATCCATAACAGTTAACACAAAGACCGTGAACAGTACGACATGTTAATGGAGAGCGAACGAAAACTTCAGTAAATCCTTGCCCTTCGATATTATGCGCTTCTTCTTTGGTTACCAAAAATCCTTTCTTGTAAACTACTTTGTCATTTTTATCTTTTAAATCTCCTGCTAGCACCCGTCCACGGATATTTTTCGAAAGCGGAATTTCAATTCCAGAAATATTTTCTTTGCTGACAATTTTTCCTTCTTTGGTTCCACAATCTTCTTCGGTAATCACAACATCTTGAGCCACATCTACTAATCGGCGAGTCAAATATCCAGCTTTAGCCGTGTTCAGCGCTGTATCGGAGGCACCCTTACGAGCACCGTGCGTAGTAACAAAATATTCAAGCGGTGAAAGACCTTCTTGATAAGAAGGAATAATTGGAAATTCTAGAGTCTTACCTTGGTTGTTTTGAATAAGTCCTTTCATGCCACTCATCTGAACCAAAGAGGTCATTGTGCCCCTAGCTCCGGAAGTAAATAAATCATAGGTAGAGCTATTCTTGTCAAGTGTATGTGGCAAAACTTTTTCTAACTCTTTTTTCACATGCGTCCAGATTTCAATAATTTTCTGATACTTTTCTTCTTCAGACAAAAGACCGTCACTCCATTGACCTATAATTTCTTCTTCTAAGTTTCTGCCCTGTTCTATAATCTTTGTTTTCTCAATAGGCACCTTAACATTATCCAATCCCCAAGTAGTGCCAGAAACTGTCGAGTACTTAAAACCAAATGCTTTAATCTTATCTAGGACAGGAGGAGTGTTGTCCACACCGAGGTGCATAATAAGCTCATCTAAAAGTGAAGATAATCTCTGTTGTGTCATTTCATCATTCACATAAGAAAAATCATTTGGCAAGATACTATTGAAAAGGAGCCGGCCAACCGAAGTGTCGAAAACTGCCCCGTCGAATTTTTTATATTTGTGCGAGTCTGTTGCCAGAACTTTTATTTTAGCGCGCAGAGATAGTATTCCATATTCGTAAGCCAAAATAGCAGTATTGGGGCTTGAAAAATATTTGCCTTCACCCACATCCCCGTCAACTGACTTGGTCATCCAATAGCTTCCAAGCACTATATCCTTACTTGGATGTACTATCGGGTCTCCATTTTGTGGTTTAAGCAAGTTTTTATTCGCCGCCATTAATTCCTTCGCCTCCCCCTGCGCTTCTTCTAACAGGGGAACATAAACGGCCATTTGGTCTCCATCGAAGTCAGCATTGAAAGCTTGACAAACCAGGGGGTGAACTTGAATGGCATTTCCTTCAATCAGAATGGGGTTGAAAGCTTGGATGCCCAGACGGTGCAGAGTAGGCGCGCGGTTTAAAAGAACATATTTCCCGGCAATCACTTCTTCCAACATTGCCCAGACTTCGGGAGAACGTTCTTCTATAAGTTTATTCGCTCCACGAATATTGAATGCCAGTTCCGCCTGTAAAATTTTAGAAATTACGAATGGCCTGAAAAGCTCGAGAGCCATATGTTTTGGCAGTCCGCACTGGTTAAGCTGGAGTTCCGGACCGACGACGATAACCGAACGCCCTGAATAGTCCACCCTTTTTCCGAGTAAATTTTGGCGGAAAAGACCCTGTTTGGATTTCAAATTGTCTGATAGAGATTTTAACGGACGCTTCTGAGACTGGCTCATCGCGGCAGAATCATTCTGCTTGGCAATTGAATTATCTATCAGCGCATCGACTGCTTCCTGAATAATTCTTTTTTCATTTCGCAAGATTACATCTGGAGCGTTAATTTCTTTCAACTTCTTCAACCGATTATTTCTATTGATAACTCGACGATAAAGATCATTCAAGTCGCTAGTTGCGTGTCTCCCCCCATCTAACGCCACCATCGGACGCAAGACTGGCGGAATAACTGGAATAACGGTTAAAAACATCCATTCCGGCCGAATGCCGGCATAAGTCATCGCGCGAATAAGCGAGAGTCTTTTTTGCAATTTCTCTTTTTCAGCCACGCTTGTCTTTTCAATCATCTTTTCAGTGTGAGCTTTTAATTTATTTAAATCCAGATTTTTAAAAATAGAGTAGATAGCTTCGGCGCCGATATTCGCTTCAAAGCAAGTTCCGTATTTTAAAGAATAGTGATGAAAAGAAATTTCATTTAAAACTTTTCCTTCATAAATTTCTCCAATTTCTTTTTTAGTAACAGAAAGCAGATTCTTCAATTTCTCCCGAGTATCATCATCTATTGCATTTTTTAATTTAGCTTTGTATTCCTTATCTAGATTAGCAATAACGGTTTCTTTTTCATCTTCATGAACTTTGGTAATTATATAACCGGCAAAATATATCACCTTTTCAAGATCCGAAACAGATATATTCAAGAGTATGCTCATCCGAGAAGGTACTCCGCGTAAAAACCAAATATGCGATACCGGTGTAGAAAGCTCAATATGCCCCATTCGCTCGCGCCTGACTATCGAGCGAGTAACTTCAACTCCGCATTTTTCGCAGATAATATCTTTATAGCGGATTCGGCGATATTTCCCGCAATAACATTCATAATCCTTTTCCGGTCCGAATATTTTCTCATCAAAGAGACCCCCACGCTCGCTCCGGCCGGTGCGATAATTTATCGTTTCCGGCTTGGTCACTTCTCCAAAAGACCATTCTTTTATCTGCTCGGGTGAAGCTAAACGTAGAGCTATGTGATCAAAATCAGTTGTGTTTAAAGTTTTCATATGTTTTTATTTGTCTCCCTTTTTTAAATTCACATCCAGCGCCAGCCCTCTCAAGTAATTGAGCAATACATTAAATGAGGCTGGAGAATTTGGCGGCCGGATTGTTTCGTTTTTAATAATAGAATCAAAGGTGGCAGACCGACCGAGTATGTCATCAGACTTGATAGTCAGCATTTCACGCAAGGTATAAGCCGCGCCGTAGCCTTCTAACGCCCAGACTTCCATTTCCCCGAATCTCTGCCCTCCGCCTTGAGCTTTCCCGCCGAGCGGCTGTTGAGTAATGAGCGAGTAGGGTCCGATGGAACGCATATGAATCTTGTCTTCCACCATATGATGCAGTTTGAGCATATACATATAGCCGACAGCCACATCCTGCTCAAAAGCTTCTCCGGTGCGCCCGTCAAAAAGTTTTAGTTTGCCGTTCTCCGGAAGACCTGCTTTTTTTAACTCTTCTTTAATTTCTTCATGCTTGGCTCCTAAAAATGGTGGAACAATAGCCTGATAACCAAGACTATTGGCAGCCATACCGAGATGCATTTCTAAAATTTGTCCTAAGTTCATTCGTGACGGCACGCCCAAGGGCGAGAGAATGATATCAACTGGCGTACCATCCGCGGTGTAAGGCATGTCTTCTTCCGGCAGAATCGTTGAAATAACTCCTTTGTTCCCATGCCGTCCAGAAAGCTTGTCTCCAACCGAAATATTTCTAATCTGCGCGACTTCAATTACAATTTTTTTAATAATTCCTGCTTCCAGCATGTGTCCCAAGTCGCGAGAGAAAATTTTTATACCAATGATGCGCCCGCGCTTACCGTGTTCCATTCGAAGCGATGTATCTTTAACGTCGCGCGCTTTTTCAGCAAAAATCGAACGCAAAAGCCGCTCTTCCGGAGTAAGCTCCGTCTCGCCTTTTGGAGTGATTTTACCAACCAAGATATCATTTTCTCTAACTTCCGCTCCGATACGAACAATTCCATCTTCATCTAAGTCTTTTAGCTTCAACTCTCCAACATTTGGTATGTCGCGAGTTGTAATTTCGGGGCCCAATTTAGTATCACGAACCACGCAAGTGAATTCCTCAACATACACGCTGGTGAACTTGCTCTTTTTTACCAGACGCTCAGAAACAATTATTGCATCTTCATAGTTTGCTCCAGACCAAGACAAAAAAGCCACAAAAATATTCTGTCCTAGCGAAATCTGCCCATCCACAGTACTACTAGTATCTGCTAAGAGATCACCCTTCTTTATTTTTTGGCCGAGTTTGACTATCGGGCGCTGATGAAATACAGCAAAGTTGTTATTCCTCATAAAATTTATGAGGCTGTAAGTTTTATCATTCTTACCTTTGACTACTATTCTCTTTGCATCTAAATAAGAAGCGACGCCATCCTCGGACGCTATGACCAATCTGCCCGAATCTCGTGAGGCTAATTCTTCTATTCCTGTTGCGACCAGCGGTGCTTCCGGCAGTACACAAGGCACAGCTTGTTTTTGCATATTGCTTCCCATTAAGGCTCTGTTGGCATCATTGTGTTCTAAGAAAGGAATCATGGAAGTTGCTATAGAAAAACCTTGGTTAGCAGCAACATCAATAAAATCAACTTCATTGCGAGAAATAGTACCCGGTTCTGTCTTAATCCTGGCCTCCACCTTTTCTTCTGTTATTTTGCCATGGATATCATAAGGAATTCCAGCGTGGGCAATATTATATTTTTCTTCTTCCAACGCATTTAAGTAAACTACTTCGCCGGTGATTTTTCCCTTATTGACTTTTACATACGGAGTTTCAATAATTCCAAATTCATTTATTTTTGCGTAAGTAGCAAGGTGCAAAATAAGTCCGATGTTCGGCCCTTCCGGAGTATGAATCGGACAAACTCTGCCATAGTGGGAAGGATGCACATCACGAACTTCCAGTCCCGCGCGCTCGCGGGTCAGCCCCCCGGGTCCTAAGGCAGAGAGCGTGCGCAAATGTTCTATTTCATAAAGCACATTCTCTTGCGCCATAAATTGCGAAAGCTGGTTGGTAGTGAAAAATTCTTTGATCCGGGCTTGCAATGGACGCTGATTGATAATAGCGATCGGCATCGCCGTATCCACGTCAATAATAGACATGCGGTCTTGGATATTTCTCTTGATTTGCATCATGCCAGTGCGCACTTTCTGTTGAAGTATTTCTCCAACGAATCGCACGCGCCTCTGGCCTAAGTGGTCTATGTCGTCGGACTTGGCGCCCGGAGTATTGTTCAAAGTGATAATATGCATAATTACCGTTACCAAATCTTCTTTAGAAATAGTTCTCTTGGCCAGCACTGCCTCGTCCATCGGTTTCTCAAAGCGTTGATTGAATCTGAAACGACCGACTGGAGAAAGATCGTAGCGCTCCGGTGTAAATAGAGAGTCAATAAATTCTTTGGCATTCTCCGCGGTCGCCATATCGCCGTCCCGCAGGCGCTTGTATATATCAACGTATGAATCGTTCAAGTTCTTGACTCCGTCTTTTTCCAGACAAGTTTTTATCGTTTTTTCGAAAATAGGATTCAAGGCGGACTTACCTTCAAATGCCTTCAAGATAGCTTCGTTGTTCTCATAACCCATCGCACGGAGAAGCGCGGTCGCTGGGAATTTTCTCTTTTTGTCTATGCGGATGTAAATGGCTCCATCGGCCTCCGACTCTATTTCAATCCAAACTCCGCGAGCTGGAATAATTTTAGCGCCAAAATATCTGTTGCCTTTACTTTCAGACTCGGTAAAGAAAACTCCGAAACTTCGTGCTAGCTGTGGCACGATAACACGTTCTACACCGTTGATAATAAAAGTCCCATGCGCCGTCATCAAGGGAAACTCCGACATAAAAATCTCCTGCTCTTTAACCGTGCCCAAAACTTTGTTCGTCAATTTCACCCGCGCTTTCAAAAACCCCTGATATGAGAGTTTATTTATTTTCGCGTTATTTTCATCATACTTGGATTCACCGAGTGAAAAAGACGTGAATTCAAGCTGGAATTTCTTTGCAGAATAATCGCTAATCGGAGAAAATTCTTTGAAGACTTCGCCAAGACCTTGCTCAACTAGCCATTTGAAACTCTTCAATTGAGCTTCAATTAAATTTGGAAATTCTACCAGAGGCTTTTTATACCTTGAAAAATATTTTCTCGGACGCGCTTTTTCTGTTTGCATATTGATTTAGTCCAAATAAAGCAAAAAGCGAAAGAAAAACACACGAAAAATGCTTTTCTCTAGCTTTTTTAGGTTTATTTAGCAGTGATTAAGTTAAAACCCTATTAATACAACCAGCATAATAGGCACAAGATTGCATCCGTTACTCAATCAATGAATCTACAACAGTATACTCATCCTCAGAATTTTGTCAAATAAGTTTGGGGATTCTTTTCCTAAAGCACAAAATCCGCCGGGGCAGCAGACCTTGTGGTCGTGCCCGACGGATTACTGCAATCCCTACCTCCGAGTAGCGTCGCGCTCTGGCTCCGGCACAGCGTGGAGATTGCGCAACCCTTTAATCACGGTGATCAAAGCGGCCACGATGAACGCCACGCTCAACCCAATGAAGGACCAGAACCACCCGTCGCCTTCGTATTTCTCTAAATTTTTTTAACTTTTCCCATGTGTATAACTTTTCTGCATATGCTAGAATCTTACACAAAGTCATAAATGAAAATATTTCTTTACTTTTTTATCTCTCAAAATACTTTCTACTGTCAAAATCTCCACATGCTTCCCCAATCCAAAGAAATCAGCAATAAAGATTATTTCATCTTCGCACGGATAAGGATAAATCCAAGCGGATTTTTGGAATTGGAAAAAATTTAGTTTTTTCAAATGATACCGCAGAGCTTCTCTTCCTTTTGTAAATCTCATGGGAATATCAAACATAACCAATCTCCATTTCCTATCCCATTTTTTAGGTTTCTTAATTTCAATAAGATCAATATCAAAAGCTTTTAACCTGGTTTCTCCTTTCTTGGTAATTTTTACTATCGTTTTGCCATCTTTGTCAGCAATATACTCAATAAGTTTTTGGCGGCGCAAATAATTTATTGTATTTCTTATTTGTTTTTTATTAAAACGTTTAGAAGTTTCAAATTGCTTAAAAATTTGCACTGCGTTACCCATAGCAGCCGCTAGAAAAACTAGCGCTGGAAGCGAGGCGATGGCAACTATGCAAAGGGTAACTTGGGCTATTTTCGCATTTTGCGTTCCTGAGTCCAGAAATTCCCTTATTCTAAAGAATTTTTCTTTACTTTTCATTTTGTTTATAATTCTAGCATATGCTGAATTTATCAACAAGCATCTATTTATTGCGATTGTCTACTTTTCCCTCTTTTTCCACTCGTCTATTTTTTTGTGGTTACCAGAGAGGAGAACTTTGGGTACTTTGTAATTTTTTGACTTCTTGCCCCGTCCTGGCGGGGTGTATTTAAAAACTTCCGGCCGGGTGTAAACTATGCTACTGGAAACTCTTTCTTCTTCCAATGATTCATATTTGCCGAGAACGCCCGAAATCTGGCGGGAAATGGAATCAATCAAAACCATGGCTGGAAGTTCTCCGCCGGTCAAGACATAATCCCCGATTGAAATTTCTTCGGCCTTGAGAATTTTTTGCACTCTTGCATCAATGCCTTCATATCGGCCGGAAATTAAAATTATATCGGTATATTTTTGTTTAATTAATTTTTTCGCGTAAGTTGTGTCAAACTTTTTTCCGGATGGAGAAAATAAAATAATTTTAATCTTGGAGCCAGTCGGAAGTTTTCTGAACGGTCTGGTTGGGTCCGGACCTGAAGAAAATTTCCGAATGGTGGAAAGAGCTTTTGAAAATGCTCTTAAAAAAAGTTCGGGGCGCAAGACCATGCCGGGCCCGCCACCATAGGGCCTATCATCCACTCGCCTTTTCGGCTCGCAGAAATCCATCGGGTTGTAAAAAAGAATCTTGATTTTTTTGTTCTTGATGGCCCGCCCGATAATAGACTCTTTTAAGTAAGAATCAAACATCTCTGGAAAAATTGTGATGATATGGAAACGCATATTTATATCATATCAAAAAATCCCCTCAACGAGGGGATTTTTTGATTAAATTCCTTTCAAGTCTTCCATTGCTTGGTCCACTGTCTTCAGCGAGCTACTTGCGCCCTGTGGAGCCATGCGCCCAGAATCCTGCTGAGGTCTCGTACTTCCTTCTGGTTCGTTGATCTTCAAATTCACCCGGGCATTATTTTTCATGCCAATGATTCGGAGCAATGTGCGAATAGCTTTGGCGGTGTTTCCCATTCTTCCGATAATCTTGCCCATGTCGGCAGGATTGACAGTCAGCGAGATAAGCACCCCCATTTCATCCACCGTACGATCAATCTTTATATCGTTCGGATTGTCAACCAGAGCTTTGACTACATATTCCAGAAATACCTTGTCAGCGTCTTCCATAGTGTTTCAGAATTTTATATTTTTAATAATCTTAAGTTAATTGGCAGTATTACGACCTTCTGACTGCTTACTGTAATTGTATATGATTACTTCTTAGCTTTCAACTCCTTTCTTTTTTTGGTTGGCTTTTTCTTTGGCAAGACATTTATTTTCTTGCCCTCGATAACTTTATCATGCACTAAGAAATTGTGCATTGTGTCTGAACATTTTGCGCCCTTAGACATCCAATATTTTATTCTTTCATTTTCCAAATTCTTCTCCCCTGCTTTGGGATTATAAGTGCCGAGTATTTCTAAAAATCTTCCGCTCTTGGCGCTGTTTTTGGAATCAGTCAAAACAACCCGAAACGCCGGGTCATTTTTTCTGCCTATTCTCTGCAGTCTGATTTTTAACATTAAATGAGTTTATTATAATTTATAAAAAAAAGCAAATTGAAATGAAAACGGGCGTTGGTAGTATGTCTACGCAACGCCACGTCTTTTTTTTGATCCGAGCCCGATGTTCTGGGCTCGGTGTTGGCCACCGCGATGGTGACCACTTACCTTACCCGGCGCCGATGGGCGCCGGTGTCATACCCGCCGCCTGTGGTCGGCGGCGG
>Ga0209541_10014332_pt1 | contig 11963 bp, 10 predicted proteins | sample RifCSPlowO2_01_FD_184027 | JGI IMG/M metagenome (GOLD analysis project Ga0209541, IMG submission 184027) | Groundwater microbial communities from Rifle, Colorado - Rifle CSP2_plank lowO2_0.1 (SPAdes) (version 2) | ecosystem: Environmental > Aquatic > Deep subsurface > Groundwater | place...
TTTGGCAATTAAGATTGGAATCAGAAAAAATTAATGCCGGTAATCTGCAGGAATGGTTAATGAAAAAAGGAATTGAAGGTTCGGTGCGCCAGGGCGCTACTATAAAAGATTTAGTGGTTCGGATGAAAGAAATTTCTGAAGCCGAACATCAAGAATTAGCTAAATCATTGAAAGCCGACCTCGTAGATTTTCAGGAATTAAGTTTTTCCAGCATTGGTCCGGCAATTGGCCTGGAAATTCGCAATCGGGCTTTAATCGCTTTTGTTTTAGTCTTAGTCGGCATATCGCTTTATATTGCTTTTGCCTTTCGGAAAGTTTCCCAGCCAGTCAGTTCCTGGAAATACGGCTTGGTCACTTTAATTACTTTATTCCACGATGCCTTAATCCCAGCCGGATTTTTTTCTATTTTAGGATATTGGCGCGGCGCGGAACTGGACACTAATTTTATTGTCGCGATTCTGGTAGTGATGGGTTTTTCCGTTCATGATACGATTGTGGTTTTTGATAGGATTAGGGAAAATTTGTTTTTGGCAAAAAATAAAAATGACTTGGCCGCTATTATTAACGCGAGTATCAAGCAAACTTTCGTGAGGTCAGTAAATACTTCCCTAACTTTGGTCTTAGTTCTTTTAGCGCTTTACTTTTTTGGCGCGGAAAATCTCCGTTATTTCACCATTACCATCCTTTTGGGAACGGTTATCGGGACTTATTCTTCTATTTTTGTGGCTAGCCCTCTTTTAACTTTCTTCCATAGACATTCTTGACCTTTGAGTCTGGTTGTAGTACAATATAAAAGAACCAAATTATTCATTATTATGAATCTTAGCGTTTCTAAATTAACAGCTAATTTGTTAGACAGCCTTGACCAGAGGCAAAGAGAAGTTCTGGAAGGCCGGTATGGGCTTAAAGACGGCCGCCCAAAAACCTTGGCTGAAATCGGCGATGCCAATCAGGTCACCAGAGAACGGATTCGCCAAATCGAATCCGTAGCTTTAGCAGCCGTCAAAAAATCAGCCGGCAAAACTCAGCTTAAAGAGCTTGCGGCAATGGTTAATTCTCATTTGAGGAATTTAGGCGGTTTACGGCGCGATCTTCTGCTTTTAGCTGACCTCCGGGCGATGGTTAGCGACCCCAATACCTCCAATTTAAGCAATAAAGTACATTTTCTTTTAGAGGTGGCCGGCGAAACTAAATTATATCCGGAAGACAGCGAATATTATTCTTATTGGCATTTAACCGAGGAAGACCGGAAAAGAGCTGGCGGATTTCTCGGCAAACTGGTTAAATTAATGGAAGCTCGGAAACAGGAAGTAGTTTCCCACGGCGCAATTGATTCCCTTTTTAAGGAAGCAATTGCGCCGCATAACTTAAAAGATTTGGTGGCTTTAAATTATATTTCCACTTCTAAGAATTTTCATGTCAATGAATACGGTGATTTCGGCCTTTCGGGCTGGCCGGAAACTAATCCCAGAACTATGCGGGATTGGGCGCATATTGTTTTGCGGAAACAGCAAAAACCGGCCCATTTCCAGGAAATTGCGAAAATGATTAATAGGATTAGAAAGAATGCCCAAAAAACCGCCCATCCCCAGACGGTTCATAATGAATTAATTAAAGACCAGCGTTTTGTTTTGGTGGGCAGGGGGATTTATGGATTGCAGGAATTTGGCTTGATGCCTGGCACGGCTAAAGAGGTAATGGGGAGAATTCTAAAAAAACACGGCCCTTTATCGCCAAAACAATTATTAGATTTAGTTTTAAAAGAAAGAATGTTTAAAAAGAATACTATTTTAATCAATCTCCAGAATAAAAAGCATTTCCAGCGGTTGGAAGACGGACGTTATACGGTTAATTTGGTTTAAACAACCTATCATCTTATTAGTTTTGTTCTTTTTCTTTGTTCGTTTTAAAATAAATTTATGAGTCCAGAGGCTGTTGCTTTGGGAATTAGCAAGACAATTTTAGAAATTTTGAAAGTCAGCTGGTGGGCGTTATTGCCGCTCGGCTTATTTTTCATTTGGCGGGAATTTTGGCTTTGGGGATTGAATCGTTTATGGAAAAAGAAACAGGAATGGATTTTGTTAGAATTGAAGATTCCCCGTAATATTTTGAAGACTCCGAAAGCGATGGAAAATGTTTTTTCGGCTTTGCACGCTATTTATATCAGGCCGATGAGTTTTGAAGATGTCTATTTTAAAGGTGAAGAATTATATTGGTTTACTTGCGAGTTAGTAGGTTATGCCGGCGGAGTTAATTTTTACATTCGGTGCCTGAAAGGCTTTCGTAATTTAGTTGAGTCTTCAATTTATTCGGAATATCCGGATACCGAAATTGTAGAAGTGGAGGATTATACCGATCTTATGCCGGAGGTTTTGCCAAATGACGTTTATGATCTTTGGGGAAATGATTTTGTTTTAGCGAAAGATAATTCTTACCCGATTCAAACTTATGAGTTTTTTGAGGCTAACGTGGAAGAACAGAGATTGGATCCTATCTCTGCTATTACCGAAGCAATGTCCCGCCTGAAAGAGGGGGAGGCGATTTGGCTCCAGTACCTTCTTCGGCCGGTGTCAGATGAGTGGAAAAAAGAAGGAGAGGCCCTGCGGGATAAAATTATGCAGCGCAAAAAAGAAAAAGAAGCGGGGTGGCTGGAGTCAATCGTGCAGGGACTAGTCCAATTTCTCAAAAACCTTTCTTTGGCTTCAATTGAGCATCCGACTTGGCCGGAAACAGCAAAAAAGGAAAAAGAATATAAACTAATGGAGTTTTTATCCCCGGGAGAAAGGAAAGTACTGGAAGGCATTGAGAATAAGATTTCCAAATTAGGTTTTGAAGCCGCCATCCGGTTTATTTATATTGACCGGAAAGACAGTTTTTCTCGGGCCAATATTTCTGCCGTTCATGGGGCAATGCGCCAATTTAATACCCAGGATATGAATAGCTTTAGGATGATCAGTGAAACAGCAACTTACATTACGTCTAGGCTGTTGACAACCGAAAGCTGGTTTCGAGAGCAAAAAGTTTATTATAAAAAGAGGATGATTTATGACCTGTATCGGTTAAGATGGTTTCCGCCGAAAGCTTCGGTATTAAACACTGAAGAGCTGGCAACCGTATTTCATTTTCCGCTGATAACCGTGGAAGCGCCGCTCCTTCGCAGGGTGGAGGCTAAAAAGGGCGAGCCGCCAATCAATTTACCAATAAAATGAGTCTTACGAAAATACGAAAATATACGAAATTACGAAAACTTATAAACTTTCGTACTTTCGTAAAATTTCGTAAGTTCGTAAAATAATTTCGTATGTCACAAAAAGAAATTATTACGCCATTTGGAATTATCAATTTCCGCAATCAGCAGAAGGAATTTGGCATTAAAATAGACGATCGCCGCCGCCATATGTACGCGATTGGGAAAACCGGCATGGGGAAAACCACTCTTTTGGAAAATATGGCGATTGCGGATATTTTGGCCGGCAAAGGGGTTGGCTTTGTGGACCCGCATGGTGAATCCGCGGAAAAGCTGCTTGATTTTGTGCCAAAGGAACGCATTAAGGATGTGGTCTATTTTGATCCTTCAGATATTAATTATCCGATTGCCTTTAATCCTTTAGAGCAGGTGGGCACGGAATTCCGCCATTTGGTTGCTTCCGGCATTATGGGGGTCTTTAAGAAAATCTGGGTGGATATGTGGTCAGCGCGGATGGAGTATATTTTAAACAATACTTTGCTGGCCTTGCTGGAATACCCGGGTTCCACTTTGCTCGGCATTATGCGGATGCTGTCGGATAAGGATTATCGGAAAAAAGTGGTGGATAATTTGAAAGATCCGGTGGTCAAAGGATTTTGGGTGAATGAATTCGCCAAATACAGCCAGAAATTTGAAACCGAAGCCACCGCCGCCATTCAAAATAAGGTGGGCCAGTTCGTCACCAATCCTTTAATCCGGAATATTTTAGGCCAGCCGCATTCTTCCATTGATATGCGGAAGCTAATGGATGAGGGGAAAATTTTAATCGTCAATTTATCCAAAGGGAAAATCGGAGAGGATAATTCGGCGCTGCTGGGGGCGATGATTATCACGAAATTGCAATTAGCCGCAATGTCCCGCGTGGATATTCCGGAAAGCGAGCGGCGTGATTTTTATCTTTACGTGGACGAATTCCAAAATTTTTCCACTGATTCCTTCGCCAATATTTTGTCCGAAGCAAGGAAATATCATCTTTGTTTGATTTTAGCCCATCAATATATTTCTCAGTTAATCCATGCCAATACCACTAAAGTCCGGGATGCGGTTTTCGGCAATGTCGGCACAATAGTATCTTTTCGGGTAGGCGCGGAAGACGCGGAATTTTTGGAAAAAGAATTCCAGCCGGATTTCATGATGAATGATTTCGTGAATCTCCCTAAATATAATTTTTATGTAAAGTTAATGATTGACGGAATATCTTCCCGCCCGTTTTCCGCGAAAAATATTGAACCTTTCCGGAAGCCGGATCAAATTTTTAAAGAAAATATTATTGAAAACAGCCGCCGGGAATACAGCACGGTGCGGGAAGTTGTGGAAGAAAGAATTGCCGGAGAGTGGGTTTCGGAAAGCGGTAAAATTGTTGAAGAAAAAATTTTCCGCCGGGCGGAGCGGCCGCTTTCTCAAGTTTTAAAGCCGAAGGATACGGTAGAAGAACGGTTTTTTTCTCCGAAGCCAAAACCATTTGCTGTACCAGCCGAGCCTCATCCGGGTTTTCGCAGAGAACCGCCGGCAGTTCCGGAACGGAGCAAGAAAAAAGTAGCGATTGATGAATTACGGGCGGCCCTAGAAAAATCTTTAAGCCGCGAATCAAGAAAAGATAAGTTAGATAATCAGCAAAGCGAAACTAATTCTTGAGCCAACGTTGCGGGGGCATCAATTTAATCAACAGAAGTGAGCTGTTTGTCTGTCGTGCGGCAACTACGGACCCAGCCGGAGCTTGGTCTTCGCGCAAGCGAAGTCCGGCTGGGGAGGCGTAGGAGCCGCTTGCCGCTGGAGCAAGCGGACTCCGGTGCCGGTAGACAGATAAACAGCGAGCAATTAGTTATTCTTTGGATTTTTCCATTCGTTCCGCGTAGGCTCCGGTTTCGGTATTTACGCGAACGATATCGCCGGTATTTACAAAAAGAGGAACTGCCACCTGCGCGCCGGTTTCTAAAGTTGCCATCTTAGTTCCTCCTTGCGCGGTATTGCCTCTTTCTCCCGGAGGAGCTTCGATGATTTTTAAATCAACTTTAATCGGAGCTTTAACGCTTAAAATTCGCTCTTCTAGTTTGAGCGCGGTTACTTCGCTGTTCGGCTTTAAAAATTTAGCCGCTGGGCCGATTTTGGTTTCTTCCAGCTTAAACCGGTTTTTCGGATTTCCCTTTTCGCAGAACCAAAATTCCTCCCTATGGCCGTAAAGGAAAGTAATCGGCTGTTTTTCAACTTCAATTTCTTCCAGCGGTTCGTTTTGATGGAAATTTCTTTCAATTACCTGCCCGGTAAGCAGATTTTTAATCCTGGTTTTGGCAACCGGCTTCCGCTGCTGCATCCGGAGAAAAGCGTAATCCAAGACTTCGTAAGGAATTCCTTCAAACTTAAACATCGTCCCGATTTTTAATTCGTTATAGCTTAACATAGATGTTTATTTAACTTTTGATTTATAATATAAGTTATATTATAAATTACTAATATGCAACAAGTTAGAAAAGCAATTATTTTAGCCGGCGGGAAAGGCACCAGGCTTTATCCGGTGACTTTGGAAACCCCAAAGCCGCTTTTAACCGTCAATAAAAAGCCGATTTTGAATTATTTGATTGAAATGTTTAAAAGGCATGGAGTGGAAGAAATAGCCGTTACTATCCGGCCGGGCGACCAAGAAGAATTTTCTTGGTGGCTTAGGCGTTGGCAAAATGACCTGGGCGGAGTTTGGGTTAATTTAATGGTGGAGGAAGAACCAATGGGCACGATTGGTTATTGGGCGCACAAACTGCATACCTGGACTGGCGACGAACTGTTTTTTTTAACTAACGGAGACGAATTAAAGGAAGTTAATTTAAAGGAATTAACGGAGCATCATGAGAAAGTTGGCGGTCTGGCGACGATTGCCGCAGTAGAAGTGTCGAATCCCAGCGAGTACGGAGTAATAGTTTTTAGCGGTGACCATGTTGAAAAGTTTTTAGAAAAGCCGGAAAATCCTCCGTCTCGGTTTATTTCTTCCGGGCTTTATTTAATTGATCCAAAGGTGCGTGAACATTTATCGGAAGATATTGAGGCAGGCAATAAATTTTTAATGATTGAAAAAGATTTATTTCCAAAGCTCGCCGCGGAAAGAAAACTCGCGGCTTATAAGTCCAGCGGCCGCTGGCACGACTGCGGGAACTTGGAGCGGTGGGAAAAGGCAATTAAGGAGTGGGGTGTGTAGCTTTATTTTGCTCGCCGAATCTTTTCCCTCAACCCGTTTCGCTCATCCAGCGATTCGCTCACTTGTGCTCGCCGCGTTGCCGATCGAGGCTCCGCCTAAAACGATCGGACCCTGCCAACGCGGCTGCGCGGGTTTCGGAGAAAAGATATCGACTCGCTTCAATAAAGCTATTTTTAGTGAAAGTTGTTATAGAAATGAAAAACCCCAACCGGTTGGGGTTGAGGATTTAGAAAAAGATTAATGATTTCGGCGTTCAAGGTCGCGGCAGATGAGATAATAGCCGCTGTATGCTGCTGAGACAGAGGCATAACTACCAACATGAATAAGAGGCTGTCTATCTTTTGTGAGAGATTCTATAGTCTTTAGATAGTATTTCGCTTCTTCTTGATATTGCTGGCAAGAATCGGTTTTGGCGGCGTTGGCTTTAGGAGTGTTAATGACATTCTGTAAAAGTAGGAAAAGCATCACAGCTGCCATTAATATTATAAAGATATTAATTTTAGGTATTTTTGTGATTTGCTTGGCAGATTTATATTTTTTCATTATTTTCCCCTAGCCCCTAGTTTGATTTTTTGGAGCTGAGAGTAGTATAATATATAAATCTATATATGTCAAATGTTATAAGTCAAAAGTCAAAAGTCTTTGTAGCAATGTCCGGCGGAGTGGACAGTTCCGTTGCCGCGGCATTGCTGAAAAAGCAGGGATACGAAGTGGTTGGCGTCCATATGAAATGCTATAACGTGGATGGATGCGCTGAACAGGATGCTGAAGATGCACGAAGAGTGGCCGAGGTTTTAGGCATTCCTTTTTATGTTTTTGATTTTGAAAAAGAATATAAGGAAAAGGTGGTGGAGTATATGGTTAATGGCTACCGGCAGGGAATTACGCCGAATCCGGATGTAATGTGCAATAAGGAAATTAAGTTCGGCTTGTTTTTGAAAAAGGCGCTGGAAATGGGAGCGGATTATGTAGCGACAGGACACTACGTGCGTTTACGCACGACAATTGACAATAAACAATTGACAACTGACAAAAGGAATAAAAACATTGGTCAAATGTCAAATGTCAAATGTCAAATGTTTGCTGCGAAAGATAGCAACAAGGACCAGTCCTATTTTTTATGGACTTTGGCGCAGGAGCAGTTGTGGCACTGCCTTTTTCCGATTGGGGATTATTGGAAGTCGGAAGTGCGGGTGATGGCAAAGAAATTTGATTTGCCGAATGCAGAGAAAAAAGATTCGCAGGGGATTTGTTTTTTAGGCCAGGTAACATTAAAAGATTTTTTAGGCAGTTATTTGCCGGAAAAGCGGGGCTTAGTCTTAAATACTGCCGGAAAAGTGGTTGGCGAACATAGCGGAGCGCATTTTTACACTATTGGCCAGCGGCATTTAGGATTTAACCAACAACCAACAACTAACAACCAACAACCTTTATATGTGGCGGAAAAAGACGTTCAGGAAAACGCGATTTTAGTTGCGGAAGAAAATAGCCCGGCGCTTTATAAAAATGAAATTAACTTGAGGCAAGTTAATTTCATTGACCAACGACTAACGATAGATAGCTCACGACGAGTTTGGGTGCGAGTTAGATATCGACAACCGCTATTTCCCGCAACGTTAAAGATTAGTCGTAAGTTGTCAGCCGTAAGTTGTAAGTTAACTTTTGACGAACGTCAAAAGTTTGTCGCGGCCGGCCAGTCAGCGGTTTTTTACGATGGCCACGGGAAAATGCTCGGCGGAGGAATCATTGCTTAAAATCAGTTTTTGTGATAACCTTTAAATAAACCAGCTCTTTGATTTCAAGAGAGTTCCAATGAATTACAGGAGAAAATTGGAGTGCTCTTTTAATTTATTTCGCAATGGCTATCACGTGGCTGAGGTCGCTTATAAACTTGGCATTACTCTTAAAGAAGCCCGGCAGCTGAAAATAATATACATTCAGAATGAAGAAATCTTTGAAAAAATCCAGAGAAGCAATCCGGAAATCACGGATTACTATGAGAAAGAAATGGAAAAACAAGAGCGCGAAGAGATTGCGGAGCAATTGATAAAAACTGCTAAGGAACAAAGAAAAAACGGCTTGGATTATTCTGATATAGAAAACAGGCGCGAATTGATTTTGGGGCAGGTGCCGGATGCATTGGAGATTTTTTTTCTCGGTTCCAACGGCGGCTTTTTGGCTCGCTGGGTTTTAAAAAAAGAATTTTTTGACCAAAGCCCGTTATTCAGCTCTTTGCGTTTTCGCAATTGCCTTAATTAACACAGGATAAAACCTGTGTTTTTCTTTTTATCAGGAATCAGTTATTATGGATAGCATTTATGGATATCCATTCAATTGCTTTTTGGTTCTGCGTCTTTTTTCTTTTAGGCGTATTTTTTATCAGTGTTTTTGGTAATTTTTTATTTTCAGCACTGGCAGGCATTTTAATCGCAAGCTACTTCCTCTTCTATAAAAAATATGCCTTCGTGCTATTATCTTTGTCGGTAATTATGGGGGCCGCCTATTTTCTGGTTTTTGATTACGCGCAAAACGCGATTAACCTTCCTTTCGGCGTTAAAACCGAGTTTAGCGGAATAGTAAAAAAATTGGAACAATCGGCAACGCGTCAGCGGCTGATTTTGGATTTGGAGCCGCCATATCAAGGCCGGGTGCAAATTAACGCTCAAAGCTATCCGAGTTTTCGGTATGGCGATTCAGTGGCAGTTTCCGGCATTATCCAAACTCCCGGCGGTCCAGCCGCGGATTATTATCGGAAAGAAGGCATTGCCGGCATTGTAAGTTATCCGGCTATTAATTTGCTGGAATCCGGCCGGGGCAACGCTTTTAAGGCGGCGCTTTTAAGATTAAAAGGAAATATTATTAAAGTTTTTAAACAAAATTTAAGCGTTCAAAAGGCCGCTTTTTTGGCCGGCATTACGCTGGGAGAGCGGCAGGAATTTTCCAAAGAATTTGAGGAAAAAATGTCGCTTAGCGGCACCACTCATTTGGTAGCGCTTTCCGGTTACAATATTTCCGTTATTGGCTGGGCAGTAGCCGGAGTATTGGGGCTTTGGTTTTCCAGAAGCTGGACTTTTTATTTTAGCGTGGCCGTCATTATTTTATTTGTGCTGATGACCGGCGGAGAGGCTTCAATTGTGCGGGCGGCGATTATGGGCATTATCGCGCTTTTGGCGAAAGAGTCGGAAAGGCTGTACAGCCTGCGGAACGCCATTGTGATTGCGGCCTTTTTAATGGTGATTTTTAACCCGCGCGTGCTGGTTTTTGACCTTGGATTTCAGCTTTCTTTTGCCGCGCTTTTGGGAATCGTCTATTTAATGCCCGCGTTTCAAAAAATTTTAAATGTGAAAGACGCCGGATTCTGGAATTGGAAAGAAAATGCCTTAACCACGGTTTCTGCCCAGCTGGCGGTGGTGCCGATTCTTCTTGGAAATTTCGGAATTTTTTCTCTGACTTCTTTCGCGGCTAATATTTTAATTTTATCCGCCATGCCGCTGACTATGGGACTGGGATTTGTCATGGGCGGCGTTGGATTAATATCCGAATTTTTAGCCGGCGCGACGGGCTTAATAGCGAATTTATTTTTAACTTACGAACTTTGGATTATTGAAATTTTTTCTAAATTTACCCTGCCTATTGTAACGGAATCATTTGGTTTTCTCGCCGCATTAGCGTACTATTCATTACTAATCTTATTCATTTATGTTCAAGATTCCAGAAGATCCTTTTAAGTATTTAAAAATCGTATTGGCGGTTTTGGTTGGACTGGATATGCTGATTTGGTTTTTAATTTTGTTTCCAGCTGGCGGTTCGTCGGCTAGCGGGCTGGAATTGTATTTTTTGGACGTCGGGCAGGGGGACAGTTCTTTAATTCGGCTGGCTGGCGGAGTAGATTTGTTGATTGATGGCGGACCGCCGAATGGGCGATTGGAGAAGAATTTAGCGAAAATTTTGCCTATCCAAGACCGCTATATTGATTTGGTAATGATTTCTCATCCCCAGCTGGATCATTTTGGAGGATTGATTGAGGTTTTCAAAAATTATAAAGTCGGGGCGGTTTTAACCAGCAATCAAGTTAGCCAACAGGCGGCTTGGCAGGAGTTGGAAAAAGTAATTGAAGAAAAGGGGATTCGGCGGATTATTTTGTCGGCCGGCGACAAGATAAAATATCAGGATTCTTATTTTGATATTTTATCGCCGCGAACTTCGGATTGGGCAAAAGACATCAATGATATGAGCATCGTGACAATTTTAAATACCGGCGGACTTAAAGCATTGTTGGGCGGGGACATTAGCGGCAAAAAGGAAAAAGAATTGGCAAATTTATATGATTTAGATGTTGATATATTGAAAGTCAGCCACCACGGGTCGCGATTTTCTTCCGATTCGGAATTTTTAAAAGAAGTCAGCCCGGCAATTGCCATTGTTGAAACCGGGAAAAATAGCTATGGCCATCCGACTAAAGAAGCGCTTGGCAGATTAGCGAATTTTAGTTCGCAGATTTACCGGACTGACGAATACGGTTTAATCAAGCTATTGCTTGAGGGTGGAACATTAAAAGTTTATAATCAAAAGAATCCATGAGAACTTTAGTTTCAGAAATAGTAAATAAAGAAGGCGAGCGTGTTGAGTTAATGGGTTGGGTGGCAGTGCGGCGGGATCACGGGAAGATTATTTTTATTGACTTGCGGGACCGGAGCGGCGTTTGCCAACTGGTTTTTATTGGTAAAGACAAGGAGCTTTATGAAAAAGCGAGCCAGCTCCGTTCGGAGTGGGTGATTCGGATTGTCGGTAAAGTGAATAAGCGTCCGGAGAATTTGGTTAATCCGAATCTTGTGACCGGCAAGCAGGAAGTGTTGGTGGAAGAGTTGGAAGTTTTGAATGAAGCAGAAACGCCAGCTTTTGATTTATTTACTGACGGTTATGAAGTAAGCGAAGATGTGCGGATGGAATATCGGTATTTGGATTTGCGGCGGGAACGGCTGCAGCGGAATTTGCAGCTTCGGAGTCAAGGATTAAAATTGATTATGGATTTTTTGGCCGAGCGAGGATTTACTTATGTGGAAACGCCGATTTTAGGCAAATCCACTCCAGAAGGGGCGCGGGATTATCTGGTGCCATCAAGATTGCACCAAGGAAAATTTTACGCTTTGCCGCAGTCGCCCCAGCAGTATAAACAACTTTTAATGGTAGCTGGATTGGAAAGATATTTTCAAATTGCCCGCTGTTTCCGGGATGAAGACACCCGCGGCGACCGCCAGCCGGAATTTACTCAGCTGGATTTAGAAATGAGTTTTACAAATGAAGAAGAAATAATGCAGTTGATTGAAGAATTGTTGGTGTCTCTGGCAGAAAATTTAGTTCCGGAAAAGAAAATTTTAAAGGAGCCATTCCAGAGAATGACCTATGCGGAAGCGATGGATAAATATAATAGTGACAAGCCGGACTTAAGAGACCAGAGACCAGAGACCAGAGACCGGGAGCTGGCGTTTTTGTGGGTGACGGAATTTCCGCTTTTGGAGCATTCACAAACCG
>Ga0209541_10014333_pt1 | contig 11963 bp, 16 predicted proteins | sample RifCSPlowO2_01_FD_184027 | JGI IMG/M metagenome (GOLD analysis project Ga0209541, IMG submission 184027) | Groundwater microbial communities from Rifle, Colorado - Rifle CSP2_plank lowO2_0.1 (SPAdes) (version 2) | ecosystem: Environmental > Aquatic > Deep subsurface > Groundwater | place...
GCTATAAGGGTGGACATATCCAGAGTTTTTTTCTTCAAAGAGTAATAAGCTCCGGAGATGAAAATCCAGCCCGGCCAAAATACGACCAAAGAAGCGAGCAACAAGGAAAGCAAATTAACTCCTCCGTCGGGAAAGGCCAGACTTATCGGCAAAGGAGCCGGCAAATTAACGCCCAAAATTTTCTGTCCCAAAGAAGAATAAAGAACGATGGGTACGGTCAAAAGAAACGAAACGATAAAGCCGATACGCATTTCCTTTTCCATTTTCTTGGCCATCGCCGGATCAGACATCATAGAAGCGTGGTCGTGATGCCCTCCTCCCTTATGCTTGTCAGCAGGAGTTAAATGGTCGTGGCAAGAATGATTTTTGTGAGATTTATCCATATTTAAAGCCAAAATATCAAGGTTTAACCTTGATATTTTTAATTTTTATTTTTCGGCTAACGCTTGGTTTATAGTAGCTTTTACCGATTCGTAAGGCAAGGCGCCGTTGATGACAAATTTTTTCCCGTTAGTGGCCACGACAACGCTGTAAGGAGTGCCTCGCGCGCCGGATTTAACGCCGTCGGCCAAATCGTCGGCCACTCGCTTGGCGTATTTTCCGCTTTCCAAGCATTGATTGAACTGGGCTTCGTCCAAACCGACATATTCGGCGATTTTCGGCAATTCCGCCAAGTCCAAACCGTCGTTGGACGGTGTTACTTCAAACAGTCTGTCCAAATATGCCCAGAATTTGGCGCTGCCGCCTTGCTCATTGGCGCATTCCAAAGCTTCCGATTCTTTTCTGGCTTTGGAATGAATGGCATCCAAAGGAAAGTGCCGGTAGACCCAAGCCACCTGTCCGCTTTTGCCGTATTCGTCAATGATTTGATTCATCGTGTAATGAAATCTTTTACAGTATGGGCATTCCGGGTCGGAAAATTCTATCACTTTAACTTTGGCGTTCGGATTGCCTCTTATATGGTCGGCGGAAGAAACGGCTTTGACATTGTTTTCTTGGGCGGTTTCGGCGGCATTATTATCTTCAACGGCAAGATTATTTGAAGCGCCGTTTCCTCCATTTCCTTTGTTGAAATAAAACGCTCCCGCTATCAGCGCTCCGGCGATGATTATCGCCATCGGCACGGCAAAATTATTTTTTGGCGCCATTTCCGTCTGCGTATTCAAGTTTTGATTTTCCATATCAACAATTATAAATGAAATGCCTGCGAATTGCAAAACTCTGTTATTTGCGACGCCTTACGGAGCGCGGCGGCGCGAGTAGAGCAAATTTTCAGCAGAAAATTATGCGAGCTGAGCGAATGACAGAGTTTTGCAATTCGCAATCTTACGCCATCAACGCCCTCAATTCTCCGTTTTTTTTCTGCAAATCGGTTTTCAGGCCGGCGATTTCGCGATTCGCTTTTTCGATGTCGACGCCCACCGCCAAAATCCGCCTTTCTATTGTTTCCAAAGAAGACTTCTCATTTCTGACACCGGCATCGGAAGTTGCCCTTTGTCTCATATTTTTCTCTCTTTCCAGAACACCCAAATCTTTTTTCAACCTCTCTTCTTCGTTAAGTTTTTTCGCCAGTTCGGCTTCCTTTTTTGATATTTCCTGGTCTTGGGGATTCATTTGAGATTCCAAATTTTTAAGCAGCTGCTCGTGCCTCTGCTCCTCCTGTTTGAGAAGAGAAATTTCCTGTTCCAGCCTTCTTAGCTCGGACATTTTGCCCATTATTCTTATTCTAATGTTGTCAATTTTTCTTTTCTCGTCTTGACGATCTGATTCTTTTACGGACAAACGTTGTTCCGCCTGTTTTTTTTCTCTGTCCAAATCCTGTTTTAGAAAACCGGTTTCTTGGTCCAGGTTTTTCAATTTTGCCGATTCTTCGGCAAGTTTTGCGTCGTTGGCCGGTTTTTGAGCCGCTGATTTTTGTTCCAATTCTTTAAGTTTTCTTTCTTCTCTTTGCTTTTCCGACCTCAACATATCCAATTCGGAAACGGCTCTCCGCAAGGATGTCTCTTTTGACGCCAAACCCCTGGTCAATTCGTCAATCTCTCTTTTTTTGTCGCTGACTTTCAATTGTTTCCTCTTTTGCTCTTCTATTTGCATTTTCTGCTTGCCCGCCGCGGTTTCCTTTTCAGCGTCCGTTTTCAGCCTTTTTTTATTCTCGTCCAAATCTTTTATTGCTCTTAGGTTGTCGTTGTATATCATATGTTTATTGATTAATTTCCTTTATTCCATTTTTACTGAAATCACCCTGTCTTTAACTTTGCCTTGTTCCATTATTATGACCTCTTTGACACGCTCCGGATTGGCGATGTTTCTCATTACAAATTCTCTTCGTTCGCCGGAAGTTTGCGCCCTTATGTTGCCGAAGCCGAACAAGGTCTGGATTATTCCCCGAGATACGACGGCAACGTCTTGAATATTCTCCAGCCTTAAAACCGCCTCGTCCCTGTGAAATAACCCTTTTTGCTCAACATCCGCCAGCCTGTCGGAAGTCACGTACCACACATCCAGATAATAACTGGTCAAGTTTATGAAAAGTATAATCCACATAAACAGCGCCCAAACAAAACAAAAAAAGTAAGCGGCGTAAGCCAGTTCTGTTCCGCCGACGTTTATTATTTCAAGGGCGAAGTCTCGCTTCCCAACCGTAAAAATAATGACAGGAGGAATGGCCGCCGAAAGAAAAAACTCGAAGATTTGATTGAAAGCGATAAACCAATGCTTCCTTCCTTCCAAAACTAATTTTTCGCCCTCTTCCAGTTTTATCATTTTATGAATAGAAATAAATAATAAGCCGCCCCTCCGAATAAGATTATGAAACCGCCGAAATAAAGCATAGCCGCAAAAACAGTCCGGCTGTTTGCAGACTCGTATCTTTTCCAATGATAAAGCAAAACAACGCTGACGACGGCGAAAAATATAAAAGTTGCGCCCAAAATTCCCGTTAAAACACGAGGAACATAAGGATTGGCCAGCAATTCGGCGATACCGGGATTCATAAAAATATTATACTTTATTTAAGGACAAGGTTAAACCTCCATAAATAATCTTTGCAATGTTTGGCGTAATCCACGCCGATTCGTTTTGATTTCATTATTTCGCGGGGCGAAATTTTCAAGCCGTTATCCTCAATCCAAATATTTTTGCCGGAAATATCCAAACCGTTGAAAGTTTTGTCAATTCCAAAATGCCGGCAAACTCGTCCTGGTCCAGACACAATGTTCAACATTCGATGTTGAACATTGTCGATGACAACTCCTCTTATCAAAACCGCCGACGGATAATTTTCTTTTTCCGTGACGATATTCAGGCAATAATGCATCCCATAAACAAGATAGGTGTAAACCGTCCCCGCTTTTTTGTACAAAGTTTCCGTTCTTTTCGTCCGCCCTTTTGACGCATGGCAAGCCAAGTCGTCTTCTCCGCGATAAGCTTCCGTCTCAACAATCATCCCTTTTAAAATTTTTCCGCCTTTTCTGACGCAAAGCGTTTTGCCCAGCAAGCCCTTGGCGACTTTCAGCGTATTTTGTTCAAAAAATTCTTTGCCTAATTTCATAATTTTAACAATCGCGAAATTTCAGCGCTTATTTTTTCCGCATCTTTTACGGATAGGCCGAATTCTACATTTAAATCTTGCGCCGAATACGGCAGAAGGTCTTGGGCCAAAAGCAATCCCTTTTTGGCAAACTGCTCCAGACTGAACCGGCCGATGGAAGGCAAAACCGTTATGGGATAAATTTTCTTGTCCAAAATCAAACTTTCTAAACTTTTATCCGCCGGATAATTCCAGCCGGTCAGTTTAATGCCTCGACATTTGGCATAAGTGACGGCTTTCCCCGTGAATTTGGTGTTGGTAAACAGCCACAAGACGTGAGATTGGATGTCTTTTTCTCTCCCCGCCGATTCTTCAAATCTGGCGATGTCCGCCATTCTGGCGTCGCCGTACATCACTACGTCAATATGAGTTTTTATCCCCGGCTCGTTTCTATATTTGGCTTCCACTATGTAATGCGCGCCGTCTTTTTGGGCGGATACGTCGACCTCGTGCTCAACGCAAGCGCCTTTCATCATGACATCTCGCTTCGTTTGGTATCCGTATGTTTGCAAAATAATTTCCACGTATTGTTCAAACAAAAATCCGGCCGGACCGAATTCGCCTATCGCTCGGCGCAAACCATAACTGGCCGCCAAATTTAAATCTTCTTGGATAAGATAATCAAGCGCGGTCCTGAAAATTTTTGCCGTACTTTCCCCGGGAGAAATATTTTTTTCCGTCAAGCCGCAAACTTTTTTCGCCAAATCGGCCGGCGCTCCCGCTTTCTCCAACGAACCGCAAAGCTTGTCCTTATTGAATTTTTCTCTCGTCCCCGCCGATTTGATTATTTCCATATTCTTATTTTACTATCGCTGTTTTTTTGACCGCTTTGGCGACCGCTTTGGCCACTCGTTTGTCCAAAGGAGAAGGAATGATAAAGTCCGCGGATAATTCTTTTTTTGAAACAAGGCCGGCGATAGCTTGAGCGGCCGCCAGTTTCATCTTGTCGGTAATCGCCTTGGCTCTGGCGTCAAGAGCGCCGCGGAAAATTCCCGGAAAAGCCAAGGCGTTATTTATCTGGTTGGGATGATCAGACCGTCCCGTTCCAAAAATAAAAATTTTGGATTTTTTGGCTTCGTCAAAACTTATTTCCGGATTGGGATTGGCCATGGCGAAAACAATCGGCTTGACGGCCATGCCGTTTACCATCTCTTTCGTTAAAACATTCCCGGAAGACACGCCGATGAAAACATCGGCTCCGGCGACGGCTTCTTCAAGCCCCCCTTTCCTCCCGTCTTGATTGCCGATTAGAGCCATTTCGTTTTTATAATGATTCATATCCTGCCTTCCTTTGTGGAGAATTCCTTTGGTATCCAGCATAATCATATTTTTTCCGGACAATCCCGCCTTAACGAGCAAATTGGCGCAAGCCATGGCGGCAGCGCCGGCTCCGTTTATGACGATTTTTATTTTCCCGATATCTTTTTTGGCCAGCTTCAAGGCGTTGGTCAGAGCGGCCAAGACGACGATGGCCGTGCCATGCTGGTCATCGTGGAAAACCGGAATATCCAATTCTTTTTTTAATTTTTCTTCAATGGAAAAACAGCGAGGCGCCGAGATGTCTTCCAGATTTATGCCGCCGAAACCGACGGCGATATTTTTGACCGTTCTCACGATTTCGTCCTCGTCTTGAGTCGCCAGGCAAATGGGATACGCATCCACTCCCGCCAGTTCTTTAAACAGCAAAGCTTTCCCTTCCATCACCGGCATCGCTCCTTCCGGCCCGATGTTGCCCAAGCCCAAAACCGCCGAACCGTCGCTTACCACCGCCACGCTATTGGCTTTGATAGTGTGGGTGAACATCGCTTCTTTGTTTTTGGCGACAAGAAGGCTGACGGCCGCCACTCCGGGAGTGTAGGCCAAAGAAAGGTCATTTCTGTTTCTCAACGGAACTTTGGAAACGACTTCAATCTTGCCTTTCAGTTTCTTGTGCAAAGCCAGAGATTTCTCCGCGTAATTTATTTTCGCCATTTTTATTTTATAAAAAACATTTTCAATTATACGCTAAAAAAATTAAAAAGAAATAAAAAAACCAACCTTTACTGATAGAACCTTTTCCCGCCACTCGCGTAAACTATAAAAATCAGCAAAATGCCGGCCGGAATGGAAAATAATTGATACGAAACGGGGAGGGTGCCCAGATAGGCGAAAATAAAAGCGAAAGGAGTTATGCCGATAATCGTGGCCAGCGTGTATTTTTTCCAGCCCAAGACGCCGAAAATGCCCAAAGCGTAACTCAAAAGGTCAACCGGTATCATAATTCTTAAAAAAACGACCGCCCAAAACATTTTCTCTTGAGGAATATGCTTATGAATCTTTTCAAGATTATGAACGGAAACAAACTTTTGCACTAACGGCAAACCATATTTGCGCCCGATCGCGAAAGCAATGAGCGACCCGACCGTCCAGCCCAAAATACTTAACACAGCCGTTATCGCGACTCCCCAAGCGTTGGCGGCAATGGGTATCAAAGGAGCGGCGCTTACCGGAGCCGCCACTGTGGCTATGACAGCTATGACTACATAAGCAACCATTCCAAAAACGCCTCCTTTTTCCACAAAAATTTTCGCCTCCTCGCCGTACTTCTGGGAATAAAAAGCGGAAATGATAAAAAGCGCAACGATAATAGCAACCGGAATAACGGCTTTTATTTTATTTTTCTTTGTTTCCACTAATTAACTATAACACAATGAGCATTTTGAAAATGTACACGATTCCAAGCGATCGCTTTATTTCATGTACATTTTAATTAAGGCTTGCAAAATTTTAATTCTGCCCCTTGGTCTCGTAAATTACACCATCAAGCCCCACAAGGCTTTTCTGATTATTTTTATTCTATCATTTTGATTAACCTCGGAATGACTCACCAGAGGATTTATGTGCTTGAAATTTATCTATTGCTATTTGCTGGATCTTTTCTCGAAGCTCATATATTTCTTTCAAGTCATTCTTGCAAATGTCAAATATCTCAGAAGGAAGTGTGACGCAATCAATCGCAGGAAGAATTTGTAATGCTTTTCCGTATTCTGGGTGGTACATAATTTATGTAGAGAGGGAAAAATGTTAGACATTCGATGTTGCACATTGTCCGCATTAACTTATATTTCTTAATGTTTTCATAAAATCAGTATTTTTAAAAATCTTATCATTTCGTTTATTTGCTTCTGTATCATCAATAAAACCATCTAACCAATCTAAGCCTGCTTTTATTGTCTCCTTTTGATTTTCATTCTCAGAATAAAGCAAGAACAATTCTAGTGCTGTTTTAATTGTTTCTTTAGGATAAGGTAATAAAGATAAAGGGAATACAGCAGCGGGATATTTTTCTATTCCTGTGTTTTCCATGACTTTCCCATATTTATTTATTATATTTTTTGCTTGTTTAATATCCATTCTATTTTTTGGCTGCCGGACTAGGAATCGAACCTAGATTAGGGGATTCAAAGTCCCCTGTCCTACCTTTAGACGATCCGGCAATGTTCCGGCAATACTTTAACACATTTATCGGAAAAATTAAAGGCGTTTATCCGAGAATAAACGCCTACTTGCCATCGCCGATTATCGCCAATAAGGCAAGTTCCAGCGGCGTCTGGGGCAGATAGGAACGGGAGCGGGTTTCGTAATATTCCAGCATTATTTTAAGCGCCCTTTCCAACTCGCCCGGCTTGGCCGAGTCTTTGCAGCGCTCCAAAAACTTGAATTCGTTTTCACTATACGAATCTTGAATTTGTTTTTTCATCGCCGGAGCCAGTTTAAGCAGAATGGCCGAACGCAAATCCCGCAAAATCATTTTATAAAAAATTTTCATATCCGCGTTTTTTTCCATCGCCGCTTGGACGGCCTCCAAACCTGTTTCCGCTTTTTTATCCAAAACGGCGTTGATGAATTTTTCTATCAATTCTCTCGGCGGAGCGGACAAAAATCGGCGGGCGTTTTCTTCCGTTATTTTTTTATCGCCCATGGAAATTATCTGCTCCAACATTCCCTGCGCGTCGCGGAAAGACCCTTCCGCGCCAAGAGCGATAAGGCCGGCCGTTCCGTCGTCTATTTCAAAACCTTCTTTTTGGGCGATATTTTTCAAAGCCTTCCTTAAGACTTCTTCGGAAATTTTGCGAAAAGAAAAATTCTGGCATCGGGAAATTATCGTCTCCGGCATTTTGTCCGTTTCCGTCGTTGCCAATATGAAAATGGCATGCTCGGGCGGCTCTTCCAGAGTTTTAAGAAGCGCATTGAAGGCTTCTTTGGTGAGCATATGGACTTCGTCTATAATGTAGACTTTGACTTGTCCCTGCATCGGGGAAAATCTCACCGCTTCCCTTAATGCCCGTATCTCGTCTATGCCTCGCGAAGATGCGGCGTCAATTTCTATAAGATCAATGTCGGAGCATCCCGCTTCTTTGGCCAAAATTCTGGCCAAACTCGTCTTGCCCGTCCCGCGAGAACCGGAAAAAAGATAAGCGTGAGAAATCCTCCCCGCCTTGACGGCGTTTTTTAAAACCGAAACGATATGATCCTGCCCTAAAACTTCCTCAAAGCTCTGCGGCCGATATTTGCGATAAAGCACTGTAGACATTTTATTGTAAAAAATATTTTGGCAAGAATGTTTTTATTTCTTCCGGCCTCAATAATCTTACGTCGCCGGAAACTTTCGTCAAACCGAAAGACTGCCCTTTCGCTATTCCCACATAACAAACTTTTTTGCCGAGTGAATTAACCTCTTCAACGGCCGGAACTAAATCCGTATCAGAACTTAATAAATATGCCGTATCGTATTTATCTTCCCTTGCGTATCTTATCATTTCAACCGCTATTTTCACATCAACGCCTTTTTCGTGAAATGTCTTGTCCGGATGCTGAATCAAATGCCCGAAAACTGTAGAAATATTTTTATTTTGCAACCTGCTAATCAGTTTTTGCTGATCGGCGTACATTTTTTCCGACTTTTCATTATTGCGTTGCCTTTTCAAGGCGCCAATGTAATAACGAATATCTGTTAGATTATCAGATCCGGCGAGCCATTCACAAAATTTTTTAAAATCAAACTCCAGCAAAGAAAATTTTCCGTCTAATTGCGAAGACAATTCTTTCAATTTAAAATAAAAATTATTTCCGTCAATGAAAACAAAAACTCTATTCATAATCATGGATAAATAAAAAAACTGCCGTCCCGACAATAACGCCGAGAAGGCAGTGAGATTAATGCTCTGATATTAAACAATCGCTCGCTGGAAGTCAAGCGATTCGTAAACGCAAGTAAAAATTTTACATAATTACCTTTTTTCATAACAATTGCGCTCTTATTGTATCAATTTTATCGTTTATTTGAAAACAGGCAACGCCAGCGCCAGATGTTCCAGAATCATTTTGGCCGAGGCTCCTCGGTCGGAGATAAATTGCCGGCTTCTGGATAATTCTTCCAGAGCGATTGAGATTTTTTTATCTTTGTCCGTCGATCTTAATTCTTTTTCCAATAAAAACTCCAGGACATTTAAAAATTGGACGACATTGTTTTTTTTAAAAAACAAGAAGTACTCTTGTGGTGCGGCTTTTTGTTTGTTCGCGACCGACTCCGAAAGCAATTCATTTTCCTCATCGTTTTTTGCGGACAATTTTTTTACCATTTCCAGTCTCTTGTTGGGCAAAGTAGCTAAAAATTTCCGGCCGGTTTCCAGTGTTTCTTTTTCTAACTCTTCTTTGCCTGAAGAAAGGTCAACAACCGTCAGTCTTGAACGAAGAGTGGGTATGACATTTTCCACCGACGAAACGATGATGAAAAAATGGATTTTCTCGCCCGGTTCTTCCAAGGTCTTCAAAAGCGCGTTGGACGATTCCATATTGAAGGAAAAAACTTCCATCACCAAAACTTTTCCCCGGCCGGAAAAAGATTTCGTGGTCGCCCAGCTCGTCAGATTATGGCTGTCGTTTATGCCGAACAATCCAAATCGCCTGAATGAAAAGTCCGGATGAGATTCCAAATTATCTTCCGCCAGTATGACTTTGGCCGCTTCCTCGGCCATTTTCTTGCCGGCTTCCCCGTCCCCGCAAAGCAAATAAGCGTGATGAAATTCCTTTTTCTCAATATGAGCTTTTAGAATCGGGTGCATAAAAAATAATTATCCGCTTATTAAGTTTTTAATAATTTTTATTATTATTTCTTTTTCTTTCGGGTCACTTTCAGCAACAAGAAGCGCCAAGGCCACGAGAGCGTTGTCGTTTATCTTTCTTTCGCCGGACTTTTTGAAAAGAAAATTTGTTTTGTCCAAGAAATAGACAAACAAAAAGGCTCCCGAACGCTTGTTTCCGTCAGAAAATGGATGGTCCTTGATGATAAAGTAAAGCAGATGAGACGCTTTATCCTCTATTGATGGATACAGTTCTTTGCCACCAAATGATTGGTAAAGGCCTTTAATGATGCCTTCAAAACTACCTCCCCTTTCCTGCCCGAAAAGATCTCCCGCTTCTTTTTTTACAATCAATTCTTTTTTTAATTCAGCTATTATTTTCAAGCAATTACCGTATTCCAGAATAAATTTTGTTTTCTCGCCTTTTGATTCTTTAAGCTGTCCTTTATCGTATTGTTCAAGAAGAGTAAGCGTTTTAGAATAATCGGAAAGCAAATTCAAAATTTCTCCGGCTTGGCCGCTCAATAATTCCTCTTTGGATTTTTCCTGCAAAAACGAGATGGCCGTTTGCAATTCTTGGAATTTCTCCCTCGCTTCCAATAGGCGTTTTTCATTTATCGTATAACCTTTAAGTAAATGATCTTTTAAAGTTTTAGTCGCCCAAACACGAAATTGCGTAGCTCTTTTTGAATTAACTCTGTAGCCGACAGAAATAATCATATCCAAATTATAAATATTCATTCTCCTAATTTTCCCATCGGCGGCAACCTGTTCCAAAATGGAACAGGTTGAATTTTCAGCTAACTCCCCTGTTTTATAAATGTTTTGAATATGCTTCACTATCGCTGGTCTATTTACATCAAACAAATTGCTTATCTGATGAGCGTCAAGCCAAACTGTCTCATTTTCAAAACGCACTTTTAAATCAACCTCATTTTTTGAAGTCTTGTAAATGATTATTTCTCCTTTTTGAAAGTTGTTTTTATTCATACCGGTTAAATTATAATACTATCCCCGCAAAGCAAATAAGCGTGATGAAATTCCTTTTTCTCAATATGAGCTTTTAGAATCGGGTGCATAAAAACTACTTCTTGGCGATAATGCTTTTTTTGTAGGTATCCAAATGATCCAGAGCCAAGCCGGCGCCTTTGGCCACGCAGAGCAGGGCATCATCGGCGACATGGGCTTTCACGCCGGTAGAACGGAAAACCAGCTCGTCCAAATTCCTCAAAAGCGAAGACCCGCCGGTCAGCGTAATGCCGTTGTCTATGATATCGGAAGAAAGTTCGGGCGGAGTTTCCTGCAAGACATTTTTTATGACCTTCATCATATCTTTGAGTTCGGAATCAATCGCTTTCACAACTTCGTTGGTGGTAATTTCCGCCGCTCGGGGCAAACCGGTGAGGAAGTCCCTGCCTTTAATTTTATAAACCATTTCCTCGTCCACCAAAACCGCCGAACCGATTTTTATTTTTATATCTTCGGCCGTCCTGTCGCCGATAAACAGATTAAAATTTTTCTTGATATAATCGACGATGGCCTGATTGATTTTGTCTCCGGCGCATTTAAACGACGCGGAAGCGACAATGCCCCCCAAAGAGATGACAGCTGCGTCCGTCGTTCCCCCGCCGATGTCCACCACCATATGCCCTATCGGCTCTTGGATGGAAATACCCGCGCCGATGGCGGCCAAAATCGGCTCTTTCATCACGTAAGCCGCTTTTGCTCCGGCTTTTATAGCCGCTTCTACCACCGCCCTTCTTTCGGTGGAAGTAACTCCGGCCGGCACCGAAACCAACACTTCCGGTTTGGCGAAACTCCATTTCCCCATCGCTTTAGAGATGAAATATTTCAGCATTGCTTCCGTCACTCTGTAGTCGGCTATAACTCCGTCTTTCATTGGCCGGTAAGCGGTAATAGTGTCCGGAGTTCGGCCGACCATTGCCCTGGCTTCGTCTCCCACCGCCATAACTTTATTGTCCGGCAAGGAAATGGCCACCACGGACGGCTCGTTTAAAACCACTCCTTTGCCGGGGACGAAAACCAGCGTGTTAGCCGTGCCCAAATCAATGCCTAATTTTTTATTGAAAAATCCCATGTTATTTAACTTCCGCCCTTTCTATGTCCGCCCCGATACTTTTCAGCCTCCCGCAAATGTCTTCGTAACCTCTTTCTATAGTATACGTATTTTTTAGCACGGATTGGCCTTTGGCGGCAAGCATAGCTATCAGTATTATGGCAGAAGGACGCAA
>Ga0209541_10014335_pt1 | contig 11961 bp, 10 predicted proteins | sample RifCSPlowO2_01_FD_184027 | JGI IMG/M metagenome (GOLD analysis project Ga0209541, IMG submission 184027) | Groundwater microbial communities from Rifle, Colorado - Rifle CSP2_plank lowO2_0.1 (SPAdes) (version 2) | ecosystem: Environmental > Aquatic > Deep subsurface > Groundwater | place...
CTCGATGTTGTTCCATAAACTTTTCAAACCTCTGCGCTGGCCCGCGAACAAGCACATCGACATCAAGATATAAAATATAATCGTATTTTTCAAATGGAATATAGGAGTCTACAAGTGTTCGCATGTTCGCGATAGCCCACTTATTAAATGAATGGTATTTGTTCTCCGAAATAGTCGCCTTATTAAAACGCCGCACATCGCAGGCAGCCATAGGTGCTGTGGACAATGGGTCAAGATTGAGATCCTCTTCCTTAATACGCGCAACGCGTGTGTTTGCGGAAGTTTTGAAAGGTATATCTGTCCCATCGGTGAATATGTATACATCACCCGCGAATCCGGCCTTACGCAACGAGTGATAGGCCAGCTTGAGGCATTTTATTGCACTGTCTCCAACTGCGACAAAATATATGGCATAATTCATATTACTAAAGTTTACATGTTTTTCCAACATCATTCAAATAACTGTATATGTGTTATTATACAACCGCTAACTTAAAATATGACTTCAAAAATACAGACTGCTTTTTCTATCTTTTTCTCGTATATCATACGAGCGTTTTCTTACCTCTTTCCCAGAAACAAAAATATCTGGATTTTCATCGGGTGGCATAAAAATAATGAACGGGAAATCTTTGCCGATAATTCAAAATATCTTTTCTTGTATGCATCGCGCATGAAAAACGACATTCGTGCAATATGGATTGCACAAGATAGAGCTTTAGCGAACATTCTTACTAACAAAGGGTACGAGAGTTATAGTATCAATTCGATCGCAGGCTTATATTACTCACTCCGCGCAGGATATACATTCATAAGCGCATTTTTGCCTCTAACACATTGGCGACTAAGTAGCGGGAGCAGAATTGTGCAGTTATGGCATGGTGGCAGCATAAAAGGAAAAGTCGGTCTATGGCGCTTACAAGGTGTTCCATTGGTGCGGAGAATTATCGAACGACTCTCTCTGCCTGGCGCATTCCAGCGATTCCATTTCTTTGCCACGTACTCTGAATATTCCGCGCTAACCTTCCCCAAAAAAAATTTCAATATCCCCACCGAACGAACACTTATAACTGGTGTGCCGCGACACGATGTATTCTTCAGAGATATACCTGACGCAGAAATTGACATGCATGCGCCACTGGGGGCAAAACTGGCAGAGATACATGCCGGTAACCCCAAGAAAATCGTTCTCTACGCGCCTACATTTCGACGCGGTGAAGCTTCAAAATCGCCATTTTCAAAATTAGACTTCAATAAGCTCCAGGATTTTGCGGTACGAATGAACTACTTTTTCGTTATCTCTTTACATCCGAAGTATGCGAGCACAGAGTGGGCGGTCGAGGGAATGTTTCCTAACATCTTTTTTTGCAGTCCCAGTTACGACAAACTTCCTCTTTTGCGACAATTCGATATGCTCATCACTGATTACTCGTCTTGTTTCATCGATTTTCTCCTACTCAATAAACCGACTATTTTCTTCGCCTATGACCTAGAAGAGTACCGAAAGGACCCTGGAATTGATGAGGAATTCTGGCGTTTAATTCCTGGTCCGCGTGTCAAGACCATGTCTGCATTACTACATACCCTGGAACAGCCCGATGAATTCGTTGAAGAACGAGAACGAGCTCGAGACACATTTTTTGCGTACAAAGATGGCACCGCATCGGAGCGTATAGCGCACGCAATACTCAAAGACATGCACAATCGCGATTCACGGTAAAGTTTCTATCTTACGCCTCGTTACTTGAGTCTACTTTAATATATGTATTCTTTTTTATATATTTATTACTTTTTCCACTAAGTTTTCTAGGGTATGTTTTTCTATCACATATCTGTAATTCTTTACTATATTTTTGATTCTTTTCTTCTTCTAAATCTAGACACGCTTTAATTTTATCAGCGAGATCTTGTGGATTATTTATTTTTATTCTTTTGTCCAATAATGCATTCTATGATTTTTATAGTATTTTACCATTCGTTTAATTCCGTCCCTGAGAGTAACTCTTGCCTTCCACCCTGTATCCTTTTCAATCTTAGAAGTGTCAGCAACATATCCACCTGTTTCATTTTTTTCATAATTTTCCGGCCAAGAAGTATGCTCCTTACTGCCCGTCCCAGTTTCTTCTAAAATCGTATTAACCATTCCAACTAATGTTACATTTTCTTTGGTGCCTAAATTATATACTTCTCCAGAGAGCCCCTTCTCCGCAATACTGAGAAGTCCTTCAACAATATCATCAATATATAGATAGTCTCTTTCCTGTTGGCCATCACCAAAAATAGTAATTTTTCCACCATCCAAAGATTGACGCACAAACCAACCAACAATGGAATATTTATTATGCTTCATTAATTGTCTTGGCCCGTAAGGATTTGGGATTCTCGCGACAAAAGTATCTATCCCAAATGTATCGTGATAATAGCGGTAATACTTTTCATCTGTTAATTTATGAATTCCATATACGCACAAAGGTTCTGTGGGATGATTTTCTGTAACCGGATTTGAGTGAATCTTGCCATAAACCATACGGGAAGAAGAGAAAATAACACGCGAACTTGGAGCCATTTCCTTAACAGCTTCCAATACCGTCAAATGTCCGAGGCAGTTAATGTCTAGATCAAGAAAAGGCTCTGTTTTTGAGTCAATATAGCTGACCTGCGCCGCCAAGTTAAAAATATAATCCTGACCGACAACTGTTTTAAGCATCAGAGATTTAACTCTAATATCCCCAGAGACAAATTTTACCCTATCTTCAATCCCGTTGAGATTAAACATGTTTCCACCATATAAAGGAAGTAGCGCGTCTAATATAGTTACTTTGGCTCCTCGCCTAACCAACTCATGAGCCAACGAACTGCCAATAAAACCTGCGCCTCCCGTGATAAGAATATTTTTATTTGTAAAAATGTTTTTGTTTTTAGTCATATCACTCATTATTAATCAGATAAAATTAAATTCTCTATTACTTTGACATTTTTTTCTATAGAAAACTTCTTGACCTGTTCTTTGGCGTTGTTGATGAGTTTTTGTCTTAATTCGCCATCATTTATTAAACGCTTCAGCGCATCACTCAATTCAGAAGATTCACTTGGTTCAACAAGAAGCGCGCTTTTCTCATTTTCAAGCGCTTCGATCGTCCCACTTATTTTTGTTGCCACAATCGGACATCCCGCATCCATGGCTTGTAAAAGGGCGATAGACAAACCTTCCCATAAGGATGGTAGTGTAAAGATATCACTTATCGCCATAATCTCTTCAATTGGCCCGATTCCCATTAATTTTATATATTCAGTCAAATCTAATCTTTTGATTTGACTTAATAATTCATCCTTTAATGCGCCCTTACCAAAGATAAGACATTCAAAACTAGTTACCCCCTGCTTTTTCATCATGTAAACGGCATCAATAAGGTGGGTATGCCCTTTTTGTGTGGTCAAACTGCCGGCTGTAACAATATATAATTGGTCTTTTAAAAGACCGTATTTAAAAAGTACCTCGTCGCGGTTCCTCTTAACCCACCCGAGTTTAAGGGGAATAGAGTTAAAGTTCAATTTAAATTTACTTTTGGGTATTCTCTCTTGTTTTGATGTGAACTCTAATACATCTGTTGAACTAACAAGAATCTTCTTTGTGAAATGAGAAAGAAACCGGTCAACATTAATCTGCCAATTTTTCTTAAGTATATCAACATTTAGTTCGTAAGAGATTATCACAGGTACTCTCGCCAAAATTGCGGACACCCTCCCAAGTAGGTTAGTATCAAACAAATTAGTGACTATAGCGTAAATCTTTTCTCGTCTTAAAAAAACCACGAATTTATATAATGCATTCAAATTAAAAATAGTTGGAAAATCAAACTTTATGAATTTTATATCCTTAGGAAGTTTGTCTATGATGTTTACACTCTGGTTTGGCAAAAGAGTAACAACATATATTTCAAAATAATCTCTGTCTATACACCTTACTTGTTCAACAAGCATGTTTTCTGCTCCACCCATACCAAGATTATTTATAGCAAAAACTATTTTTTTACGCATAATATCTATTGAAAAATTTATTCAAATGTTTCTATCTCTTTTATCCCTGGCCATTCAGTATCTTTTGGAGATAGTACAGGGTTATCGATTTTCCAATCTATGTTCAAGTTATGATCGTCAAAACGTAAACCGCGTTCATGTGGAGCAGAATACTCAGTCGTACATTTATACAAGACATGTGCCAATCCAGATAAAACTGAGAAACCATGTGCAAAACCTGGAGGGATATAGAAAGAAAGATTATTTTTTTCATTTAACTCCACACCAACCCACTGGCCAAATGATTTGGAACTTTTTTTTATATCCACAGCCACATCCCAGATACTACCCTTAACTACTGAGACTAGCTTTCCTTGATCATGTGGTGGTAGTTGATAATGCAAACCTCGAATTACTCCTTTTTTAGATGAAGAATAATTATCTTGCTTAAAAAGTGGAATACCAATCTCTTCAAAATCACTCTGCTTATACTTTTCCACAAAAAACCCTCTTTCATCGCGTAATATCTTAGGTTGGATGAGAACCAAATGGGGAATTTTTAATCTTTTGTAATCAAGAGCCATATATTTTTTTATTTTATTTCCTCAAAAAGCTTATCTGTGAGTATTTCAATACTATGCTGTTGTTTTATTTTTTCTGAAATATCTAATATAAACGATTCTCTTGTATTTTGATCTATTTTTATAGCTGATTCAAGTTTGTTTGCCAAATCTTCAATATTTTTTTCATTAAAAAATACTGCTTTATACATACTATCGTGGAAAATATCTCCAAAATCCTTATTGCAAATTATCGGAAAACAACCGCACAATATTGATTCAAGGATTGTTTTATCAAAACTTCCAGCTTTGGTTAGATTAACAAATATTTCATTTTTTGAATATAATTCTGGTGTTATCATATTAGTTACACCTTTTATAAAAAATATTTTTCCCCTTTTTACCAAATCAGTACTTTCTTCAAATATTTGTTTGTAATAATTGCGGTCTCTTTCTGTAGTATCGCCACATATCGTAATTTTGAAATTTATTCCACGCACATCAAGTATTTTTGCCGCCACAATCAACATATGAATATTTTTTACAGGTGAAATTCTGCCTAAAAATAAAATAGAATTTGGTTCTCTTTGTGCTATTTTGTTGATAGTAAATTTTTCAGTATCTATACCCGCAGGCATCATAATTGATTTTTTCATATGTGATGTAAATGATGATTTGGCTGTATAAAAAATTTTATTAATAAAATGGGCTATAAAAAACATTATTGAACCACCTTTTCTATGGTTATACCAAAGAGCTATTTTTTTGTTATTTAATCGCCAAAATAAACCACCTAGTAAAACATATATAGGATTCATATGAACAAACACATGAGTATAATTTTTTCGTTCTTGAATGATGTAACAATAAAAGTTATATAGGTATAAAATCTTTGATAGACGCTTTTCTTTTCCTAAAGACAAAACTTTAACATTTTTTGGTAAGTCATATTTACCCATGTATAAACAAATAACGGTGACTTGTTGGCATTGTTTTGCAAACTCATTAATCCATCCATGAAAAAAACCGAGTAGGTCATCATTTTTATCAACTTTTTGGGTGATAATTAAAAGTTTCATAATGTTTTTATCCATGCTTCGGCCCATTTTTTAGGGTCTTCAATTAAGTGTAGCTGTAATTTTCCTATTACTTTTAGATCTGACTTAAGAACATTAATAATTGCTTCTGCCAGTTTTTCGCGTGGCACAACTCTTGCCCCTGCTTCTTTTGCAATACCAACATCGGGAGCTACAACAGGTACCCCCGCGATAAGCGCCTCTACAATACTCGCCCCCCAACTTTCATGGCGCGAGGTACACAATACCACATCTGCTATCTTTAAATACAGCTTCACATCCACCCAACCCGGAAACTCGACTGTGGATCCTTTCGCTCTCCTTCGAAGAGTTTCCTCCAAACTGCCAAGTCCCAACATAATAAGTTTTGTATCAACGCATGTTTTGCGCACCTTTTTAAAAATATCAATCGCATAAACTGGATCTTTTTCCGCCTCAAACCGTCCTATCCAAAGTATAGTTTTCTGTTCGTTTGGTTCTCGCTTCAGCGAACGAAATAAATTCACATTAATATAAACCGGAAGTACATATATTGGCGCAAGGACCCCAATAGTTTCAACTTGTTTTTTTATTTTTTCCGAAACAACTCGAATTGAATGCGCGCGAGATAAAACGATACGGGCAATCATACGACGGGAAAAAGATTGTGCGGATAAGTCAGTATGTACTTGCACATTAAATCGTATTCTTTTTTTTCGCGCTATGAACCAAGCAAAAAGACCGCGCCAAAAAGGGTCTTGGACTGTTATAACATCGAATTGTTCCTTGGGTATACTTGGCCACAACGACCCACTTCCCCAATAAATTGGAACAAGTCTTTCGACATGCGACGATTGCAGGTCAAATCGTAAGTTCCCTGCAACAAATTTTTTATCACCTGTAATCGTTAATACTTTCATAGAGTTTTAAGAATTGCAAACAGATCGTTAACCGCCTTATCGACAGAAAAGTCTTTGGCGCGCTCTCGCGCACGCCCCACGCGTATTTGTGCGTCAAGAGGATTTTCCTCCACACTTTTTATTGCCTTGTAAAGAATTTCGTTATTTTGGGGAGGAACAAGAAGTCCGCTAACGCCATTTTCAATAAGTTCTTGATTCCCTCCAACACTCGTTGCAATAATTGGTGTTCCAAGAGACATTGCCTCAACAAGCAGGTGTGATAGACCCTCATAAGTTGAATTAAGAATAAATACATCGGCTGTTTTTATCCAACCAAGTGTTTCTTCTCTGCTTAATTTCTCTGCAATAAAAATATTCCAGTCTTTTTCTTTCTTAACAACCGATTCAAGAGCTTCAAAACATTTCCACGGCACTCGACGCCCAGCCGATACAATTAAAAATCCTTCTGGTCGTACGGAGGGCAATATAAAATTAACTGGTAATTTTATACTACTATGGATAACAATTGGTTTTACTCCCCAACCTAAAACAATTCCTTCCATATAATGACTCGGGACGATAACCACATTAGCGTGATGAACAACAAATTTTTGTACTTTTCGTAAAATCTCTACACGAAAAGAATATCTTTTATTCTGAAATTCATCAATTGAGTCCGTAATCCCAAAACGCTGCCTCCCTTGTTCCCACGCGTAGTCCCCGGGGACACGAAGAAGGAATTTTTTACCAATTATTTTTGCAGCAATAAGTGCAGGGAGTCCCACGCTTACCGTGTCTTGCGCGTAAATGTATTTACACTTTTTTCCACTACTAATACATCTAAAAAAATACACTGTATGGCGCAACCCAACAGGAAGGTGTCTAACTTTTCCGAAAGAAAGAATCTTCACATCAATTCCCTTTTTGGAAAGTTCATCTTTCAAAAGTTTACTATATGTCGCTGGCCCTCCTATGTCTGGAGGATAAATACCAGTAGCAATTAGTAATGTCGATTTCGTTCTATCCATATGGTTTTTTAAGAAATCCTTGTGTGGGCGCTTTATGCCCAATAATTAGCCGTGTCATAATTATGTTAATTTGAAGAATGATAACACCTGCTTTAAATTTCTCAACAAAATGATGCTCATATTATTTCGTTATGCTCGTTACTATTTCAGAATAGTTGCTTCATATCTTTTGCTATATGACCCCACTGATATCGTTCGTTCGCCATTTGAAACGCTTTTGAAAGTACATCTTTTACAATATTTTCATTATTTTTATTGACAATATAATGAACTTTCTTAGCAATACTTTCCGGATCGTGAACGCCACACTCCCACCCAGTCACACCATCTTTTAGAAAATCTTTAATCCCACCAACGCTAGTCCCAATCACGGGAACTTTTGCCGTCATTGCTTCTATGAAAACATTACCGAACCCTTCAGATAACGATGGGCGAATAAAAACATCTGCAAGAGCAAGATATTTATAAAGTTCTGCGTATGGTTTAAATCCTACAAAAATTACTCTGTCTTTTACTCCTCGTTCCTTTACAAGATACTGAAGACGGTTTTCCAGAGGCCCTTCTCCAACCAAAAGTAATTTAGTTTGCGGTGAAAGAAAAGAAAGTGATTTTATAATGTCTTCAATACCATTCTTTTGAACAAATCTCCCGATATGAATAAGGCACAGTTCATCTTCTTTAATTCCGTACTCATTTTGCAAGGCGGTAATATCTGAAGAAGAAGTATCTTTTTTGAAAAGATCTATGTCGACTCCATTTGGTATAACACGCGGTTCACCTCTAAATCCCATATCCATTCCAAAATCTGCCAAATATCTTGAAATAACTTGAAGAGTGTCTGCTTTTTTAAAACATAACATAAACAATGGATATGCCGGCAACATCGTGCGTTTTATAGAGAGCGCGTCATCCCCTTCTTGCAATGTAAGAATAAAATGAACGGAAGGAAATTTTAATTTAAATAAAGTCGCAGGTATTCCTGTTCCAGTTGCCATGAGCGCCCATATTGCGTCATATGAATACTTTTTATGCAATTGCCATGCTCTTAAAAAAGCAAAGAACTGAAAAAACCATTTATTACATTTAAGAGGATATTCATAAAAATCGTTGATTGTTGCGTTCGTCTTCGAAAAAAAACCAATTCTGTGAATAAGAACATTTCCGAATCGTTCTACACTAGGAAGATTTTTATCAGCCCCAATTGTAATCATATGAAATCCAAATTCTTCCGAAGGAATCCTATCTGTTATTTCTTTTACTGCAACTTCAGCCCCACCCACTCGTGGGTAATACATAAGAGAAAAAATAAGAATATGTTTTTTCATCCTGTTTAAAATATATTTTCTATAACAAGAAAGTCGGCATTATTCTTCAATTTTAAGCATCTTCCTTAATTCATCTTCTGGTATTTCATTTTTAGAAGAAGAAATTTGAGAATTATTATTATCTTGTTTTGTTTCTAATTTTCGTGTTTCTTCCACTCCAAAATTTGTATTTTGTTTTTTTTCTGGCGTCGCTGGCATAAATTTTGTTGCATCTTCTAGCGCCTTTCTTAACGCTGAGCGCTGGTCTTCCGACGGAGCATGTTTATCGCGAGATATTATATTTGGAACTTTTTGTTTTAAAGTGTTAAGAGAAATAGTTTCTTCTTCCTTGAAGGACATATCCTCTTTGGTGGAGTTTTGGTTCATATTATGCGTTTTTTTTCTTTTTTTAGCGGCGCCACTTGTTTTTGACGGGCCTTCTCTTTCAACATATCCACTATTTGTGTTCGAATGAGAGAGCTGATACCAATCTATTATTTCTTTTTCAACAATAGCTCTCGGTCTTGAAAACTGCACTCGTGATGATTCGATGACTTCCTCCTTAAAAGAAGGGTGATTAATTTTAAGCGGTGGCAATGTGCGCGCTGAAAATGGTTGAGAATTAACACCGTCGATCATAAGACGCAAATAAATTTGTGCAAAACCTAAATTTACGATATCTTGCGCCGTAAATGTGGGTTCAAACTCTTTCTCAAGCACCTCTGCGTCAAACGAGCCGACACGAAATGAAATCAGCGTACCAACATTTCCAAAAATTGCATCTCTTACTTCTTCAGGCATTTGAGCAATGTATTGATGAGCTAAGACTAAATTAAGCTTATACTTTCGTGATTCAGATAATATGTTGGCAAATGTTTTATTTGCGAATGACTGGAATTCGTCGACATGCATTTGAAATGGCGGTGTATTCCGCATTTCCTGCGCTGGAATATCTGCTCTGCTCATACCAGCCAAATACATTTTAGTAATAAGCATTCCACCCAATAATGTAGAGTTAATTTCACCTACGCGACCCTTTGATAGATTCGCAATAAAAATTTTTCTTTCATCCATCATCTTTCTAAGGTCGAAACTAGAGTGGGGTTGTCCTACAATGTTTCTAATTAACGGATTTGAAGTAAATTGTCCGATTTTGTTTTGAATTGCAGGACCAGCATCTTGCGCATACCTGTCGGTATATTTTGCGTATTCATCTACCCAAAAACTTTTTACTGTAGGATCACTAATGTTGTCCACCACTTTTTTTCTGTATTCCTTATCAGAAAGCATTCGATTCACTCCCAAAAGAGTCGAATCTGGATATTCAAGAAGCGCTAAAATAATATTTCCTAAAATATATTCCATGCGCGCGCTCCACACATCAGGCCAAATTTTTTCAAATGCCGCCAAAAGCCCATTGGAAACAAGATGTCGTTTATCTTTTCCAACATCCTCCATGACATTAAACGATATTGGATTATCAAGATCGTGTGGCGCAAAATAAACTACATCTTTAATTCTGTGTTCAGGAATACAATTAAGCATTTTTTCCGCTTCTTCTCCATGCGGGTCAATAAATGCAATTCCTTCTCCGTTTTGTATATCTTGAAGAGCAAGATTTCCAAGAAGAGTAGTCTTCCCCATTCCGGTCTTGCCAATAACATAAATATGACGAGACCTGTCTTTTGCTTTTATGCCAAACCGTTCCGATTTCCTATGGTCTGTTTCAGCAAAATAAGTAATTTTATTATCATCCATCTATTACATTGTAACGCTAAAAGCTGTTTGAGAAAATACCTTATGGGTTTGTTGTGGCGGTATCCGCAGGTTCGACATAAAACGGTTTAAGAGCTTCTTTTGTGTAACGATTTGATGGAGCCCAAAGCATCCACGAATTGATTCCAGCGTCGTATGTTGCATTAATTTGTTCTCTAACCTCATTCGCTCCATAATTACCTCCATAATCAAAATCTTGAAGCCATGGTCTTAATGAGTTAGCACTAAAAGTTTCTTTGCCATAAATATTACCCGCAGTGCTTGTTGAAACAAGTTTATGTGTCATTCCAAAGACAGAAGTTGTTGTTGCATTGGCACGGCGTACAGCTTCCTTCATAGAATAATTAACAACCAGATACGGATTACTATTTGGGTTATTTAACCCAATAAAATTTTTTGGATAATGTGATGGATATACCATAGGAGAAACATAATCAAAATGTGGAAGCGTTCGTTCAAGTACTTGCCCGATATTTAGGTCGTCATAATTAGTAGTTGTCATTCCAAACAAATCCGCAGATATTACCGGCCCATTTATTGTCCGTAAATTACTGGAAAGGTGCGCAAAAAAAGATTCCATAACGCGCGCCTTTCCTGATTTTGGATCAGAAGATAATATCTCTTCGCTTTTTGGATAATAAATGTCTTTCATATTACCATCTGACGGGAATCTAATGTAATCAAAATTTATTTCATCAAAACCTATATTGTGTGATCCTTTTGCGATAGCAACATGATAGTCCCACACTTCTTTATTCCCAGGATCGGTAAACGATAAACCTTTATAATCTTTCCATATTGTTTTGTCGCTTGCTTTTAGCACTGCAAGTTCGGGATGAGTCTTTGCAAGATAAGGATCTTGAAACACCGTCACTCTTCCAATAACATAGATTCCCTTACTGTGTAATTCTTGAATAAATTCTTTAATATCGGGGATTCTCACTTCAAACGCTTCGTATTTTTCTACATCTGGGTCATTAATATAAAACGCAATTTTTCCACTATAATCTTTTATATCAATCACTACAGAGTTAATTTCTGTTTCTTCTATAAGAGAAACTAATTCGTCACGAAAACTTTTAGTCCCAGCAACCCAACTCGTCATATAAATAGCTCGCACTTCAGTGGGAGTGTTAACATGTGTAGGAACAAAAATTTCTTCAGTCGTCGTTGCCGTTGTTGTTGTACCTTTAGAATAATCGAAAACAGATATTTTTTGCGCGTTCACATATATAAAAAAGAAAGCGCCTCCTGCGCCTACCACAAATAAAATAGGGATTAATACCTTATAAAGTTGGTTGTTCATGATTTGTATTTTTGCC
>Ga0209541_10014336_pt1 | contig 11960 bp, 10 predicted proteins | sample RifCSPlowO2_01_FD_184027 | JGI IMG/M metagenome (GOLD analysis project Ga0209541, IMG submission 184027) | Groundwater microbial communities from Rifle, Colorado - Rifle CSP2_plank lowO2_0.1 (SPAdes) (version 2) | ecosystem: Environmental > Aquatic > Deep subsurface > Groundwater | place...
CACTCGAGCGCGATCTCGCGCACGAGCCGCGCCATCTCCGGCCGCGCGGCCACCGTCTCTACCAGGCCTTTGCAGGCCTGGTAGGAGGACTCCTCATCCTCCATGCTCTGGGCCACGCGAATGAGCGCGGCCCAGAACTCCCTGTCCGTCACGCCGTCCTCCACGGCCGCGCGGACGAAAACGATGAACGTTTCGAGCAGTGCCATTTTATTCTCCTTCTCCCACACCTATGGCCAAGTGCGGGCGGTTGTTGCGCTGTTCGGTTTGCCCCGTTTTGGATGCCTCGACACGAAGTCGAAACAGAGCCTTGGTTTTCCTCAACAGCGGTTTTTTCGCGCCGCTTCACACCATGCGAAACGACGCTTCCAAAATCCCGATGATATCGGGACTATGGAAGTTGCCCGCAGTTTATTCTTCTCTTCAGACACCATTTGTATAATCAATGATGTATGAATTCGAAGGGAGTGTAATTTTTTGTGCAAAAATTTTACACTCCGACTTCCTTGTGCTCTCTTTTTTGGAATTTCGTTTTTAGCGATACTCAACAAAAAAGAGGTGCGTGCCACTATCTAAGTTTTCGTCCTCCGATCGGACTCGGGCACTGCCTCAAGCCACATCTTGTCTCCCAACAAGCTGGCGAGGCGAGGCATCGGAGTAACGCCGTCTCGACAAGTCGAGATTTGCTTTTATTCACCTTAAATCAGGCGAACTTGGTATGGGTCTTTCGACCGTACCGAGGGGCGCGGAATTATTCCCCTTTGAGAGTCCTTCTACTCCTCGACTTCAGTATCGAAGAACAGTTTCCTGTACTTCTCAACCTGTCGATCCCTCACCTGTTTCTGATCCCAGGAGAGAGGATAGGGCGGTTCGGACGCCCACGAGCGATAGGACTCTCCAGCCTGCTCCCACTCCTTTTTGGTGAGTACAGGCCGAGTGGGCAGGCCTGCCCTCTGGATGATTCGATCGACCAGGCCGCTGCGGTTTCCCGCGACGGCCACTGCACGCTCGACCAGTTTCCACTGGTCGCTCCTCCTTTCCTCCTTTCTGGCCTGCAAGAGCAGGCCGACCGGCGAGATGAGCTCCGCCGTCTTGCTCCGCCGGTGCTTGTTTCCCTTTCGCTCCAGCCGGTGCTGGAGTTCCTTGAACCTCTTTTTGGCCGACTCCTCGTCGGCCTCCTCCTCGCATTGCCTGCACGCGGCGTTCCATCCCGGAACGCGGTGCTCGTGGTCCTCGTCCCCGAGGATCACGAAGATCGTCCGGACTCCGTCCTTGGCTTCTTTCTCGAGGCGGATTTTTTCCGCCTCCGCTTCCTTTCTCGTCTTGAATTCCACGGGGCAGTACCCCGTGGAGGTTGCGAAGCCAGTGGTGATCGAGAACGCGATGAAGAACATTTTTATTCCTTTTCTCCCACAGTTGGTTACCGCGTGGGCCGGGTGGGCAGGTTTGCCCGTCAGAATGTAAAATACATGCGAATTACGAATGGTACAAATACTGCCAATTACATTGGCATTGTATTTTCAGTTCTGACGGGCGCTCGATGTGCGATCAAGCGTCCGAGTGTTTTTTACCCCGCGTCGGGGGCGAGAACGACAGCTCAAGCGTGATGAAGATCGCAAGCGTCTTTTTTCCATGGAGCCGTTTCCCGAACTATCTCTCTGATAATTGAGTCGCGTACATTCTACTCCGCAATAGCGGAGTTTTTTATAAAGAACATGTCGGTAGCGCCGACTGCCAGACCATGAACCACTCGGCCTTGCGGCCTCGGGTACATGGCTAGCGCACTCGGTACTACACTGGCTCTGTCGAACCAGCGAGGAGACCGCGAGGGACTCCGACCCCCCGTTAGGGGCATCGGAGTACACTCTCCGCCTCTCTCCATTCGGCTATACTCAGGGCAAGCCGACTAGGAGGAAATTTTGACAGAGTATTATCTCTTGTCGCCGATAGGAATCTCTCTCCCTATCTTTTCTCATGGGCCACAAGGGAATGAATACCAGTGAAAGATTATGTCGGTTGAAGCTACCAGGCTCTCACTCGTTTCATCAAACGACAAGCGATTGATGATGTGAGCTGTTGAACCGAACTTTCTTCCGACAGTCGAGGACCCGTGCGCAGACGGGGATGTATCAGTGCCGGGCGTTGTAAGACTTCTTGCCCTAGGTGGTACCTCTCCTCGACTGTTGAAAGAAAAGACCCCTCTTTCAGGTGGAGAGAGGGGTCTTTCTTAGATAACTATATATATTCATCTACTTTGTCCTGCCCATTGCCTCTCTCCAAGCACTGGTCAGAACGGTTGGTGTAGGTTGTAATGGTCACGCCTTATTTCAGCGTAACGGCATAGTATATCATAAATGGCAGAATATGTCAAGAGTGTGTGGTAATTAGAAATTAGAAATTAGAAATTAGGGCTTATTTTATTGAAATATAATAAAATAAAAGTGCGACATAAAATATCAAAAAGTCTTGACAGTAGTATTGAAACGTGCTATACTGGGCTTAATAGAGGGGAAAATAGTGTCAATTACGTACGAAATACCCCTCGACCAGGCTCGGGGCAGGCTCCAGCTACGAAAATACGAAACACGCTATTTTTGGCTAAAATAAAGCAAATGTTTTAATGTATGCACCAAAAAACCCTAATGGCCATTGGCCTTAGCGACAAGGAAGCCGAGGTTTATGAGACACTTCTTCGAGTCGGCCCGGCCAGTATTCCCAAGCTCCTAGAGACCACCCCCTATAAACGAGGGGATATGTACAACATCCTCCATGGGCTGGAGAGCTGGGGACTCGTCGAGGTTAGTAAAGACGGCAAAAAGACCTATACCCCGGCTCATCCACAGCGGCTGGAGGAACTCTTGGCCGAACAGCACAAAGAGGTGGAACAGGCTAAAAAGACGGCGGGCCAAGCCATTCCCGCGCTCGCCAGCATGTTTCGGCTGATTTCAGGGAAGCCCGGGGTGCGGTTTTTTGAAGGCATTGAAGGACTTAAAGAGATATATCAAGATACATTGGCCGAAGCTGGCAATATTTACGCATTTTTGTCCCCGGCGGTGATCGAGCCAAGTTTGAAACAGTGGCTCGACCGTGTGTATTTGCGCCGACGGGTGGAGAAGGGTATTCGCGCCAAGGTTATTGCGCCAAGCGCGGCCGGGACAAAAGAATATCACAGCTTGGATGAAAAAAATTTGCGTGAGACGCGCATCGTACCGCACGATCAGTTTCCCATGGACATTGAAATTGACATCTATGGTAAACAAAAAATCGCCTTTATTTCTTTCGGGCGATCCGAATTGATTGGTTTTGTCGTTGACAGTCCGGCAATCCACGCTACGATGAAGTCGATTTTCAAACTGTCATGGTTGCAAGCCAAATACCAATCTACGCAGCTTGGGCGGTCGGCGACAGCAGCCGTTCAAAAGCCGCCGCCCCAATCTTCCGGAGCGTAATATAGATATTGTAATCGCCGTGGCCATTTTTCAGCTCTTTGCGAACGATTTCTTCCACGGCAAATCCATTTGCTTCCGCCAGTTCGCGAATATCGGCGAGACTATACACAAACCGCGTCATGAAATGTTTACCGTCCGGACTGTCATAGACCGTGCCATACCGATAGTTTATGATGCCGTGATCTTTCATAACCGATTGGTATTTCTCGGCCAGCTCTTTGTAACTGCCGCGTTGCTTATCCGGAATATCAAAGATAAACGCGCCGCCGAGTGGCAACAGCCGATTGACTTCGGCAAACAGTCGGTGTTGTCCCGTTATCGTATTTTCGTGCAGGATATTGCGGCCCAAACTGTAGATTACATTATAGGAAGAGTCGGCGAAAGGCGTTTGTTTCCAATCACCTTGAACAACGGTCGCCGTCGGGTTTTCATTTTTAACCATCTGCGTATGCCGTTCGGAGTAGTCAAGGCCGTCAATCTGCAGTCCGCTGTCGCGCAGCGGCTTAAGATGTCGGCCTGTGCCGCAGCCCAAATCCAGCACCCGATCGGATTTGGCAATGCGTGCCGCAATAAACTCAAGCTCGGCTGCCTGCATGCGCGCGTTCAATTTGTATGACTCAAATTTTATTTTTTGGCTGTAAAAATCGCCCAAGTCATGGACTACATCTTCATTTTCCACCGGCGGAGTTATAAGTGTGCGGACAAGAGCCAGTTTCTCTCGCAAAAAGCCATCGCTTGTCAGCGTGTGTGCCTGATCTATGGCCGACCGGGCGGCGGTATCGCCCACGCTGTTGGTCATTTCGATTACCGCGCGCGCCACTACGGCTTTGAGCGTTGTTTCCGGGTCAAGAGCGCGCTGTTCTGCCCGTATTGCCTGTGCAATATCCCGGTAAGAACCCGCCCCGTCTTTGACTTTGAGAAAACAATAATGAATGAACTCCTGCGCCCGTTCTATGAGACGGGAATAAAAAACTTCTCGATTGAATGATTGATCAGCCGTTTGCAGATGAGGCGTGAGCGCGTCTGTGAGATCGTCGGCGAAATCCACCACGCGCGAAAATTCAGCAAAAATATGTTCTTTTGAAGACCTGTCCAATGTCTCTGCTTCCGCCAGCGAGAGAATTTCATCGCCGGCAGCTTGATGATATTCGACCGAAAGAAAAGAACGTACCGCCGGCTCGCCGAACTTTAAAATAGCGCTGTACGCGCGCTCTTGCCGCGGGGCATCGGTGGTGAGCACAAACCGTATAAACCAGGCCTGTTCGCGCAGCGACAAATTGTTGAAGTGCACGCCCGTATTCTTAAAAAAATGATCATTGTAAAAGTCCAGATATTTTTGACGGAATTGTTCCATAATTTTTTCTTGCAGCCGTCTCTCTTCATCGTCTTTTGGTTCCTGCGAGAAGAGCAGGGTGAGCGTGACATCGTGAAGGTCTGCCGTCAATCGTTTTTCCGGAGAAGCCAAGTCTCCCAGCAGGAAAAACTTTTGCAGAATTTTTTCTTTATCAAAGATGCCGATGTGACCATCGGTCGTGAGCCGCCGCACAAAATTATCGGGATCGTTGTATTCACCCAGGTCATAAAGTTTTTCCAGGTAGGATACGCCCTCTTCAGAAATACCGATTTTCCCAAATTCCAGCCGCCGGAGCACGCGGGCAAAGTCTTTTCGCCGCGCAGCTTCCTGCACGCGGATTTGTTTGTCATTGTCAAGCAGGCGGTTTTTGCTTTCGGCAGCGCGTAATCGGTCTAGAATTTTTTTGCCTGCATAGGTCGGATCAATGGCTGAAAATGCCTCGGCCGCCGGTCCGGTAACATCCGCACCGTATCTTTCCATGAGATCGATGATTGTGTCTATGGTTTCTCTATTGCCATGCGGCCCCAAGTCTCGAAGAGCCAGGTTTATCATTTGAATGTGCTCCCCCGAAAGGCCGCCGCCGGCGTCTTCTTCGTGGAGCCAGTCAGGGATCGGATCCCATTCTTCCTGTTCCAAACCCGACAGTTCATCCGCCTCATCAATCAAATTTTGCTCCTCGGCCGCAATGTAATCCTCCGCGGTCATGAAGTTACTGTCTTTATCATAATCATATAGCTTTCGCAGTTCGTCTTCCCACTTTTGGCGGGCTTGAGAATCTGTTTGAATCGCGCGCAGGAGCGCCAGCCGCTCCTTTTTGTAGGATTCAAAATCTGTTTGCCATTGCTCTTGTTCTTTTTCAAATCCCTGCTCAAGTATCCGCACAAGAGAGGAAAAGGTTTTTTGCGCAAATTCCGGCGCAATGTCTTTTTGTAGATCCGCATCCTGGCGCAGGCGGCGAAGAAGCGTGGAAATAAGAAAGTTATCGCCGCGGTGAATTCCACTGTCATCTTCGGTTTCTTCTTCCAGATAATATTTACGGTTGCGATCGCCGACGTACTTGTCAAGGATTTTAGTAAAGGCAATTTCGTATTGCGCCGGGGTCATGGGAAGTGTGCCGAGCTGGTGTGCGATAATCGGGCGCAATGGGCTGCCATCAGAATATCTGTGCTTTGAAATTTGGGATGCTAATTCTTCATCATGAATACCCAAGACATTTTCTACGCTTTCGCCGTCCATCAACTGGCGATCAATTTTTTCACCGTTTTTGATAAATTCAAAAACTTTTTCCAGTTCTACGGACAGTCCTTCCAGTTCGGTCTGATTTTTTTCGTGAGGTATATCAGGGGTAAATCGCGGGTGTGAGGATTGTTCGGCGCGGCTGCGCATATTGTTCATGCAGAAGGTCTATACCAGTCGTGTTTCGGCTTTTTCTTTCATGATGTGGGCATGCACCGAAAGCGCCATGTAGGCGATGATTATTTCGCCGCTCGCGGTGCAAATTGAACCCAGGAGATGAAGCGACATAGTTTTTAGAGAAGCGATTTTACTTTTTTGATAATACTTCGCCGCGAGATCTCTTCATAATCCAAGAGTTCGACTGGCTTCCCGCTTCGCGGCATCTTTCTCACTGCCATAATGTGGACAGGGGTTCTCTCTTCCGTCAAGACCGCGGCCACGGCCTCGCCCAGGCCACCCTCGGCATAGTGGTCCTCGACCGTGATGATCGCCTTGGTTTCGCGCGCGGCTTTTTTGAGTGTTTTTACGTCGAGCGGCTTGACGCTGTACAGATCAATGACGCGCACAGCGATGTTTTCTTTTTTCAACTCATCATAGGCGTATAGCGCCTCGTGGAGCGTGATGCCGGCGGCGACGATGGTAGCCGCATCGCGCCGGCTGGAACGGATGACTTTACTGCCGCCGATGGGGAAGGCCTCGTCTTCTTTGTAGAGGATCGGCGTGTCCGCGCGCGTGGTGCGCAGGTAGACGAGACCGTGATGCCGCGCCGCCTCCGCGACAAGTTTTTCGGTTGCTACGGCATCGGACGGGTAGAGTACCACGCTCTCTAAAAGCGTACGGAACATGGCAATGTCCTCCAGACCCATCTGTGACGCGCCATCCTCGCCGATCGAGACGCCAGCGTGCGAGCCGCAGAACTTGATATTCGCCTCCGAGTACTGGCTCATGCGGATCTGATCAAAGGCGCGCGTCATAAAAGCGGCAAAGGTGGAAACAAATGGAATCTTCCCGCGCCGTGATAACCCCAGCGCCACTCCGACCATATTTTGTTCGGCGATAAACATCTCGAAGAAGTGTTCGGGGTAAGCATTTTTGAAGGTCTCGGCAAAGGTGGAGTTGCTGGTCTCGGCGTCGAGGACCACCATATTCGGGAACTGCGGATGAATCTTCACCAGTGCGTTGCCATACGCGCGACGAGTGGAGTAGGGTTTACCTTGAGCCAGGTCAAAGGGTTTGTCGGCCGCTCGTAGCGGCAAGCTGACGGCTGACGGCTGACGGCTGACGGCTTGTTTTTTGCTTGGCAATTTGATTTTTCCCCGCAGATTTTTATCCACTGTCCCGAGCTCTGTTAGCGCTTGTTTTAATTCTTCCGGCTTCAACGGTTTGCCATGCCAGCCGTCTTTATCTTCCATAAACAATACGCCTTTGCCTTTTTTGGTTTTGGCAATGATAATTACCGGCTTTCCCTTGACCTTTTGCGCTTGATGGAAGGCCGCGGCAATGGCGGCAAGATCATGGCCATTGATCACGCGCGTCTCCCACCCAAACGCCTGCGCGCGGCGTTCATACTCATCTAGCTTATGGCCAAACATGGTTTCACCGCGCTGGCCCAGGCGATTGACGTCGAGAATGGCGGTCAGATTATCCAGTTTATAATGTGTCGCCAGATTCATCGCCTCCCAGACCGCCCCTTCGGCCATTTCACTGTCGCCCAGGAGGACGTAAGTTCGGTAGGAGAGTTTATCAAGATACTTCGCATTTAGCGCCATGCCGACACCGAGCGAGAGACCTTGTCCCAACGAGCCTGTGGCCGCTTCGGTATACTTGAAAGCCATGGTGGGGTGGCCTTCGATTGGACTGCCGAATTGCCTCAAAGTTAAAATTTCTTTCTCGGTAATCGCGCCTGCCGCGGTCCAGAGCGCGTAGAAGAGGGGGGAAGCGTGGCCTTTGGAAAAGATCAGACGATCGTTGTTTGGATTTTTTGGATTTTGGAGATCAAAGCGAAAAAAGTTGCCAAACATGAGCACGGTCATGAGGTCGGCGGCGGAAAGCGAGGATGACGGGTGGCCGCTGCCCGCGGCGGTGGTGGAGGAGAGGATGTAATAGCGGATGAGGGTGGCGAGGGAGGCAAGATCACGAATCATAGTATCATAATAGTAACACAAACCCGCAGGTTGACAAAGCAGAAGGTTTGCGCCTATAATAACCGGCTTGCATCGGGCAAGCAAAAGGAGAAATACATGGTTGGTGTGTTCATCGTCCTCGGGATCATTGCGAACTTGCTGGCGGCCTTTGATGTCGCCTCTGGCGCGGTATTTTGGCACGCGCTGTGCGCGCTCTCTCTGGTCGGCGCGATGGTCAAGTACGGCCGCGAGCAGAATGAGCTGATGCGCATTGTGGCCGCCCAGACCCAGCTCGCGCGCGACATACAGCGCAATCTGGACATGATCAGGGAGACGAGCGAGAGTATTCAAGCGGCGCAAAAAGAGCCGTCGGGCGGTGATTCTTCGTAGTGGAGTTCTTCGATCAATATAGCCGGACCTGGAGGATCCGGCTTCTGCATTTATGTGCTATTTCATCAACCGCTTAAACTCCTCCACCATCGGCACCTGCTCGGACTCCAGCCCGTATTGTTCGGCCGTATGGAGCGCGGCCCAGTCTGCGAGGAGGAGCGAGCGAAATATTTTTTCGTAAACATTTTTGCCGGAGAGCGCCAGGACTTCTACCCGCAGTCCCCGATCGCGGTATAAGCCCTCGAGTATTGCCAAGCGCTGGCGCACTCTGGGGTGGTCAGCCGCGTCTTTCAAGAATAGAAAATAAAAATGTTCGGAAAGCGATCGGGAGGCGGGTCTGACGTCAAACCCCGTCATCTCGTTGTGATTGAGTTCGGAGAGGACATTATAAAAGGCGGGGATTTTGCCGGTTTCGTTGAATTTAATCTTCCAGTTGTAGGCGATCGCCTGATTGCGGCGCGAGCTGTAGATAATGGGTACGGAATTTTGCACTCTAGCGGCGAGCGCTTGGCCGGCCGGCTCCAGCGCCCCTGGTTTGAGGGTTTGGGCCAGTCGTTTTAGCTGCTGCAGTTCTGCCTTCTCACTCATCACTGCCATCAAGGCAATCAGACTAAAGCCCAAGGCTGATCGCGGCTGGATACCTGTGTCGGGAAGAAGAATATACGGCCGGTGATATTTGCGCGCGCGGACGATTAACTCGCCACCCACGGCAAGCGCCACCGTTTGTAGCTTCTTTTTTCGCGCTTGCTCGTACCCGTCAAGCACCTCTTCGGTATTGCCGGAATATGAGCTGGCAATGACCAGACTGACCTTGAGCTCCTCGGCGGGGAGCGCCGGGAGGCCGTAATCAGAATGAATGACGAGCGGCAGGCCGGGCTTCCCCGCGAGCGCCAAATCAGCCGCCAAGTGCGACCCGCCCATGCCGAGGAGGATGTAGCGTTTGTAGGCGGACAGCCGCTGGGCGTTTTCCAGTTTAGGCTGAAAGGCAAATTGGGCGGCGAAATTTTTGATGGCGTCTCGCATCATAGATTTTAATTAAAACACAAAAACACAAAAAACACAAAAACACAAAAAAACAGCCCGACATCAAGTCGAGGCTGTTTTGGTAAACGAACCACTAAATCAATGCTATTAAATTTGCGCATCATCGCCTTCATTGGCCGGCTCATCGGCGTGGGCATTCTTGCCGCAGGCTTTGCGTTCGTTCTTGAACTGGGCCCAAGCCTCGCGGCGGGCTTTGTGGAAGGCTTCGCGCGCGGTTTGACTTTCCTTTCGGTAGTTTTGCCAGGCAGTGCGCAGCGCAACGCGGCGCTCTTGCCGATTGACTATCTTCCAAGCGTCCAAGAGCGCGATCTTGCGTTTCTCCAGCGTTTGCTTTTTCGCGACGGCGAACTTATCAAAAGCCGCGATAATGGCAGTCTCTCGTTTTTCTACGGCCTTTTGCATGCAAACGAGATCAACGTCCCGGACGGGCGGGGTCGTAGTGACAGTCGTGGTGCTGTGGGACGGTCTCGGAATCGTGCTGGTGACCACTCGATCTCGGTCGCGGCGCGATTGGCCCGGCGGACGAAAGTCTTCTCTTTGCCCGGCCAACGCCGGCGCGGCCACCAACATACTGCCGACCGACGTGAGCACTGATAATCGCCAAAAGAGATTTTTCATATTAGTCAGGTTACAGGTTAGTAGATGAATAATGGGCCGACCTTTGGGTGTGTTACTGTTAAAGACGGCGGCGGGCGGATTTTCTTACGACCGATTGACAGCAGGCGCTTGATATGATAATCATTTATCCAGGAGGAAACAAGATCATGAAGCATCTCTGGAGCGCGCTCTTTATACTTTGGTGCGGCGCCTGTAAGACGCCCGCGCCCGCTCCGACCGAAGCGATCGTCGTCCCGCCCGCGCCCGCTCCGCGACCGTTTTGCCACACCTACACTAGTGTAATGGATGAAACAGTGGTGAAGGAAATCCTGCAAGCGATGGAAGATGAAACACTAATGGAGGAAATCGTGCGAGCGATGGAAGGTGAAGTGGCAAGACTCGAAGGCGTGCAGAAGAATCTTCTTGGTACCTTGGCCAACTTTGTCCTTCGGGGCGATAAGGTCATGATGGCGCACGTCAAGGAGATTGGACTCCTCGACGATATCAGCGGCGATAGTCTGCGCGGATTTTGGCGTCTGGTGTATGATCTGGGGCAGATATTAATCGAGCATTCAGGTTGCGTGTCGCGTTGGCTGGCTATCTGTCGGTCGTCCATTGTCTTTAAAAGTAATGAAGAAGGAAGCTTGCGGCTCCTCGCCGCGGCCGTGTATTACCTCATCACGAAAGGTGACGCCAGGATCTACCACTGCAACCCAGACCGTTGGCATTGGCAGCAGCGGTAATCAGATCAAGGAGCGGATTGCCGTAAAATCCTGAAGTTGCAAGCGCGACTTCAGGATTTTTCCATTATTAGCGAGATCAGCAGTATTTGTGTCGCCAAAATTACCGCCATTCCGGCTTGGAATGATAACTTTTTCGTTTTGTGGCGGAAAAAATTCATGCCGAGCAGCGCTCCCGCCGAGCCGCCGATCGCGGCCAAGAGCCAAAGCCGCCGCTCACTCACTCGTCTGGCATCCACTTGCGCGCGCAACTTGTCCCAGCCAAAAAAGAAGAAGGCGGCAATGTTTATGAGCACAAGATACAAGACAGTGAGCTGTGAGAGAAATGACAAGGAGAGAAACCAGGACATAAAATTTACGTCTCATTTGCTCCCTTATCACTTTTCACTTCCGGATAATGGTACTTCCGATCAGTGTCGGCCAGGTGCAGGAGCTGTTGCCGGATGTGGTTGGGGTTGGAGACGGAGCGGAAAACGATGTCCAGGTTTTGCGAGGCGGTTTTGACGCTGACGTCGCCATAATTGAAGAACGTGGGGAAAAATCCATGGACATCGGTCGTTACGTCCTGGATGCGGAAGAGATCGAGCTCGGAGATGGTACGCGAGAACAGCCCGAACTGCTCCACGTCCACGATGCGGTCGTTGGTTACAATCCAGATGTCCAGGTAGTAATCAATAAAGTGCATGAAAAAGAAAAGGTAGACGCTTAAGTAGTAGATACTGGCGGCAATGATAGTTGCGGTGTAGAGTTTGTCGCTGTTAAGCAGTGTTGGGAAGCCGCTCGTAATTATGAAATAAATGAAAATCGGCATAGACAGCAGAATCAGAAATAAGCCGATCTGCGGCAGGAAGGTCAGCGGATGCCGGCGCAGAATATAATTAATTTTTTCGTAGGATTTTTGATGAATAAGAGAGTCGAGATGCATATCAAAAATATAATGCCAATGATACTAATCCTATGCCAATGATACGAATTCATTTTGAGTAACGTGCTTGGGGAAAAATATTCGCAGCATTGGCATAAATTTGTA
>Ga0209541_10014338_pt1 | contig 11959 bp, 15 predicted proteins | sample RifCSPlowO2_01_FD_184027 | JGI IMG/M metagenome (GOLD analysis project Ga0209541, IMG submission 184027) | Groundwater microbial communities from Rifle, Colorado - Rifle CSP2_plank lowO2_0.1 (SPAdes) (version 2) | ecosystem: Environmental > Aquatic > Deep subsurface > Groundwater | place...
CAAATGAGAGAAACAAGCAATTTGGTGACTTGTTTTTATCAAGGGCAATCGATGTAATAGAGCCTGCAAAAGATGATCTTACAGCAACATACTCAAAAGGTGTTGGAATAACTTTAAGATGGCCTGCTTCGCCCTCATCCACAAAAACAGATGTGGCTTATTATGTCGAGAAAAATGATAAAAGAATAGCAAACATCGCCGAAACAATCTATCTAGACGAAGATGTTGTTGAAGGTACAGAATATACTTACGAAATAATAGCCCATGATGACATTAAGGACTCTACCGCAAGCTCAATAAAGGTTACACCTCCAACAACTGCCCCAGCCAATCCTTAAAATGAAAAAAATAATCTTATTATTGTTGCTCTTGGCAACTTTAACAGCATGCAGCCTTGTTCCTTCCTCTTCAAATACAAGACCAAAAGAAATAGATATATATGCAGGCACGTCAGGCTTAAGGCCGGAATTTTCAAAAAACGCTCCCCCTCAAACAGTTTTTGAGAGCAGCGGCTTTCCAATTCTTATAAAAATAAGCAATCTAGGCGCTTACAGCATTCCTGAAAAAAGCGGGCTGTTGTCAATAGCCCGGGAAAAAGATTATGTTCCAGAAATATACCTTCAGGAAAATCCAACCAGCGCAATAAATGATCCAATACATTTTGAAGTAATGGGAAAAACCCAATCTAACCCAGACGGAGATGAAATACTTATAAGCTTAAACGCAAAAACAGGCAACCTTGATCCCCAAAGTGAATCAAAATCATCAACACTGACTGCCACATTATGCTATCCCTACAAGACAATTTTAAGCGCCACCACTTGCATAGATACCGATATAGCAAACATAAGGCCTGTTAAAAAAGTATGCACGCCAAGCGAAATGATATTTGGCAGAGGGCAAGGCGCCCCAATAACTGTTGCAAAGATAGAGCCCCAAATGATTCCAGAAGGCGATAAAGTCAAGCCGCAATTTCTCATTTACCTTGAAAACAGGGGAACAGGAATTCCAGTTTATATGAATGATTACCAAAAAATCTGCCTGAATGAGGATGTGCCAATAAAGAATGCATTGAATGTTGCCTCTCTAAAAGCTTACAGCTCCAATGCAAATGGAGAGGACCAGCTTGAATGCTCTCCGAGCTTGGCAAGCCAAAAGATAGGAACTGATGAAAGCACTGGATATATCAAATTCAGGGACAAGAAAGATTTGATAAGATGCACATTCAAGGAAGGCATTTCAAGGGATTTGGATGCATACACCTCCCCATTAAGGATAGAGATAGATTATGGCTATGTTCAGACAATATCTACCTCTTTGATTATCCAGAGGCCGTCCAGCTACTAATCATAAGTTTTATATACCAAAAGCCCAAAAATTCCAGCATAAGATGGCAAACAAAAGAAAGATTCTAATGTGCGTGTTCTTGCTGCTTCTTATCCTACTGGCTACGGGATGTTTCAGGAAAAAAAAAGATACAACTCAGTCGACACAGGAAATAAGAACAGGCACCAATGGAATAGGAATAAGCTTTCTGCCAAACAATCCCCCTCCGACACTTATCGTGAGCCAGAGTGCGCCTGCAACATTTGACACTATAGTAGAAATTATTAACAGAGGCGCTTATCCTCAACCCGATGAAAGCACAGCAATAAATGGCAAGGTCTACATCGGAGGATATGACAAAAACATAATAAAATTTTCACCAATTGATCCGCCTTCCTATGACTTGTCAAAATCAAGCTCGCTTCAGGGCAAGATCCTTGCCAGCCTCGAAGGCAACTCAGAGCTTGTAACATTTAATGGTATTGTATCTTATGATGATTTAAAAGTGGAAAAATATGAAGCTTCGTTCTTGGCTACAGCATGCTACCAGTATTCAACTTTGGCAGGCCCGTCTGTCTGCATAGATCCAGATCCATACTCACAGATAAAGCAGCAGAAAGTCTGCACAGTTCAAATCATTGCATTGACCAGTCAAGGCGCCCCAATTGCAATAACAAGCATCGTGCCAACTGCCCGCTCAGACAATATGCAGTTTCTGATAACTATAAAAAATGTTGGCCTAGGGGACGTGCTTGTTAAAGAGCAGGATTCCTCAGCCCAGCAAAGCCAGCAGCAATCAATAAATTCAATCGAAAAATGCAATCCTTTTGGAGGAGCAAAGCTTACAAAGGACGACATCAACAAGGTATTTGTTGAGGAAGTCAGCATAGGGAACGAACCTCTCTTGTGCCAGCCGTTTTCAGGCACTAATGCAAAGTCAGACAAGGGAACCATAAGGTGTGAATTGTTCAAGTCAGGTATCGGGGCGTATTCAGATGCTAAGACATCATACACAACTCCCTTAAGGATAAAGTTAAGCTATGTTTACAGGACAACTGCCCAGACAAAAATGCTAGTTCAAAAAGAAGAAAGCACCTAGTGCAATAGAAAACTTTATATATTGCGAACTACAAAAAGTTATTCCACAGATTGTTGTAGTTCGCAAGTATGCTCGGAAATCGTAATTATTCCGTAACATTTGCGATTTCCGACATATCAACATTAAAATAAAATACCCATTTAATGAAAGAGGCAAAAATGAATAAGAGATATGGCATTATTGTTCTTTTATCAGCGCTTGTTCTTGTGCTTTCAGCATGCAACCAAAGCGGAGCAGCGACAGGAGGCGCTCCAAGAACTCCATTCATCGGCGGAACATCAGGAATCCTGATAGATTTTGAGCGGGACAGCCCGCCGCCTGAAGTCACAGATGATGAAAGCTTTGGCTTCACAGCGATTGTAAGGCTCAAAAATGACGGCGAGTTCAAAGTGCCAAAAGACAATATAAAAGTCAATTTGGTGGGGTTTGACCCTGCTGATTTTGGCCAGACATTTGATGATATAAGAGACGCAGAGCCAGACGACGATTTGGAATCCAAAAAAAGGGATGCAGAGGGAAACATAGTTGACGGCACCACAACTTTTGTGGAATTCCCAAAAAGCGGCTCTGACTTTGTGCCGACAAAATTTCCAGGCAACACGCCATTCACTTTCAGGGCACAAGTATGCTACAATTACGAGACACAAGCCGTTACAAAACTGTGCATTTTGAGAGATATGATAAATATAAGAGATGATAGCATATGCACCCCAAGCGGCGTAGGAACATCCAGCAGGGTTGTTTACAGCTCCTCAGGGCCTCTTCAAGTCGCAAACTTCAGGCAGACAGTTGTCGGGAAGGACAGGATTTCATTCAGCTTTGATGTTGTGCTTAATGGAAATGTAGACATCTTCTGGAGCCAGGACGAAAGAACGCCCTCAAGCGGATTTGACTCAGCGTGCCCAAGGGCAGCAAGGCAGAGAAGAGAAGTTGAAAGCCAGGTTGGCATTGAAATAACAGAAATACCTGTTGACCCAATATTCTCCAATTTGAAATGTGGGGGCTTAGATGGCGACAATATAGGGGTTGTTAAGATGATCAATGGAAAAAGGACCATAGTATGCACAGTTGACCTGGTGCAGGACAGGCTTGATCTGGAGAAAAATGTCGGAGTGAGGCTGCAGTATAATGTCCTTGACAATGATGAAGTAGAAGTTCTAGTGAAGCACTTGGCGGAAGAATAAATCTTTCCTAGCTTCCAACTAAAGCAAACTGGCTTAATAAAGCTTCTAATTGGATAAACTCGTCAGAGCCTTCTGTCATCCGAAACTCGATTTCACCGCATTTCTCTATAAGGATCATCTTTGACTTATTGTCAATATTCAGCTCAATAATCTCTTTTTGTATCTGCTTTATAACATCAATTCCAGCCAATCCGTAATTCAGCATCAAATCCAAAAGCTTGTTCCTTGAATCGATGAACTTGCCCTTTAACGCCAAATCCATAACTTCCCTTATCTCCTTTGGCTTTGCCACAGAAGCAAGCGAATGGACCAAGTCTTCTGTTATGTGGTCAGCTATAGCCGCAGAGCTTTGCAGAATATTCTCAAGCTTCCTGCAGTCCCCTTCTGAAATCTCATAAAGGGCTTCTTTGGCTTTTTCATCTATCTTGATTTTTTCTTCTTTTGCTATTTTGTCTATAATCTCCAAAATCTCTTTCTTGTCCAGCTGCTTGAACCTAAACACAACGCATCTGCTTTGTATCGGCTCTATTATTTTTGAGCTGTAATTACAACTTAAGCAAAATCTGCATGTTTGAGTGTAGTTTTCCATTGTTCTCCTTAACGCTTGCTGAGCTTCTCTTGTAAGAGCATCCGCTTCGTCGAGAAAAATAATCTTGAATGGAGCATCTCCAATTGCTCTAGTTCTTGCAAAATCTTTTACGTTTTGCCTTATTGTGTCTATGCCACGGGTATCACTCGCATTGAGCTCGAGAAAATTCTGACGCCATTGTGCGCCAAAAAGTTTTTTTGCTATTACAATAGCCAAAGTAGATTTTCCAACGCCTGCAGGGCCAGCAAACATCAAGTGAGGCAAATTTTTCTGCTCAACAAATGCCTTTACCCTCTTGACTATCTCTTTCTGGCCTTTGATGTCAGAAAAATCACTAGGCCTGTATTTCTCAGTCCACAGAGCGCTTTCTGGATTCATTTGACCCCAGACTCAGTAATTGGAGAAGATTTAAAAAGGTATTGACTAAATAAAAATATGTGATAAACACGGATTTTATAGTTTTGATGGAATTTGTTGTAGTAATTACTATAATCTACATATCGTGGGATTCAATTAAACGCCTATTTATTGAATTGTTTAAGCAACAAAAAATAAAAAATAAAGATGACCATATTCTTGCTTGTATAAATTGTGGAAGCACCAACATTAGAAACGATTTGAGTAAAGATATGGTAGCTTGGAAAGGTTCTACACGTCTTGAATGTGTTGATTGTGAATATTCTTCAACTTCATTCCCCCTCCTACTAAAATCTCAATTGAAGGAATTTAGAGAGTTGGTAAAACACAGGTCTGAGGAAGACAAAAAGAAGTTATTCGAAACGCAGTTCTCTAAAGGATTTAGTCCAAAGCTGCTCCGTAAAAGAATCAGATAATATCCTCTTCAGCAACAACCATGAAATCGCCTGTTGCAATCACTGCGCTGAACGGAATTAATATGTGGCCTTCCTTGTCTTTTTCAAGCTCAAGCTTTTCTGTGTAAGAAGTTGGATTGTGCAGCACCATATGTATAAGCTCTCCGCTTCGTGTCTCGAATATTATGTCACCCACTTCTCCAAACCTCTTTCCGGCCTTGGAAACTACTGTCTTTCCAATCAGCTGCTTTGAGAATTTCTTATCATCTTCAGGCATTTTCATCACTTCTTTTGGTTTTCCTTGCTGAGTAGTTAATACAAAACATTGGATAGCATGTTATATATAAACTTTTTGGATTTAACTTGGAACTGTATAGTACCGAATTAAGTTTACATTAATTCTGGCACAATCAATAGTATTCTAATATACCATAATTTGACAAAAAACACCCCTGCAATCCTTTCTACCAAAATGTAAACCTAAATCGTAACCGCTATCTACATCATCGTCGGTAAAACCTATAGTATCAATTTAAGTTTACGCGCATCGAAATTGGTTTACATTTCTACGCCTTTTTAAAGGCGCTTTTTGTATGAACCATTCATGCAATCTTCACCATACTTCTTATGTCGTCTTCTGTCTTCCACAAAGCCATTCGGCTTATTTTCATTGCCAAAGCAATGTTATTCCTTGGCACGCCTTTCTTTATCTGTCTTATAGCCCATTTTCTTTTTTTTGTTCAATTTTGGCATTAAAACACCTCATAAATGGAAAAAATAAGAAAAATAAAAGGCTTCTTTAAAAACTAGTTAAAACGTAAACCAATTACGGTACTAAACAGATTTAACTTGGAACCTTGACTTTCAGCAGGTTATTGACCTCTTCTTCATTGTAGCAGGTCTGCTTTAATCCGCATTTCGCGCACTTGTTTTCATTGTTGCAGAAATCAGGAATGTCCTTGCTCTCAAGCAATGCAATTATCTCATCCACCATCTGTTTTATCTCTTCTTTCATAAATGGATTCAAGACTATTTGCCTTCTTTCTTTTGCGTCAAGATAATATACAAATCCTTCTTTTACTGGTTTTTGGAATTTTTCCTGCAATAGCAAGGAATAAGCCGCTAGCTGTATCCTATGCCCGGGCCAAACGCCATTTTGCGGCATTTTCCCGGTTTTCAGCTCAATAGGAATATAATCCTGGCCATAAACATGGACCTGGTCTATTATTCCCTTAAGCCTTAATTCATCAGACTCTACCCTTAGCTCTGATATTATTTTTGGAGTCAGCCTATGCCATAGCTCATCCCCGTAAACATCATGCTTTTCTATGAAGCTGAATATGTTGCCTGCTCTTGATTGTGATTCTTCCATTATGAAAGGGAATGACCTTCTGTAGGCATCAAGCATGTTAAGATTAACCTCTTCAAGCCGCTTCCTGTTGTTTGCGATTGATTTCCTTAATGTTTTGAGGTATTCCTTCTTGTATAATTCCTGAATCTCTTTAAGCTCAAGCCTTTTGGTTATCGAAACCACTATATCTTCTTCATTCTTGTTTATCTGGTCATATGTTTCATGCCTTATAGTACCCAAGACAAGGCTTTCCTTCGGAGGCTCTTCAAGCATCAGCACTTTTTGCAGAAACAGCTTTCTCGAGCAGTAAAGATAAGTCGATAATAAAGAGACAGAGATTTTCATTTGTTTTATCGCGCAAATTCAATATATAAACCTTGCGCCAGCGGATGTCCAGTGGTTATTTTCCATATTAACAATAATTAAATCAGGGGACCGACAAGTTGACAACTCATTTTTTTAAGCAAAAACTCCCCTAATGAGTCCTATCAAATCAACAAACCATATCTTTATGTAGCCAAGCATCGGAATCCTGAACACAGCGTTTCCAACAACCTGCTCCTGGCTGATCTTAGTTTCATCTAGAAAAGGGCTTTTTATGGAAGCAGGATTGTTGTCGCCTTTTGTTTTGAAGTAATAAACTTCATTTTCCTGCCATTTATTGACAACTCTGTGTATTATCGGGTCCCTTCTCGCGCTCCAAAACACAATAACCTCCCCCATTTCTAGGTCATTAGGGGCTTTGCCCTTGAGCACCATTATATCCCCTTTATTGAAGCCGTTTTTGAACCCAAATCCGCTGAACTCGTCTTTCCCTATATCATTAGAAACATACCAATTGCCGGATTTCTCCCACCACACATTAAAATTTGAGTTATGCTCCATGCTTTCGCTTACAACAGCCACTACAGGATGGCTTGTGCTGAGCAAAAATCCTAATCCCGGATAGACAATGAACTTGATTAAGATAAAAGCAAGAATTATGTTTACAATCCAGCTCCATATGCTGTTATCCTCCCATATAAAATACCAGACCTTCTTTAATGTTTTTTTCCAATCCACAAGCCCTTTTTTAGCAAAAAGAATAAAAAGGTTTGCTTTTAGCTTGATAATCTTGCTTAGTAAAGAATTGTATCAGAATATCTAAAATCAAAATGAACACAACAAAAGAGCTGAAATTTTCGAGGTCCAATTATTATCAGGGAATACTCCAGCTTAGGGACATCAATGACGAAATTCTGGAATTTGTTCATGCCCAGATTGAAAAAAGAAAGGATGTAGCTGTTACAAAAACAGTGAACTTTCCGAATGGAAAAGATCTTTACATCACTTCCCAAAAATTCATCAAGATTTTGGGCAAGAAATTGAGGGAAAGCTTCGGGGGAAATATAAAGACAAGCTCAAAGCTGCACACAAGAAGCAAGACCGGCAGGGACTTGTACAGGGTAAATGTTCTCTACAGGCCTGTCAAATACAGGAGAGGAGACGTAATAAACATAAGGGGAGATGATGTAAGGCTGCTTCAGGTTGGCAACAGGATATTTGCCATGGACTTAAAGACCGGAAAGAGACTAAAGATCAGAAGCAGCGATCTACCTATTGATTAGCTTTTCATTCCTATAATCTTCAACCATCTTCCTAACCCAGTCTATTTTGTTCTTCTCGGATTCAAACTGCTTTTTATCAACAAACCCGAAGTATTTGTCCTCGTCAATATTGAGGTTTTTTGAATCTATAAGGATAAATGGCAGCCTATTGTCTATTTTCCTGCTCACTGGCTTCTTGTTTACAATCACAAAAACCCTTTCTTTTAGGAACTCGACAACATCCTCGCTGGCTATGTTTGGGTCATCAACCAGTATAATATCATTCTTTCTAATATTCAGCAGCCTGTTCTTGAAATCAAATTCCTTTACCCCAAGATTATCAAGTTTTTTCAGGATATAATGATCCTTTACATTTGCTAAGATATTATTGAATTTCCTCAATAAGCTTCTTAAATGCTCCAGCTCCTTATCTTTCGCCCTGATATGATTTTCAAGCGATTTTATCCTGTTTTCCCTGAAATCAGCAGTTTTTTTGTTTGTTTTGGCATTGCTGATTTTATTTTTTGTTTTTTCAAGCTCGCTTATCTTGTTTATAAGCCCGTTGCTGTAATTTCTCTGGTGCCTGAGCTGCACTTCATAATCTTTAAGCTTGTTATACAATCTTAAGTAATCTTTTTCATCAAGCTTTCTTTCAGCCACAACCTTTTCCATCACCTTATCTTCATATTCTTTCTTCTCTATGATTGCCACAGCGCTTTTTATGCTGATCTGCTTCGTTATGACAATCTCCTTTATCCTGTCCTTTATTGAAATTTTTTTATTTTCCTTTGCAAAAAAATCAATCCTGTCAAGCAGCGTCTTTGCAGACTTGTAAGCAAACAGCGCAGAAGCAAGCGCATCGCCTTGGTGGTCATCATCAAACACAAACTTATCGGTCATCTTTCTTTTTTCATCAACCCTTAAGTCTTCCTTAGGGCTTGCAATCCTTGCTCCCAATTTCGTGGAAAATTCTTCAACCAATCTTGGCACTTTTGACTTGTCAGTCCCTACCAAAATGGCCTTGCCAAGCTTTACGCTTTCGGAAATAAGGCTGTTGAGGCTAAGCTGCTTTGAAGAATCAAGATGAATAAGGTTGCTTTCAATGTCAAGAACTGCAAAGCCTGTGGTTGTGCCAGGGTCCAATCCTACAATCAGCAATTTCTTATCATTCATCGTGTCTTGCTAACCTATTTTTATTTAAAAAGTTTTGTAATAAGCTGATCCCGCACAATCTTTATAAGTGAAATTGCTCTTCTCAGTCCATGAAAACCATAAAAGGAATAATTGTCAGCGGACTTGGTGAAGGTGCGCATTTTATGTCCATACAGCATTACAAACAAGAGATAAAAAGGAAGCTGGGCTTTGACGCATATCCGGGAACATTAAACCTGAAAATAAATAAAAATCGCGATAATCTGCTGAAAGGTTTAAATACAATTAAAATTATTGGTTTTGCCTTGAATGATAAGAATTTTGGCGGCGCATCGTGCGTCAAGGCAAAAATAAGAGATATTGGCGGGGCAATAATTGTGCCGGAAATCAATAAAAACCCTGAAAATATACTGGAGTTCATAGCTCCGATCCATATAAAATCAGCATTGAACCTCAAGAATAATGATGAAATTGAAATAGACTTTTTATGAAAAAACTGCCAACAAAATTTATTGTATCCAGGGCGCCAAAAGAATATCTAGAGCAAGGGCTTACTCAATGCGGAGCTTACTCCGTTAAAGCTATACTAAGCGCTTATGGAAAAGACATTAAAAAAAATCCGCGCGATTATCAGCCTAATATTCTTGCAAAGTACACTGGCATTAACAGAGGGGTTTATTTGTGGCCGAAAGTTTTGCAGAACTATGATGTGCCTGCGCAAAAGGGAGATGCTAAAAATTTATCCGATGAGCAGCGAATAGAGTTATTGAAAAAGAGTATTAGCGAAGATAAGCCCGTAATGCTTAGAATAGGAAATGGTTATTTGAAAAGCGGAAAATACAATCCCTTCATCGCATCTTTCATGGGGCATTGGATAACTTTATGGGGATATAATGACAAAGAAAAAGCTTTTTATGTGTATGACTCTTATGTTTCGGCGAGGAGACATAATAAAATAATACCGATTGGCAATACGAAAAGAACCTATGAAGAAGTTCTTAGAGATTGGGGAAACGGATTTCCATTACAATGGAGATATTCATATGTAACAATCAACCATAAAAAATGGCAAAAATAGGCATAGCAGACACGACATTTGCAAGAATAGACATGGCATCTTTTGCTATTGAAGCAATAAAGAAAAGTTCAAATGCCAAGATAGAAAGATACACTGTTCCTGGCTTCAAGGACCTTCCTGTGGCGTGCAAGATTCTTTTCGACAAATACAAATGCGATATTGTAATCGCTCTAGGCATGGCTGGCAAAGCGCCAATAGATGAGCTATGCGCCCACGAAGCCTCTTTGGGATTGCAGCAGGCGCAATTGATGGCAAACAAGCATATACTTGAAGTTTTTGTCCATACGAACGAGGCGAAAAGCGAAAAGGAGATATACAAGATTGCAAAGAACAGGACAGTCAAGCATTCCTTGAACGCTCTTGAATTGCTCAAAGGCAAGACCACGCTTGCAAAGCATGCTGGAAAAGGCAAAAGGCAAGGCAAAGAAGATGAAGGAGCTATAGGGGTATAACATGGCAGAACGTTTAGGTATGGTCATTTCAACTTTCAATTACGAGATTACAGGAGAGATGGCAAGAAGGGCCCAGCAGAGGGCAAAGGAAGTCGGTGCAAGAATAGTTAAAATTGTTGAAGTGCCGGGATCATTTGAAATCCCATTGGCAGCAAAGGAGCTTCTTGAAGACAAGAGCATAGATGCAGTCCTCACCTTAGGCACAGTCATAAAAGGCGGCACAGACCATGATGCTGTTGTGGCTCATGCAGTAGCAAGAAAGTTGCTGGATTTGTCATGCGAGTACAACAAGCCTGTCTCTTTGGGAATTTCAGGCCCCAACATAACATGGCAGCAAAGCGAGAAGAGGATAGAGGAATATGCTATAAGGTCAGTTGATTCTGTTGTCAAGGTTTTAAGAAAAAGCTAGAAAAAATTCTCCAGTGATACAACTTTCTTCCTTATCCTTTTGTTGTTATTTGTTATTTTCCTCGTATTTTCCTGCTCCATTAAGGAATTTAAGAACATTTTTCGTGTTCTTTTGTTGAGTATGTTCTGTTCAAGCATCTCAGCAAGGTCCTTGGGCTTCAAGCTTGAATTTTTTAATATCGCGCCAAGCCTTTCCACATTGGTTTTCTTGAACTCTTTTATTATATCTTCGTTCTCAAGCATGCTTGACAAAAATTCTTTTCTTGAATTGGGCGAAGAGTCATTGACAAGCAGCTTTGCAAGCTTTGAAGGCTCGCTCAAAAGCAAGAACTTTGTCAATTGCAATGTTCTTATTATGTCATTCTTGTAATAGCTTGTGTCAAGCTGCTCGAAGACATCATAAAGAATATCCTCAAATTCTATTATAGCTACCCCTCTTTTGCCAAATTCGCTTATCACTTTGCTCTTTGAGGACTTTGGCAATGCTCCAACAACCATTACCCTTTTTACGCTCTCTTTTTGTATTGAAATGTGCCCAATAACCCCTTTCACGGCATCTTCCAGAAGGCTTTCGTCAAAGCGCTCATTTATTATCCTGCTTATTGACCCATCTGTATTCTGCCCTTCTGCCATATTGCTGGTTATAGAGCAGCTTACCTGAACATGAAACACTTCCTCAATCTCATTCTTATTTATTCTTAATGCAAGAATTCCAATGTCCCTGTTGCTAGTAGTCTTTATATTATTAATAGTGAAGAATCCTTTTTTATTGTACCAATAATTCACAATCTCTTTTTCAGCGCTCATAAACCCCCAACCTTTGCATGTTGTATCTGTTATTATTTATAAGTTTTTGCTTTATTTCTTCAGTATAACAATATTCCCCCTTCCCTTTTTTATCTTTTCAACAATGCCTTTATAC
>Ga0209541_10014340_pt1 | contig 11958 bp, 16 predicted proteins | sample RifCSPlowO2_01_FD_184027 | JGI IMG/M metagenome (GOLD analysis project Ga0209541, IMG submission 184027) | Groundwater microbial communities from Rifle, Colorado - Rifle CSP2_plank lowO2_0.1 (SPAdes) (version 2) | ecosystem: Environmental > Aquatic > Deep subsurface > Groundwater | place...
TGTCGGCTTCGTCGGAAGATTTGGCCGGGTCGGTGTGGGACCAGATTTCGGCGACGACGGCCCAATCATCCAGGCCCTCGAGGCGGTGGCGGGTGGCCCGGTCGATATGAACGGTGGCGCCGACAGGAGTAATGGTGGGTTGGGCCGGTTGAGTGTCGGTGGGGCTTTTATAGACGCCTATCGGGCCTTTGACCACTTTCCATAATTCCTGGCGGCGGTCGTGGTATTGCCATGAGAGACGGGTTTTGGGGGCAACCAGGAGGATTTTAGGGCTTAAGCGGGCACCATTATCATTGATGCGGCCGCGGTCGCCAGGGAAAAACTTGTCGATGAATTCGTCGATTTGGGTTTCGTCGATCATAAAATAACCGCCCCAAGGTCGGTCGAAATCCTGACCGACGATGCGTAAGCCCGTTTGGTTTAAGTCTTGAGTTATGGACTCGACGATTTGGTTTTTGGTCATAAGGTAGTATATTATACTATTGCCCTACTAAAAGCGCGTCTTTGGTCCGAGGAATTTTTCCTCCACACTACGAGCTTTAAGGGAGGCCGACTCCCCACGTCGCTAAGGCTATGTGGGGGAGGTCACCCACCTGGATTCGTCCGGGGAAAAGCCTCGTCACCGGCACTTTTGGTGGGGCATTTTTGATACAATTTGGGATAGGCCTCTCTAGCTCAATGGCAGAGCGACGGTTTTGTAAACCGTTGATCGCAGTTCGATTCTGCGGGGGGGCTCAAGGTTTAAGGAGTTAACGAGAGAGTAATCTTCTCGAATAATGGTCGTCCTTCTACGTCTTGACCAAGATAAAGAACTCCCTGGTCTTTGCCTGCTTTTTTCGCACGATATAAGGCTGCGTCTGCCAGATCGTAAGCTGCTTTTAAAGTAGTGACATTGTCATCTCGACTGATGATGGCGATTCCCATGCTAGCTGTAGTTGATAAAATTACTCCTTGACGTTCTACCCTGAGGCTGTCAACTAATTGTTGACGGATTACTTCTGTCCTTTGGGCTATGTCTTTTGGCGCCGCTGGATGTCTTATAGGCATGATTAATGCGAATTCTTCTCCTCCATATCTGGCTGCCATGTCTCCGATTGTGCGGCTATTATCAACTAACGCTTGGCCGAGGTTAATGAGGAAAAAGTCTCCGGTAGTATGTCAGTATTCATCATTTATTCGTTTGAAGTTATCGATATCTAACATGGCTATGCCTATTCCCCAGATTCCTGGTTGGGAACTGGAATCACGGTTAAGTTTGCCCAACAGGCGGGCTAAGTAATTGTTTAAAGCTGGTCTGCTCCAGAGTCCAGTAAGCGCATCCGTGGCTCTATTTTTTTCTTCTTCGCAGACTTGTATGGCATGTCTTACCGAGCTTTTTATGGCAATAAAACGTTGCCTATTGGGGGGTATTTCTGGGGCTTCTCGGAGAAGAAGAGTGCGTTCTGATGAGAAACCTTCTTGAACTCTGAACCAGAAATGTTGATCTGCGGAGAATTCATCGGGTACTGGTATGTGGCAGTCCTCGGCTAACTTTCTTATAGTTGCTGTTCTGGAGGTGACAGTTTCATGTCGCCCGCCTGCGGGTTGGAGTAAGGATGACTGCTCTGTTGCGACCATATATGAATGAGTATAGATGGATTTTAAACTTGTACAATGCGATTGTAGCAGGAGAAAGCGGATTTTGGTAAAATTACTCTTAGGCTGGGGTGACAGAGTGGACAATTGTACGAGTCTGTAAAACTCGCGCCGCAAGGCTCCGCAGGTTCGAATCCTGCCCCCAGCACTGACATTCATTCATGGTTAACTCGCTTCGCTTCGTTATCCATTCACTTCGTCAGTGCACGCACTAACTTTCTTTGATAGGCTAGATGTCAGCCATGGCGAAGCGAATATTCAGTGAAGTGAAACGAACAGAACATGAGCGAATGCCGTGGCACTTCGTTTACATTCTTCAGCTTTCCAACGGCTCTTTCTATACTGGCTATACAGGCAATCTGGAACAGAGGATAAAACAACACGAATTAGGTGAAGTAGCCTCAACTAAAAGTAAGCGGCCGATTGAGTTAATTTATTTTGAGGCTTGTTTGTTTAAGAGGGATGCTTTGGCTAGAGAAAAGTACCTCAAATCCACGTATGGGAAGCAACGATTGCGTAAAAGGCTTAAACATTGGTTTTTAAAACAATAACCTTTCACTCAGGACAAATAGCGGAGGCGCTGGCCGCGAGAGCGGTTGTGGTAGAATTTATCCAGGTAAGGCGCGCCTGGATGGCTCAGTGGTAGAGCAAGTACTTGGTAAGTACTAGGCCGGGGGTTCGATTCCCCCTCCAGGCTCTCTGGTGTGGTAAAATCTAAAGATTATGGCGGAGAAAAAGAAGGGGCCACGGCAGGCGTATGGGTTAAAATGCTCCGAGTGCGGACATTTTAATTACATCACCGAGAGGAATAAAGTGAACACGCCGGAGAAACTGAAGTTGAAAAAATACTGTAGGTGGTGCCGGAAGCGGACGGCGCACAAAGAGACTTCAAAGCTTAAGTAGGGTTTTAACTATTTTAGATGCGCCATTGAGGTATAGCGATGGGAGTTTGAGGGCGTGGGTTTGGGCGGCGGCGGGCCATTGGGCTTGCTCGAGCTTGATGAGTTGGTCGGCGAAGTGATGTGGGTTAGGGATGTCGGCGCCGATTTGGAGTTTTTCAAACCGGGCCTGGATGGCTTTTTCCCATGGACCTAAGGGATTGAGAAATAATAGGCCGGCTCCGGCGGCGGCGGCTTCGTAAGCTATGTCACCGGAAGGTTTGGTGATGACGATGTCGGCCCAGGGAAAGAGGTGGTCAATCAGCAATTCGTTGGCGGCCATGAGGTGATCGGCGTGGATTAAGCGGAATTCGGCTGCGGTATCGCTGGCGGGGCGGATAGTCAGGTGATGGCGGCGGGCAAAATTGATAAACATAGTTTTAAAGTCAGGGTGGGTACCGGCGTAGCAGAGCAGTTGCAAAGTGGTGGTACGGCCGGTTAAGCGGGGAGCCAGACTGTCAAGAATCGCTTCGATTTCCGGTTTGTTGGTGCCGGTGCCGCCGGTGGTTAGGCCCAAGCGAAGGGGGCGAGTAGTCAGAGTGGTGGGACGCTTGGAACGGCGGCAGTCGACGATGCGGGGATCGACGGGCGGGCCGGTGACATAGATCTTAGATGTCAGATCTGCAGATGTTTTAGAGATTAATTCTTTTTTGGTGGCCTGATCGAAGACGGCAAAATGAAGATTAGGATTGGCGGCGTGGATTAAGTATTGGGGCCGGATATAAGGATCAGTGACTACAGACAAAACTTTATGGGTAGGGACGAGGAGATTGGCAGTTTCGTAGTGAAGCGACAGGATGGGGTGGGTGACCCGGTCGGTGACGTAAAGTAGAGGATCGTCGATGGCGCCGCTGATGGGGAGTTTGTCGCGGGCGCGGTTTTCGATCAGGCGGCGGACCTGGAGGAGAAAATCGTGACGAACTAAAGTTTCGGCGACTTTTTCGGTTAAGAGTAACTTGGGCCAGTCGGCGGCGGAAACATAGTTGGTGGGGTCGACCAGCCAGGTAGTCCGACTAAGCCGGACGGCGGCGATAAGGCAGGCGATGGCTTGGGAGTAATGGGCGCGGGAAAGGACGATTTCCTGACTGTGGTGGCGGATTTCGGAACGGGGAAAGGCTTCCAGAAAAGTTGAGGAAACGGTGACGATAGGGACGTCAACCTGTTCCATTAAGTGACGTTCATGATGAAGGGAATGACGGAAAGAAAGCTGTTTGGGGGCAGGCAGGTGGGGGCGGGGCATGGAGATTAGTATATATTATTGGGTGAGGAGTTCGGTGACGACTTCACCTTTGGGCCGAGGAGTGAGGATATAATCTTGATAGCGAAGATCGGTTTTAACTTCGGCTATTGACCTAATGGCGACCTCGCGGGCGAAGAAAGCCAGCATTTGTTCTATTGGAAGTACATCGATACCGAGAGGGAGGAAATTAGCGGAGTCAGATTGAGGCAGAGAATTAGTGACGGCTACTCTAGGGATGACGCCTTTGCTAGCAGCTCTGACTATATTTTCAACGTATTTTCCGGCAAAAACTCCGTGAGTAAGACAGGGCACCACTTGAAGACATTCGTATTGAACCAGAGCTTCTCCGGTTCTGAGTATGGATTCGAAACTGGCTCCTATATCATCGAATATAATAGTTTTTCTACCCTTAGGATTGCCGTATATAAGCGTTTCTTTATCGACTTCGCTATGGCCAGAGCGAAGTTTGCGTAAAACAGATAAACCGATGGGTAGGTTAGTTCTGCGGCAGAGAATCGTCTGTAGGTGGATGCACTTTTGGGCGCTACCTTCATCTAAAGCGACTACGTCGGTGTTGGAATCAGCATGATTGTTAATAATAAGCCAGTCGGCAAAAATGGGCGCGGCGGTGAGGCAGAGAGTATTAATACCGACGGCATCAAAATAGTCAACCGCTTGGGAGCTGTGGGGTTCAAGAAGAATTGCTTCGGTGACGCCGTTAGCTTTGAGAGTATTGGCGAGCATTTGGGCGGTGACAGATTCGCTAGCCTCTTCTCGCCAGTAAGTGCGCATGTCTATTGGGCTATTGCGATCTTGACGGAGTTCGGCGTAAGGAAAAACGCACAGAAACCGGTTAGTGAGTGGGAATTCTGTATTAGAGTGTCTGGCGGTAAAGGCGCTAGCCATTTCTAGGATATGGAATAAAGATTTGTCCATGGGCGGAGCAAACCAGACTGGAGCAATGATGCAGTCAGGGTGACGAGAATTGCTATGATCTAATGCAGCATAGAAGTCGGCATCGTCAACTTGGTGTTTAGCGAAGCCAATAGGAAAGTGTTTGCCGTCCAGAGATTCTGCTGGTCCGTCAAAGTATAGGTGTCTAAGAAGTTGGCTATAGAATTCGTGGTAGTATCGGCCAAATCCGGGGTGGTAGGCAACAGAAATGCGGCTGCCTTCGGGAATGTGCTGCTGTTCGAGCCTAAGTTCTGAATCGGGAGAAGCCATTTAGGCTGACTATACTATGGGGTTTTATGGGTGTCAATATAAAATTAGGTTCGGGTGAGGTAAACTACGGTTATGTCAAAAGAAGAACAGGGATCGTGGCAGAGACAGTTGTTGGGGGCGGCTCGGGAGTTGGCTCCGCCGGGAGATGAGGGGAGAGCGTATTCAGTTTGGTTTGAGAGTTCTTTGAGGTGGATGATGTCTAGGGAGAAGATTGGTGACTGGCGAGCGACGGAAAAGAATTTTCCTGAAGACAGAAAAGGAGTGGATTATTGGGTGGCGGTTGGTGAAGGTAGATATCCGTTTCAGATTACTTCTGAGGGGCGAAATGCATCGAAAAGAAGAGGGAAACATCCGGACGTGTACGTGATTCAAATGATTGATAGGAAGACTGGGGATTTAAAGACCAGGGTGGAGTTATGGGGAGATATACAGAGGGGAATAGCGTGGTATGAAGAGAGGAAGTGAGGTTGAGTATAATGTTACAATATCACAAGTGATAGGGGTGTAGGTAAATGGTATACCGGCGCTCTCCAAAAGCGCATTCGGGGGTTCGATCCCCTCCACCCCTGCCAGATGGATGATATGGGGGTGATTTTAGCAGATTTGGGTTAGGATGGTTTTTTAGAGGTGGGATTTAAGTTTGGGACCATCGGATGACCCGAGAATTTTTTCAATAGCGTCACTTTCAATTTGGCGGGTCCTTTCGTGGGTAACACCTAATCTTTTACCAATGACTTTTCGGGATAATGGTGGTTCTGCTGCGGATGGAGAAAGATAACGAAGACTGAGAACAAGAGCTTGCCTGGGGGGAAGATGATCGAGGGCTTGGTCAAGGTCTGCGGCCAGGGCTTGGGAGACAGCGGCTGCTTCTGGAGAAGGGGTAGTGTCGTCTTCAAGCAGGTCGGCCAGGGTCAGGCCGGTATTGGCATTAATCGGGGATTCCAGGGATAATAGGTCCCTAGCTTGTACCAGAGCCAATCTTACCCGTGGGGGTGAAAGGCCTGATTCCCGACTTATTTCTTCAGGGGTGGGTTCTCGGCCCAAATCTTGGATTAGTCGGCGGGCAGCCTTGGTGACGCGAGAAATAGTGTCGGCAAGGTGGACTGGGTGGCGAATAGTTCTGCCTTGGTTGGGGATGGCCCGGCTTAGTTTTTGCCGAATCCACCAGGTGGCGTAGGTAGAAAATTTGTAACCGCGGCGATGATCGAATCTTTCGACCGCCTTCATCAAACCCAAATTGCCTTCTTGAATCAGGTCCAAGAAAGGAACACCGCGACCCCGATACTTTTTGGCCATACTGACGACTAGGTGGGTATTGGCTGTAGTAAGAAGCTCTCGGGCGGTTCGGCCAGCTTCAATTTCAGCTTCAAGTAAGGTTCGTTTCTTGGTGGCATGGGGGCGAAGGCGAGCGATGAGGTTGGTGGCCCGGCGGCCGATTTCGATTTGTTGGGACAGTTCGATTTCCTCTTCTCGTTGAAGCAAGGGAATTGAAGCGATGTCTTTAAGGTAGATAGCTATTGGGTCCAAGGGAGCTAATTCGACTGGGGGCATGAATGGCTTTATGGTAAAAGGAGGTTAAGGGTGAAGGCGATGAGGGGTGAGAGGAGGGCGGAGACGGGAGAGAGGCCGCCGAGAGGTAAGAGGAGAAGGATCAGGATAATTAAGCCGTATTGCTGCAGGATGCGGTCCCATTCGGAGGCGAGGTTGCGGGGGAGGAGGCCGAGGATGATTTTACCGCCGTCCAAGGGGTGGATGGGGATAAGGTTGAATAGGGCTAGGCCAACACTTAAGACAATTAGGGGAAGGAGTAGGGGATAGGCAATAGGGAATAGTCTGATGACGGTGGCGGCTAAAGCGGCGGTGGCCAGGTTACTGACCGGTCCGGCTAAGGAAATAATGGCGGTATCGCGGCGGGGATTTTGTAAATTGAAGGGGTCGAATTGAACCGGCTTGCCCCAACCAAAGCGGGTAACAAGCAGCATCAGTGTGCCTAAAGGATCCAAGTGGGCCAGAGGATTGAGGGTGAGCCGGCCTTGGAGGCGGGGAGTGGGGTCGCCCAGGCGATCGGCGACGAGAGCATGGGCGAATTCGTGAATGGTGATAGCCAAGATCAAGCCGAGAAGCCAGGTAAGGCCCAAGAGGGGATTGACCAGGAATTGAGACAGCATACCCAGTCATGATATCATATTGATCTATGGCGAGCGTGTGTCAGCGGTGCGGGAAAGGCAAAATGCGGGGCAATTTGGTGTCGCATGCCAAGAACCGGACGCATCGGGTATGGAAGCCGAATTTGCAGCCGGTGCACGTAGGCGGGCAAAAATTATGGCTATGTACTAGATGTGTGCGGATAGTGCGGAAAAAGGCATAGGCTTTTTGCCTTCCAGTTGGACTTGGGTCAGGGATAAAAGTTTGAGGCGGCGGTGGCCGTGGGGGGTGGGGATTTGGGTCCAGACTCCGGGGTAGCCGGCAAGAGCGCGAATTTTGCGGTCAACCTGCGCGGCGTTTCGGCCGTCCGTCAGAGCGGCTTGGGCTTGCGGCCAAGGAATAAAGCCGTCAATCCGGTGGAGGCGGCGGGCATAGACACAATTTTCAATTTTCAATTTTTCAATTTTCAATGAATTTTTAATGTTCCAATTTTCAATCAATTCTACGACCATTTGGGCTCCCAGTTCGGATAATTTCTGGTACAGAGTTAGGCGGGTGTCGGTCGGTAAAATTGGTAACTTTTTTTGCGCAATTATAGGACCTTGGTCGTACTCTTCGGTCATTTTTATAATGCTAATTCCAGTGATGGTTTCGCCTTTAAGCAGGGCCCATTCCACCGGAGCCGGTCCCGGGTATTGGGGCAGGAGAGAGGGGTGGAGGTTAATTGCCGCTACTTTAGGAAACTCGAGCCAGTCTTTGGGTAGAAGTTTGCCGTATCCCGCAACTATAATGAAATCAACTAACGGCGGCGAAATTTCTAATTGACCTAAAGTTTTAGGAGTAAAGACTGGCAAGTTATGTTGTTGCGCCCAGTCGTGGGTGTGGGTGGAAGTGAGCTTGAGGTGGCGGCCGGCGGGGCGGGGAGGCGAGGTGATGACACCCAAGACCTGGATGTTTTGGGCACGATGAAGTGCCTCCAGGACGATGGTGGAGTAGTGCTGGAACGAGCCGAAGAAAAGGACGGTGGTCATGTGAGCATGAATTTTAACCGAATGCAGCTTTTTGGAGGTAGGTTTTAATCAAGGATTGATAGGGAATATTAATTTCGTTAGCCTTTTCTTTAAGACGGGTAAGTAAGTATTCAGGGAGGCGGATAGAGATCGAGCGGGAAGTGGGTTTGAGATTGGGGAAGGAAACGGGCACAAAATCCTCCGGTTCAAAATAATCAGCCAGATTAATTTTAGCCCAGAAATTTCTTTCTTCGTCTTCGTTTTTGAACCTGGGAAGTTTAAGTGGTTGTTTCATAGAGCGGCCTTTCCTGTTTGTTTATATCTCGGGCAGAGATGATTCTGATGTTGCTGTTTCTGGTGGTAAGAATTATAAATAAAAGGCGATTGTTTTTAGTTTTACCCAGAAGGATAAATCTAGCCTCTTTTTGAGAGTGGATTTTATCCGGGTGGATTTTTTTGTTGGGGTCAAAGAAGACTTGTTCGGCTTCTTGCGTGGTAACTTGATGCTTGAGCCAATTTTTGTCCTGGTTACCTTTATCCCAGATAAATTTAATTGGTTGTTTAAAGGTTACCACGGTATGATTGTATATACTGGACTACACATTGTCAAGGGGGATTTGGGCACTGTCCAGCGGCTATTGACAAATTAGGGTTTAATTTGGTAGAGTGCGGCGTATATGGCACGGGTGGACGGTACGATGGTGGGTGGTGGAGAGATTAACCAGGAGATACGGGCGGTGGTTGAGGCGGCGGGGTTTGGCGGTTTGTATCAAAGCGGCGATCATGATATTGCTTTGATGTTGCGTAATCCCAACTTGATAATGCTTGACGAAACGAAAAGGCATTCGGCTGATGTTTTTAGTTTATAAGATAGAAGAAGAGACAGAGTTGCAGGAATTGCGGTGTTTTGGGGAGGATCGGACGCTTCAGTACACGGTGTGGGTTCCAGGGTTAAGACATGAGACATTTTTTAGCTTTCAGCATGAAGGAACGATATATGGTAATTTTGTTAGTAATGGGCATGATTTTTCGGTGGATCCGGTGAGGAGGGTAGTGGGAATAAGAAGTTTGAGTGGAATGGAGTATGAGCATGTTCTGGACGAGGTGATTGGCAATAGGATTGAAGTACCCGCAAAGGTGATGAGACTTTATTGGCCGACTAAATTGCAGGCGGTTGAGTTTGGGGTTGATCAAGTGGGCTTAACGGCTGTTTCGGATCAATTTAAGGGACCAATTTCGTTTGTGTTGCCGACTCAAGTTTATCATTGATTTCTTGGTAGAGGGGCAGGTTATCTTTGAGGGAGCGGTCGGGGAAGAGGATGCCGTTTAAGTGGTCGAGTTCGTGCTGGATGACGCGGGCGGGAAAGGCAGTGAATTTGACCACTACGGTTTTCACCTTGGGGGAGTCCAGGTACACCCCCGAGGTGTACTTGTACTTGAGCTTTACCCACTGGTGGCGGTAGACGGGGCCGTAGATGCGGGGGATGGACAGGCAGCCTTCTAAAATGGGCTTTTGGGGATTGGGGCCGAGGGTGAGTTTTTTGGAGACGGAAACGATTTCGGGGTTAATAAAGACTTGGATGGTGCGATTTTGGGGTGAAGGCAAGTAAGTTAAGAAGATACGCCAGGGTTGGCCGACTTGGATGGCGGACAGGCCAACGCCCTTGGGGTGGTCTTGGTGAATGAGGGTTTGCTTCAATCGGTTAATAAACTGAAGCACTTTTTTGTCGATTTTGACTACGGCTGTGGATTTTTGGCGTAAAATGGGATTTGGCACTTGCAGAATGGGAAGCATGGGAATTATTATACTATTGAGGTAGGGAGTCAATGGCAGTCTTAGCGATGATGTAGTCGGGTTTGAGGTCGAGGGCAGTTTGCAGAGTGAGGCGGGCGGTGGTTGTTTGTCCTAGTTCTTGTTCCAGGATGCCCAGGTTATAGTAGAGTTTGGCGTCGGTGGGGGCGAGCGAGATGGCTTGACGGAGGACATCGAGGGCTTGGGGGTAAAAACCGGGGTCGATTTGGGCCAGGAAAAACAGGACGCGGATGCGGGTTTTGTGGAAATTTAAATTGACGGGATTGAGTTTGAGAGCCAGGGCCGATTCGGTCAGAGCTAGGTCTTGGAATTGGCGAGCGGATTCGGTAGCGCCTTGGGGGGATAAAACCAGGGCGATTTTGGCGGCAGTGTCGGCCAGGCCATCGTGGAACAGGGGTTCGGCGGGTAGGAGCTGGATAGCTTTGTGGAAATCGGGGAGAGCTTGGGATACGTAACCGGCGTCGGCCAGTTTTTTGGCGGAGGCAAAGGCGGCGTCGGCCAACCACCACTTAGCAATAGCGATTAGGGTATAGGCACTAGCGACTAGAATAAGAATGATTAGAATAATTTGGCTAGGTTTGAGTTTCATAAGTTAGGGCGAATGCCGGGAATAAGAAGAAAAGTAAGGCTACTGGTACAGTAGAGAATCCAAAAAAGTTAGACACTGATAGACCGATATAACCGGATATGAGCGCAATTATGAATTTACAATTTTCAATTTTCAATGAATTTACAATTTTCAATGACCAAATAACAAACCAGATTTGTAGAAGCAAGTAAGTACCTAAACCGAATATCCCTGTCGTGGCCAGGAAATTAAGGTATTCGTTGTGGGCTTTGTTGTAGAGGAAATCCCATTCCGAGACCAAATTGTGTTCGGCGGGGCGGAAATTATAGTAGGAGTAGGCAAAAGTTTCTACGCCTGAGCCGAACAGTGGATAACGGCGCCAGATGCGAATAGCTCCCTTCCAGACGATTTTGCGGATGTCGCCGGACTCACTCCCACCAGTTTCGAGTTGGGTGCCGGTTACTGACCTCACCTCGGGAGTGTTTGAAGATTTCACCCCCGAGGTGTACTTGGCGACCTGGGGGATCCAGCGGAGACCGTCGAGAAAAGATACAAGCAACAAGAAACAAGAAACAAGAAGAAATGTTTTCAGGGGTCGGAATTTGGAAATTGACCAAAAGACGAGATAGCCGAGGGCAAAGCCCAAGATGCCGGAGCGGGACTTGGTGTAAAGCAGGGTCAAATAGAAGATAGCCACTAGGGCATAGTTCGCAAGGCGTCGCCTTGCGAAGCTAATAGGGATAAAGATGAGAGTGACGAGGTAGGCGGCGAGCCAGTTGGGTTGGCCCAAAGTCGAAAAAACCCGATTTTGGACGTCTTGGACCCATAAATTTTTGTCAATGCCGAAGTGCTCAAGGATGCCGTAAGCGGCGACCAACACTGCAGTTGTCAGTAGACAGTGGACAGTATTCAGTGTTTTCTTTTTGTCCATGTTGGAGACGAAGGCGTAGTACAAGAGGATATAAGCGGTTGTCGAGAGGAGGCCGCCGTGGAAGCGGGAGTAGTAACCTAACAGGGAAGTGCGTGGGTCGATAGAGAAAATGGTGGACAGAATTTGAGACAATAGAAACAGCAAGATGGGGATGTCGAAAGGAGTGCGGCGCAGGATAAGTTTGCGATTCAAGATCATGCGGATGGCCCAAGCGGCGGTGATGATAACGGTGCCAAGGTAGACGAAAAGCATCTTGTTGAATTCGAACAGCTCGTAATTCCAGGGAGTTAAAATCAAAGGCACCAAGAAGAACAAGGCGTAAAAAGAATACTCAATGATGCGGTTCATGGGTCTAATGATATACTACGGCAGCAATGTTAGATAGATTGTTTGGGCTGTTTAGTCATGATGTGGGGATTGATTTGGGGACGGCGAATACGGTAGTGCATGTCAA
>Ga0209541_10014346_pt1 | contig 11954 bp, 12 predicted proteins | sample RifCSPlowO2_01_FD_184027 | JGI IMG/M metagenome (GOLD analysis project Ga0209541, IMG submission 184027) | Groundwater microbial communities from Rifle, Colorado - Rifle CSP2_plank lowO2_0.1 (SPAdes) (version 2) | ecosystem: Environmental > Aquatic > Deep subsurface > Groundwater | place...
CGCTTTTGTGTTTTTTGTTATTTTTTCCCTCACACTGCCAAGATTAATCGCAAAACTGTCCTCTTCCATGTCCGCGAAAACTGGTATGTTTCCGGAGTTGATTATAGAGTTAGGAGAAGCTATGAAGGTGTTTGTCGGAACGATTATTTCACTGTTCTTGATGTCAAGAGCTCTGACAGAAGCCTCTAGTGCTGAAGTCCCAGAATTTGTAGCGATTGGATATTTTTGCCCGACATAATTGGAGAATTGCTTTTCGAACTCCTTCACGTTTGTACTTGAAGAGAGTATCCCGCTTTCAAGTGATTTTGTTACTTGAGAGACTATCTCATTTATGTCTTCTTTGCTGAAGGAAGGTCTTGCACCAGGTATTTTCACAGAGTCCCACCAGTGTTAAATAGATAATCAATTGCAGATAAATATGGAACGAAGCCAGAGAAATTTTGTTTATATTCCGGATGTTTGTAATCCTGAAAGACCAATTTTATTCCATTCTGTGGGAATTTGTCTACTTCCATGTAATCTTTTCCTAGTTTCCCTGCTATGTATGTAGTCCCACCGAGTTTTTTAATAATCTCTATCAAACGATCAGTAGCGTGTAAAGATTCATCCAGGTCCATTTCAGAGGCGATTAGTATTTTACACTTTATTCCTAGTTGCTCAGCCATCCACTTTATCACAGGTATTGTTGCCTGACTGAGAATCTTATGTTCTTTTTGATAATAGTCTTGAAGAAAAGGCGAGTATTTTGACCAGAAAGGAGAATTCTCATAATTGAATTTAATTGCCTTCCAATGTTTTTCCTTCCATTTGTCGTCGGCAAGTTTTGCTTGGTGTATGTTAACTTTAAACTCTCGTTTTATAGGAAGAGTCAACCACATCCAACCTTGAGGTGTCCTTATCCTGTTCCTGTGATAAAATCCATGTTTTGTATCAGCTCTTAGAAACTGGACGTTATCGAGAAGCACAAAGACGTCAGACTGTTTTATCTTGTCAAAAAATCCTAAATATGGCAAGTAATTTGGCTGGTGAATGGAAACTATTACTTCAGTCATGCTTCAGCTCCTCGTAAAAATCTCTCAATGATTCCTCAATCGACATTGGTTCAAATTCCAAAAGTGCCCTTGCTCTGGTTATGTCCATCGAAAAATGTTCGTCTGGAGCTCTGCCAAGAAAACTGACTTTGGATTTCGAATTGGTGATAGAAACGATTTCATCGGTTATTTTTTTTATGGTGATTGGGTGCCCAAGACCTATGTTGAAAATCATGAAATTACCATCCATTTCATCTAGATAATCTAGGGATTTTGATATGGATTTAACGACATCCTTTACATAGACGGGATCCCAAGTGCTGTTCTCAGTGTTTTCGATTACTATGTCCTCGTTTTTCATTGCCTGCGAGAGCGAGTTGTAGATTACTCCTCTAGTTCTACCTCCCCCATAAACACCGCTAAACCTTAGAACTATGACCTTGAAATTAAAATTTTCAGCGAAAATCTTGCAGATCTCCTCTCCGATGAGTTTGGTAGAGCTGTATGTGTTGCTGGGATTTGGTTTGTCTTCTTCTTTTGAATTGAACTCTCTGTTCCCGTAAATACCGACTGTTGATATGTAGATGATTTTGTCTATTCCAGATTTTTTTGCTGCAGACAACAAGTTGAAAGTTCCGATTGCATTTACCTTGTAAAGATCTTCGTCAGTTTGAGGAGGTTCCAGCCTTATGAGCGCTGCGAGATGGACTAAATAATCTGCATTCGGTAAATTTTCAATCTGTTTTGTCAAATCTATTTGAAAAGAACCTATTTCATTTTCAATTTTGCTTGCGTCTCTCACTAAACCAATCACATTATATTTGTCTTTCAGCAGGCGGGAGAGGTTACTGCCTATGAATCCTGACGCTCCCGATACCAATAGTTTCTTCACAATACCACTCTACCAATTGATACCAATATTAAAAATAAATCTATTAAGCTCGAGGCTTCAATTATTGTTTATGATAGAAATATTGGTATTGATTGTTTCTGTTGTCCTGGCGTTTCTCATTACCCATTTTTCTACAAGGATATTCATCAGATTCCTACGAAACATTAATGTTTTTGGTAAGGACGCGCACAAGAAAGACGTTTACATACCGGAGATGGGAGGACCGCCTGTATTCATAGGAATAATCGCGGCCATGTTCTTGACGATAGGATTCTATGTTTTTTCAATACATGTTAGTCCTAATTTGTTAGTTAGTGTTTTTGCTGCCCTGTTCTCGATAACTATAGTGCTTTTGATTGGAATATTTGACGACCTAACTGTTTTGATAAAGGATAGAGTTAAAAAATTCAAGAGGATAGGATTCAAGCAGTGGGTGAGGCCACTTTTGATATTACCAGCAGCACTGCCTTTAATGGCCGTAAGTGCTGGATCGACGATTGTAAACATCCCTCTTTTCGGACCAGTGAATTTCGGAATACTCTACCCATTGGTTGCTGTTCCTCTTATGGTAGTCTTCGCTTCCGAATCGGTCAATTTACTTGGTGGGTTTAACGGTTTGGAGGCAGGGATGGGAACTATCGGGGCGATTTCCTTGGGTATATTCGCGCTCTTGCGTGGGAACTATCTGGTAGCTACTTTGCTCCTCTCTTTTGCAGCAAGCCTGTTTGCATTTTTATCATTCAACTGGTATCCGGCGAAAATATGGCCTGGAGATTCTCTCACCCACATGATTGGTATAGTTTTAATAGTCTCAGCGATAATCGGAAACTTTGAAAAGGCTGCGGCACTGGTGCTGATTCCATTTGTGATTGAATTCTTCTTGAAAGCGAGATCGAAATTCAAGGCCGAATGTTTTGGTAAATTGAGATCTGATGGGAAATTAGATCCGCCATACGGAAAGAAAATCTATTCTTGGACTCACCTTCTTCTTAACATAAGGCCGATGAAAGAAGAAAGTGTGACGATGGTCATGATGCTTGTCCAGATTGTTGCCTCGGGATTGATGTTTGTTTTAATCCTGGGGAACTTTGTTTGAAATAATCCTGATTATAAAGTTGAAATACTTCTTCATCCTTGGCATTTTGTCAGACGCGTATTTCAGAATTTGGACTTCGTTCTCTCCATAGAATCTCAGAGGAATTAACGAGATTAAATAAATCAGCCCGCCTATGGAAGCCAGAATTAATTTAAATGTGGTAGATACCGAAAGGAAATCAATCAAAAAAAGAGTTACATACAATGCAATAGAGGCAAGGATAATTTTTCCAATGTCTGAAAATGGAAATTTCATTGACAGATGTTTTTTCAGAAAAATGAAAGTGATGCCAGCCATCAGCAGAGTCGATGCAAGGTAAGCTACGGACAATCCGTAAGATGACCAGAGTATTGTCATGGTTATCGCCAATAGGATGAAGACTAGAGAACTGAAAATTATTATGTTCCTGTACAAGATTGGCCTTTTGATTGCGTACAGGGAGCTTAGGAAAAGTGAGCCTATACCGTTTGCCAATGAAGCTAATGCGACAATCGGAAGAAGCTGGGAAGCGCCAAGGTACTCTGGTCTAGAGAAAAGAAGGATTATCGGTTTGGAAAAGAAGACTAGAATAACAATCAATGGAACGACTATGAAAAGTGAATACTTCAAAACCAAGTTTACCAGCTGGCTCTGTTGCTTTCCTCCCTTTTTGTTAGCTGACAGTTGGGAGGTGACGGGAAAAAGACCACCGGAAAGAATGTTTGGTATTGAATAAATTGGAACGGCCATTGTAAAGGCAGTACCGAAAAGTCCAGCCTCTGTAAGATTTTTCAAAACAGAGAGGATGATTGTTTGTGAATTGAAGAAAACCAGAAGAGCGATGGAGGAGACGAAACCTGAGAACGCATAATCGAATAGGATGGTTTTTTTGTCAATGTGGTTCTTCTCTCCTCGAAGCCAGCTTGTTTTAAACCGCAGGATAGAAATGATTGCGAATGAAACTAGGACTGCTATCAAGGCTCCCATGTATTGCATGCCGATGAAAATCAACAGGAGCAGCAAGACAATTCTGACAGAATAGCCGACGACATCTGTTACGAAAATCAAACGCATGTTCTGAAAACCAGAGAGGATAGATGCAAAGAGACTGTAGACTGTGAAGACAAAAACTGACACAGCTCCAATTAATAGGGCATCTTTAGGCAAATTGGTAAAATTCGAGACGAAATCTAGAGTAAGAAGTATGGAGGCAGAAAGCAAAATAGCGGCAACGAGGATTATTTTTATAGAAAATCTGATGAGCTCATTGACTGTTTTGAAGTTTTTTTTCTGGAGATATTCTGATATCAACTTCGGGAGAGCACTCGAAAATCCAAGAAGAGAGAATGTGGAAACTATAGTGGTAAAATTGATTGTTGTTGCTATAATTCCGTATTGGTTGGGTAAAAGAGTCTTCCATAGGACGAAGGAAAAAACGAGGGATATCAGGGCCACAAATCCCCAGTCAAAGGAAAGGTAAGCGACGTTAGAAAATACTTTTTTTCTTGCATCCATTAAATCACCTTGAATTTTTGTATATAGACAATATCTGGTTAACTATGGTTTTCTTGCTGAAAAATTTTGTTGCTCTCTTTCTTGCATTAACTCCGAATGTTTTTCTAATATTTTGATTGTCTAGAAGATAAATAATGACCTCGGATAGGGCAAGAGAGTTTCTTGGTTTCACTACAAGGCCAGTTTCTCCGTTCTTGTTAACAAAAGGGACACCGCTCCCAGGAATGTCAGTTGATATCACTGGCTTCCCAAAGGACATTGCCTGAAGTTGCGCGAGGCCGAAGGCTTCGGATCTGAAAATTGAAGGAAGGATGAAGATGTCGCATTTGTCATAAAGATCTAATAATCTTTTGGTTGGGACTTTTCCTAAGAATTTCACAGAATTGGAGATTCCAAGATTTTTTGCCAAGGCAACGAGTTCTTTTCTGAGAATCCCATCTCCTGCTATGCATAGAAAAATATCAGGCCTTCTCCGAGAGACTTTTTTGATGGCATCGAGCAAATACTGCAATCCCTTATATGGAACGAGCCTTCCTGCAAAAAGGAGGGTGGTTTTTCTAGATTTCCTTTTAGTCCTTGGTTTGAAGATATCAGTATCCACGAAGAGTGGAACCACAGAAACGTTATCTTCCACGAGCTGCAGGATTGCGGATTTGGATATATAGTTTTTTGATGTGGCGATTACTTTCGAAGAGAAAAGTTTCAAAAGGGGGAGCAGGTAAAGAGAACGTATGAAGTTTAAGGTTCTCAAAATTATCGTGTAAGGGATGACGTCTGAGTGATAGGTGACGATTACCTTGGCTTTACCTCCTAGTAGTTTGTACAATAAGATGTTGATTTCTGCTAATGGGTTTGGGCAATGCAAATGGATTATGTCAGGATTAATTCTGCGTATCAAATGGAAATATGGGCGTGAAATTGGAGCATTGAAAATTTTGCTGGTAATGCCGAATCTGTAAACATGGATTCCATCTACAGTTTCATGCGAATCGTTTTTTCCTGTGTTGCTGACAAATGCAGAGACGATGTTTCCTCTTTTGACAAGCTCCTTTGAAAGCTCGTAATAATAGTCTTCTATGCCGCCCTCGATTGGGTGGAAGAACTTGCCGACCTGCAAAATTTTCATAATCTTATTACAAGAAGAAAAGGTTATAAAAGGTAGTCATTGCAAGTCGAGAAGAAACCTTTGTATTATCTTTATCATCTTTGGCTGTTTCTTTGATGTTTTTGGTTTGAACTTGAATCCTTTTTTGATGGCAATGGACAGATCGTTTATGTCGTAGCAGGCAAGAACTTTATGCTGGTGCTCGAATACTTTAGCTATTTGAAGTTGGTGATCGTTGATGTGCTCGCCAAACTTCTCAAGGCGTGGGACGACTATTGTGGGTTTTTTATACCCAAGCGACGTAATTATGCTCCCTACGCCTGCATGCATTATCACAAGCCTTGAATTCTTGTAAAGATTTTGCATCTTTCTTTCGCCAACAAATTTGTACCAGGTGTAATTTTTAGGTCTGTAATCTGAATTTCCTATCTGGGCGACCACCTTAGCCTTTATGGCCTTGTTTTCTATCAATTCGTCGATTTTTCTTAGCAACCTGTTGAATTGTTGTGAATGAGTGCCGACTGTCAGAAAGATCATATCAACTGCTCACCGTAGACTCCTTTTTTGTAGTATCTTAGCATGGATTTCCATTGGACTATGAAGAGATCTGAAATATGGTAGGCGACTTTTCCTGACGATGAAGGTTTGCCTATCGCAGCCATTGATTCTATGAAGATTATCTTCGAACCGATGAGTTTTCCGGCATAAAGAGCTGGGATGGCTGCTGCAGCCCCTGTTGAAATTATGACATCTGGTTTTTCTTTTGAAATGATTGACAAGACATGAGTGAAGTTCTTGAAAAGTTTTACTGGTTTCCTTTCTGTGTCTTCGATGAAGTAAGATTTTTTCCCTTTCAGAACTGCTCTTGACTGAGACCTATCGACTGTGATGAAGAAGATTTCATTCTTTTGCAATGCTGGCATCAGTTGCAAAGCTTCCATCAGATGCCCACCGGCGCTGCATGCTATGCAGATTTTCATAAAGATAATTAATTGATGGAAGAATATAGATTAAAAATAATACTTATAATTGGGAATCAAATTCTTTTGTATGATTCTCGATAAAGTAAAAACCTTAATCAAAATGATTCTCATTTATGAGAATTGGTATGAAATGCTTTTGGCGAGATATGGCTTTCTAGGAACTGGAATGGCTGAATGCCAGACGAGAGATGGAATCAGATTGATATTCAGGAAGGCTACAACAGACCACTCGATAATCAATGATATTTTTGCCAGAAAATCGTATGACAAATTTTCTCCAATACAGAACGGGTTCACTGTAATTGATATAGGGGCGAACATCGGAGCATTTTCGATTTATGCTGCCTCAAAGGGAGCCGTTGTTTACAGCTATGAACCTGAGAAAGAGAATTTCAAATTATTGAATAAAAATATTTCATTGAATCATGGTAAGGAAAAAATACATCCATTTAATTTGGCTGTAGGAGGAAAAAGTGGCTTGACTTCTCTCTTCATTTCGAAGGAAAATGTTGGAGGGCATAGTATTTTCCCTTCTCCTAAGCTTGAATCTAAACAGAATGTTAGAATCACAACTTTGACAGATATTTTAAGAGGAAAAAGAATAGAAAAGTGCGATTTCCTGAAGTTGGATTGTGAAGGGGCTGAGTATGACATTCTTTTTAAAATAACGAAGAATATGCTGGCAAAAATAAAAAGAATCGGAATGGAATACCATAGAATAAAAGGAAGAAATTACAAAGACATGATAAAATTCTTGGGTGAAAATGGTTTCAAAGTAGAAGCTACTAAACCTTCGAAAATTGGCATGGGAATTATCTATGCTTCAAGGAATTAAAGCGATGACAAAAGATGTTTAAGAATAATCAGAACCCTATTATGATACAAACTTCTATTGTTTTCTATTTCATTTTGTAAGCTGTTTCTATCGAATTTGACAAATACTAACTGATCGAATTCTGGCCTTTCACCCAAAAATAAATCTCTTTGTTTCTGTGCTTCGAATCGTCTCAAAGTTCTCTCTTCGTCTATAGAGAGGCGACCTTCATAAATAACACTAGGATGGCGCATTTCGTCTTCTCTCACTACAAAAAACGGGTGTAGTTTTTCGAAGTTTTCAAAAACTAGGCCTGCTTCTTCTAAAAGTTCTCTTTGAAGAGACATCGCAACATAAGGCTTACCATCAACAGCATCTAATACAGGATGAACAAGACCTGCTGGAATATTTCTTCGCCCAGTATATATAGCTTCAGTGGATGTTCCACTCACTCCAAACAAAAGTTGCCCATCGGCAGTAAAGACAACAGCTGCTGCATAAAGAGGATTTGCTCTTTGATCGACATTTTCATTTGACCTTGTTGCAACATGATGCATATAGTCAGATAACTCTGCATCTATTTTCAAAGCCATTCCGTCTTGACGCATGTGCCTAGCACGAATAAGAGGGCCATTAAATAATCCAGCTGCCTTTTCGACACTAGGTAAAATTTCAGACCTTTTATCATAGGCATTGCTTTCTACAATTCCTAAGAATTGTTGGTATAAAGATGCATCTCTTTTTAGCAAGGAGGCTAAGATTGCTTTATCCCAATTTACCCTTACTTGTTCCTCTATGTAATCTGGAGGTTTCCATTACCTGTTATAAAATTCGGCAATTTCTACTGATTCTAAACCACTGAACTGTATTTCACCAGCTTTAATCGGGTCCATAGAAAACAAGAATACACTAAAGAATTTAAGCTTTCTTTCAGTCTTAATTATTGATATGACAGAAGTAATTACGCTCTTTGGAACTAGGCCTGAAATAATAAAAATGTCTCAAATGATTCCTCTATTGGATAAGAATTTCGATCACCGGTTTGTTTTCACAGGCCAACATTTTTCAAGGGAAATGGTCGAAATATTCTTTGACCAACTCAAGCTGAGGAAACCTGATTCTATTTTAACGCCACATGCAGCTGAAACAGCTGCTATAGTTGGGTCTGATTACTCAGTACTAATACCGTCAATAGCAAAAGAACTGAAAAATTCGAAAGCGGAATATGTAATTGTTTATGGGGATACGAATTCCACGCTGGCAGCTACCCTTGCAGGCTTGCAGTATGGAAAGAAGATAATCCATATAGAAGCTGGATTAAGAAGTTATGACAAGAGGATGGCAGAAGAATTAGTTAGAGTGCTTGTAGATCACAACAGTGACATTCTATTTACACCTACAGAATTAACTTCCTCCTTTCTTGATAAAGAGGGAATAAAAGAAAGCAAATACATTGTTGGAAATTCTGTAGTAGATGCTACTTTGAAATATCTGGGAGAAGCGGAGAAGACAAGCAAGATACTCGACGAACTGAAGATAAAAAAAGACGAATATATATTGGTCACGATTCACCGTGCAGAAAATGTCGATAAACCAGAAAAGCTCATGAGGATACTAAGAGCTCTTGCTGCGAACGGAAGGGAGATTATTTTACCCATTCATCCTAGAGTCAAGAAGAGGGTCATGGAGTTTGGATTCAAAATACCTGATAGCATAAAAGTGATAGATCCTGTCGGCTACTTAGATATGCTGAAACTTTTGAAGAACGCGTCATTGGTGATTACAGATTCAGGTGGGGTACAAGAAGAAGCGATTACTTTGAAAGTTCCTTGCCTGACACTCAGAGAAACAACTGAAAGGTGGGAAACAATTTCTGCAGGAGCCAATTTCCTTGTCGGGACAGAGTCTCAACTTATTGATTATCATATAAAGATGGTTTTGAATACAGAGCTCAAAAAGAAGATTCAGCAGATAGAAAATCCATACGGAGACGGAAAGACGAGCGAGAAGATAGTTAAGATATTGAAAGACGTGATTTGATAGATGAAAGTTGCAATTCTCCATGATTTTTTTACAAGTGTTGGGGGTGGGGAAAAAGTAGTGATTGCTCTCGCTAAAAGATATGATGCAGATATTTACACATATTTTTGGGACAAGACAAAAACGTTCGACGAAATAAAAAATTTCAGGGTCTACACTTCTAATTTGAAAATAAAAACTAATTTTTTAAAACAGGTCGGTGCTGCAAGATTTTTTGAAACTTTGAAACCTAAGAAAGATTATGATGTCTATCTTATGTATGGGTGGTATTCGATACTGGCAGGAAAACATTTACATCCAAATGTCTGGGTCGCAGGAGCACCGCCAAAAAATCTTTATTTAAAGGAATACTATGATTCACCTGGAAGCCTGAAAAGGAAATGGGGTTTAAAACTATTCAGAAAACTGTTTCTAAAAAAGAATCAAAATGCTACAAAAAATGATCTGGATTTCATATTGGCGGTCAGCAAATTTCAAAAGGAAAATATAGAAAAACTTTATAAAAGGAAGAAAAATTTATTTGTGGTTTACCCTCCCGCGGAGACGAAAAAGTTCTACTACAGGCATCCAGAAGATTTCTATCTTACAGTTTCCAGACTAGAACCTCTCAAGAGGGTGGAGTTGATAGTAAAGGCTTTCATGAAAATGCCAGACAAAAAATTGGTTGTTGTCGGGGATGGAACGCAAAGAAAATATCTCGAAGAACTGGCGAAAAATAACAAAAACATTGAATTCAAAGGTCCGATTTACGGAAAAGAGTTGATCGAGCTGTATGCAAGATGTACAGCCTTCGTCTTTATGTCGAAAATGGAGGACTATGGAATTGTGCCTGTAGAGGCCATGGCAGCAGGCAAACCTGTAATAGGAGTAAACGAAGGTGGTGTGATAGAGACTGTGGTAAACAAAAAAACTGGTTTGATAATCCCGCCAAATGAAGCTGAATTGATAAAAGCGGTGAAGTCAATGACGCCAGAAAAAGCTATTCGAATGAAGGAAGCGTGCATAAAAAGATCCAGAGAATTCGACATCGACGTTTATTATAGGCAGGTTGATGAAATAATAAAGAACGCGATAAAGAGTTATAAAAATTAGTTACTTTATTTGAGAAAATAAGAGAATCATATGGGATATGTAAAATCATTAAAAAACATCAAGGCAGTTCTTTTCGACGTTGATGGAACTTTGCTGGATATCAGAGAAGGGTATTGTAAGGGCATCAATGATGCATTAGATTTTTATGGGTTCAATAAGATTGACGAAGAAAGAATATGGAAACTAAGAAGAAACGGAATTAACGCTTTCAAGATACTGCAAAGTGTTTTGGGGTCGCACAAGAAGCTCCCCCTTGTAGAGAAGAAAAGGAGGGAGTTCAGAGAGACGTTAAAATACAGGAATCTGGACAAACCGTTCAAAAAGGCAAAATCCACATTGACAAAATTAAAACAGAATAGAAAAATGGTTTTCATAACTTCATTAAGAAAATCTGAAAGTTTCCTGTTGAAGCAACTTGAGATGTTCGGATTGGATAAATATGTCGATGATGTTTTTGTGATAAAAGAGAGCCCTGCAGGAAAGGACCACGATTTGATGAAGAAGAAGTTGATAGAAAAATTTATTGGAAAACATGGGTTCAAACCTAATGAATGTGTGATTGTTGGTGATGCGGTTGCTGACATAAGAGGTGGAAAACAGACTGGCATACATACAGTTGCAGTAACATCTGGAGTGACAGGAAAAAAATTACTGAAAAATGAAAACCCAGATAGGATTATAGATAAAGTATTTGAAATAATGAAAATAGTAAAATGATCACAAGTTTTTCTGTATTTCCTTTAAAGATTTAGAAATGGAGGATATTTTTTGTTTTTCTTCATCGCTAATAGGAATTTCAACTATTTCGGAAATACCGGATGACGAAATTTTAGACGGGAGGCTGATGCAAACATCGTCAACGCCATAGTAATCGTTACTTTTTACATAGGAAGAGACTGGAATTATTTTATTCCTGTCTTTGATTATGGATTGAATAAGATTGGAAAGGTGTCTGGCAGCGCCGAACCTTACACCTCCAGTGAGATGCCTAATCTTTCGACCTTCTTCCTTCAAGGAATCAGTAAGTTTCTCTGCATTTAGGTTGAACAATTCAAATGGTTTTCCGTCTATTCTAGCTGAACTGAAAACAGGGAGCATGTTCTCTCCGTGTTCGCCTAAAACTGTAATGTCAATCCTATTTGATGGAACTCGAGTTTTTTTAGACAGGATCGACTTGAGTCTGGCAGTGTCTAAGGAATTGCCAAATCCTATAATCTTTTCTGGGTCAATCCTTGAAATTTTCAAAGAGTGGTAAACTAAAGGTTCTACAGGATTTGTAACCATGATTACGACTGTAGATTTTTTCAGCCTCACATTCGAAAAGATTTTTTCGATGACAGGCTTGTTCGCACCGAGCAATTCCATCCTGATTGTTATCTTGGGGTCGGTAGGGGCGCTGGCAGCTAT
>Ga0209541_10014347_pt1 | contig 11954 bp, 11 predicted proteins | sample RifCSPlowO2_01_FD_184027 | JGI IMG/M metagenome (GOLD analysis project Ga0209541, IMG submission 184027) | Groundwater microbial communities from Rifle, Colorado - Rifle CSP2_plank lowO2_0.1 (SPAdes) (version 2) | ecosystem: Environmental > Aquatic > Deep subsurface > Groundwater | place...
AATACTATTTTACGTCAGTTTGTTTTTTATAGTTTGTTTCTATGCAAATAATAACATTACAGCAATCGCTCGTTTCATATTCATCATCTTAGTTTTTCTTGCATTACCCTATTGACACTTCTTCTGTTTACTCTTACATTTGCAACAACTCTGTCATAGCTTCTAGCTATTTGGGATAATTGTCACTTGGTCCCCTCCAATAAGTCCGCGCAGTGTATTAGTGGCTTTCCTGCCACCAAACTGATATCTCTCAGGCGCATCAACATTGGCTAACCTAACTTTATTGGTGCCATCTATCTTTCTGTTTACGACAAAAGTGTCGCCATCAATAATTCTCTTAACCGTTCTTCTCATTTTGAACACCTCATAAATCCTTTCATCAAATACAGGATATATTTAAATTTATCGGTTGTAGATTATAAAAATATAATCTATATGCAGTTACTATGATATATTTAGTATAATAGGAATATTTATATAGTAGTTACTTATAATATTATTAATATGATGAGGAAATCTGCTAAAGAACTTATTAAAAGAATTTTAAAATCTGTTGCACAAACTCCAAAATCTATTCATGAAATTGCCCAAGACTGTGAATCTAATTGGGAATCTATAAAAATATATTTGGAAAGTTTAAAAGAAGCAGAAGTTCTACAGGAAACTGAGATAGGAAATAAAAGAGTATTCTCAATAAATCAACGTGATATAACTAATAAAACTGGCAACTATTTTGATTTGCCAATCAAAAAAGAGGATGAGAAAATAATAGATTCATTATTTTTTAAAATAAGAGAATGTTGGAAACAAAAAACCGGAAATATTCCCGGCAGAATTCAAGTTCAAAAAACTCTTGCCAAAATCAATAAGGAATGTAATTTAAAACTTCCAATAGGGTGGTATCAATTTGGAACACTATGTGTTAAACCTTACGATCAAAATCTAGAATATGATTATTCTGGATTAAATGAAAAAATAAACACTTGTGTGGTTGATATAGTTGGAACTTACTCAAAAGAAGTAAACGCAACAGCCCTTAAATTAAGACATTATAATGAAGAAAATCATACCCTTTACAAAACAAAGGAAATATTGTTGTCGCTTTTATCTTCGACAAATTTTTCTAAAAAATATATACAAGAGATAAATAATCAGCTATACACTTTACTGAAAAATAGTCCACCTATTTTTGATAAAGTTTCTAAGGAACTAGTGAATGATTTTGTCGGCTTAGTTTTACAAATGATAAATACTATTTCTGACGAGGATCTTAAGTTGGTGAAGAATGATATTTATCAATCATTCAATGAGGTCTGGAAATTAATTGCTTTGTATAATTATTTCTCTGATTTAGAGCCTTATTATTCAAAGAATTTTAGTAAGGAACTTGAGCTAAAACATTTTATTTCTGAAATGAATACTCAAAAGATGGAAGTTATTGAGCATTTGAAATACCTTAATGATCTTCTTCCACATCAGCCAGAGCCCGATGATGAAACATATAGAAAAATAAAATCATTGCTTACATCAATAACTGAAGCGCCAATTGAAGAACAAAAGAAAAGAGAGGAATTCTTAGAGCAGAAGAAGAAAGAGTTAGGTCATGAGAAATTCCAAGAATGGCTTATTGAACAATTTGGCTTACAGTAATTCAGGCTTTTTCACAGGAATCTTTGTTCCAATTTTGAGAAAATCATCAATATTTCTTGTAACAATACACTCTGCATTCTCTCTTTCTGCAATGATTATATGGAGAGCATCTTGATAATGTTCAGGGTATCTCTTTTTTGCTTCTAGTTCTTCATCAGGAGAGTATCTGCAAATTGTAGTCTTTTTCTTTAATAACTCAAGAGAAATTGTTCCCATTTCTGCAGGAATCTTTCTGGATAGTTCTTGCAGCGTCCAAGTAGAGATCAATAAAGTGTGTTTGCAGAAGAGTGCCTCAAAAAATAGTTTTGAAGCAGGCTTAGCCATATTCTCATTTGAATGCATGCTGACTTCATCATTAATGACATTGATGAAAAGGTTTGTGTCTATGTAAAGACGGCTCATGCAATCAATTCACCTTGAAACGCCTTTTGCATCAAAGCATCAAATAAAGTGTTTATTTCTTCTGTTGATTGGGTTTGATTTTGTTTTATTGACTCGATTTTTTCAACAAGAGAGGCGAATTGGTTTTGGAGGGAGATTGGGGGAATTGGGATTTTTACTTTTAAAATATCATTATTAGTTACTGCCGGATAAGATGCTCCTTTTGTCTTTGCTATCAATTCATTCACAAATTTTCTTTGTCTAGTTATAGTATAAAGATATTTAGGATTCAATGTATTATCACATCTTATAACACAAAATCCCGTGGAACAAATTTGGTTATCCAATCCTTTTGGAACTAAAGCAGTGGCGTTTAAATTAGGTCTTACCGTTGAAACTATAATATCATTTACTTTAATTTCTCTTCTTGCCCTACTTGGTGCATCCTTTCCAATAATCTCTTTAGCTTCTTTTATAACACCTATATTATTATCTATTCCAGCAATGTCTACATATTTAAATTTGTCATTGGGTATTTCTGTCGGGTCTCTGCTATCGGTTTTTTTTACGTGCTTTGCTATCTCTTCTAATGGATATTTATTATTGCCAAACATCTCATAAAACAATGCTTGAATGATTGTATTATTCTCGTCGTTTGCCTCTTGCCGCAGATTTTTCAGCTTCTCTGCGCGCTCAAGAATTGTGATTATTTGTTTTTGTACTTCTAATGGTGGGATTGGTAATTCGTATGATGCAAACTCTCTTGCATTAATATTGGAGATTGTTCCACTTTTTTTTATTGATTCTACCCAATTAAAGTATTGTGGGGATTTTGTTAAGTAATAAACAAACTCAGGATTAGCAATTTTTGAATTTATCTTAAATCGAATTAGATACCCTGCATATTGGTAGTTTAGATTATCTCTTTTTTTATGCAAATACGTCCTTCCGACAGAACCTGAACGTGCAAAAAGCAAATCATTCTCTTCCAAGAAGCAATCTTCTTCAATAGTGGAAGGTGAAACCATTTCATCATCTTTAAGGTTTCCCCTATCATCTATATCAGTTATTCTTATGTATCTAACTTTACTATCAAAATATACTTTGCTAGCACCTGAACCATATTGTCCTTTACCTAGACATAACTCTCCTAATTTTTTCCATTCCCAATTTTTAAGTAATTCTTTCATTTTAAAATACCTATAATTGTTACTACTAAAATGACTATTGATAGAAATAAAATCGCCCAAGTAAGATAGTTTATCTGCTTTGTAAGTTGCTCTGTTTTCCAAGCACTAACCAAAGGAAGAGAATTAGGCCATAAGCCATATTGGTTTACCTTATCTGTCTTTTCTTTAATCAGAAATCCATGCTTAATAAGGTGATTTCTGTCTTCCTCCGTCTTGATTACAGCCTCAACCATGCCATAGAATCTGTAATTAGGAAATCCCCTATACATGTCTAAAATCAGTTCCTTGAATTTTTCAACTTCTATTTTTTCTTTGCCCATTTTATTTTACTATCTTTTAGTTTTTCCAATTAATGTAAACAATAGAAGCAACAACCAAACCGACCTTTGCTCGTCAGCGTAGCTTATTTCTCTACCATGTAATATTGGATTACGAAAATTAGGAGTATAAACATTATCTCGAAGTTGTTCTTTAAACTTGGATTTACCCTCAAATACCAATGTCAGCAACAACTGGAGGTTTGCTTGTTTAGGTTTTTTTGTATTTTCGTCAAGTATTTCTTTTCCATTCCCGTCTATAATGGTTCTGCTATTAAATTCATTTTTGATTTTATTTTTTTCAACTCCGTAATCCCAAAGTACTCCTTCAATTTGGGATAAAAGTAATGGAATGGAACTTATGTAGTCTCCGTTTTTGTGGTGCGTAATCGCAGTTGAAATTATGTGTTCCCTCTTTGAAATAAGTTTATTTTTATTTACCTGCTCTAAAATTTCTTTTATCACTTCATCATTTTTAAAATCTTTAATGAATTCATCCCATACTGCTTCTTTTCTACCCTCTTTGAGTTTATCTTTCAATTCCATTGCATAAGGAAGTGGCAGAGATTCAATCCATCTAAATTCTTCATAGAACTCTTCAAATCCGTCTCCATCAATATTTTTAAGTACCTCAAAAATCATTTGAGTTCTGGCTGAAAAACTATCCATAACTGCTTGAATTCTTTTATAGGGTAAAGTTAAGGCTTCTAGTTGAGCGCCTATATTTGCATGAATTAAAGGGATATTTTTCATTACTTTGTCCATCTTCACCCTAATCATTTGTTTTATCAATTCGTCAGGCATCATTTTATTACTTTCCTCAACTCTTTCAATTCTTTCCCAATCTCTTCTTCTTTTTTTAAAACCCTGTCAATTATGTCTTTTGTTTATTATGCTTCTAATCAAACAATTCAAAACAAACCGGACACGGCTGCACTACACTACCATCTTTTGCAACTGCCATAAAATAAATCCTGCCGCATTTCTGGCATACTATTCTTTTTATGTTTGCCTTTATCTTATCCTCAGCAATAATTATCCTTTCTATTTTCTCGTCTTTTTTTTTGTCATTCTTCTTGTTTTCACAATTTTGGTAAATTGTTCATCTTATCTCTACATTCAATTCTCCTCTAATATTTTGAATACTAATCCCTTCTTTCTTGAGATTATATTTTAAAGTAGAAGATGTAATAAATTGACTTTTATGAATGCGGATTAGCTCTTCCACAAATTTATCTCCAAAAGATTGCCTTGCAAAATTTAGTACCTCTATAATCTGCGTCCAGTGCTTTCTATCCAGCAGTTCTTTTTTCTTAAAAAATAATCTTGAGTCGTATCTGAGTTCTTTCAATCTAACAATGACGGCTTTTAATTTTGAAAACTCAGAGTCAAAATCAGCATTATTCAGTATGAATTCTTTTTCATTGATATTATTAACCAAAAACCTAATGTTTTGTACCGAATAGCTTTCAAAATATTCTTTTCTAAACAATTGTCGGGCAATTGTCTCTGGAATTTTTTTAGTCTTACTTAGAATCTTAACTATATGGTGTGGTTGGACTAAATAATATTTTTTCAGATTAGCAAAACTATTGAAGTGCTTTATAATCCCATTTGCATCATCTTTCTGATATGCAACAATAAATCTCAAATCATCATTATCTAAATATTCGGCCAACTTTTCGCCTAATTCTATGCTATCTTTCGGTAGCATGAGAATAGGTATTTGGGCATCTTTAGTCATATTTTCTTTTATTTCACTCAAATCAGGATTCTTACATTTTAACAAGAATCTCAGATATTGCTCCTTGCTAAAATATTTTCTAACTATCTCTTTATACTTAAAAAATTGTTCTGCATTACCAGTAATCTCTTCAGACATGTATCCATTTTTTAAGACGATAACTAATTGCTCTTGCGAGCCAATTCTTTTAATAAGTTCTTCCTTAATTGTAAATTGAAAATCTCCAAGTATATCTTCTTCATCTTCATAATAACCATCTCTGTTGAAATTCTCAGATAAGGAATCGTTTATAGAATCTTCATTTTTATAAGTATAATCTAATATCTTGAGCAGCTGCTCAAAATTTAAGCAGTCAAGATTATCTTCAATATTTTCAATCTCGCTAATTGAGAAACTATTAATAAAGTCATCTACAAAAGTGTTGAAATCAGTTTTTTTTCTAAAAGAATACTTTTTTATCAATTCTGGTTTCTCAGGTAGCATGCTCTCAACAAGTTTTATCAATTCTTCCTTGCTAAGATTTTTCAAATGTAGCAAAAATTCATCAGCATTATTACTTCTTCCTTTTTTATGATATAAATACGCTGCAACTGCATGCTTACAATTATGTTCATACGGACAACTGCATTCACCTTCAAGGGTTTTCAGGTTAACCTTTGTCTTGTAAAGTGAGCCTCCACGGACTTCTGCAAATAGAAAATCACCTATTTTAATGCATGATTTAACATTATCTAAATAATCTTCTCCACGTTCTATAACTCTTTCGTTATAAACAGATTCAAGTTTCATTTTACAACCTTCCAATAGCCTCCTTTGTCTGGGCCTATTCTTCTTAGCTTTCCTTCCTTTACAAGCTTGTTAAGATTGTACTTTATCCCATCCTCACTGATGCCAATTTCCCCAGCTAATTCTTTTCTCGTTATGCTTGGATTCCTTAGTATTATCTCTAAGATTTTCTGGGTAGTTTTCTGGGTAGTTTTCTGGGTAGTTTTCTCCCCCATATCTTCATCCTTATCACTAATCCAATCAGGTCTTTGAAATGTAACTGCGAAGAATTTGCCAAACTCAAACTTTGGCTCTGGAAGTCCTGCATTAAAAACTGCTTTTCTTATTCTTTCTATTCCAGAACCAACATGCTCAACTATCCTCACTCTTTGCAATAATCCAAAAAGAAGAGGATTCCTTGATAAGCTTCTTTTTCCAAATTCACTCTCCTTGATTATCAATCCTCCCGGATTTGATATTTCAACCCTATCATCAAAAATATCAATTTGTATTACAGCACCTTTTTCAAAATAATCCCTATGGCAAATCGCATTAATTACCGCCTCCTTTAATGCCTCTTCCGGAATTTCCAATATTTCCTTTCTCGGGTCAAATCCCTTTATCTCATATTTTAATTTCAGGTTTCTGTATAAAAATCCAATTGCTTCATGGTAATTGCTGAGAATATCAGATTTGAAATCCTTTCTGTCAATGATAAATGCTTTATCAGTGCCTTTGTATAAAACACAAGTAATAACGCTCTGAGGTAAAAATCGTGATGGCTCTTTGCCAAATAGTAAGATGCCTGCGTTCTTAAATTTGCCTTTTGAAACAGTTATGCCAAGATTATACAATAAATCATCTTCTTTTAAGTTTTTAGATATTTTGGCTTTCTTTAGAAACTCATTAAATTTTATTTTGCTGAAATCTTTAATTACAAATTTGCTATTAACAATTTCTTCAAAGAAGAGTTTTCCGTGTCTATTGAATAATTCTCTAATCTCATCCACATTTAACTTTTGTGAGATTGGACCAATCCTCAGATAGAAACCTTCCCTGCATCTATGAGGTTTATTGGTGCTTTCAGGAACACTTACAACAAGCACATTATCAAAGTTAGAAATAGAAACTATAATCTGTGGGTCACAATTTCGTGCAATTGATTGTATTTCAGCTTTTATTTTATTATTAATTACTATGCCTCTAATTTTCTTATCATCAGATACACCAATAAGAATTATTCCGCCATTAGTATTTGAAAAGGCAACAATATCTTTTTCTATTCCGCTTAGGTTCTCCTTAAACTCAGTTTTGTAATCCTCTCCTTTGCTTAAAAGAGAATCAATCTCTTTCTTATCCATCTTCAAACCATCTTCCTCAACTCATTTAACTCTTTCCCAATTTCTTCCTCTTTTTTTAAAACTCTGTCAATAATGTTCTTTGGGTTGTCATAAACAATATTCTCGTGCTCGACTTCCCTGTAGCGTGATATGGACAAATTGTAATCGTTGTTTTTTATGTCTTCAAATGGGACAATGATACTGTTTGCTCCGGAAGTTCTTGTTTTATATTTTTCAATGATGTCTGGAATGTCTCCTTTGCCATCAATAAAATCTCTTTTGTCGTCAAGGCTAAATCCATCTGAGGTCATGTCATAAAACCAGACATTAGATGTTTTTCCGCCTTTTGTGAACACTAAAACGGCAGTTCCAACGCCGGAGTATGGCTTGAACACGCCGGAGGGCATGGAGATTACAGCTTCCATTTGGCATTTTTCTAAAAGTAGTCTTCTAACTTGTATATGGGCATTTGAGCTTCCGAATAAAACGCCATTTGGCACGATAACCGCGCATCTTCCGCCAATATTCAATAAATTATAAAACAGCTCCAAAAACAAAAGTTCTGTTTTTGTAGTTCCAACCTTAAAATTGTCATGCACATCGCCAACGTCTATGCTTCCGGTAAACGGAGGATTTGCAAGAATTACATCATAGTCGGATTTATGCTCAAATGCCTTTGACAGGGTATCAAATCTCCTGATATTGGGATGCTCTATGCCGTGCAAAATCATGTTCATTGAGGCAACTCTGGCCATTGTACCATCAAAATCATAGCCATAAAATGTGTGCATTCTCAATAAGTCCCAATGTTTCTTCTCGGCAATCTTGTCCCCAATGAGATTGTATGGCACGCCTTCATCATCATATTTTATCAAATCTTTAGTAGTATTCACTTTCAAGATATGCTGATATGAATTAACAAGAAATCCTGCTGTGCCGCAAGCTGGATCACAAACTTTTTCGCCAAGCTGCGGATTAACAAGCTCAACCATCATTCTTATTATGTGCCTTGGTGTCCTGAATTGGCCTGCTTTTCCTGCCTGGTTCAACTCAGACAATAAATACTCGTAAATGTCCCCTTGCGTGTCTTGATTCCTTGCAGTAACGTTTAACTCATCTATGATCGAAACTGCTTCCTGCAATAATGATGGCTTGGGAATCAAGAAGATAGCGTCCTGCATTTGCTTTGAGAATTCTCCATCGTTGCCTTTTTGGATGGACTTCAGAAAAGGAAATACGTTATCTCGAACGTGGAGTATCATCTGTTCGGCATTGAAGTGCTTCCAATGAGACCATTTGCAATCATCTTTGCCTTCAAAAATTGATTTATATTTTTCCCCTTTTGCCTCAACTCTTTTCTTTTCGTGATTATCAATATCTTCCAGCCTCTTCAAAAATATCAAGTAGGAAATCTGCTCAATGGCTGTCAATGGGTTTGCTAATCCCCCAGCCCAAAACTTGTCCCACAGCTTGTTTATTTTTCCTTTTAATTCAGGTGCTAACATTTTCACCACCTCGGTATATTTGTTTTATTATCATGCAATTTCGCCATTAAAAGCTTTTTGCATCAAAGCATCGAATAAAGTGTTTATTTCTTCTGTTGATTCTTTTTGATTTTCTTTGATTGATTCTATTTTCTCAACAAGAGAGGCGAATTGGTTTTGAAGGGAGATTGGAGGGATTGGAACCCTAAAGTTACCGATTTGATTAAAATTAAGTGCTTGTCTGGTTGCTCCAGCATTTCTTAGTAAAATGTAATTTTGCATTTTTTTACTTGATAAGAAATAATTTAAATAAAGTTGATTAATAGACGAATTTTCTTTTAAGCGAATTATGCAAACGTGTTGATTTACATTTGCCCTATTATCCTCTCCGTTATAGATTGCAGTCCTGCCTATTGATGCCCCAGTTATGTTTATCAGCACATCATTTTTTTTAACCCATGTTCTATCCATTTTGGTATGAATCTCCTCAGAGATATATAATTTATCGTGTTGGCTAAATTTATTCATTAAAATATTTTGACTTCTAATAAATACCGTTTCCCCTTTATCAAGGTAGTTCTTGCTTCCACCCAATGGTGTTGAGCCACTTGAAATCAAAGAAGTCATATTTCTTAAATTAGATTCTTCAAAATTTTTTGATTCAAAGAAAAAATGAAATAAATTCTGGATTATGCTATCAATCTCCTCATTCGCCTCTTGGCGCAGGTTTTTCAGCTTCTCTGCTCTTTCAAGAATGGAGACGATTCGTTTTTGAGTTTGTATTGGTGGAACAGGGATTAAAATATTTTCAATATCTCCTTTTTTTAAATTGTTTATATTTGTCCCACTTGAAGCTTTAGATATTTCTCTTTTGTAATGGTTTGACTGGAATATAAATTTAACAAACTTATTTTCAACTTCTTTGTTTGTTCTATAAATAGAACAAAAAGCTCCAACTGTATATTTTTTAAGATTATCATTATTAAACTGAACAGATTTTCCCAAAAGATGCTTACTACCACTTGACATACATATAAGAATGTCTCCATTAATTATTAATTGCCCATCCTTAACTGAATTTCTGTCAACAAATTGGATGCTTTCGTAATTTAGTTTATTGTTATCTATGTTATTTGCTCTAAAAAGTATAACTGTGAAATCACTATATTCTTCACTTAAATTATTCGGATTATAAGAAACCCCCCTAATACATTCTCCAATTTCCCCTAATTTTTTCCATTCCCAATCACTTTTATTTTGTTGTTTCATTTACGCAACCCATGAATTTAATTTTGATTGTTTTACATCATAATATGGCATCTTTAATTCTCTTTCAGAATAAAATTGGTCTTTTTTAAAAACTTCCATTAAGTTGCCTTCAAGATTAAATAATAGATTTTTGCTGTCTTCTAACTTAAACTTTGGAAAAAAGCTGATTTTTTGTTTTTTGTAATATCCATATTCACTAAATCTATTATGAGGTTCTTTCAGCATTTTTTCTATTAGTGGTCTTAGAATCATAGCGATCTCCTTTTTTAGAGAATCGTCAGATAAATAGAATATGTTTTGTGTTACTGTGCCTATAATCAAATCTATGTATTGAATTAAATGAGCTTCAATATAACTGTTTTTTTTTAACTTTATATGGATGTTATGATCTGATTCCAAGAAATTAATGTTTGTATCCTCAATAATACATTTACCTGATATAGATTCATTAAGTTTCATTAAATTTAGTTCTGGAAAATACTCGTGAAACTCTTGACTTCCTTTATCATGGTACACTTTTTTTATTATAACCTTTTCAAATTCAGAGAAAAAAATTGTTATACCATAATGCATTACAGTTCTAAAAAATTTATTATAGATGTTATTATGGTAATTTTCAGTACCAAAATTATTTATTTCTAACATCTCTAAATCAATGTAGAGAATGTTTATAAAAATTAACTCCTTATTATTTCTATTATGTTCAATAAGGTAATTCAGCCATCTTTTAGCAATCTTTATCTGCGAATTACTTGACCTGGCTTTTCTAATTTCAGTATGATGTATCTCGCACTTGTTATTATTGTGCCATTGTTCTTTGCATTCTTTAGAAAATGGGCAATCTGAATGATTCCAAACCCATTTTTTACTCTTTTCAAATAGGCATCTATGATTTATTAGATCAGAAACCAGGACTTTTTTTTTGTTTGATGGCACAAATAAACATCCTAAACAAATAAATTTTTCATTGATTATTTCGTCTGCAAAAACTTCTAATTCTATAGTTTTCATTTTTTATTTTTCCTCACAACAGCCTCTTCACTTCCCTCTCCAATTCTTCTTTAGTGGGCAGATATAATTTATACTTTGAGACAAACATCTTCTTGCCTATACCAGACAACGCAAACTCAACTTGAACATGGTCTTTTTCTGTGCAGAGAATTATTCCAATTGGCTCATTGTCATTTTCCTTATTTAATTCCTTTTTGACGTAATTTAAGTAGAAATTTAATTGCCCTGCATCTTCGTGTCTAAATTTAGAAGTTTTTAATTCAATAATCACGTAACATTTAAGATAAATGTTATAAAACAATAAATCTATATAAAAATGGTCATTGTCTATAGTAAATCTTTTTTGCCTTGCAACAAAGCTGAATCCCTGTCCCAACTCCAAAAGAAATTTTTGGAGGTTGTCAAGAATTTTGGTTTCCAGCTCTTTTTCAGAATAAACATTTTTTTCTTCAAGATTCAAAAACTCAAGGACATAAGGATCTTTTATCAACTCTTCACTTTCAGCTGGAATATTGCCTTTTTTTTCGTATTCCAGCAATGCTTTTTTGTCTTTGCTTAAAAGCAGCCTTTCATAATGCAGGGAATAAATCTGCCGCTTTAGCTCTCTAACGCTTAAATTCTCGTGGATTGCGTATTTTTCAAAATATCTTCTTTTGGTTTCATCCTGGATTTTAATAAGCTCACAGTAATGCGTCCAAGTCAGCTTATAGAATTCGTCAGTCAGTGACTGACTAATCTTGCCTTTATAGATGCTATAAAAAAGCCTCATATTTTTGAGTGCCGTAACACTAAATCCCCTCCCA
>Ga0209541_10014350_pt1 | contig 11953 bp, 12 predicted proteins | sample RifCSPlowO2_01_FD_184027 | JGI IMG/M metagenome (GOLD analysis project Ga0209541, IMG submission 184027) | Groundwater microbial communities from Rifle, Colorado - Rifle CSP2_plank lowO2_0.1 (SPAdes) (version 2) | ecosystem: Environmental > Aquatic > Deep subsurface > Groundwater | place...
ATCCGATGACTTTACCGGCAAAGATATATAATTTCGTCACATACAAAATGAAAGATCCTGAAACAGGGGAGATAGATTACGAAGAACTTCGTCGTGTTGCAATAGAAAAAAAGCCGAAAATTATTCTTGCAGGATTTTCTGCGTATCCAAGGACGCTTGATTATAAAAAGTTTGTAGACATTGCAAAAGAAGTTGGCGCAATTACAATGGCTGACATGGCGCACATTGCGGGGCTTATCGCAGCGGGAGTTTTGAGGAATCCTTTTGATGATGGTTTTGATATTATCACCTCAACAACGCATAAAACACTCCGTGGTCCGCGCGGAGGCCTCATACTGACTCGTGAAAATGAAGAGTTGGCAAAAAAGATTGATAAATCAATTTTCCCCGGCATCCAAGGCGGTCCGCATATGCACATTATTGCGGCGAAAGCGGTTGCTTTTGGTGAAGCAATGACGCCTGCATACAAAGAATACGCACGACAGATATTAAAAAATGCGAAAGCAATGGAAGAAGTTTTGAAAGCAAACAATGTCCGCATGATCGGCGGGGGGACCGATAACCACCTGATCCTTGCGGATGTATTCGGATCGCTTGGCGTGACTGGCAAAGAAGCGCAGACGGTGCTTGATGAAGTCGGCATTACGCTCAATATGAACTCGATCGCAAATGATACTCGCAAACCGCTTGATCCGTCCGGTATTCGTTTTGGAACGCCGGCAATCACGACACGCGGTTTTAAAGAAGAAGAATGCAGGCGCGTGGCAGAACTGATGCTCGAAGTACTTAAAAATAAAGACAACCAAGCATTAAAAGATAAAGTAAGAAGTGAAATCCGCGAACTTGCAATGAAGTTTCCAATACCAAAAAGTTTTGTGTAGATATTTAATGCAAATTCCAAATAAAAAACTAAAGAATGGTTTTGAAATGCCGGTTTTTGGTTTAGGTACTTGGCAGATGGGCGGGCGTTTTGAACACAATCTGTCTAATGATGATGATAAGGATGTTGCAGATATACAAAATGCAATAGAGTCAGGCATTACGCATATTGATACTGCGGAATCGTATGCTGATGGACATACAGAAACACTTGTTAATGGGGGTATAAAAGGATTTGATCGATCAAAACTGTTTCTGGTTTCAAAAGTCAGGTCTAGGAATCTTGGCTATGGTGATATTATAAAATCATGTAAGGCGAGCATGGAACGTCTAGGAACAAACTATTTAGATTTGTACCTTGTCCACATGTACAGCCCTAATACACCTCTCGAAGAGTCGATGAGAGCACTCGATTATCTTAAGGAGCAAGGATTTATCAAAAATATTGGTGTTTGCAATTTCACTCTCGAACATCTGGCAGAGGCCCAAAGTTATACAAAAAATAAAATTGTCTGCAATCAAGTTCATTATAATTTAATTTTCCGAGAGCCTGAAAGAAAAGGACTGCTTGAATATTGCCAGCAGAACGATGTTTTCCTGATAGCATGGCGCCCGGTTCAAAAAGGGGAATTGTCTGAAAACATCCTTCCTATTATGGCCGAGATGTGCGAGAAGTATCAAAAGACATCAGCACAAATTGCTATCAACTGGCTTATTTCGCAACCAAATGTTATCACCATCTCAAAAATGAGCGATGTACACTTGGAAGAAAATCTGGGAGCGATCGGTTGGGAAATGGAATCAGTTGATATTGAGCGATTAAGAAAAGAATATCCGCATCAGAAAGATGTTTCTGATGCGGTGCCACTGGGATAAGGTAATTAGTGGATAAAATTAATTTACAAATTTAAGTAAAAAGTATCAAATTTAGCGATAGCTAAATTTGATACTTTTTCGTTTTTTGTGTATAATTTATATATTTATATATATATATGTCTATGGTTTATAAAATTTTGGAAGAGTTAAATCGCAAAACATATAATTATAAAGGAGTCCGGACGAATATTTTTGGAATACCAATTTTTTCAAGTTATAACCCAAAATCGCTGTACGCGGCCGCTTATAGGCTTATGAATAAGGGAATGATAGACAGGGATATGGATGGTTGGTTTATGACGGTAAAAGGTAAAAAATATTTTGAAAATAAATTTGACTCTCTGCCTCAATTTATTTTTAAATTTGGTAAAAATCAGCCTAAAAACTTAATCGTAATGTTTGATATTCCTGAATCACGCAGGACCGAAAGGGAATGGCTTCGTTCGCACCTTAAACGATTTGATTATGAAATGATACAAAAAAGTGTTTGGCTCGGACCCTCCCCGCTACCTAGAGAATTTTTGAAATATTTAAAAAAGAGCGGTTTAACGGATAATTTAAAAATGTTTAAAACGACTAAGAAGAATTTATAGTATCAAATTTAGCTATCGCGTATTTTGATACTAATGTTGTGAAAATTTGCAATTTCTTTATTTATTGATTATTTGTTAGTATTAATATATTTAAATAGAGACAATCTATGATCGAAGTTGAGAAAAAATTTGTGATTACACCGGAGCAGGAGAGGAAACTCTTGGAAGGTGCTGAATTTATAGGTGAAAAAGTTTTTACCGACTCATATTTTGATTATTCCGATTATCGGATGACGGCATCGGACCTTTGGCTTCGAAAAAGAGATGATAGATTTGAGCTAAAAGTTCCGCTTAATGATAATACAAAGGCTAGAGTTTCGGATCAGTATCATGAGCTTGAAACTGATGAGGAAATAATATCTGCTCTAAAGTTGAAACTAGCTTTATTTTCGTCGTATGACGAAAATAAAGCTAGTTTCAGTAAAAAATTGGAAGATGTTATAATAAAAAATGAGATAAAGCCTTTTTGTAAGATAACAACAACTCGCAAGAAGTACAAAAAAGGAGAATTTGGGATTGATGTAGATAATATGGATTTCGGTTATCATATTTGTGAGATAGAGCTTATGGTAGCCGGCGAGTTAGAAATACCTTCTGCTGAAAAAAGAATTGTTGATTTTGCGATAAGTCTCGGCTTGCCCACTATTCGTGTTCGTGGTAAAGTTTTAGAATACTTAAGACTTAATAATATTTCTCACATGGAGGCCATAGAGAAAACAGTTGGGGGACTGGTCGGTTAAAAATAAAATGCAAGATAAGGATAAAAAAGGAATAGCATCAAATGGTCAGCCACTTCATTTTTCTGTTGGTGCGGTTATAAAAAAAGACGATAAGTATTTGATGATTGATAGAGTAAATCCGCCTTTTGGTTTTGCCGGACTCGCGGGTCATGTAGACGAGGGAGAGTTACCGGAAAATACTATTGTCAGAGAAGTTGAAGAAGAATCAGGTCTGAAAGTTTTGAAATCCACGCTTCTTTTTGAAGAAGAAATACTTTGGAACTATTGCATAAAAGTCCCTACGCATAGGTGGTATTTGTATGAATGCGAAGTGGGTGGAGAGGTACGTCAGAATACAGAAGAAACAAAATCAATCGGCTGGTATACAAAAGAAGAGCTTGAAAATTTGGAGCTTGAATCGGTTTGGAGATATTGGTTCGAAAAAATGGGCGTTATTTCAAAAGGTAAAAAGTGAGTTCGTATTTCTCCTTTTTTCTGCTAATATGGGTCTAATATGACAAAGACTAAAGGCAAACTCATAGTAATAGACGGCACGGACGGAAGCGGAAAATCGACCCAGATAGATCTTTTGATAAAAAGGCTCAAAAAGGACGGTTTAAAAGTGAAGACCATTCACTTTCCCGACTACAATAATTTCTTTGGGGGATTCATAGGACATTGTTTGACCGAGCAGTATTACAATTTTATAAATGTGCATCCGAAGATCATTTCTGCTTTGTATGCGGCTGATCGATGGGAATCTTCAGAGCAGATAAAAAAATGGCTAAAAGAAGGATATGTCGTCGTCCTCGACAGATATGTCAGCGCGAATCAGATCCATCAGGGTGGGAAAATAAAAAGCGTTGCGAAAAGAATTGCATTCCTAAAATGGCTCGATGAAATGGAATACAAAGTTTTTAAAATTCCAAAGCCTGATCTTACTTTTTATCTTTCTGTTCCGATCGATATCGCAAAGCGAATGATAAAAGAGAGAAATAAAAAATCCGTTCGTGCATATGCCGGCAATAAAAAAGACGTGCATGAAGTCGACCGCGCATTTCAAAAGAATTCTCGAGATAGCGCTATTTGGCTTTCAAAAGTTTTGAAAAATTTTGTAAAGATAGACTGTGTGGAAAAAAATGGCATCTTGCCCCGCGAAGTTATTCATGAAAAGGTTTATAAAGAAGTAAAAAAAATCGTAAAATATAATGGAAATTAAATATTATACGAGCGCTATAAGAATTTTTATAAAATCTTTGGATGAAAAATCTATAGCTAGTATTCTTAAACTGCTTTCTTTGCTATATAGATGCGGTCATGAAATTAAAATGCCATATAGCAAGTCTTTAGGCGGAGGCTTATTTGAATTACGGAAATTGGGCAAAAGACAGATTAGAATAATCTATTGTTATTATAATAACAATGTTTTTATCCTACACGTCTTTGAAAAGAAGAATAACAAGATAAATAAGGCTGATTTGGATATCGCCAAATACAGACAGTCCACACTTGCATAATATTACATATCTGTGATATACTGTGAGTATGAAAAAAGAACAAATAAAAAAAGTAGATACTAAATCTTTGCCGAATTTTTTAGATCTTCACAAAGAACTTTTGAAGAATCCTAAAATTTTAAAAGCATATAACGATTTAGCGCCCGAATATGCGTTAATAGAGGCGATTATTGATAGCCGTATAAAAAAAAATATCTCGCAGAAAATGTTGGCAAAAAGATTGGGGACAGGGCAATCAGCAATATCACGACTTGAATCGGGAACATATAATCCGACATTTAGTTTTGTTAAAAAATTAGCAAAAGCCCTTGATACTGACCTAACCTTTACTTTTAGTAAATAAAATGAAAATACCTATCGTTGACGAAAATGACGAAATAATAGAATATAAAGATGAGAAAGACAGAAAACCAGAGGATATTTGTAGGGTTGCGGGTCTTTGGGTCACGGCTCCAAATGGAGATATACTGCTTGCTCAAAGAGCTTTTGTTAAAAAGAGAAGTCCCGGAGTCTGGGGCCCGGCTGTTGCCGGGACAGTAGAGGAGGGGGAGACGTATGAGCAGAATATTATAAAAGAAGCGGAAGAAGAGATAGGTCTGAAAAATTTAAAACCAATTTTTGGACCAAAAATACGTAGATCCGGAAGTCATGAATATTTCGCCCAATGGTTTACCGCGACTATTGATCATGAATATCCTTTTGTTAAGCAAGATGAAGAAGTTGAAGAAATAAAATGGTTTTCAAAAGATGAATTTCTAAAGCTTCTAAAAGAAAAACCCGAAATGTTTTTAAAAGATTTTGATAAATATATAAAATTTTTTTTCAAAAAATGAAACTAAAAATTAAAAAATTAAAAGAAGATGCGAAGTTGCCAAAGTATGCTCATCCGGGGGATATTGGGCTTGATATGTATGCCATGGAAACAAAGACCCTTTTGCCGGGAGAGCATCATAGGTTTTGGCATGGATTTGCTCTTGAATTTCCGGAAGGGTATGGAGCGATTGTGATGGATAAGGGGAGTATTTCCAAAGCAGGGCTTAAGACCATGGGCGGTGTCTTTGATGCGGGATTTAGGGGGGAATACAATACGCATCTAGTAAATTTAAGTGATGAGCCATATACAGTAGAGGAGGGAGATAAGGTTGCACAGCTCGTGATCTGCCCGGTCATCATTGCAGAACTTGAAGAAAGTGATACATTGAGTGAGTCAGCCCGCGGAGAGGGGAAGTTTGGGAGTACGGGGAGGAAGTAATATATGAAAGAAAAAATACAAGAAATAATAAAAAATGCGCTTAAAGAACTCAATTTGCCCGAGTGCGGTTTTGCCGTTGAGCATCCGAATGAAATGTCTCATGGGGATTACTCCGTAAACGTTGCCATGGTACTTTCAAAACAAGTAGGGGAGAACCCGAAAGCACTGGCTGAAAAAATAGTTGCACAGCTCAACCTCACCCCAAACCCTCTCCTGAAAGGAGAGGGAGGAATTCAAGTTGCCGGGCCGGGATTTATAAATCTATATTTATCTCGAGAATTTTTTACTGAAAGTGTAAAAGAAATTTATTTAAATAATCAATTTGGCAAAAATGATCTTTTTTCCGGTAAGAAAGTGATGATCGAATATACTCAGCCGAATCCATTCAAGCCTTTTCACATTGGACACTTAATGTCGAATTCTATTGGCGAATCTATTGCAAGGATATTTGCATGGAGCGGAGCAAAAGTTGTTCATGCGAATTATCAAGGGGATGTTGGTCCGCATGTTGCTAAAGCGATGTGGGTTTTGCTGAAAAAAGGAAAAGGAGATGAATCGTTATCCACTGAAATGCAGGCTGAATATATCGGCAGATGTTATTCTGAGGGCGCAACGGCGTACGAGAACGACGAGTCGGTAAAATCTGAAATAGATGAAATAAATAAAAAAATATATGATAAAAGCGACAAGGATATAAATGATTTATATGACTGGGGTAGGAAAATAACTCTTGATGCTTTTGAAACTTTGTATAAAACACTTGGAACAAAATTCGAGTATTATTTTTTTGAGTCAGAAATGGCACCAATTGGTGAAAAAATAGTGCGTGAAAATATAGGTCCTGTGTTTGATGAATCTGATTGTGCAATTGTTTTTCATGCTGAGAAATATGATCCAAAGCTTCACACAAGAGTATTCATAAATTCCAAAGGTCTTCCAACCTATGAAACAAAAGAAATTGGACTTACAATGACAAAATTTGAAAAGGAAAATCCTGATCTTTCCATTGTCACTACCGCTATCGAGCAGGGCGAGTATATGAAGGTTGTACAGAAAGCAATTTCTTTAATTCATCCAAACTATGAAAATAGAATGAAGCATATTACGCACGGCATGATGCGCTTTGCTTCGGGCAAGATGTCTTCTCGAAAGGGAAATGTTGTTACTGGCGAATCACTAATACGTGATTCAAGAGATGCGATCTTGGAAAAATTAAAAGACAGAGATTTTAACGAAGAAGAAAAACAAAAGATTGCTTCATTTGTTGGTGTAGCCTCGCTTAAATATTCGATACTCAAAGCTGCTATCGGGGGAGATATCATTTACGATTTTGATAAATCAATATCTTTTGAAGGAGATTCCGGTCCGTATGTTCAATATTCGTACACTCGAGCAAATTCTGTTTTGGAAAAAGCCAGCAAAGATGGGATAGAAGCGTCTTTTGAAAATGTTCCAACGGATGCATTCCTGCTTGAAAAAATGCTGTATAGATTTCCTGAAGTTGTATTTCACTCGGCGGAAGAATTCGAGCCTCATTACATAGCGACATTTTTGGTGGAAATTTGCCGAGAGTTTAATTCCTTTTACGCGCAGAATCAAATAGTAAATAAAAAGGACGAATTTTCACCGTATAAAATAGCCCTCACGGCATCTTTTGCAAGCATAGTAAAAAATGGCTTGCATCTCCTGGGTATTTCAGTGCCGGAAAAGATGTAAATCCTCTCGATATTTCGGATTGTTTTTTAAGGGTTTTATGCTAGAATCCTTAATATCATGGAAAATCCGGAAAAAGAAAACAACAAACCAACCTCCGCACAAGGCTCCGGCTTGGCGAAGTCAAAAATAGCGCTTCGGGAAGAAGAAATCTTACATTTCTGGAAAGAAAATAAAGTTTTTGAAAAAAGCTTGGAGAAAAATTCTCCAAAAGGAAATTATGTTTTTTATGATGGTCCGCCTTTTGCGACGGGTTTGCCTCACTACGGGCACATCTTGGGGAGCACAGCAAAAGACGTCATCGGACGATATCAGACGATGCAAGGCTATCATGTCCCTCGAAAATGGGGTTGGGATTGTCACGGCTTGCCTATTGAAAACATTGTTGAAAAAGATCTAGGTGTTTCCGGACACAATGAAATCGAAGCTATGGGCATTGATAAATTTACCGAATACGCGCGAAGCAAAGTTTTGACTTTTGCTCATGAATGGAAAAGGACTGTCGACCGTATTGGACGATGGGTTGATTTTGATAATGGATACAAGACGATGGACAATACGTTTATTGAGTCCGTCTGGTGGGCACTAAAAGAGCTTCACAAAAAAGATCTTATATACGAAGGGGTAAGAGTGCTTGCATATTGTTCCCGCTGTGAGACGCCGATTGCAAAATCCGAGATTGCGATGGATAACTCGTACAAAGACCTCGCAGATATTTCGGTGTATGTAAAATTCCCGCTTGTCGACCCCGAACAAAACAGCGGTTCAATAAATGAACCTGTTTTAAGCGGGGCAAGAGTTCCGACCGTTTCGCTTCTTGCGTGGACGACGACGCCTTGGTCTTTGCCGGGGGATATTGTCGTAGCTGTAAATGCTGAAGCTATTTATGTAAAAGCAAAAATTGAAAACGAATTTTATATTCTTGCGAAAGACAGGGTAGAAGTAGTCATGAAAGACAAGCAGTATGAAATAGTTGAAGAATTTAGAGGATTAGATCTTGTCGGTAAAAAATATACTCCACCATTTGATTACTATACAAAGACTGAAGGCATCGCTGATAATCCAAAAGCATGGACAGTCGTTCCTGCAGATTTCGTCACGACCACTGACGGTACGGGTATTGCGCATGAGGCGCCGGCATTTGGAGAAGACGATATGAACTTGGCGAAAAAGGAAAATTTGCCTTGGATTGTGCATGTTGATGAGACTGGGAGATTTAAGCCTGAGGTGACGGACTTTGTCGGCATGCTCGTAAAGCCGAAGTCCGCAGAAAAAGACGGACATCAAAAAGCCGATATCGAGATCATAAAATATTTGGCAAAAAAGGGAGTTCTTTTTGCAAAAGAAAAAATAATGCACCCGTATCCGCATTGTATGCGATGCGATACGCCGATCATTTATTATGCGCTTCCTTCTTGGTTTATAAATATTCAAAAGTATAAAAAAGAAATAATAGAAAAAGCAGAAACGATGAATTGGGTCCCTGAGCACCTCAAAGAGGGGAGATTTAAGCATACTATGGAGGGCGCGCCGGATTGGAATATTTCTCGAAACAGGTACTGGGCTTCGCCTTTGCCTATTTGGAAATGCGCGAAATGCGAAAAGATGGAGTTTATCGGTTCGCTTGCTGAGTTGAAAGAAAAAACAAAAAAGTCAGGGAATACATATTTCGTCATGCGTCACGGAGAGTCTGAAAGTAATGTGCGTAAGATTTCAAGTTCAGATCCAAAAGATCAAATTCATTTAACACAAAAAGGAATAGAGCAGATTAGAGAGTCGGTAAAATTATTTAAAGATATAGATTTTGATTATATTTTTGTTTCACCATTTTTACGTACACTTGAAACACTGGATGTAATAAAATCAGAAATAAAATTGCTCTGCCCTACAATAGTCGATGACCGTATAATGGAATATAATGCTGGTGAGTTTAGTGGAAGACCGCTTGAAGAATTGAATAAATTATTTAAAAATAAAATTGATGAATTTACTGTAAAGCCTAAAGATGGTGAATGTGTTAATGACGTTAAAAAAAGGGTAGCTGAATTTTTGTATGAAAGTGAATCGAAGTATCAAAATAAAAAAATACTTATTATTTCTCACGGGGATCCAGTCTGGATGATGTATGCAATATCAAAAAACATAACGAATGAAGATTTATTAAAGTTAGGAAAAGAAATTTATCCAAAAAATGCTGAAATTCTTAAAATAGACTTCACCCCTATTCCTCACAACGCTGATTTCGAACTCGATTTTCATAGACCATATATAGATAGAATTCAGCTCAAATGCGAATGCGGAGAGGAAATGCAAAGGATACCAGAAGTTGTGGACTGTTGGTTTGAGGCCGGTTCGATGCCTTTTGCTCAAGACCATTTTCCTTTTGAGCGACCGAATTGGCAGAAAGAAAATTTTCCCGGAGGGTTTGTTGCTGAATACATAGCCCAGACAAGGACATGGTACTACTACACCCATGTTATTTCCACAATTCTTTTTGGTCATGCGCCGTTTGAAAATATTGTAACCACTGGTACTGTTCTTGCTGAGGACGGATCAAAGATGAGTAAGTCAAAAAATAATTTCCCAGATCCATGGATACTTTTTGACAAGTATGGAGTTGACGCTATACGCTTTTATCTCATGTCTTCCGCTCTAATGAAAGGTGAAGATGTAAATTTTCTAGAAAAAACTGTGCAAGAAGTCGCAAGCAAAATAATTGGGCGGTTTGATAATGTCATTGCTTTTTATGAATTATATCGGGACAAAGAAGTTGAAGACAAAGAGCATGATATTTCCAAGAATGCACTTGATAGGTGGATCATAGCTCGACTGCAACAGTTAGTTATTGAAGTTACTAATAGTATGGAGGCGTACAATCTGGCGCAAGCAACGAGGCCTATGGATTTATTTTTGGAGGATCTTTCTACTTGGTACCTTCGTCGCTGTAGAGAAAGGCTTAAAGATGGGGACATTGACGCGAAACAAACATTGTATTTTGTATTAAAAGTGACTGCTCAAATTTTCGCCCCATTTATGCCTTTTCTTGCTGAAGATGCGTGGCAGAAGTTAAAATTTAATTCTGATCCGGAAAGTGTACACCTGACTAATTTCTTTATGGATGTTGGTGGTGAAAAAGGAGATACGGAAGTCATAGAAGAAATGCAATTAGCGCGTCAGATAGTCTCTTTGGGTCTTAAAGAAAGACAAAAAGTAAATATTCCAGTTCGTCAACCACTGCAGAAACTAAAGATTAAAAGTATAAAGCTGAAAGAAGAATATACAGAAATTATAAAAGATGAATTAAATATAAAAGAGATTACTGAGGATCAAAATATTGAAAACGAAGTGGAGCTTGATACAAACATAACTCCCGAACTCAAAAAAGAAGGAGACTTCAGAGAGTTTGTCCGCGCAATACAAGACCTTCGCAAGAAAGAAGGCTTGATGCCGAGCGACTCCATAGTCCTTACGATATCTAAAAATGCAAAAGAAATTGTCGAACCATATCTTGAAAGTTTGAAGAAGACAGTATTGTATAGCGAGCTTAAATTTGCGGATGGTACTCAGGAAGTAAAGATTGATGATATTGTTTATACAATAGGCCTCACTAAATAAAGAGTGCTGATTTATCTTTTCTCTGTGTGGTATAATTCATGCCATTAATGATGAAAAAGTGCCATACGAACATGCTTTATTTTTACAAAAGTGCTAGGCGCTAAATTGATCACATTGCAAACCGGCGGTCATTTAAGCGGAGATAATGGTGTTTATGAATTGCCAGAATTGTTGCAATCCGTGCAAGAAATGATGAAATAACCTAAGTTCTTAATTATTTGAATCATAACAGTTTTGAACGGCCGTCAAAATGTGTTATGATATGTTTATGGCTCAAGAAAATACAATAACTGATATGATAATGGCGATGCTCATGTCCGGGCGTTCAACGAGAGTCTATCGTAAAATCCTCTGGGAACGGTTGCAGGAAAGGAAAAAATACAGCAGACAGACCTACAATCAAGCTTTATATAGATTAGATAAAAGTGGACACATTATACTTAACAAGGAAGACATAGAACTTATAAAAAAATATTCTGCGAAAAAAGCTTCCGAATGGATCGTTCGCACCAAGAAACCTTTGAATATAGGAAAGGTCTTGGTTGCTTTTGATATTCCAGAAACAAAAAGAAAAGATCGAAATTGGCTTCGCCGGCAGTTGAAAGATTGGGATTTTAAAATGGTTCAACAAAGCCTGTGGTTAGGGAATGGCCCATTACCAGCTGAATTTTACAGCCATATAAATTTACTAGGTATAAAAAATAATATAAAAGTTTTTAAAGTTAGCAAAAAGCAAACATAACGCTTTCAGACGGCCGTCCAATTTTGTTATGTTTGATATTTTTGGTT
>Ga0209541_10014352_pt1 | contig 11953 bp, 15 predicted proteins | sample RifCSPlowO2_01_FD_184027 | JGI IMG/M metagenome (GOLD analysis project Ga0209541, IMG submission 184027) | Groundwater microbial communities from Rifle, Colorado - Rifle CSP2_plank lowO2_0.1 (SPAdes) (version 2) | ecosystem: Environmental > Aquatic > Deep subsurface > Groundwater | place...
TAGTGCCTGTTTCGTCTCCAATAAGTATAGAGGCAACTTTGCTTAGAGCATCCCCTTTCATGAATTCCCTTGCATCAGAAACCTGCAAAACCTTTCCGACAGTTTCAACATCCCTCATGCCGCTAAGAATATTTTTTATCTGGAGTTTACCGCTTAACTGCTCGAAAATCTTGACTCCAAGCTCGTTAGCAACAATATGGGCAGCACCTTCCTTGCTTATCAAACCTGAAAGCTGCTTTAATTTCCTGTCAACCCTTTCTTCTATTTCAGCAACAGACATCTGGGTTTTTTCATTTATCTTGAGAACTATCTCCTCATAGGGAATCTTAATCATAAATTAAAGGGTGAGGAAATGGTTTATATAGTTTTGGTTTTTAATTATTTTTATTATTATTCTTGTAAAGTTTTAGTTAGTTAATGTTTTATTTGCTGTTTGCCCTGACAGTAAGGCACGTTCAATAATATATTTTTAAAAAATTAGAATACTTTATTTTGTATATGTAATGGCAAACTTGTAAACAATATCTCTAAGCTTTACTGCATTGTCAGATTTGTCATAAGTATAGAATTGCTTGTTGCTTGGGCTTTTTGCGCAAAACTTGAAGCCTTTAGTTCTTGGCAGGTCTATAATTTTGTTTGCAGGCACAGGCGCTTCAAAACTCGTGCCTGGCGCTTCTACAAATTTAACATAATTGTTTTTCTTATAAAGCAGTATTGTTTTGCTTAATGGTATCCTGTTAGAATTATCGTCAATGCCGAATGCGTCCTTAACAACAGGTTTTTTGCCTTCATAATCAACTATGAATTTTACAGGGTTTAAATTCTCGTTTAGCTTGTCTCGGTTGTCGTAATCGGTGTAAACCAGATTTTCCATATTTATGTATTCTGTAAAAATCTGGGTGCCTCGCTTTACTTCCACTCTTGTCTTTTGATTTTCATTTGTCAGGGTTATATCAAAGGTGTTTGGCAGGTTTAAGATGCTTCTTTCATCCAAAGAAAACCTGCAGACAGCGCCATCTTCCTTGAGATTTAGGCACTCGTTGAATTTGTCAACAAAATCGTATAGAATATCCACAGCTTCATCTTTAAGTTCCAAACAATTCCAGCTAAATTTATCAGAATAATCCTTAAAACACTGCTCGGTATTCTCTGCATTCTTGCACTCATCAAGCATTTGGTTAATTTTTTTGTTTAATTCCCTGTATTCTTCTTTCAGATTATAATCAATCTTTGCCTTAAATGAAGGCATTATTGAATAAGTTCCGAGTATATTGCTTTCCTCTTTTTGCTCAATTGCTATTGCTCCTGTTATTGCAGGACTTTTAACAATATAAAAAACAAGGCTTATCAGTATAAGCGGCATCAGCATTAATAAAACAAAGTCTTTTGCTTCCATTTGTCAAAAATCACCTTTTCAATCACTGGTGCACATTGCTTATCGCAAACTGTTCCAGTGATTTTTTATCATGCTCCGAAATTTTTAATTTCGGACATTATACAATTGCAGTTAATCCTTTCTCTTTTGCTCTTGAATGTCGATTTGTGCCGCAGCATTCAAAGTGCCACGGCTCCCAAAGGTCGTACCTATTCTCAACACCATATCTAACCCATTGAGGTTCCCCTTTATCATTCTTAACGCTAGTCATTATTTCATGCAGAGTTAGCCAATCAATATTTTTCATTGTTATGGTTGTTTTTCCTTCAAAAACAATGTCAACGGCATTTCCCGTGGTGTGAGGGCATTTCTTGCTGATTGGGTCGCAAACTTTTTTCCTTCTCTCAGCTATATTTGGGTATGTCGAAGCAAACTTTTCCCAGATGACTACTGATTCATCTTGACTTCTAAAAGCTGAATTGACCACTAATTTTTCCCCCTTTTTATCAGCTATTTTTTGCGCTTCCAGCAATAAGTTGTAAGCTTCCTCTGTCAATAAGCATCTAATGCCCTTTGCACATAATTTTGGCTCTGTTTCGTCTGTAAAATCTTTTAATTTTAATTGTTCTATTTCAACCTCTATTGATTTTTTAAGAACTTGTTTAGCTTCGTCTTTTAGGATATCGAATTTCAAAGGCAATTTAGCTTTTCCTATGACTTCATTATCCTTGACTTTGTACTCATAGTTATTAATTTGTATGTTATAAGGTGAATTAATTAGGTATTGATTTAGGATATTGTCCAAATAAAATACTAAATTAATGTTTAAAAAATTCTCATCAAAACATTGACTTTTTACATAATTGTCTGATTCGTCTTTTTTTAACTCATACCAAACATAAACATCCTTGAATTTGCCGCATTTATCCCTGCTGAAAGGCTGGTTTATGTTGATTTCATTAACATCAAATTCTGAAACAAATCCGCCATTTTGGGCAAGCTCGTAAACTGACTGCTGCAAGGAATATTTTGCTGACTGGTCGAGGTAGAAAAGGGGTGATTCTGCTTTTTGGTAGATTTTGAATAAGCCTAGTTGTTTTTTTCCTACCAGCTCGTATTTATTGTACTTTGAATTAAATTGTATAAGCGTCCATGCCAGTATAAAAATAACCATAAAAGTTAATGTCCAGTTATACACTAATGCTGCCTTTTTTGCTTTCATTTTGACTTATAGCTTTCTCTTAATACTATATACAGGCTAGAACTATGGGAAACTGGAATAAACTGCTCCCCAAGATTAATGCAGCCTTTGTCGTTGGTTATGCACAACCCGTCTTGAAACGAATTTGACTTGAATTCAATTAGTGGCCTTATTGCATTTTCCGCTTCCTTTTGCTTATTTATTGATATGTGGAAGCCCCTAATAACTATATTTTTTGTTTGCGGGTTGGAATATTCATATTCCAGACTATTTAAGATGCCAATTGAGTTTTTTTCTAATATTTCTTTATACTTATCAGGCTCCAATGTCCATAATCTTATTATCTCTGCAATATTGGTTTCTTTTTCGTCTACTATAACCGGCGTACGCAAATAACTGATTAAAGTTGAAGACGATATAGGAATGTCTGTTATTCCCTTTAGCTGGCGCTCAACTGCGCTCGCTGCTTGTAGTTTGAACACCACAAAAAAGAAGAATAATGCAGTGGCAAATACTAAATAAGACCATATGTCTAGTATGAATTCCGATAAAGCCTTTTTGCCATGAAAAGTATTATGCCTCATCTTATTTCCTTACAATTATGTGCATTTTCAATATGCCATTTTGCATTTTATCCCTGATTCTGATTAACACGTACCTCTGCTCAACAACAGACTTTACGCTGCCTGAGCCGCCTGTTACGGTTGAAAGTATTCTGGGCTCCCAGAAATTATAACTTTCCTTATTGTAGAAAACTGCATCTTCCGCGCCAGTCTCAATATTTTTCAGCATCAGCTTTGCTGCTGTAATCTTGTTATCCTGGCCATATGTAATTATTTTAGTGTCAAGTTCATTTATATCGATATTTTCCAGTTTACTGTATTTTTCAAAATCAATTATCCCGGGATAGCCTCTTTCTATGTCCGCATCAAAGTATGAAATTGCATTTGGGGAATAGAAGATTCTATTTGTCAGTACTCTTGCTTCTGCATCTGATATATCAATGTTGTTTAGAATCAGCAACCTGAGCAAAAAAATTACGCTGAGAAAGGCTATTATCAAGTATATAAATTTAGGTATCCATAATACTATATGGTCGGATATTGTATCACCTCTTTTATTGAATTTCATTTTCTGAATTCTCCTGATGCCCCTCCTCCACCAGAAGCCCCGCCTCCTGCAATAAATTTCTTAAAGCCGGTTACTCTTATTGTGTTTTTGATCTTTGTATAAATGATTGAGTCGGGGTTTTCCAGTTTTGCGTACAAAAACTCATAATTTTTATCTTCTGCAAATGGATAACCTATAACTCCCCCTTCCATCAGTTCATGCTGCTCATAAACTTCTATATTGTTTCGCTTAAAATCAAAAATAAAATTATCGGTATTTTCAGTATAATTGTACTTAACATCCCCAGGGCTTGCGTATATTGTATTCACCAAAAGCGCATTGTCCCTTGCAAGGTAAATTTTATCAAATGTTTTTGACTTAACTTCGCTATTTACTGTATCCAGTAATATGAAACCAGCCAGAAACACCACAACCAACTCAAACACATTAAACCATAGGTCTATGTCCATGCCTTTTTTAGAATTTAGAAATTTAGCGCCTCTTTTGTAATCCATGAACTTAAAATTGCATATTTAGTATATTAATATTTTTGTTATTTACTGTTTAAAGTGTCAATGTATGCTTTTCTTTTGTTTATTTTCTCTCTTGTTGCATCATTTACCGGAGCGATATAGAATATGACCTCATCAATTGGATTTGTGTATTTTTCTATGTAAATGGCATGACTTTTGATCTTTAAAGCGCTTCCAGATAATTTTAAATATGTATAACCTTCTTTAGTAAAAACATCTGGAAGCTGGGAGCTATAAAAATTGCCAGTTGCTGCTGATTCCCCACTAGAAATAGATTCGTCCATATCCTTCAGAAAATATGTTGTTTTATCAAATTTTGTGCATGGCTTGTAAGGATTAGAGCTTAATGCAGAATCTCCCTTAAAAAAACACAAACAAGACTTATCAACACAAGAAACTGGCTTTTCTATTTTTAAATGAAAAATATAACGATTTTCCTCTGAATCCCAAACTTTGTTATACCCCACTACAGCTGCATCTCCAACAAAATAATTGATTTGTGTGTAATCAAGTTTTTTGTTGCTGTCCAACAGCTCCTGCATTTTAGGAACCAGCCTGTCTTCAAAGTTGGCCAAAGAGCCGTCGTCAGTCTCTCCACTGAATGCAGAATATATTTTATAAGCTATCACAAACCCAAAAATAAGCAGTGCTGCTGCAAATCCAAGCACTATTGCTTCCTTTAAAACAAAGGATTTTTTATTTTTGAGCATGAGTGTAATTATGTTGGTAAGGGTAAACAACAATATGGTCTGTTTTTTCTCTTTTCGTCACCACAGCCTAATGCCTTGTAAGACGATGCTTCTCCTTGTTTACAGGCACTTTCTGATGCTTCGCAACGCCCTCCCTTTAATTCGCAATCTTGAAGCACATCAATGTTTGATTTTGAACCTGCAAGTGATTCTCCAATAATAAACCAACTCACCACCAAAACGCCAAGCGCTATTAATGCATACACCAGCCACATCCATTGAGCTTTTTTATTTTTATGCATTTTAACCTATTTTCAGGCAGCAGAGTTTAGAGTCTCCGCATGCAGGATCACTTACATAGATTGGGATTTTATAATCTTTATCATTGCAAGAAAGTTTATTAGAATCTTTAACATTACTATTCACCGGCAAACTTTGCGCACATTTGCCGTTCTTTAATTCGCAACTTTGCAAGGTTTTTGTTGTTGAGGATGATTGACTTGTGAATATGAAAAAAGTCACGATAAGCACAGCAAGGGCTATAGCTGCGATAATAATCATGTTTATTGCAATGCTTTGTGATTTTTTGGTCTTATTCAACTTTAAGCCTTTCTGACCCTGGGGAAGTGTAGGTCCCAAATTTAAATATGAAGTAAAATTCGCCTTTCTCATTTGGAAGCCAGATGAATTTAATTTTAGTTTCCTTGAATATTGCATCAAATGATGTGGATTTGCTATCAAAGTTTAAAAAATTATCCTTGAAAATATCTATACTAACAGCTTTGTCATTACAGTCCCCTTTTCCTTCTAAGATTATTTCTGCATTTTCGCCAATTTTAGCGCTGTTTTTGCTCCAATAATATCTCTTTACAAAGCATTCATCGGCAGTGGTTGATGCCTCTGCCTTGCCAGTTTCTTTTGACTCTATGCCCACCAGCTTTTTAATAGGTTCAAAAATACTGGTTGTTGATTTGCCTATTGAACTGAAAATAATGTAGGCAACGATTCCAACTACCAATATTGCTAAAATAACTCTTGCGACAAAGCCAATCGCTCCTCTTTTATTTTTCATTTCATCCAAATGGGAATATTGTCTCTTTTAATTTTGCAAAAGTTTGGCTTTGAAATACCCCAGCCTTGTTCAAGATCCACAATAACACCAATCCTAATAAGACGTAAAAGGCTATCCATAATACTGTATTAATGCTGGCTTTCCTATTTTTTGCGCGCATACTCAACCCAATACACTTAATTTTTAAAAACATTTTCATTTTTTCTGTATTCTTAAATAGTCTAAGCCTTCAAGTCTTGTGCACTTTAGCTGTTCTAGCTTCTGCTTGTCATACTCTGCAGCTAAAATCCTTGCACGCCAGTCAGCGCTTCTGTCAGAGCCTATAAGGTATCCAGTTGTTGCTCCTGCGCCAGTTCCCAGAGCTATCAGCGATACGCTGGCAAAGCATCCTATAATTGTGGTGCATAATGCAGCTGAACCGAGGTAGTATAAACCGAGCCCAACACCGGTAAGAGCGCCTGCTGTTCCGCCTCCAAGCATAGTTAGTCCTGTTGGCTGCCCAACACCACTAGGATAAGCATCTTTATACATAACAAACATCACAGCAAGGCTTTTTGAGGTATCAATGAATACATTGTTTTTTAATTCCAGATTCTCCAATTCGGTTTTTTTATCTCCAATCGCTTCTATTTCGGATAAATATGCCATGTATTTCTTTTCTGACCCGGCAATTTTTGTATCAGAAAGATATTTAGAAAGTTCGTTTAATTTTTTGCTTTTATCCTCAAATTCCAAAACAGAGCAGAATGCGCAGTAATTATTGTCTTTTGTTTCAAAAATTTCTTGTTTGCCTTCAAGGTATTCGTCCCAGCAGAGCGCCATTTTCTTAGCTATCGTCTCATACTCCTTCCCGGAAGATACCTTAACTCTTTCGGTTCTGCAATGTTTCACTCCCTGCTCTGCTATAACCCAGTCAAACAGCTTAAGCCTTGTTTTTGCAACACCTATGTTGCCGTCTTTGCATATTTGATAATCTGTTATATCCTCGCTTAATGTTTTCGTCTTGCCAAACAATGGAAAAAGCAGAATCAATCCTATAACTGTCAAGGCTGCAATGATTACAATTAATACTCCTTGAGCTGCTCCTTCTTTATTCATTTAATTCACTTTTCTGTCACATATTTTGTTAAAGTTCTCCTGAGTAGCAGCATAGACAAAATATGTGTCTTCTCGTCCGATTAATCTTCCATCAAATGCTACAGCAGAAGCAGTATCCTCTTTTATGCCAATAAAGAATATTGTATAAATATTATTTTTTTCTATAGGGTACTCGTATTTACCTGGCACAATCTCATTTTTTATTCCGTAATTTATCCAGTCTTCTTTGTGAGCTTGGTCTTTTGTAAAAAAATCTATATATTTTTTATCTTTGCCGGGCACATTATTCTTTTCCAGATAGTCTCTAAGGCTACTAAAAGAGCTTCTGGCAACTTCTTTATCAAATTTTATGTTAGAGCATTCCAAACAGACTGTTGAGCTTGATATCCATCTTCTGCTGAAAGCTCTGCTGTTGACTCCGCCTCCCATCTGCAAGCAGCTGCCCATCAGTTTTGCAAATAACTCATTTACTTTATTGTCAGTTGCAGAGAAATCTTTAACAATATCTGATTTGCTTATCTTACTCCCTTTAGTTTGAGTAATTCTGTTGTTGTATACCCTGTAATCTTTTATCGGGCATTTTGCTCTTGTTTCCTCGCTTGATAATATAGAGCCGATAATAGAGGTATAGCAGGCTGTAGCCTCGCTAAGGTCTGAAGCAAAAGCTTGTTGCTTATATAATAATGGAACAAAAATGACAATTGAAACTACAAGTATAATCAGCCATATGGCTGTAGAAAAACCTCCACTTTCCTCTTGTCCCTTTTTGTTTACAGCAAACTTCATGTTAAAAGTATAAGTCTTTTATGCGTTTAATTACAACCCTTAAAACTATATAAAGAATTAAAAGAAAAGCAAGAGCAAGAAGAATATAAAGAGCAGTTGTTTTCCAAGCGCCGACATCTTGCCCTTTTTTGCTCAGATTGCTTTTTATTTTCACAGAAATTATCTTTAATAGAATTATATATAAATATTTGGGTTGGAGATTTATTGTTTTGGAATACAACAACAGGCACCGCTGGTTACATCTGAATATGTGCCAGGTATATAAACCTGACCTGCGCCCCTCTCACACTCATCCTTATTATTAAAAGTGGTAATAGATTTTTGCATACTCAAAGCCTTACAGCTATTCTCACATGATGCAGTTTCCCCTACACCCTTGCTAAAAGAGCCTAATCTTCCTGTGAATATATAAAACAGGACCACAAGAACAGCCAATGCTATAGCAGCTATTATGATTGTATTGATGGAAATGCTCTGCCCTTTTTTGCTCATTTATAGTACCTCTTTAATAGATATCAAAATTATGAAGGAAGTTATATTTAAATATTTGGGTTTTAAAGGGTGAATTTGGTATAATTTTAAAATATTTATCGTTTAATGTGTTTTTAATTAATGGATTTTAGTTATTGAATCATATTTATTGAAGTTTAACCGCATATATCAAGTTGAGTGTACATGGTTGTCCTGCTTATTGGTATCGGGAATATCTTTGATTTTTTATCCGCTGGGCAGCGATTTCCTATCTTAACCAAAGGCGAATTAATGTCAACATAGGCTAGAAACTCATATTTCATATTCCATTTGCCAAGAGTTTTACTAAAAATGTATTGGGCAGTCGACTCAACAAACTGGCATGAATCCTGCCCATTGTCGCATATTATGCCTTTGCCTTGAGCGCAATCCTGCAAAAGCTCCGTCATTGTCAGCTCTGAACAATCCTTAGCCGCTGTTTTAAGCAGTGTGTTAAGCATATTGGAAGCCACTTCAGCGCTGATAAACCCTTTTCTGTACTCTGTAGGAGTCTTAAGCGCCAAAAACCTCACAACAAATATAGTTGCAACCAGTATAATAACCACAACTATTGCCAAGCCGAGTATCTCCATCTGGGATTTCCGCGAAAATTTTATAAATTTTCGGGACACAAAAAATCTTAGATTTTTTCTTGTTTTATACATTTTCAGTCAGTTGTGAGCGAGTTCGCAGTGACTTGCGAGAGCTCGACTCTCGCTCGCTCATCTCAAAGCTCACTCGCATTCGAATATTTTTATTGATGTTTTCTTTTGATATGTTTGATTTACTGTTTGCCTTTGACAATAGGGCAATTCCAAATATATTAATTATTTTAAAAATTAATCAAATCTTGGATATTGTTTTATTGAATTTTTTAGTTAATGCATTCTTTATTTATTGGATTTGTAATATATTATTCACTTGGACAATGTCTCTATAGTTAAAATTCCAAATCCGTGTTTTCTTGTTATCGGGTCATATAAAGATACGGGGACATTAGTTAAAAATTTGTTCTTAAAGTCTTTTGTTTTTCTTGAGTAGAGAACCCATTTGGCTTCGGCAGGGTAGATTTGCGTTATATTTACATCGCTAAATTCGAGCAAGTCATAGTAATAAAGCTCATTTCCTTGCATTATGCTGGGCGCAGATTCTAGTTTTAATATATCGATGCAGTTATCTTTGATTACGTTGCCTTCGCTGCACTGCAATTCCGGCAGAAACATGACTCTTTGAACAATTCCAACAGACCTTAGCTGTGATAACTCCTCTTGTTCTGATTCAAGGTTGCTTTTCAGTATCTTCACATAAAATACAATTCCAATAATTATCAGTATAAAAAATACAAACAGCACAGCAATTGTTTCTCCGATTTGGATTTGTGACTTATTTTTCCTTAACATTTTTAATATGGCAAAAATTAAAAATTTCCGAGTATCTTAATAAATCAAAGGGCACGAGTATGCCTGGGCATTTTTATTTTGATCCGACAGCAATTTGGAAGATTCCACTATAGTGTCGACATTTTGTATGCTGAAGCTTAAAGATGCTGTAAAAATGTTGTTTAAGTGTGACAATCCATTGTTATAAAATTGATTACAACCGGTATTTGACATTACTCTTAGTATCAACTTTTGTGTTCTTTCTGTTTGTATTTTAGTGACCAGATTAATCCTGGAAAATACATTTCGCATGCTGCATTCATACATATCCAAAGTGTCAGTATATACAGCTCCAATCAAAGTTTGTTTTCCAATATAGGTTGAAACGCCTTTGGACAGCCACGAATCTCCATTTTTCTGCCAGAATTCAATTTTTCCTTTTTCGATGTCTCCATTAATTTTAATAGCTGTTACATCAGAATCCGGCATCTTTTCCAGTGATTTTGGAAAACTTATCATATCATCCTGAAAAACTACAAACCTAACTTGGTAATTATTTGAATTTTTTATTTCTGGCATAGACTGGTAGAATTCTTTTTTCGATTTAACAGGCAAAGACTTGTTTATTTCGCTGGCAAGGTTATTATTGCCGATGATTACATATCTAAGCTGAGGGCTTGTTATATAGAGCAAGTTTGTGACCCTATAAGGAATGCTAAAATCCAGTGTTTGTGTTATTAGCTTGTTACCTTTGATTAAGCTTGGCGCGAATAATATCAGGCTTTGGTACTGTTTTGAAACCCTTTCAGTGCCACTAATAGATATTTTATTACATTCAATGTCAATATCAGAATCTGGTATGTCTATGATGTTTGTTGTGTCTGTGCTGACACTTGTTCCTGATATAATTGCTTCAATGCTTTTCAAAACAGTTGCTTTTGTCGATGTTTCTGCCACATTTTTCTGCTTAACAGTAACTGCTGTGAAAAACAGCAGAATAGCAGCTCCTGCTACCAGCACAAAAATCCAGTTAAACTGTATCTCAAATGCCTTTTTATCCATCATATTAAGAATTTATAATTCTTATTTATAAGTTAATTCATTAACTCCACTGGCTCAATAAAACGTAGTTGCCTTTTCCTTCCAATTTCAGGCTTATTTTATTTTCAGGAGCGTTTATGCAGAGCACATCAGGCTCAACAGATATTTTTCCGGCATAAAAAGATTCTTTTGCTGTGTCTTCAACCAAGAAAACATTTTTTCCGGTGTTTGACAGAATGCTGTCCTTTACTATGGGATCTATATTTGGCGGAATAATCTTGTTGTTTACACTTTCTACAAAACAAACTTTGTTGTAGCCATTACATAATTGGAAATCCTTTCTCTTTACTGTTCCAAAATCGCCTAATATGCCTTCGACTGCATTCTGCAGATCGTTTTTGAACTTAATGCAGGAAAGCTGCTCTGCTCTTTTTTTAAAATCCTGGACAGCGTTGTACCCGTAGACTAAGATAAAGGCTACCAATACCATAGTCAGGACGTAGATAAATATCTGGCTGTGAAGCTGGGATTTCCTCATTTTGCGGCATTTTTACTTTTTGCTGCTTTTTTTCCTTTTTTCCTCTTTTGTTATTTGCTTTAATTTCACAAATACATCTTCTCTAGGCTTTTTTGATGACATTTTTGTTTTTTCCCTGTATTCTTTTATTTCTGGCTTCAATTTTTCTTCAGTTTCCTCTGGTTTGGGTTTTTTCCTTTCCACTTCCCTGAATTTTTGTTCTTTTTCCTCCTTTCCAAATGCTTCAAACAGCTTTTCCCTTTCCTTTTCTTTTTGCTCTTCTTTCTTTTTGAATGCCTGCCTTATTTGAACTCCTTCCATTCTTTGCCCGGATGGAGCCTGCTTGACCTGTGGTAGTTGTGTCATTCTTTGCAATTCTCTTTTTCTAAGAATAGATTTCGCATGCTCTTTTGACGCTGTTAGAAATGGTTTTATGAGGCGCGGCCTAAAAAACAGGAGATAACTCCACATTATTAAATCATACAAAAGGATACAGGGAAGGTGTATGAGAAGGCCGGGAAAAGATTCATTTTTGATAATGGTAAAATAGCGATTTTTTATCAAATCTACTTGCAAAACATCGTTCAAATATCTGCGGGCATATGGTTTATCCAAACCCTCTTGCCTCCTTACCGTGCCTCC
>Ga0209541_10014354_pt1 | contig 11953 bp, 6 predicted proteins | sample RifCSPlowO2_01_FD_184027 | JGI IMG/M metagenome (GOLD analysis project Ga0209541, IMG submission 184027) | Groundwater microbial communities from Rifle, Colorado - Rifle CSP2_plank lowO2_0.1 (SPAdes) (version 2) | ecosystem: Environmental > Aquatic > Deep subsurface > Groundwater | place: Rifle...
TCGGCCGCCTCGCGCTTGGCCTCTTCGGTCAGCGGCACGTGCACGGCCATCTGGTCGCCGTCGAAGTCCGCATTGAACGCCGAGCATACCAACGGGTGCACCTGGATGGCCTTACCCTCAATCAAGGTCGGCTTGAACGCCTGAATGCCCAGCCGGTGCAGGGTCGGCGCACGATTGAGCAGCACGTATGATTCCTTGACGATGTCCTCCAGGATGTCCCACACCTCGGGACGCCCGCTCTCGATAAAACGCGATGCCGAGCGGACGTTGTGAACGTACTCGGCCTTGATGATACGGGAGATGATGAACGGTTTGAACAGTTCCAGCGCCATTTTCTTCGGCAGGCCGCACTGATGCAGCTTCAGCTTCGGCCCCACGACAATGACGCTGCGGCCGGAGTAGTCGATGCGTTTGCCGAGCAAATTCTGGCGGAAACGGCCTTGCTTGCCGCGCAAAATGTCCGCCAGCGATTTCAGCATCCGCTTCTGGCCCGTCGACGCCACCACGGTTTTCCCATGGCGCGCATTGTTATCAATGAGCGCATCAACGGCTTCTTGGAGCATCCGCTTCTCATTGCGGCAGATGACCTCCGGGGCGTTGAGCTCCATCAGTTGCTTGAGCCGGTTGTTGCGGTTGATAATGCGCCGATACAAATCGTTCAGATCGGACGTGGCAAACCGTCCGCCGTCGAGCGGTACCATCGGCCGCAGGTCGGGCGGAATGACCGGGATCGCCGTCAGCACCATCCACTCAGGACGAATATGGTTGTGCAACAGATCGGACGCCAGGCGAAGCCGCTTCGTCAATTTTTCGCGCACCGGTCCATGCGCGATTCCCACCTTCGATTCGAGCGACGCCAAAAGCTGCTCCAAATCAACGCCTTCAAGCAGCTGCCGCGTTGCTTCGGCGCCGATCCCTGCCTCGAATAAGTGGCCGTACTTGAGCGATAGATCCTGGTACTGGTGTTCAGACAAAATCTTTAACGGTTTGAGCTCTTTGAGCTCAAGTTCTGCGAGCCTCAAGACGGCTTCCAGCTCTTGCACGCGCTCATCTTTGGCGCGCTGAATTTGTTTCAGTTCGGCATCGGCGGCGGACGCAATCTCTTCTTGCGGAGAGCCGCTCTTTGCCTTACTCACCTTAGAACGCGCCAGCGCCGCCTGGCGGTTAAAGTCATCTTCAATCTTGCGCTTCTTGGACTTAAACTCCTGACGAATCTGCTCGAGCGTGGATTTCTTGGCGTCTTCGTCGACCTTCGTGACAACAAAACTTGCGAAGTACACAACTTTTTCCAAATTTTGAAGCGACAAATCAAGCAGCAGGCCAATGCGCGACGGCACGCCGCGTAAAAACCAGATGTGGGTCACCGGCGAGGCCAGTTCGATATGGCCCATGCGCTCACGGCGGACCACCGATCGGGTCACCTCGACGCCGCACTTATCACATACAATTCCTTTGTAGCGGACTTTCTTGTACTTACCGCAGTAACACTCCCAATCCTTCGACGGCCCGAAGATGCGTTCATCAAACAAGCCATCCTTCTCGGGCTTTTGGGTCCGGTAGTTAACGGTTTCCGCTTTGGTTACTTCGCCATGGGACCACTCGCGGATTCGCTCCGGCGATGCCAGACGCAACCGGAGCGCGTCGAAGTCCAGTGTTTTGCTTTCGGGTTCATTAAACATAGAGGCAAAAATGAAAATGACTACGCCGCGGAAGGGGCGGCCGGTTCCTCAGCTACCGGCTCCGCGAAATCGGCGGCCACCGGTGTCGCCTGGCCGGGTTTCAGTTTGAGGAGTTCGATGTCCAGACACAGCCCGTTGAGCTCACGCATCAGCACGTTGAAAGATTCCGGAATATTAATTTTGCGGATCGGTTCGCCCTTGATAATGGACTCGTACGCTTTTGAACGACCCGGCACATCGTCGGATTTAATCGTCAGAATTTCCTGGAGCGTGTGCGCCGCACCGTACGCTTCGAGCGCCCACACCTCCATCTCGCCGAAGCGCTGGCCGCCGAATTGGGCCTTGCCGCCGAGCGGCTGCTGCGTAATCAGTGAGTACGGCCCGATCGAACGCTGGTGGATTTTATCCTCAACCATATGGTTGAGCTTCATCATATAGATATAGCCGACGGTCACCGGGTTATCAAACGGTTCGCCCGTGCGGCCGTCAAACACGGTCATCTTGCCGTCCCGCGGGAAACCAGCCCGCTCGAGTTCGCTGTGGATGGTTTCCTCGTGCACGCCGTCGAGCGCCGGAGACGCCACGGTGTATCCTAAATTCTTGGCGGCTAAACCCAGGTGGGTCTCAAGAATCTGTCCGAGGTTCATGCGCGAGACGACGCCAAGCGGCGACAACACCATGTCAATCGATGTGCCGTTGGCGAGGAATGGCATATCCTCCACCGGAACCGAAATTGAAACCACGCCTTTGTTGCCGTGCCGTCCGGCAACTTTATCGCCCACCTGAACCTTGCGCAGGTTGGCGATCGACACCTGCACCATCCTGATCACGCCGGAAGGAAGTTTGTCGCCGTTATCGCGCGAAAACATTTTGACATCCACCACTTTGCCTTGTTCGCCGTGTTCAAGATACAGCGAGCTGTCACGCACGTCGCGCGCTTTCTCACCGAAAATTGCGCGGAGTAATTTCTCTTCAGCCGAAAGCTCGGTTTCGCCCTTCGGCGTGATTTTACCAACCAAGATATCACCCGATTTCACCAGCGCGCCGAGGCGAACGATCCCTTCCGCATCCAAATCTTTCAGCTTCTCTTCGCCGATGTTTGGGATGTCGGAGGTTATCACTTCCGGGCCGAGCTTGGTTTCGCGGACTTCAATTTGGAAATCTTCAATATAAATGGAAGTGAAACGGTCATTGCGGATGAGCTGTTCGGAGATGATCACGGCATCCTCGAAATTGTATCCTTCCCAGGCCATGAACGCGACCAGCACGTTTTGCCCGAGCGCCAGTTCGCCGCGATCGCAGGCCGGACCGTCGGTCAGCACTTGCCCCTTGGTGATGCGGTCGCCTTTGCCGACCACCGGACGCTGATTGATACAGGTGTTGGCGTTACTCCGAGTAAATTTGTTCAACCGGTACGTCACCGTTTCTCCCGGATCGGTCTTGAGCGTGATAGAATTGGACTGGAGCGCGGTCACCTCGCCGTCGACGGGACTCGTAATAACGTAACCGGAATCAACGGCCGCGGCGCGTTCGTAGCCCGTCCCAATAATCGGGGCTTCCGGACATACGCAGGGAACCGCCTGGCGCTGCATGTTGGAACCCATCAACGCGCGCACGGCATCATCGTGTTCAAGGAAAGGAATTAACGCGGTGGCGATCGAAATGATCTGCTGCGGCGCCACATCCACGTAATCAATCTGCTCAACGCGGGAAAACCCCGGCTCGCCGTTCCGGCGCACCTCAGCTACTTCACCGGTGAAGTAGCCATCGACATCCATTAAAATCGTCGCGGCGGTCGTGACCACTTTGTCCGTCTGAAACGCCGAGAGATACCGCACTTCGTTGGTGACGTGCGGTTTTGCCGGAATGGTTTTCAGCTCGAGGATTTCGGCCAGCTGCTTACTCTGCGCCGCGGTAATTTTTTCACCCGCGGTAACCACCACCTTGCCGGTGCCCGGATGCAGGACGTCAACGCGAGCGATTTCACCTTCCGTTAATTCCGGCCGGTTCTCCGGATCGTGAATGACTTTACGAAATGGCGTTTCAATAAAACCATACTCATTGATCTTCGCGTAGCTTGCCAAATGCCCGACCAGACCGATGTTGGGACCTTCCGGCGTGGCGATCGGACAAATGCGGCCATAGTGCGACTGGTGCACGTCGCGCACATCAAATCCCGCGCGTTCGCGCGACAAACCGCCGGGCCCCATCGCGGACAACCGGCGCTTGTGTTCGAGCTCGGCCAGAGGATTGGTCTGATCCATGAATTGCGACAACTGGCTCGACATGAAAAACTCTTTGACCGCCGCAATCACCGGCCGGGCGTTGATGAGGTGGTTCGGGGTTACCTCGGTAATTTCCAGCGTTGACATCCGATCCTTAATGATCCGCTCCATCCGGGCCAACCCGATGCGGAACTTATTTTGCACGAGCTCGCCGATGGCGCGCACGCGCCGGTTGCCGAGGTGGTCGATGTCGTCGGCATCTTTTTGCGTGACGTTGAGGCGGATAATCTCGCGGATAGTGTTGATCAAATCCTTATGCAAGAGCACTCGATTCTCTTTCGTATTGGAAATGTCAGTGTTGAACCGCTGGTTGAGTTTGTAGCGCCCGACGCGGCCGAAGTCGTAGCGATCAAAATTAAAAAACATGGCGTAAATTAACGCCTTGGCGTTGTCGACGGTTGCGAGATCCCCCGGTCGGATGCGTTTGTAGACCTCTTTCAAGCCCTCCGCCTCGTTATGGGCGATATCTTTGGCGATGGTCCGCTGGATGAATGGCGTGCCGTCGCTGGCTTTCAAATCAACGTCGGCAAACAGCGCAATAACTTCCTCGTCGCTCGGGTAGCCAAACGCACGTAAAAGCGACGTGATCGCCACCTTCCGTTTGCGATCGATCTTGACCCAAATAACGCCATTGGCGTCGGTCTCGATTTCCAACCACGAACCGCGGTTGGGAATAATCTTCGCCCCGTAGTACTTGCGTTCCCCAATCACCTCTTGAGTGAAAAATACACCCGCTGAACGGATGAGCTGCGACACAACGACCCGATCGATACCATTAATGATAAACGTACCGCGATCCGTCATGATAGGAAAATCGCCCAGGTACACTTCCTGCGCGACGACCTTGCCGCTCTTCTTGTTCACCAGTTTGGTATTCACGCGCAGCGGCGATTCGTAGGTCAAATTTTTTGCCCGGCTCGTTACCTCGTCAAACTTCGGCGCATCGAGGTAGTAATTTTCAAACCACAACTCAAGATCGCGGCCGATAAAATCACGCACCGGAGAAACTTCTTCAAACAGCTCGCGTAAACCGTCAGACAAAAACCAACGGTACGAATCCTTCTGTACCTCGATCAGATCGGGGAGTGGGGTGGATTCACGGCTGACGGAAAACCGCTTGCGCGAGGTTGGGGTGGTCGCCATAGATGCTTAACTGCAAAAAATAGCTCCTCTCCAAACTGGGAGACGAGTGAAAATTATCAGTGCTATTTACTGTTGGAGTGAAACGCTACCCACGTTGGGGTTTAAAAAACCCAGCTCCCTTGAACCTCGGCGGCCACCCGCTTGCGCGGCGCTTATGCGTACTACCGACCACCAGATCCAAGAGATTACCGGATATTACAACCTTTACCCGAAGTCATTCGCGACGTGCGGGCAAATGCTGGATCCACTAATCACTCTCGCTCTGCGCCCGACGCCTCAAAGCCTTCGGGTGCGGAACAAAAGGTTTTCACCGCGAGCATGATCATATCACGCTCATCAATCCAAAAAACGCGTACTCCAATTCATCAATGGTAATTGCCTTGGAGACTCTCAAATGGTGCGACGAGTTTATCATATTTATTATTCTTTGTCAAATAATACCCAGGGCACATTAATACAGAGCATTAAATATTTAATTTTTGGGCTCAATATAGTGTTTATTTAATGTTTCGTAATATAAAAAGATTGACTTGTCCACAGATAAAACTTAGGCACATTTTTTGGCTATCAATCAACCCAACGGACATGATTTCACGGTCCCAAAGAACGCGCGGAAATTGCCTCACGCGCCGCGGTTCGATCGTCCCAAGGGATTTTTTTTCCTCCCGCGACCACGATGGCCTGCTCGCTCCCCTTGCCGGTGATCAGCACCACGTCATCGTTTTCAGCCAACGATATGGCCTGCCGGATGGCATCTCGCCGCTCGAGCTGCACGAATAAATTTTTTTCAATCACCTTTCCTGCGCGCAAAGCTCCCTGCACGACGCGTTCCATCAACTCTCGCGGATCGTCGTCGTACGGGTCTTCATTGGTAACTACCACCAGGTCTGCAAACCGACCAGCCATCTCCCCAAGCACGGCGCCGCGCGCACGATCCCGGCCGCCGCCGGTCGTACCCAGCACCTGGATAACTCTACGATGCGGGAGCTGTGAAACCACCTGATAGAGTTTCTCCATCGCTTCGGGTTCAAACGCGTAGTCCACGATTACCGTGAACAAATTTCCAGCCCGGATGAACTCGGTTCGGCCTGCAATTTTGCGAACCGACGCGAGTCCGCGCGCGATGGCATCGGTTCGCACACCGAGCGCACGTGCGGTGCCATATGCGATCAACGCATCCACCGCATTGTGCTCACCCGGCAGACTCAGCCAGAGCTTCTCATTACCGATGGCAAAACCAACGCGCGAACCTTCCTGTAAAATTTTTGCGCGCACCTCGCGCACGCCGGTAATATCATACGTGGACGCGGTGGTCACGCCGACTTTTTGGTCAACTGAAAATCCAAGAAATTCCGGCGCGAACGGGCAATCCAAATTCACCACGATCGACTTGGCAATCTTTTTTCCGGAGACGGTTTTGGGTTGCACCTGTTCTAACTTTTTGAACAATTTGAGTTTGGCTTGCTTATAATTTTCAAATCCTTTGTGCGCGTCGAGGTGCTCGGGATACAGATTCGTCAACACCGCCGCATCATAATGGATGCCGACGTGGCGGAACTGCTCAATGCCCTGCGAAGAAGTCTCGATGATGGCATACTGGCATCCCGCCCCAACCATTTCCTTCAACAACTTCTGGAGCTGAAAACGGCCGACCATGGTCATCTTGGTGCTATTCCATTGTTCGCGGCTGCCGATTTTAAACTTAATGGTCGAGGTGACACCGACCGTAAAACCGGCAACTTCAAGAATTGAAGCGAGCATTTCCACCACCGTTGATTTCCCCGACGTGCCGGTAACGCCGACCACCACCATTTTTTCTGATGGCCGACCGTACCGCCAATTCGCCAATATCGCCAACGACCAGTGGTAGAGGTTCAACATCCTGGGGGGAATGAATTTTTTTAGTCGCAAAATCATAAGAAATTCGGCGAGTAACTGCTTGCAGGTACAACCTAGCAAAACCATTTTCGACTGTAAACCCCCGTTAGAAATTCCAACCGGGCATTAAACTCCGCAAGAATCATTCGAAAATGTAAGCTTGCCACATGCATCGTCAAAAAAAATTTCTAACGGGGTAAACCGAAACTGCCCCGCTGGGAGCGGGGCAGTTTATTATTCTTAAGGCTACGCTACCTTACTGGAGCCGGGTACGCGACACAGCCCAGGTTATCTTCCGTCGGATCGACCCCCACCGCGTACGGGCCAGGGGCAGGAATGGTGTACGAACTCAGCCACTTCCAATGGCTCCAGTCCAATAGATCAGTCTGATCAATCCGGCCATTGTCATCGACATCAGCGGCGTCGAGGCAAGAAATTGGCACGCTCGACTGTAAGTAATCAACCAGCGCTTTCAGGTCGGTTTGGTCAATCGAGCCATCGGAGTTGATGTCGCCGCGGCGGAAGGCAACTGTTGCCGGGGCAACGGTCGGACTGGACGGTCCGACTGGTACCGGTATCGGGGCTGGTGCCGGCGTTCCGGTATATGATTCACAGTCCAAATTGTCAGGGGTAGAATCATCACCAAGAACCTTGTATGGCTGCGGCAGCGTCTTGTGGGTGCCGAGGAATAAATACCCTTGAAAGTACTGATAATCAGCCTTTGTGAGGTACCCATCGTCGTTGACATCGGCAGCATCCAAGCAGCTCGGTCGCTTTCCCGTTCCGGCGAGAAAATTCGAAATGTAGATGGTATCATTCATCGTCAACTTCCCGTCCTTATCGACATCGCCGCGAAGAAACTTCTGGTTCACGGCTTTGGCAATGCGGTTGACTGCTGGAATTGACTTGCACCCTAGGAGATCGAGCGTAGGATCAGCGCCACTCACCGCAAACGGACTTGCGGGCGCCGAGCCGCCTTTAAACAGGTAGTTAAGAATGTACACGGAATCGCTCTCGGTAATCAAACCATCATCATTCGCATCAGCGGCATCAAGACAACTGAAATGATATGACCCTAAATATATCGCCGAATTGATGGCAACGGCATCGGACATGTAAATTTTACCGTCACCATTGACGTCACCGCGGATAAACCCCGCCGGTGGGGTCATAATGTCGTTCGGCAAAGGAATCGGGGTAACGGTCGGTACCGGTCGCGGACTAACACTCGGCGTTGGCGATACGGTTGGCCGAGGCGTCGGAGATACAGCTGGAGTTGGACTCACCCTTGGAGTCGGCGAAACCGTCGGTGAAGGCGTTGGTGAAGGATACACCACTGCCGGCGTCGGAGATACGACTGGAGTTGGGCTCACGGTTGGAGTTGGCGTAACTGTTGGCGTCGGCGACGGTGAAGGGCTAACAACCGGAGCGGCGGCCACGGTAATCGTCTTGGTTATCACGTTATTCATCTCGTTCGATTCTTTCACCGCCAACCCTTCGTCAACGGCTAACCGAACCGAATAAGACCCGACAGCGGTCGGCACCCAAGTAAACGGCGTCACCCCGACTAAACCGCCAACCGCCAGCGACTGGAACATCGCACTCCCCTTGCTGACATTATTGAGATACCACGCAGCATTAAATTGTGATGCCGCCGCAGTGCCCCCGTTATAAATGGAACCCATCACATCAATAGGAGACCCCACGGTATAAACCGATTGATAGGTAGTAATATCATTCGCCACCAAATCCGGTGATCCCACGACCGGCGTTGGTGTAGGAGTTGATATCGGTGTTGGTGAAACCGTCTGGACTGGCGTCGGCGTTGCAGTCGGAGACGCTTGCACCATGCCATTGGTATTGCCATTGGCATTCGCATTCGTGTTGCCATTTGCGGACAACACCGTCCCGGCGAATACAAAAAACCCTGCTGCCACCGTCATACAAAGGGTAAGCACCAGGAATGTACTCCACCGAGAAAATGATGGTTTTTGTTCCATATTTCTCTTATTTCTTTAGTTTTGTTGAATTCCAAAACCTAAACGCTTTGGAGTTATCAACAAATATTACTTAACAAATCCATTATACCATACATTATGATTTTCTGCAAGTAAAAACGACAAAAAAATTTCACTTTTCCCAATTATTTCTAAAAAACTTATGGATTTTCCCAAACATAAGATGCGCCCACGAGGATTCGCCCCGTCATTCGACGGGGTCCGCCTCGGGCGGAAACCTTTACCCCGTCGTATGACGGGGCTTGCCCGGCCACCGCCCTGCAGGATCTCCCGCGGCGGGTGGGATGATCGAATGACGGGGCCGATCCCATACTTCTACTCCACACCTTTGCGCCCAGTAGGAATTGTCACCCCTCGGGTGATCCCCCGTAGGGGGAAACCTCACCTTTTCTCCCGGACTCCCGCCTACGCCGTGCTTCGGCGGGCGAGCCGGAGGCCCACGTTCCCCGCCTGCCTTTGCAGAGTTCTCCGCCTTTGCGCCCACGAGGATTCGAACCTCGATCCCAGGCTCCGGAGGCCTGTGTTCTATCCATTGAACTATAGGCGCAAGGGCAGAGAACCATCACAAGACCTTAAAAACTTTGATTATCTAATTATCTCGGCAGCTGGCGGGCAGGTATCCGTTGTCCGCCCCGGGCGGATCCGCCATTGGCGGAAACTATGGGCGCAAAGGTGTACAGTAGATAATTTTATTTCTTTAGCTTCCCCAGCGCTTTGAGTGCGGCGCGAATAATTTCCTCGCTGTTCATTCCCGGCTGCTGAATATTCGTAATGGCAGTTTGCGCTTCTGCTAAGGGGAACCCAAGCGCCGCCAGCGCATCACGAGCCTCGCTCGCACTGCCCCCAAAAGCTGCCATACCACTGGCCATTTCCTCGATTTTCCCTCGTAATCCAGCCACAATAATCTCGGCCATGCGCTTTCCGACGCCAGCCACTTTGACGAGCTGTTCAGGACTGGAATCTGCGACGGCCTGGCGCAATTCCTGAGGGGAAACCAGATCAAGCACGTGGAGCGCCGATCGCGGTCCGACGCGCTGAACAGAAAGTAGTAGTCGAAACATCTGCAGTTCATCGCGCGTTGGAAACCCGAATAATTCTTGCGCGTCCTCGCGCACCTCAAGGTAGGTGTGGACGGTGCACGTTTGGCCGACTTTGACTTGGCTGATAAATTTCGCGGTTGCCTCGATGCGATAGCCAATGCCGTTGACTTCAAGCTCGAAAAAATTCCCGCGCTTGGCTGGCGGATGCACGTACGTCACAATGCCGCGGAGTGATGCGATCATAAAATTCTGGTAATCACGCTGACTGCTCCCCTACGGTAACAAAAATTCACCCGCTTGACAACCCGGCTTTTTTTGGTTAGAATAGTGCATTGTTTTTGAACCTTGGCACTCTACAATCCACCGTTACAGAAAGGAACGACCGATGTTCATGTTTCGCGTCGAGCCTCGCAAGGTCTGGCCGCACTACCAGGGCAAGCCCGTACGGACGCACCCGGTCTTGGGTCTGTCAAACCGGATCCTTGTTGCCCACGGCACGGGCGACTTCTACATCCAGTACTGGGAGGAGGGCGAGCAGCGCGGTGACAAAATGCGTCGGTGGCGCCGCTACGGAGACATCTGGTCGCTCTCTCGCGGCCTACGTCTCGCCCGCGCGAGCACCATCATCCAACGCATCCCCACGCTCGAAGAGCTCCAAAATCTCTGCGCCGAAGCGAATCTTCAGCTCAACCAGCGCAATGTTCGGGCCGAAGACCTGCAGGATGTGAAACGCAAAATGCTGCGCGTACTGCAGACGCTCGGGAATCCGAGAACGCACGCCCTCAAGGACGTCGCGACGCAGGTCGAATGCGTCATACCGCTGCGCGATACGCGCGGCAGGCTCAACCTCGGCGCGCTCGCCGCACGGCTGGTGCCGGTCAAGAACCGCCTCTTCTGCGAACGTCTCGAAGGCATCGTCGGGTGGCTTGGCCACTACGCCCACTGGGAGCAGGACGTCGAACTGCTACAGCAGCTTGCCGGCGGATTCCTGCTGGAGATGGAACAAAAACTCCAGCGCTGGGTCTGCAGTATGAGCGACGTCGCAGGTTGGCGCGGCGAAGCTCCGACGCTGGCGATGGAAATCGCCCCGGTGATCGAACACATCACGCAGCTGGAGCCATTCGGCGGTTGGATGCAGTGGGCACGCGCGTGCCGGACCGACCTTGAGCGCATGGCGCGCGCACTGCACCGGCCAGACCGCGATGTCGCAACCACTGCCCTGCGCCGGCTGCAACAGTCCGTCGCCATCAAGAAGCTACAGAAGGAAATTTCCCAACTCCTTCTCGACATCCAGCTCGACCGGCTTGAACAGGTCTTCAGCCTGGGAGACTACCAAGGCCGGCTGGCTGCGCTCCTGGATGCGATCGCCCTGATCGACGACACTGATTTCCGCGGTCGCGTCGTACCCGAACTCGCGAAACACTTGCAAGGTGCGCAGGTCGAGCTCACCCAAGCGTTCTGCACGCGGACGGCGGACGATCCGGTCGACAAAAAAGGCCTCAAACGAGGCTACGACCACCTGCGGACGGCTTGCGCGAGTCTCTGAACGACACTCTTTTCTCTGCACATTTTGACACGGCGACAGAGCACCCCTGTTGCCGTTTTTTTTATTTCCCACATCCGCAACAAGGGAGTCCGCCCAAGGCGGACGACCGCCAGTGAGGACTGTGGGAAATTAATCCGCCGAACGTCCATCAGAAAATGATGAAAAGCGGCGAATGAGCCGAAGGCGGTTCCCGCGCCGTCAAACATTACTCTACCCCTTACGTGTTCGCGGACGGTAGGCGGGTTAGTACCTATATAAATCCCCAGCCGCAATCAGCCCAAAACTGATCCGCCAGGGGAGTCTTGACAGCGGTTCGTCAAATAACATCTCGATGCGCCCATTGGAGTCCCGCCAACGGCGGGAC
>Ga0209541_10014356_pt1 | contig 11951 bp, 9 predicted proteins | sample RifCSPlowO2_01_FD_184027 | JGI IMG/M metagenome (GOLD analysis project Ga0209541, IMG submission 184027) | Groundwater microbial communities from Rifle, Colorado - Rifle CSP2_plank lowO2_0.1 (SPAdes) (version 2) | ecosystem: Environmental > Aquatic > Deep subsurface > Groundwater | place: Rifle...
GGTAAAATAAAAACACTGATTATGTCCAATATCTTTTTTCGCACCGTCTGTGCTCCTTGCCAATCGATTTCTAAAATAACATCCAACCCTCTCTTCAAATCAGCTGCGACGCGCTGTTTGGATGTCCCGTAATAATGCCCAAACACGTTCGCATATTCTAAAAACTCATCCGCTTGAATACGCTTTTCAAATTCATCAATCGAAATAAAAGAATAATCAACGCCATCTGTCTCATCCGAACGCGCCGGTCTTGTCGTATAGGATACCGACGTTTTAATATTATCCATCTGCGCAATAACGGCATGGTCAAGGCTGGTTTTCCCCGTCCCCGATGCAGCTGAAACAATATATAATAACCCTGTCATATCTATTTTTCCTCACTGAGATAATCTAAATATTTCCGCACGCCGTCTTCGACAGGCCGAAAAGCAATATCACATCCTGTTTTGCGTAAATTGGTTAAATCTGCTTGTGTGAAACTCTGATAATGTCCCACCAATTTTTCGGGGAAAGGAATATATTCAATTTCGCCCTTTCCATACCATTTTATCACTGCATTCGCAACATCATTAAAGGGTTGCGCACGCCCGGTACCCACATTAAAAATACCCGACTGATTAGCATGCTCATAAAACCATAAATTAACGGAGGCAGCATCTTCGACATAAATAAAATCACGCTCTTGCGCACCATTAGCATAACCGTCAGTACCTTCAAACAATTTCACTTTGCCCGTCTCTTTAATTTGCTGATATAAATGTGAAGCGACGCTAGCCATCGGCCCCTTATGCTGCTCACGCGGTCCATAAACATTGAAATAACGCATACCCACTATTTGACTTTCTGCGCTTGGTAAAATTTTTCTAACATACTGATCGAATAAAAACTTTGAGTAACCATACATATTCACAGGACGCTCATGGGCGCGCTCTTCTTTAAATATTTTTCCATTACCATACGTTGCCGCACTGGATGCATAAAAGAACGCTATTTTGCGAGACATACAATAATGCAATAATATTTTAGAATATTCATAGTTATTCTCCAGCATATACATGCCATCCCATTCAGTCGTATCTGAACAGGCGCCTTCATGAAAAACCGCCTTAATAAATTCAAGCCCTGCGCTTTTATTAGCAATCCTTTCGCGAAAGGTGTCTTTATCTAAATAATCCGCAATATCACAATCAACCAAATTAACAAATTTACTGCCATCGCTAAAATCATCGACAACCAAAATATCGGTTCGTCCACTGGCATTTAATGCTTTGATAATATTACTACCAATAAAACCTGCGCCACCGGTTACAATAATCATTTATCAACCTCCACTTCTTTTTGCTGCATACGATCGATCACGCTTGTTGTCGAAAATCCATCAACAAACTTTAAACTTTTCACTTCGCCGCCGTTTTTTAACACAATATCTGCTCCCACGATCTCATGCGGCTTGTAATCCCCTCCCTTGACCAACACATCGGGCAAAATACGCGAAATAATGCGTTCGGGCGTATCTTCAGAAAATGGAACGACCCAATCAACCGAATTCAATCCCGCTAATACCATCATACGCTCTCTAATTGAATTAAGTGGTCGATTTGCGCCCTTTAATCGCGCAACAGATCCATCATCGTTGACGGCCACGATCAAACGATCACCACATTGTTTTGCTTCTTCTAAATACTGCACATGCCCCGCATGTAACAGATCAAAACAACCATTCGTAAATACAATCTTTTTGCCGCGCTCACGCGCTTGCTTAACCATTAACAGCAATCGTTCTTCGCTTAACATACCGCCCAAATGGGGGCCCGCAACCACTTGCTCTAGCTCCGATGCGCTAACCGTTGCCGCACCTAATTTTGTCACCACAATGCCGGCAGCCATGTTCGCTAACGCCACCGCTATAAACAAATCAACTTGCGCCGCAACAGCAGTACTCAATACCGCAATCACTGTATCGCCTGCACCAGTTACATCATAAACTTCTTTTGCACGCGTCGGAATATGATCTTCTTCTTGATCTTTGCGGACCAACGTCATTCCTTGCGCGCCACGCGTAATTAATAACGCATCGATATCATATTCCTTTAACACTTGACGCGCTTTTTGAACCATCTCTGTTTCATTCTGAAAATCACCCGCCATGTTTTTAAATTCATTTAAATTTGGCGTCACCACCGTCGCCCCTTTATAACAACCAAAATTAGGCCGCTTGGGATCAACAAAAACAGGGATATTCGCACGACGCGCATATTCAATAAAACGTTTGGATTGACATAACGTGCCCTTGCCATAATCCGACAAGATCACCACATCGGCAGACTTTAATGCCGTCTCAAAAATTTCCATTAACTGTTGCGAATGATCCGAGGTAAACTCCTGCTCAAAATCAAGACGGAGCAACTGCTGATGCTGACTTAAAACTCGCAACTTAGTAATCGTATGTCGATCTGCGCACGACATGAAACGACAACTCACTTGAGCAGACGTCAATTGATCTTTTAAACGCACCGCTTCTGCATCATCACCCACCAAACCCAATAGCGTCGCTTGAGCTCCTAATGCCGCCACGTTCAGCGCGACATTCCCCGCTCCGCCCGGGCATTCTTTGATCTCTTCAACATGAACCACCGGCACCGGCGCTTCGGGGGATATCCTAGACACAGAACCTTGCCAATAGCGATCGAGCATGACATCGCCCACCACCAAGACTCTCGCTTTTGTAAAATCAGGTACTGTTATAGACATAGAGGCCGAATTATAACCAGCTATTGGCCACAAAACCAGGGGGTATGGGGTCGAAATATTATCCCATGGTTCGGGCTTGTCGATGCCGAAAATACTCCACGAACGGCGGCAGAACGGATAACACAATAATCGCCAAAACGACCCAGGTAAAATGATTCTTCACCACCGGAATATTGCCAAACCAGTAGCTCACGCCCAACAACAAGGCAACCCACAGCAATGCGCTCACAAAATTGTACAACATGAATTTAAAATAATTCATATAACCCATGCCCGCCACAAATGGTGCGAACGTGCGAATGATCGGCATAAAGCGCGCGATAACAACGGTCTTGGCGCCATATTTTTCATAGAAGCGATGCGTTTTCAATAAATAAGATTGTTTAAAAAATAAAGAATCTTCGTTGGTAAACAGCAAATGACCAAATTTATTACCTATCCAATAATTCGCGACATTACCCAAAAATGCCGCCGCAGTGAGCAAAATCAACAACCAATAAATATTCAGCACGCCAATCGCTGCAATAGCGCCCGCCGCAAACAGCAACGAGTCTCCCGGCATAATTGCCGTCACCACCAATCCGGTTTCACAAAAAATAATGGCAAACAACAACGCATAGATCCACAAACCATAATGCTGTACAAAAATGATGAGATTATCATTTAAATGAAAAATGAACTGAATCGAGTCATGTAAATAATGCATGGCCTTGTGCCCTGTAAAAAGCGTATGGTAACACGCTTTGCCTATCTTACAAATGCAGTTTTAACCTTCTTCCAATAAAAACGTTTCCAGCGTCATGCCGCGGATCTTTGCTGTTTCAAAGCCCTTCTGATTGATCACAATTAACTGCTGGTTAGGTAATTGTTTGGCAAACCATCCAAAATCAATCGCAAAAACAGAACCGCGTTTCACTTCAATCAACTCTGTGGGTGAAACGACAAAATCGATTTCATGCTGTTTGGTTTGCCAAAAAGCCAGTGGTGCTAAAATTTCTTTTCCACTGATCGCTGCACGTCGTAACAATTCTTGCGCGACTAACCATTCATACCAAATCCCTTGCTCTATTTCAGACAATAACAAAAAATCATTGGGCGCTCTCATATTACTTGCATGATACGCGACTGCGGCTAATAAATTTGTAAAATGATATTTGCAGGGTTTTCGTAAAACACGTAAATTTCTATTAAAATCCCACGGATAGGCTGGCACAATACAACCCAGATCATTAAGCACCTCAATATACCCTGCTGCAACACTGTTATTAGCAAGCCCTGCTTCTCTGGCTAATTTTGCTTGACCAACCGATGTGACACCAAAACGAAAAATCGTATCAAAAATATTTAATAACGATGTTCTGTTACGCCCAGACAACGCGATTTCTCCTTCAATCCAATCGCGCACTAATGCAATCACAAATTCTGGTATCATGCCGTTAGTCGCCAATTCGGTGCAGGCAATAGGAGAACCACCCGATAAGAGATACGCAATTAATGTGTTATCGCCCAAAACATGGCGGCACTGTCGGTGAAATTCTTTATAGGCAACCGGTGTAAAAAGATAAGTGGTTCTATCCAAACGGCCTTTTCTGCCAGGTAATCTTTCACCTCCACGCCTCAAATCTGTTGCTTTTGAGCCGGTTGTAATCACAAGAATATTCTCTAGCTTTCCTTGATCTGCCATGCGTTTTAACGCCATTTCCCATTTTGGAATCGCTGTAATTTCATCGATAAAAATACGGCGTATAGTCGCTTTTTTTGAAAAAGCAGTAATGAGTGTGTCTATCTCTTTTTCCAATCGATCTGCATCTAAGAGATTTTCTCCATTGAGATAATAAGCCGTCCCTGCCCCAAATTTTTCAATAGTATGGCGTAGTTCGCGCTCTAACCAAGTGCTTTTTCCGTATTGCCGTGCGCCACGAATCAAAAGAATACCTGGCTTCGTTGGCAGTGTTTTGAGGCCAAAATCGATCTCAAAAATATAGGGAGCTCTCTTGAGGCTATCCAAGTGGGGGAACAACCCTGATTGATCAATTTCCCCAGCAGATAACGCTCGGTTAATGTTAGCTAAGTCCATGATTATTCACTAAAAATATTATTTAACGTTACGAACGTTAGTATAGCTAACGTTCATAACGTTAGCAAGTGATTGTTTGTGAATAAAAAAGAGAGGGTTCAACAACTCGGCCGCAAGCGGCCGAGATTGTTTCCTTAATTGATTTCGCCTGCGCGGGAAACCCGCGCGAACGGCTCCTCTCGGGGAGCATTGCATTGCTCCCCTGTAGTAACGTAGCCTGGGTGGAACGAGCAAAGCGAGTGAAACCCAGGGTCTTCATCCTGGGTTTCGCTTCGCTTCACCCAGGCTACACTTGCTAACGGCTTTTAAAGTTCTTCTCTTTCTTCTGCTTGCATACCCTCTTGAACGAATACCCCATAAAATCATTTCGGGCTCATTCGGGCTCATAATGTTTCCATTTGAAATCTTTCGCTTTGCGCATTATCTGTTTCCTTCCTAGCAAATTTTGTGAGATTATACCGTTAATCTGGTTTTAACGGTTAATTTTTGCAACGGAACCGGAAAAACCCTAGTTTTTGTGTATTTAAACGCGAGTTCCGGAACTCGCGTTTTAAGATTTCCTTAAGATTTGTCTGCTAATTTAAAACTTATCAGCAACTTGCGTTTTAAGGGCGGCATCATGCCAAAATATTTTACAATTTATTTTTCTTCTTCTGATGCTTTTAACGACCCTCGAGCAGCCGCAGCGGCAACACTTCTTTTTGAGAGAACAACGCAAAAAGTCTATTTAAAAAATACTTTTCACCAAGTGCCCGACTCCGATGATCAGGTTCAATTTACACAGACCTTGTTGAGAAAAGCGAGTGATACGCAAGTCTGTTTCTTGGTTGTTGGTGATAAAGTATATGGGGAGGGTAGTTTTGGTCAGGTTGTTTCTGTGCCATTTTATTTTTATTTGACAGAAAAACTGCAATTACAACGCTCAAATTATGTCGTCAAAATACAACGGGCGCATCCAGAGACTCATGAAGAGGCTCGATCATTTAATAGACGATATGGGGTTTATTTATCCATGGAGGATGACGGGCGCCATTACATGGTGATGAATTATTTGGGTGAGTCGCTCGAGTATTGTCATATAGCAACCCGTGCTTTCGAAGAGCGTGCTGCAATTTCGCTTGCGTTGGCGAATGAACTTCAACGCGTTCATCAAACCGGTAAAATTCATCGTGATCTTAAGCCGCAAAATATTCTTTATGACAAAAAGCGTCATGTGGTTTTTATCATTGATGATGGATTAGCAATTTCATTAGAAGAACTAAATCGCAGTCCGGATAAAAGAAGGGCGGGCACGCCGACCTATATTGCGCCTGAGTTATTTTCTCGTTCTGCTGTGATTACTTTTGCTTCTGATATTTATTCACTTGCGGGTGTTTTTGCTGATATTTGGGGCGCAAAGAGCTCATTGCATTACAAAGATCCATATTATCGGGCTCATGATCGCGCTTCTTGGGAAAGAATGGCGAAAGAGCGATTTAGCTTAAGTGGCTATTTAACGAATTTTCCTTTGTCAGAGTCCCCTTATCTTCTTGCGTTTGATTTGCCTAAAGCATTAATCTATCTGATTAATGCCATGCAAGATCCAGCGCCCGAAGAAAGGGTTTCGCTTGAATTTATTTTTCGGTTTTTTGCTTTGATACCGCAACTAAAGCATGTCTATGAGGAATTTGATGCTCCTTTTCGAGAAGCGATGAAAAGATTGGTGGCGTTAATGCGGCCAGTTGCGACAGCGGAATTTATTGTGTTGTTAGAGCAGGAAAGTTTGAGCTTTGCTAAAATTGGCCTGGTTAAAGCGCGGTTAAATCAAGACGCCACTATTTTTAAAAGAGAAAGCGATTCGTTTTGGCAGGTTTTCTCGTTTCTTTTAAAAAGTTTTTTTGAATCATTTGAGCTGATTAATCATTATGATCGCACCGCGCACTCATTTACTGATGCGCCGCTTGATTTGACTTATGACGTAGAAAAATTGCAAAAGCTGGAAGAAAAAATTCAAGAATTTCTCTTGCTGTTTGAACAGATGAAAGCATTACGCTCGCAACTGCCTGTTGTGTTTTTGAAAGAGACTCAGTTTGAACATTTATGTGTAGGGTTTTTAAAGCAGCAGTGGATGAGTGCTGCCTCATTTTCTGCTGATATTTTAGCAATCGGCAATCAAAGAGTCAGATTTTATTCTGATTTTCGAGAGGAAGTGAGAAGAGTGATTGGCTGTATTGCGCCTATTTTTCGAAGCGAGATTTTTCTGCTGCAGGGGAGTCAAACCGTGCAAGAAATGCTGGAGATAGTTGGAACAAGACTTCAGCTGTATTATGCTCATTCTCGAAGAGCACAGCTATTTTTAACTTTGTTGCCTATTCTGCGCGGATTATTTGCGCAATATCAAGAGGCAGATAGACAACTCTGGCATGATGTCTCTGCTCAAGAGAGGATAGAGACGGCTCTTCGCAGAACAAAACAGTTTGTTGATCTCATTATCTCTCTACTGCAATTCTATAAACAGGAGAAGCCAGGCCGCGCTTTAATAACGATACTTTTACCAGAGATGCAGGATATTTTAAATACGGCTTTTATGACGCCCACTGATTCTCGATTTCCTCCTGCTCAATTTCGAACAAATGTAGAGCGCTATTACAGGGTTTATTCGCAGTTTTGTGCGCTCTTTCAGCAAAGCATTGGCAATATTCGATTTGTTTTAAACTGCTTTCAACCGCTTGATGTCCTGCCACTGTTATCAACCATTAATCATCAGACGTTATTGCCACTTCAAAAATTAGAGGAAATTAAAAATTTTCTTCATCATCACGAGCTGTATCTGCATCACGATGAGCGATATGAGCAATTTAGGTCGTTTGCGCAAACAGTGAGAAATTTTTTTAGTACTTATCGCTATTTTTCTTTTAAAGAATATTATGCAGCATCTTCTGAGTGCGATCCTTTTCAGTTAGCGCAATTAAGGCAGTTGAATCGTGAGCTATTAGCGACAGTGGAGTTTTGCAGACTTACCGCTGAGAATCTTCATCGAGTAAAAGCGCGTATTGATCAGGAGGGCTTTCGTTCTCTTCAAAATGCAGGGATTGTGCAGATGCGAGGGATTATTGGGCAGGGGGGTTCAATTTTTTTTCAGATGCGTGAGTTACGAAGAGTGGCTCAATCTCGTTTAGAACATCCTCTTTCATTCCTTTTTGAGCATGGTCTTTTTTCGCCGAAGCGTCCTTCAAGTGTTCACAATTTCTACCAGGAATTAGCGCGTGATCGATTGATTTGTGGGTTCTGTCAATTCTGAGTCCGATCTCTCGTTAATTTGGATTTTCAAACTTCTGCATGAACAATGTAAAATACCCCGTCCGCTTGCGGCGGATATTTTTATTTTAAATTTGTTTACAAAAACCCATAAAACCATAAAACTTTGCAAGGAACTGGACAAAACAAAAAATCTGCGGCAAAATGCTATCACTATAAAACATTATTAAGGTGCTCAACGTGGATATCAGAAAAATCAAAAAAATCATCGACTTGATGAAAAAAGAACCACAAGTTAACGAAATCGAGATCCATGAAGACAAAGAGATGGTACGCATCAGCCAGTCTTGCCTAACCGGCCAGCAACCAGAAACTACGTACAGCACCCCCCTGGTTCAAATGACCTCCCCCACTCAAGAACCCGCCGAAAAACACAATATTGAGAATAAACATACCGTCAACTCCCCGATGGTCGGCACGTTTTATACCGCCCCCACCCCCGGCGCCAAACGCTTTTTTGAAATCGGCGAACGCGTCAATGCAGGCGATGTCATTTGCCTGATCGAGGCAATGAAAACCTTTAACCAAATTGAAGCGGACAAAACCGGCATCTTATCCGCCTGCTTAGCGGACAATGGGCAACCGGTCGAATATGGGCAGCCATTGTTTGTGATAGAGGATTAAATAGTGTTGCGCGATCATTCCTCTCTTTTTCAGACCTTTTAAGAGCATAACAACATGTTAAAAAAAGTACTCATCGCCAACCGAGGTGAAATTGCATTACGCATCTTACGCGCCTGCAAACAACTCGGCATTCAAACAGTCGCCGTGCATTCCACTGCGGATAAAAATTTAATTCATGTGAGACTGGCCGACGAATCGGTTTGCATCGGCCCACCGCCCTCCAACCAAAGCTACTTGAACATTCCAGCCATCATCACCGCTGCAGAAATCACCAACGCCACCGCCATTCACCCCGGCTATGGCTTTTTGTCCGAAAATGCCGATTTTGCTGAACAAGTTGAACAAAGCGGCTTTATCTTTATCGGCCCGACAGCCGACACGATTCGCGCGATGGGCGATAAAATCACCGCCATACAAACCATGCAGAAACTCGGCATCACCGGCATACCGGGCTCACACGGTGCTATAACGGGGGACGAACGCGCCAATATCGCCATGGCTGAAGAAATCGGCTATCCCGTTCTTATTAAAGCAACTGCCGGCGGCGGCGGACACGGCATGCGCGTCGTTCGCTCTGAAAAAGAACTCACTCACGCCATTGCCATCACACAAGCTGAGGCCAAAGCCGCCTTTGGCAACGAAACGGTTTACATGGAAAAACTCTTGGAAAACCCGCGCCATATCGAAATTCAAATTTTATCGGACGGCCAAGGCAATGCAATTTATTTAGGCGAACGCGATTGTTCCATGCAACGCCGTCATCAAAAAGTATTAGAAGAAGCGCCGGCCCCCGGCATCACACAAGAAGAACGCGAACAGATTGGATCACAGTGCGTACACGCATGCAAAGAATTAAATTACCGCGGCGCCGGCACATTTGAATTTTTATATCAGGACAAACAATTTTATTTTATTGAAATGAACACGCGCATACAGGTCGAACACCCAATCACTGAAGCCATCACGAATATCGACATTGTGTGCGAACAATTGCGCATTGCCAATGGTGAAAAATTATCGATTCAACAAAAAGACGTGCATATCACCGGTCACGCGATCGAATGCCGCATCAACGCCGAAGATCCCAACAATTTTTTCCCCTCGCCCGGCGAAATTAAATTATTTCATCCGCCCGGCGGCCCCGGCGTACGCATCGACACCCACATTTATACGAGTTACACTGTTCCGCCGTATTATGACTCCCTGATTGCCAAGATGATCACTCACGCCAAAACCCGCGACATGGCCATTATAGCCATGCAAAATGCATTAGATGAAACCGTGATCGATGGCATTAAAACAAATATTCCGCTGCAACAACGCATCTTAAGCGATGCGCAGTTTACAAAAGGCGGCACGAATATTCATTATTTGGAAAAAATGTTGGCAGATGACCAGTTGAGTTAACCGATTCTTTTCGCCAGACACAATTTTTAGAATACTCCCATCTAATAGGCATCCCTGATAGCTCGGGGATGGCTATTAGACATGAGGGTAAAATGGATGAAGAAACAGATGAACATTATACAAAAAAAGGTGGTACAATGGATCCATAGTTTTGAAGAGAGAGGATTATGCCATATCCTGAGTTATATTATGAACAAATTGCGGGTTTGCCTAAGGATGTTCTTACTGAATTTGACACAGTTGGCTTTTTTACGGTCGTTAGCGAATATTATATTCTCCTAGGGTATGATGACAGAGAGGGTTTGTTACCGAAAGAACAGTTGCCAAAACGTACAAACGCCGGTTGGAAGTTTCACGTATCTGTAGATGATATGGTAGAGGGCAACCTGGCTAAGGCATGGAACATAATTGTTGATGTTTTGATTGATAATAAAATTTATCAATCGAAGGTATTGCGTCGAAATATACATTTGTCTGATGGGGATCTCAAAGAATCAGACAAGGATTTGCGGTTTGCCGAAAGGGGTAAACAAATTGTTATTTATGCATATGATGATGAGCTTAAAAAACCATGGGATGAAATTTTACAAAAAATCGCCCAAGGCTTGGTTGATGCCGATATTCAACCGAGTTACCCTCCACCATATGATAGACCAGTATCTGGAAGTTACTACATTAGTTATCGTAACGATGCCAATGGGGCGGGGGCCAAGTATCCGGAACATCGTACAGAACTGGCGCGAAGGGAAATGAAAAATGGTGGATATAACCCACATGGGCACAAAGACGTTTTTGAAAAACTCCATGTTGCACTAGATTTGCACGGCAAAAAAATCCATATACCATCATGGGTAAAAATATCTGATCATGTTTATGAGAGGCATGCCTATAAAGAAACAAACGCGATTCTTGTTCTAATGGGGCTAGGAGAATGGAGCGCTTACAAGAAAGCTAGTGATGGCATTGAAGATAGATTGATAGCTGTTAGCGAAGCTGCATCTCATTTAGTCGCCGGAGCTGGACCAGCATAAGTAACGATTCGCGCGCATAGACGGAGGTACATAATATGTGTTGGATAGTGTACAATATATACTCATGAAAAGAACTAAGGGGGCTATATGAAAAAGGTCTACAATATTGCAAGTAAGGTTTTTTCTGGGAAAATAAATTATCAAGCGCAAACGCTTATGTTATCTGTTGGAGAGGCGGATAAGCCATTTACTATCGAGGTAGAAACATTGGATACAGCGACCCGAGATAAATTACAAATAAGAATATACAATTATCAGCAGATGATGCGTGCAGCGGATGGTTTAGACATGGAGTTTGAAGTAAGTAGCACAACGAATCCACATAGCGTGTGCTTATCTGGTAGTGCGCAGCCTATCCTACAAACCTTAGTTGGTATTATGTTGCTTGACCAAGCTTTTGTAAACCAACTTAGTGCTGAGATTTCTTCTCTACGATCCACCTCACCTGTACAACCTTCCGGTATGCGAAGAGATTTTTTTGCTTCTGCAGCCTCCTCCGGCCCAGGTGTTCGCTTGACTCCGGAGACTGCCGCCGCCCAGTGCTTAGAGATTTTAAGTAGGTTATCTCAAGAACAGCGTCCCGCTGCTCTTGGCATAATAACAGCAGAAATACCCCAATTAAAAACCGTACTTGGGGTTTGACAATCATCCGTACAGAAACATACGCTAAGGGTCGGGTAAGGTAAATAAAAATCCCCGCTGCAAGCAGACGGGGTATTTTTATTATTGATCGCCTGCGCGAAGTAAATTCGCGCAAACGGCGA
>Ga0209541_10014358_pt1 | contig 11950 bp, 15 predicted proteins | sample RifCSPlowO2_01_FD_184027 | JGI IMG/M metagenome (GOLD analysis project Ga0209541, IMG submission 184027) | Groundwater microbial communities from Rifle, Colorado - Rifle CSP2_plank lowO2_0.1 (SPAdes) (version 2) | ecosystem: Environmental > Aquatic > Deep subsurface > Groundwater | place...
TTGCTGAGTGTCTCAATATAGCTTTCTCTGGAGGATACATCAAGGAGCAAGTCTGTGTATCCCTTCTCATGTGGTATCGAAAGCTTTTTGAGAAAGCTTGCAAATTCTTTTCTTAACTGTTTCTTATGCATAAAAACAGTTAACCCATGCTTCTGCATGGGTTTTTCTCTAAATTTAAAAGTAGTAAAATTTATTTAGGAGATACTAATTAAGAAAAAGCTTTCTTCGCATCTTTATTAAATAACAAATACAACAATATTGCAACATCAGTTATTAGAACTACAACAGCAAAAAAATCAACAACATAAAAGAGATTTATAAGATAGAACAGTCCAGAAACAGAAGAGAGAATCATAGCAGCAATTCTAGCCCAGCTCTTTCCTTTCCATAACTCTTTTCCAACAAAAAAATAAAAGACACCTAATGCGGCAACAAATAATCCTACTACAGTAAGCATAGCGAGTGTCATAGAAAGACCGATATCAGCAAGAATTACATCTAACCTATTTCCAAAAAAAGTTATAGATATACCTGCTAATACATTCAAAAATGCATAAATAAAATAAATTACAGAGATAACTTTAATCCATACAGGAATCACTCTCTTAGTCTTAGACCTCTTTTTCACAATATGCATATTCAATTATAATATATAAATTTAACTAATGGCAAATCTCAATAAAGCTACAATTCCAGTTATTTCCTTAATTTGCTTCCCTTCCTTAGTTTCAGTAGAAACATACTCAACAGTAGACCCTATCCTTTCAGCTTTGGCTTCTAACTCTTCAGAGATACCTTCCTCTAAATCTTCAGATAATAGAAGCATGTCAACAGCACCCATTTCAAGGGCTTTTTCAACTTCTTCTTTACCATATGCAACTTTTTCAGGATGCTTGGCTAAAGTCTCAAGAACCTTATTAACAAGATTTTTTTCCTTAGTAATTGTCTCTTGAGCCAAAAGATCACCTGATTTGTCAACAAGCTCATTCAACCCAAATTCACCAGTATAACTTAAATCTTTAACACCAATAACCTTTTTCTTAAGTTCATTATTTAGATAGTCTCCATCAAGAAAAGTTTCTTTTGTTGGCCCAGGCCCCCCAATTATGATTCCCTTAATCTCTTTTTTGCCCAAAAATTCCTTATTGGCATACTCAGCTATTCTTTTATAGAAATCTTTTGCAGCTCCCTCTCTTAACCTTGCAAATCTTGCCTGAGAGTTATGCACAAGAATATTGTTAGCAACAAAATTGCCATGAGTCACTTCAATATCAATCAGGGTCACTTCCTTGTCAATGATTTTAATCGAGCTTATCTTTATAGGATACCCTTTAGCATCTAACAATAAATCATCTTTAGTAAGCTCAAAAGCAGCCTTTGTAATCCCATCTTCTAAAAACAGCAAATGATCCGCACTACACTGTAATTCATCTTCTAATGTTTTAATGATGTAAACATTGTTTTTAGCAGTTTTCCATGTTCTGGTCACTTTTGAAATAACATTCTTTTTATTTTCAAAGTCATAAGAAACAATCTCATCTCCCTCTTCTAGACTCTCGATGTGTATTACTTGCCCATCTGCAAGATCTATTGAAGTGTCAGGCATTAAACACTGCCCCCCAGCTTTTATCTTTCCAGGAACCCCGGAAGTTAAATGAATCAACTCTATTACAGTATTTCCCCGTAATAAACCCAAGGTTCCATCTCTGTTGTCTACAACAATAAGAGCATAAACCTCCTTTATTTCAAGCATATTCTTCAAGATATCTAAAACAAAAGTTTGATCACATCTATACAATCTTGTTTGAATAGGTGTAGGGGGCTCAATACTCCAAACCTGAATGTCGATCTTGCTTTCATTCTGGGAAGTATTGCCTGCAAATGCAGCTAATCCATTTTCAGGTGTTTTTTTATAAAGCCTCAAATGTCTTATCATTCTCTCTAAAGAATCAATAACCCTTTGTCTGTTATTCTTATCCTTAATATTTGTAGCAGTGCCTTGCTCCTGCTCTAGATGTTGTATGATCTTAACAATATCATATCCTTGAGGTACATAAACAGAAACGAGCTCAGTATGCCTGCCTCTTATTGCTTCTAGTTCCTTAATAAATTTCTTTAATTTCTGAGCATTCTTTTTATCCATCTTAAAACCTATAAGTATAATATTTTAAATTGTTTTTGATTCTAAAAAGAAACGTTAAATTTGCCAAATTTTATTTCTTTCACATTGTGTGTTGCGACTAAGTCATTTTTAATACACTCAAGTTTTTTGCTGGTAGTTAAATTTCTTACTTCATCTTTCAATGAAAGGCCTTTATCTTTTTTTGCTTTCCAGATGTGAGTATTTAATTCAACAATATCGTCAGTAGAAAAAGAAATATTATTCTTTTTTTCTATCTCGGGAAATCCTTCAAAATGGATGTCTTTATCTCTTAAGTCTTTGTAAACTTTATAAGTAACAAATGGTATTACTGGGGACAATAGTTTTAGCAATATATTTAGACAATGGTGAAGTGTAAATAAGGCAGAATCTTGCTGTTGTTTTGTAAACTTTTTATTTTGGTTGTAGGCTCTTGATTTTACTAATTCGATATAATGTGATGCAAAAGTCTCCCAAATGAAATTTCTTAACTTGACAGCAGAGTTATGAAAATCGTATTTTTCATACCTGTCTTTTGTAAATTTTGTTATTTCATTCATCTCGTTTATTATCCATAAATCCAGCTCTTCTAATTTTGAGGGTTTCTTAGAATTAGGAAACATAGAAATAAACCTTGCAACATTCCATAACTTGTTTATTGTCTTTCCGGCTCCTTCTATTCTGTCAAAAGAACATCTGAAATCTGTTTTCTCCAAATTCCCTTCAACAGCAGCCCACAATCTAAAAGGTTCAGCTCCAAATTTATCCAAAGCTTCTTTAGGATCAATAACATTTCCTTTACTCTTAGACATTTTAAGGCCATTATTGTCAACAATGTGATAGTTTATCCAAACATCCTTAAATATAGGTTTTCCTATTAGAAGATAACATTTAAGCAGTGTGTAGTAAAGCCATGTACGCGTAATTTCCTTGCCTTGCGGGCGAAGGGAGCAAGGAAACGATTTTTTGAAAAATTCATTGTCTCTCTCATACATTAAAATATACAATGGTGTTATCGAAGAGTCAAACCAAGTATCAAAAACTCTTGTTTCACCTCTAAATTCTTTTGATTTGCATTTAGGACATTGTTTCACAGGCGCTTTTTCCTTCCATGGTCGGTAATATTTTCCTTTCTTAGGAACTATAACCTCATTGCATTGTTTACAATACCACAGTGGGATTTCAGTAGCATAATACCTTCTTCTTGAAATTGGCCAGTCTATTGAAATAGAGTCTATCCAGTCTAATAAAATTTTTCTTGATAGGGGAGAATAGAAATTAAGCTTCTTTGCAATTTCTTTTATCTTATCCTTCTGATTAGTTTGCTTCAAATAAAATTCAGGCATTTCAACAAATTCAATCTCTGCTCCGCTTCTTTCAGATATAGGAACCGAATGCATTAATTTCTCTTGTTTCTCTATAAGCCCTATTTTCTTTAATTCCTCGATTATTTTCTCTCTAGCTTCTTTTGTTTTTAGTCCTTGTAAAAAACCGCCATTTTCATTCATTTTTCCATCTATTCCTACAGCGGAAACTGGTTTTATGCCTACCTTTCTTAAGAACCTAACAGCATCTTGGTCCCCCCCACTAGAACTCATGAAGACAAGTCCTGTTCCAAACGCGGGATCTGCATCTTGATGCTCAATTATCTTCACTTCATTGCCAAAAATAGGAGTTATTGCTCTTTTCCCTTTAAGATGTTTATACCTTGTATCTTTAGGGTTGTAAATTATTAAAGCAGAAGTGCAAAGCAACTCAGGCCTTGTTGTGGCTATGACCACATGTTTATTCTTGTCTTTAAGTTTAAACTTAATATAATTAAGGTTGGTTTCTTTATTTTCTCTCTGAATCTCTGAATCCGCTATTGTAGTTTGTAATTTTGGATCCCAGTTATTAATTCTTGTATCCTCATATATGGCACCCTTATTCCACAAATCAATAAAGGTGTTTTGTGTTAAAGTCCTGTAAGATTCAGAGTCAGTTTCATAAACTTCCCCTATATCGGTTCCTTCATCAAAAGAATTAAATCCAATTCCCAACCTCAAAAATGAATCCTTGGTGGCGCTTCCGCATTCATCTAATAATTTTTTACAATACACTACAAATTCTTCTCTCGGAGTCTCTGCAAGACTTATATTAAACTTCTTCTCTGTTGCAATCTCTATCGGCAATCCGTTTTTGTCTAGTCCTAAAGGAAATAAAACCTCATGCCCGGTCATTCTCTTATATCTGGCAAACATATCCATGATGACATAAGTAGTAGCTTGCCCTATATGTACAGGAGTATTGATATAAGGGGGAGGGGTATCAATAGAATAAATTGGTTTTTTGGACTTTTTATTAAATTTATATAAACTCTCATTTCTCCACAATTCATAAGTCGGTTTCTCTAATTCCTTGCTCCACTTATTTTCTTCTATTTTTGGTTTCATTAATCTGCCCAATATGTTTTGTTGTTTTTCAAGTAAATCTTTCCATCGGTTGTTATCATATAGGTTTTAGGCCTAATGTTTTTAACAACCTTTATATAATCTTTGTCCAATAAATTTTTTATATAAAACCTAAAGCTATTTCCAGACCTGCCCGCACGATTTCTGATCTCAATAGACGTAGCTATCCCCAACTCATCAAGACTCTTTAAATATAATGATTTAGACAGCCCATTTGGTGCATGTATCTCTTTTCTGCTTTTAATGATATATTTAAGTGAATCATTTTTACTTTTGAGGATAAAATCAAAATTCTTTTTTAATTTATCCACATTCCTAGAGCCAAAAATAAAAAGAGTTCTTTGTTTTTTATCGATTTTGCAGGTTATATTAAACTTTAGAAATATTTCCCTAAGATCTCTTATATACTGCTTGCTTAGAGAAATTATCGCAATACCCCGTTGTGGTACAATTGTAGATTCTGCGGCTAAAACAGAGTTAACAGCATGTTTCAGTGTATTTTTTGGAAGCTGTTTTATTACATTAGGAATAAAGATTTGACGTGATTTTTCCCCAGATTGTATTTTAAAAGTCTTGGATAGTATGTAGTAAAAAGTAGAATTTCCTATCCCCACTATCAATGACGGCGTTACTTTATGGCAAATAATTTCTGTCTTTAAGGTGCTATTTGCTTTTATTTTGCCTGATTTAGGGATATGTACGCTAATGTTAAACCGGGATGATTTTAGCATGACTAAATAAGTAAAAGAGCCGCCAATACTAACATTAGGTTCAGTAAAAATCATATCTTGCCTGTCATAATTTTTTAATCTCAGTATTCTCCTATGTAATTTCTTCTCTTCACCTGTATTTAAATTAAGAACTTTTACTTCTGAAAGTTTAGCCTCCAAAGGAACCATAAACTTAATTTTCAAATCTTGTTTAAACTTAGTTATACCTATCTTTTTAACATTTTTCTTAAATTCTTCAATCAAATCAACGTCTGTGTTCTCTAGTATAACTCTCTTTTTTAGCTTAGTTAAATGACCTTCTGTTCTTATGCATTCAGATAAAAAAGCCCATGCCCCATTTAATTCTATAGGATAAGAAGTTTTTAAGGAAAGTTTTCCTCTTGATAATTTTATTGATACAATTTTAGAAAAAAGAGTCTTTTTGTCAATACGCATGTAATCCCCAAATTTAATATAGGCACTCAAATAAAGAAGATGTCTTTTCTTCTGCCATTTTCTCAGGTTATCAGCTAAGCCTCTTTCAGTATATTTTTTCAGACTGTATTCTTTAATCAAAATTTTGCTCAAATTTCCTGTTCCATCAGCTTTTTGTATTGATTCTTCAATTAGGTTGAACAAAAAATTTTGCTCTACATCTGCTGTAAATTCATTTTCTGGAATTTTTATTATCACTTCTTCATCAACCCTTTAATTACATCGCTGACAGTTTTCTTTTTTAAATCTATTTTTAACTTCATCAATTTCTCCCACAAATCATCCTCAACCTTTACATTTTTCATATACATTTTTATCTTTTTATCTTTATATACTTTACTATAATAAGCATCATCCACATTGGAGTTAATAGATTCTCAAAAACCACGGAGTCTTCTAAATTAAATATTTTTAATGACTTTATCCCTTACTATTTTAATAGAATTACTTAGGTACTCATTGTAATCACCTTTAACAAGGTTATTTGCTTCTCTCATCACAGGATAAATCTTTCTAATCTTAACATTAGAAGATTTTAATGATCTGTATCTTCTTAAAGTTAATAATTTGAGAACAATACCCTTCATAGAGTAAGGTTTCTTTAATTTTGCCAGTTTATAAGTATCACTTACTGCTTTTTTTAGTTTGTCATGTTTCAAAACTTTTTCAAGATAATAAACAATGTTTTCTTTCTTCATGCACTTAATAGAATCTATAAGTGATTCTGCCAAAGAAGGGTCTATTTTTAAAAGGATCTTGTCAATAGAAGTCTCAACTGCAGCATGCCCCATATCAATAGAAACATTAAACTCTTTAGAAATAATTTTCGCTTTTTTTATCACATACTTTTTATGCATGTATGCATCAACAACAACATGCGATTTAATCCCTGCTACTAAATACTTCACTTTTTTGTCTTTCTCAAGTTTTTTCACAAGCCTTTTCATAAGCAAATGCTTCCTGTCTCTAGTGATCAGTAAAGTAACATCGGGTAATATGCTTCCCAAAATGAATTGCTTTTTATTACAGACTTTTCTACTTATATACACATGTGCTATAGAATAAGGCATAATTTTTTTAGTCTTGCATTGTTTAAATAATATTTGATTTAGAAAAGGATAAAACAACTTTTCCTAGTCTTTCTTGTTTACGTGTATCTTCAAACCCTACAAACTCGTAGTACTTTGTAACTGAGTCTTTTCTCTTTATCTTAATTCTTATCCCTTTGGTCATTTTACCATATTTGCCAACTGTGACTCTTCCTTCTAAAAAAGGGTTTGTTGTTTCTATTTTAAAGTACAAAAGTAAATAATATTTTATTTGGTTAAAAAAAGAAATTCCATCTTCAAGCAATTCTAGAGATTTGTACATCCTGAGTTCGATACACTTACTTTGAACATCTACACAGGCCTCACAACTGAATAACCTGTTTATAAATCTTGAAAACAAAACTTTGTCTTCTAAAATCCACCTTGGAATTGAGAAGGATTTGGAAACTTTTGGGCCAGTGGGTACCCCTATTAGCTTTAACACTCTAGCAAAAGGTTTATTATTTATGCCTAAGTTTTTAGTATTATATTTATTGGTGGTACACCTTCTTATTTTTCCATGTATTCCAAACAACCCAGATACTTCCTTATCAAACCTATCCAGTTCACACACATATTTGGAAGTATAATCAACTCGGAGTTTTGGGGCGTCCTGAAGATGCCCATCTCCCATTAAGTCCCCTACAATACCTGCTAATGCTGCAGATGGTTTTAACGGAAACCAGAGGTTATACTCGGATAAAGCAATAACACCATGTTTTTTAGATTTGTAGGTGTCAAGAACGTCACACAACTCCAATAAATTCGCCATAACATATTACTGTCTTTTTAGTTTAAAAAATTTCCAATCTATAGTCAACGACACAAATAAGCTATAAATTCCTTTACAATTAGTTCTCTCTTTCGTTAATATCCTAAAGGAAAGGAAAAGTATACAGCCATCTATAATTTATTTTTGTCGGAAACTACTATATCGATAAGAGAAAAAAGAAAACGTTTTAAAGTAGCCTAAATAGAATTTTAATATGGGAGCGTAGCTCAAAGATTTAAGCAATAGTTTAAGTCTGGCAAAGCCTGGGAGAGCACACGGCTGAAGACCGTGATGTCGGGAGAAGTTCATACTACCGAATTCAAATCTCCCCGCTCCCACGTTAATTTTACTTTAAAACAGGTTTTCTTTTTTTAGAAGATATACGTTTATCAATAAGCTATTACAAAAATCAAGTTGTCTCTCAATGGGAATTGGAGTTAATGGAAACAGAGGGGAAACAATGTTATTACAATCAATTAAACAACCGAAAGCGACAGGAGAGATAAAAATGGCTAAAACAACCTAATCTGCGACATCATCATGTTTCGATACATATTTAAAGAATTGAAACTTTTTCTAAATCTATGGATCAGGTTGCAGACATCATGACTAAAGATGTTCAAACTTCTACAGAAAATGAGGCTATCTTAAACATCGCAAAAATGATGTATGCTAGAAGAATAGGCTCTGTGGTTGTAGTAAGGTCAAATAAGCCCATTGGAATTATCACAGAAAGGGATTTAACTTACAAGGTGGTAGCTAATAATATACAGCCAAAAGTGGCAACAGCTCGAGATATAATGACCTCTCCTATAATTTCCATAAAACCAAACGATAACGTTTATTATGCCTTTAAAATTATGAATGAAAAAGGAATAAAAAAACTCATTGTAATAAATGAAACTGGAGAATTAATAGGTATTGTAACCCAAACAGACATGCTCCATTACTTCAATCAAAAGAGAAAAGAATTTGTAATGGGTGCATTAAACGGGGTGAATAAAGGAGCATATGTAGTAGAGGGCTGAAAGAAAGCTTTTTAAAACTGCTCTTTCTTTGATTTGATATGGCAACAATTTATGATAGTGATTCCAATAAGCTTGTAAATAAAGCCTCAGAAGAGCTTAAAAAGGTCATAAAAAAGCCAGAATGGTCAAATTTTGTTAAAACAGGGATGGCTAAGGAAAGACCACCACTGGACAAAGATTGGTGGTACAAAAGGGCTGCTGCAATATTAAGAATAGTTTACATGAAAGGTCCTGTAGGGACTAATAAGATTAGAGTAAAGTTCAGTAGTAAAAAAAACAGAGGTTTTAAGCCAGAAAAGACATATCCTGCAGGCGGTAAAATAATAAGAACAATATTGCAGGAACTAGAAACGGCTAAGCTCATCCAAAAAGGAGAAAAAGGAGCACATAAAGGAAGGATTATTACTCCCAAAGGAAAAAGCTTTCTCGATAAGCTTTCAAAATGAACATAGAGGAAATCAAGAGAAAGAAGCTAGAAGAAATTCAGCAAAAATATGCTCAAGGTTTTAGTGAGGAAGAAGCTCTAAAAAACCAGATAAGCCAAATAGAGGGCATGGCTAAACAGCTATTAGACAAAGATGCTTTAACAAGATTTGGTAACTTAAAGGTTGCTCATCCGGAAAAAGCAATGCAGCTGGCTTCAATAATACTACAGCTGGCAAAGGCAAACAGGATTAAGGAAAGATTAACAGATTCACAATTGAAAGAAATATTAACCCATTTTCAGGAAAAAAAGGAGTTTAAGATAGTAAGGAAATAAAATGGCACGATTCAAGAGTTTAGCAAAGAAATTACGTTTAGCAAAAAGATTAAAGCAAACTAGGTGGGCTCCTTTTTGGACAGTTCCTAAGATTTACGGCAAAAACAGGAGAGTTCATCCTGGCAGACATACTGCAGTTAAAAGACATTGGCGAAGAAATAGAACAGATGCATAAAAATGGCGCTTGAAAGAATATATACTATCCCTTTAAGAAGAGAATTCATGAAAGCTCCTAATTATAGAAAGACAAAAAGAAGCGTATCTGCTGTTCGTGAGTTTCTCCAGAAACATATGAAGTGCAAAGAAGTGAAAATAGGAAAATATCTCAATTTGGAGCTATGGAAACATGGCAGAAAAAACCCTCCTGCAAAAATTCAGGTAAAAGCAATAAAAGATAAGGTAAAAATAAAAGATAAAGAAGTCGAGATAGTAAACGCAGAATTAGTAAATGCTCCTATTGAATTCCAAAAAGAAACAAAGAAAGAAAAAGCTCAAGTAATAAAAGCTGAAGAAAAGGATAAGCTGGAAGCAGAGAAAAAAGAAGTTCTGATGCATGAAGAAAAGAAAGAAACGAAAATACAAAAGCAAGAAGAGTCAAAAACAAAAGACTTCTTTAAGCATGAAAAAGAATCTTCTAAGCAAGCCCAGGAAAAGATGAGATCTCAGGAAATAATTACCTCCCCACAAAAGCCACGACATGAACATCATGATGCAGAAGGCAAAAAGAAATAGTTCTTAAACATCTAGAAAATAGAAAATAATTCTTTTTTAGAACTTTGCCTATCGTAATGCTTAACAAGATCTTTTAAAAATAGGTAAACGACAAAGCTCCACAATAAGCTATTTATCAAGAAAGGAATAAAAGCAGATAATCCATTTAGACCAAGTGTATCTAGTAAAGGAGTTTTATACAGCAAAAAAGAAAAGGGAAAGCTCAAAACAGAATAAAAAATACCATACACACTCACTCCTTCTTGGGCATTTGTCGATTCAAACTCAAGAAGCAGTAAAGAGAATTGTAAAACAAAATGGATAATAAAAAAAGCTAAAACAGTCAAACCAGCTATTCTTTTAGTGAATATTAGTGAGGGAAGCATTAATTCTTCATTTATCTTGGAATATATAAAACTTTTTCAAAATAAAATAAAACACCAAAGTCCAAAGAAAGCTGTTTGCTAGCCATGGCAAAACTCCAGGAATCAATCCTCCGGGAGTAATGTAATTCTGAGGTATTATTGAAATGATATGCAGCATAGGAAAACTTAGTATACTAAAAATAACCCAATAAATCTTGTATTTTATTTCCAAGATATTGCTCGCATCACCTTCAAATCTTTGCATTCCAGCTCCAAACCCGAGAATCATAAAGCCTAGTTGTAATATTAAATGAATTACAAAGAAAGCCGCGACAATCCAGACAAGCCTATCCTTTTTCATGTATTTACTATCTTAGTACGTTTTATAAACCATTCTAACGGATTTAGCATATGGAAAGCTTACTTCCATTTGAAAGGATAGAAAGAAAAATAATTGTAAAAAAACAAGCAGAAACTAACTGGGATTTTGGGAAAAAGCCAGAAGAAAGATCAGTTGAAGAATTGATAAATTATGGAATTGTTAACCTAAACAAGCCAAAGGGACCTACATCTCACCAGGTGTCTGCTTACGTTCAGCAAGTTTTAGGAATTCCTAAATCTGGTCATTCAGGAACTTTAGACCCGCATGTAACAGGGGTCTTACCCATTGCCTTAGGAAAAGCAACAAGAATAGTTCAAACTCTATTGAAAGCAGGAAAAGAATATAGGGGGATAATGCACTTGCATACAGATGTAGAAGAAAAAGAAATTAAAAGAGTTGCAGAAGAGTTCATAGGAAAAATAGAACAACTGCCCCCGATAAGAAGCGCAGTAAAAAGGAGATTAAGAACAAGAGAAGTTTATTATTTAGAGATTTTAGAAATAGAAGGCAGAGATGTCTTGTTCAAGGTAGGATCAGAAGCAGGTTTCTATGTAAGAAAATTCGTCCACGATTTCGGTTTAAAGCTTAACACTCATGCTCATATGTCTCAACTAATAAGAACAAAAGCAGGCCCATTCACAGATAGAACTTGGAAAACTTTGCATGATCTAAAAGATGCATTTACCTTATGGAAAGAAAATAGAGAAGAAACAGAAATAAGAAAAGTAATTTTGCCTATAGAGGCCGCAATTCAGCATCTTTCAAAAATATGGGTTCTAGACTCAACTGTAAAAACTTTATGTCAAGGTGCAGATTTAAGCATCCCTGGAATTTCAAGATACAATGAATTTAATGAAAATGAGAACATAGCAGTAATGACCCTAAAAGATGAACTGATATGCTTAGGAGATTCAATCGAATCAAGTGAGTTCATTAAAAAAAATGAGAAAGGAAAAATAGTCAAAACAAAAAAAGTTTTTATGGAACGAAGTTTATATCAATAAGAAAATTATGAGTACAACACTTCGTAAGCTATTAAATAACATTCT
>Ga0209541_10014360_pt1 | contig 11948 bp, 10 predicted proteins | sample RifCSPlowO2_01_FD_184027 | JGI IMG/M metagenome (GOLD analysis project Ga0209541, IMG submission 184027) | Groundwater microbial communities from Rifle, Colorado - Rifle CSP2_plank lowO2_0.1 (SPAdes) (version 2) | ecosystem: Environmental > Aquatic > Deep subsurface > Groundwater | place...
GATGGGGTGTTACCGATGTATCTCATCTTCTGCATACATACATATAAAAAACAACCCCGCGCCAAATTGATGCGGGGTTGATAGCAAATTTGCTATGAGCTCCTTTATTAAAAATTATTGAGTAATGCCAGCCGGGGTTAATGTTATATTCCCGGTCAAACCATTTACATCGCCTTCTAATGTGGCTGCGATAGAGTAACTGTCAGCTGCAACAGAGTATGTGTAATTTTTGGTAGCTGTTGGATCTTTCGGGATGAGCCCCATATATATAGGAGCTGTGCAACCGTTAGCACGGAAGCCGGTTCCATCCAAACAAACAGCCCCTGCGCCACCCAACACTGCCGGATCCGGTACTGCCGGGTATGCATTTTCGTCGGTATAATACAATTCCAAAGCTGTTTGAATTTGTTTCAAATCCGACACACGTTTTGCATCGCGAGCTTTTAGACGCGCTGAACCCAAAGCCACTACCGCTAGAGTGGACAATAAGCCGATAATAGCAATAACAACTAAAAGTTCAATCAACGTAAAACCTTTCTTATTCATAGTCTCACCCCCTTTCCAACATTGCATTTTTTCACAAATAATCTATTTCTTTAATATTTTGTTTACTTTATCAACTACTTCTGAAGGTTTAAAATGCGCTTTAATCAAATAATCTGCCGCACCCTGTTCTAACCCCTTCTCCACATCATCTTTTTGTCCCAAATTGGTAAGCAAAATTACCGGAATATTTTTCGTCTCGGAATCCTTTTTTAATTTTTCCAAAACAGCGAAACCGTCTAATTTGGGTAGTAAGATATCTAGTAAAATAATATCCGGTTTTTTCTTCTTGGCAGCTTGCCACCCGACCTCTCCATCACCCGCCATAATTACTTTAAAACCCTCCATCTCAAATTTCTTCCGGTAAATTCCGGACAAGAAGACATCATCTTCCACTATTAATACATTCGTTCCTTTATTTTCTGCTTTTGGCATATATTCATCGTTACTATTGTCATTCCGGCGAAAGCCGGAATCCTTATTCATCTTTTTTGAATTTTGACATTTCCAGTACTATACCATATTCCGCAAAGCAAGACCAATAGCCACTGCCATCCTTGGACCAATCTGATTTAAAACAGGTTTTAATCCATTTTGGTAAACTGTTCTCGCCCACGGATCCCCCACATAACACTTTATCTGAAATTTCTCAGCAATGAAAGTGGATAAGTATGGTAAAAGTGCCGCGCCACCGGTAAGTATAATCTTCTCAGGTTTTCTGCCAACGTTAATCGACTGTCTCATATACAATTCCAAACTAACTTCTATTTCTTTCAAAATCGGCTCCACGACAGGTGTAAAAATTCGCAAAAATTCATCTGGCGCCAAACCATTTCTACCACTATTTAGATAAGTTGCCAAATCATATTTCACTTGTTCAACAACATCATCTTCTAAACCTAAAACATTTTTTAAAATAACATCTGTTTTTCTGCCACCCGTTTCAATACTGTGATGGGTAACCGGCACAGACTGATCTATGATAAAAAAATTAGTTCGTTCAGCGCCAACGTCAATTATCATATTGATGGCCGGATCTTTCCCGACCAAAGAACGCGCCAAAGCAATTGATTCCGGTTCTAACGCCTCTAACATCAAACCCGCCTTTTGGAAAATACCGGCATAAAAAGTCACCAATTCCTTTGGTACGGCATTTACAAGCACCCTTTGTGCTTTTGCATCGGCACCGTCAGATAATACTTGATAATCCAACGCCATCTCTTCTAAAGGTCGTGGCAATAATTTCTTTACTTCAGCACGCAGCACCGTGCCAAAATCTTTTTTATTCATTTTTGGCATGGTAACAACGGCGTGAAAAACAGCAGAAACAGGAAGACTGACTACTGCTTTTTTACTAAGAGTCTTAGAAACTTTACACACTTCCTTAATTAGGCCGGCATATCTATCTATTTGAGCTGTATCCATTTGCGACTTATTTTTATCCTTAACAGAAACAGAAATTGTCGGGTTTTTTTGACCGGTTAAATCCTGCGCGGTTTTTTCCGTACTTACGACTAATTGATGCACATCCTGCTTGCCAGATGTTAAACCATAAGAAAAAAGAACCGGACGATTTTTTTCCAGCTTTAATTCCACCAATTTTACCCCTCCGGCGCCTAGATCAACTCCTAGAAAAGATTTTTGTTTAACAAAAGAAAACATGATAGATATTATTTACATTCTCATTATAACAAAATTTTGCTTATCTTTATACTCCCCTGTTGATAAGTGTTATAATCTATAGTAAAATAAACTTGCCTTTAGCAATATAGACTTGTTATTAATAATAGAAATCTGTCATTCCGAATGAACATGAGGAATCTCTGTCCAAACAAAAAATTGAAAATTATCAATAACCTATGCTCAAACTACACAATTCATTAACCCACAAAACGGAGGAATTTAAACCAATAAAAAAAAACAAAGTCGGCCTCTACACTTGCGGCCCCACAGTTTATAATTTTGCGCACATCGGCAACCTGCGCACCTATGTTTTTGAAGATATTTTAAAACGCGTATTGACATACAATGATTACAAAGTTAAACACGTAATGAATATCACCGATGTCGGACACCTGACGAGTGATGCGGATGAGGGAGAAGATAAGATGGAAAAAGGTTCGGCGCGCGAAGGAAAAACAGCTTGGGAAATTGCTGATTTTTATACAAAAGCATTCAAAAATGATTTAGCTGAATTGAATATTTTAGAGCCGTCAATCTGGAGCAAAGCAACCGATCACATTAAGGAACAAATCAAATTAATCAAAAAACTTGAAAAAAAGGGTTTTGTTTATGGTACCGCGGACGGCGTATATTTTGATACTGCCAAATTACCAGACTATGGAAAAATGGCTAATTTAGAAAATCAAGAATTGCGTGCGGGTGTAAGAGTAGATACTGGGGACAAGAAAAACACAACCGATTTTGCTCTTTGGAAATTTTCTCCAAAAATTAAAAAACGGCAGATGGAATGGAAAAGTCCTTGGGGTGTCGGTTTCCCGGGATGGCACATTGAATGTTCGGCCATGTCCGAAAAATATCTGGGACAACCCTTTGACATACATTGCGGCGGCATTGATCATATTCCCGTGCACCACACAAATGAAATTGCCCAAAGTGAAGCGGCAAACGACAAACCTTTAGCCAACTATTGGCTACATGGCGAATTTTTGTTGATTGCCGGAGGTGATAAAATGGCTAAATCCGGAGAAAACTTTTTGACGTTGGAAGAAATAAAAAAGAAAGGCATTAACCCTCTCGCCTATCGCTATTTTCTATTACAAGCGCACTATCGTAAACAACTTACTTTTTCATGGAATGCTCTGGGGGCCGCGCAAAATGGTTTGAAACATTTCTATGAATCAGCGCGAGCTATCGCAAAAAATGAAAAGGCGCTGGACGACAGATTGCTTCAAGAGCAGTTTTTGACAAAAATAAATAACGATCTTGAGCTTCCGGGAGCCATCGCTCTTATTTGGGATGTGATGAAAGAAAGAAAAATCAATTTATCTACATTGTTGGATTTTGATAAAATTTTGGGATTAAAAATTCAAGATGAATTGGACAAAAAAGAAGAAGCTGCGCCGGATAAAGTATTAAAATTAGCAGAAAAAAGAAAATTAGCGCGAGAAAATAAAGACTGGAAGGAGAGCGATCGACTGCGTGCTGAAATTGTGAAAATGGGTTATGAAATTAAAGATGGAAAAGAAAAAATTTCCATAAATCAAATATCAAAAATCAAAATGTAAAATTATTGGATCGTTTCACGACGCAAAAAATCACCCGTTAAGAGTGATTTTTTGTTTACTATTCAATTTTTTTAAAGCCATTTTTGTTTTTTGAAAATAGCGTACATAAGCAACGCTCCCCATAAAACAAAACTTGCTAACCACCAAAAACCACCCGCTAAATTCACAAACGGATTTCCAAGAGCGCGGCTATCGAACAAAGCCACAAACAGAGTCAAAGGAAAAGTGATAACAGAAATGATAGTCAAAATTTTCATGACTTCATTGGTACGCAAATTAACCAGAGACTCATTAGTCTCATGGAGAGCATTGATACTCTCTTTTTGACTTTCTAACATATGCCAAATTTCATTGGTAAATTCACGAATGGAATTTAACAAATTTTGGTATGATCCCACGTCCAAATCTCGACCGGAATACATGATCAATCTCTCTAAAACAGTGCGATGACCTTGCATCGTACGTCGAAAAGTCACCACATTGGTTTTGAGACGCAAAATTTCCTCAGCCATTTCTCTGCCAGGTACCCTCGTAAATAATTTCCTATCCACCAAATTAATATCATCATTAACATGTAGAAGAATTGGGAATACAGCATCCAGAAGCCGATTCAATAACTCAAACAACAAATGAACGGCCGTCCCTTTAAAATAATTTTGTCGGGATGACGATTTCTTTTTACATTCCTCAAAAAAATTAGTAATCGTCAGTAATTTACTATCATGAACGGTTACCAAATAATTACTACTCAAGAAAAAATCTATTTCAGTAAACCCCAAACGACGCGTCTCTCTGTCAAAAACGGGAAAATGCAGAACCATGAAGTAATAATCCGGACGTTGTACGATTTTTGCGCGTTGAAAAGGTGGCAGACTTTCCTCCACATCACTATCACAAAAACCAAAACGTTTTTGCAATAATAACAAATCTTTTTTCGTCTGTTTGCCCACGTCCACCCAGACTAAACCATTTTGTTGTAGTTCTCTGATAATTTTCATAAAACTATTATATCACATTTCCAATAACTAACCCAAACTATTATTGTGGTTAACTTTTGATTATGCTATAATATGTACATCTTATGATAGAAAAAAAGCTAAAACAAAATACTCATTCAGTGGAACAGCCGGGATACCTACCTGAATCTGAAACTGCACAAAACGAAGAGCAACAGCTTGAGACAGATATTGGTGAAGAAGCTCCGGCTGAACAAGAAGAAGCCGTGCCAAACACCAAGGCGGCTACGGTCAAACACCGACCAACGTCAGTTCAGCGCGCCGGCTCCATTACTTCCGCGATACGCGATGATGTAGTTGTTCGCATTGAAAAAATAATGGAAGACGGTGTTGGTGATGCTTTTAACCGTCTCTCCCCCACTGCTCGCCAAGAATTTAAATTAAAAGGAGAACAAACAGCCATAAAAATCAGAACCCTATTAAAATCTTCTCACATTAAAGTAAAAAAGATTTTTCAATTAATTTTTGAATGGTTAAAATTATTACCTGGCGTTAATCGATTTTTCTTAGAACAAGAAGCCAAAATTAAAACCGACCATATCATCACCTTACATAAAAAACAACACGGACAAACATGAACGACTTTTTTCTAGGATTCGCCAATTTTTATACACAACTGTTTTCCACTTGGTTCGCTGATCCGACTATTACATTATATATCATCATCGCCTTAACTGTTGCGGCTTTTTTGAGTTTTGTCCAAATTTTGCGCTCTTTCATGCACGCCACAGCCCAAACAAGTAAGGCTTTCCATCGCACAGTATTACTTATAAAAGTTCCAAAAGAAAAAAAGAGTGAGAGCGCGCAATCACAAAAAGCTGAAGACAATATTGCTAAAATCAGAGAAGAAGTCGCGGTAGCCGACCTGCTTTTTGCATCTGTGGCTGGTTTGAAACAAGACACCGGCATTATGTCATGGCTTCGTGGACGCAATGATCATATCTCTTTCGAAATAGTCGTAAAAGATGCAAAAATTTCTTTTTATGTTGCTGTGCCAAATAAATTAAAAAACTTTTTAGAACAACAGATTCACGCTCAATATCCTAATGCTGAAATTACGGAAGAAATTGATTATAATATTTTTAAACCGGAGAGTCATATTGTTGGCGCCTATTTATGGTTCAAATTCCGCTCCGCCTTCCCATTCATGACCTTCAAAAAAATGGACAGCGACCCCTTACTTTCTTTACTTAACCCACTTAGTCAAATTTCTGAAAACGAAGGCGCCCTGATACAATATATAATACGTCCGGCCGGACCGAAATGGCGACGACAAGGAGTACAAATGATTAGAGATATTAAAGAAGGACAAAAATTTGAATATGTAGCGCGTCGTGGATTTCTGATGCGTTCCTGGCACAGGTGGCAAAAAATTCTTTTTCCGAAAAATCGTGACGCTTCCAAACAAATTACCGGCAACGAACAATACCATCTGACACAGATGGAAGAAGAGATGGTAAAAAACATGGAGGAAAAAATAAGTCGTGGCGGATTAGAAATTACCATGCGTCTGATTAGTTCAGCCGACACCCAGGAACGAGCTTCCATGAATCTGGAAAATGTTATAAATTCTTTTTCCCAATATAATATTTATCGCTACGGAAATTCTTTTGGCGCTTTGGTACCAAAAAAACCCAACCAACTAATTCGTGAATCAATTTATCGATCTTTCCGTGAAAAAAATTCGATGGTTGCTAACACTGAAGAATTGGCAAGTTTTTGGCACCTTCCTCTAGCTTCAACCGAGACTCCACATATCAACTGGTTGGGCGCGCGCCGTGCTCCACCACCACTCAATATGCCAAAAGAGGGTATCATATTAGGTCGTTCTGTTTATCGTGGTGAGGAAACGATTGTACGTATGAAAGCTGCCGATCGACGTCGACACCTCTACACTATTGGTAAATCCGGCAGTGGCAAATCTGTCTTTATCCAAAACATGGCTATTCAGGATGTTATAAACGGTGAAGGTGTTTGCGTCATCGATCCACACGGCGACTTTGTGGAATATGTTTTACAACATGTGCCCAAAGAACGCGCGGACGATGTTATTTATTTCAATCCCTCAGATACGGAGCGTCCCATCGGACTCAACATGCTAGAAGTGAAAACCGAAGAACAAAAAGATTTTGCCACTCAAGAAATGATTTCCATTTTCTATAAAATGGTTACAGATCCTTCCATGATCGGCCCGATGTTTGAACACACTATGCGCAACGTGATGTTGACCCTAATGTCTGATCTTGAAACTCCGGGCACGATTGCCGAGGTCCCACGCATCCTTACCGATGATGAATATGTCAAAACCTGGAAAAAGAAATTAAAGGACCCAATGGTTATAGCGTATTGGGATAAAGAAATGGCTAAAACTTCAGATTTTCATAAATCAGAAATGCTCGGCTATTTGATTTCTAAAGTTGGACGCTTTGTGGAAAATGAAATGGTTAGAAATATTATCGGACAATCTCATTCCGGTTTCAACTTCCGTGAAGTGATGGATAAGAAAAAAATATTATTAGTTAATTTGGCCAAAGGACTTGTCGGAGAAACCAACTCCAACCTGCTTGGCTTAATCATTGTTTCTAAATTACAAATGGCCGCTCTAGAACGAGCTTCCATGCCTGAGGAAGAACGAAATGATTTTTATTTATACATTGATGAGTTTCAAAATTTTATCACGGAATCAATCGCCACAATATTGTCCGAAGCTCGTAAATATCGATTGGAATTAATTATCGCCCACCAATATATGAATCAGTTGGTGGACAATAAAGGAAAAAATACGGTACGCGACGCGGTGCTTGGTAACGCCGGCACTATCGTTTCCTTTCGCATTGGTCCTGATGACGCAGAGATATTACAAAAAGAATTTGCTCCTGTTTTTAATTCCTACGATTTGATCAACGTTGAACAATACACAGCCTATACCAAACTTCTCATTGACAATACCGCCGCAAAGCCGTTTAATATGATGACCTACCCCGCGAGACCCGGCAACAAAGAATTAGCGGCGGCTATCAAAGAGCTTTCGCGACTCAAATATGGCCGACCGAAAGAAATTGTAGAAGCGGAGATTATGGAGAGAGCGCAGCTTGGAGTTTCTAAACCAAGTAATGTAGATTTGAGCGAAGCGTCGCTGTGATTAATTTTTAATTATAGAAGCACATGTCATTCTGAGTGAAACGAAGAATCCCTTAAAGTACTTATTATAGGGGATTAGTTCAAGGGATCCTTCGCTGTGCTCTGGATGACAATTGAAAATTCTCGTTTATGCCAACACTGTACCGCAAGTACCGACCTCAAACATTCAACGATGTTGTCGGACAAGAACACATCATCAAAACTATCACCAATCAAATTAGCGCGGGCCATATCGCCCATGCTTATTTGTTTTCAGGCCCTCGGGGAATTGGCAAAACCACTTCCGCTCGTCTTCTGGCGAAAGCAATCAATTGCGAACAGCGCGCAGAAGGCCAATTTGAACCTTGCGACAAATGTGCATCGTGCACTGAAATCACCGGTGGCCGCGCTATTGATGTAATGGAAATTGATGCAGCCTCACAAACAGGTGTTGATAATGTACGCGAAAATATAATCGACAACGCGCAATTTAAACCAACCAAATCTAAATTCAAAATATTCATCATCGACGAAGTGCACATGCTTTCCACCAGTGCTTTTAACGCGCTTTTAAAAACTTTGGAAGAACCTCCCGCACATGTAATTTTTATTTTAGCCACCACCGAACATCACAAACTTCCGGATACTATTATCTCCAGATGCCAACGCTTCAATTTCAAAAAAATCTCTTATGATGTAATGATGAAAAGATTGCAAGATCTTTCCAAAGAAGAGGATATAAAAGTTGATGAAGCGGTATTAGGAAGAATAATCAACAAAAGCGACGGTTGTCTCCGAGACGCAGAAAGTTTGCTCGGCCAGGTAATGTCATTGAATTTAAAACATATTAAAGTTGAGGACGTACAAGCGGTTTTACCAATCTCGGACGCCAAAGATGTTTTAAATTTTGTAGAATATCTATTAAAAAAACAAACTAAGGAAGCGCTCGAAGCTATCAATTCAATTATTGAATCCGGAGTGAGTATAGATAATTTCTGCGTAGAAATGATAGATACATTGCGGTCTATTATGATTACACAGGCTGGACTGATGAGTGCCATCGCGGATTTTAGTGAAGAAGCAATAAAAAAAATACAATCATCGGCAAAAGAATTTAAACCGGAAGAAATTACTAACTTGATTGAGCTGGTAATGAAAAAACGCTTAGAAATTAAAAATTCTCCCATACCACAATTACCATTAGAAATTCTGGTTGTGGAGATGTCTTCAACCTGTAATTCCAACACAACCTGTCATCCCCGTGAAAACGGGGATCCAGCCATCGGTTCACCATCTTTCACTACAAATTCCACTGTCATCCCCGTAAAAGCGGGGATCCAGTCGCCGTCTATCACTGTCATTCCGACACCACATTCGCTTCGCTCAGTGCAGGCTCCGGAGGAATCTCTATCCGTTCACACACCCCCAAAAACAATCAAACAAACAATCCAATCCGCTGTCTCTCGAATAACAGGAAGTCGTGAAGTAAAAACTACCATAGAACAAATCAGATCCAGATGGGAAGAATTAATTTTAAAAATTTCTGAAAATAACCATTCTCTGACCTTCATTTTAAAAATGTGTAGTTTAGAAAAAGTAGAAAACGGCTTGTTTTATGTAACAGTCCCCTATTCATTGCACAAAGAAAAAATAGAAGAAGCAAAAAATAAAAGAGCTATAGAAGATTGCCTCTTAGCCTTATTCCAAGAAAATATTGGAGTGGCTTGTTTAGTCCAACCATCTGCCCCTGTGGACAACAAAGCCAAGGAACAAGAAATCAACAATATTGCCTCGGCTTTTGGGGGTGAAGTTGTTGGATAATCTTGACTTTAGGCCATTTTTTGGTATAATCTGAACGTTTTACTCCGAGGTCGTCTAATGGTAGGACCGCAGACTCTGAATCTGCGTATCGTGGTTCGAATCCACGCCTCGGAACATAATATAAAAAGACGGGTAATCCCGTCTTTTTTGATTATAGCACGGACGGTTTTGAGGGGACCGTCGGCCCACTGAACACTGTTCACAACTTCAGACGCTCCGACTTCACATACGTCTCCATGTAAATAACGCGACCGTCGTTGAGGACGATCTTGTCGTACCCGCCCGGGATCCATGTATCCTTGATGTTGGCATCGAGGAGTTCGAATTCCCAGACACGTCCGCACTTGCTGAAAAACCTCTTCTCCGTGAGGTACACACCAGGCTTCCCCTTCGTCTTCCGCAGGATGTCTCTCACCAGCGAGATCTCCTCAACTCGCCGGGGCTGCTGACCGGGGACGAAGGTGATGTACAGTGCCCACCTCTTGGCTTCCCTCCACCTACAGATGCACTTGATGATGAGGTAGGCCGCCCCCAAGGCGAACGAAACGGACAGAATCTGCAGTGCGAGTTCAAGTGTCATGGTTTTCCTCCAATCTCGTGTTCAACCCTCCAAACGCAATCATATACTCTTTATTCTGTATAGTCAAACTGGATTCCTTGATTGCATCTTTGGACATTAGGCACTATAATATCTCTACAAATGAGTTCATATCGAGTTTTCTCAATTGTCATTCCCCGACGTAAAAAGTCGGGGTACATGATAAATCATTGTCATTCTGACGACGACCGCGTGCCGCCTTAGCTTTAGCGGTGGAGCAAGGAAGAATCTCTGTCCAATTCGAGAAAAAACGACCGACAGAGATCTTTCACTGTGGTTTAGGATGACAGGCCAAATACAGTGACATAATTTTGGCTACGGTTGGCAAAAAACAATAAAAAACTCACATTGAGTTGAATAATTAAACATGTTTGAAACCTTTGGTAACTGGTTCACATCGGTATTATCTTCACCGGCTATTTATTTAATCGGATAATGTAATTTGTTGTAAAATATTTTTTAATTCTGCCAAATCTTTTAACTGTGCCAATCGAACGCGCAGTTTTTTTAATTCCTTAACTTCTTTTACACATTCTCCTTTAAAATAATACAGAAGATGTTTTCTAAATGTAACTAAACCGTACTGCTCACCATAATGCGCAATATGCAATTTAGCATGACGCAGCACTACTGAAATCAAATTCTTAATTGGAGACATACTGTCATCCCCGTGAAAACGGGGATCCAGGCGTTGAGTGGATAACTGGATCCCGGATCCCGGTCCGGGATGACAAAATTGTCCGAATATCCAAGGATTACCAAGCGCACCACGCCCAATCATCACTCCGTCCGCGCCAGTTATTTCTAAACATCTTTTAATATCTTCCGCATTTTTTATATCTCCATTTGCCAACACCGGAATTTTCAACATTCTTTTCACTTCGGCAATTCTACTCCAATTTGCTTCACCTGTGTAACCCTGTGTTTTAGTGCGCCCGTGAATTGAGATAGCATCAACACCAGCCGCTTCCAATTTCGGCGCGAACTCTAAAATTTCATCATCACTTCCCCACCCCAAACGCGTCTTCACCGAAACTGGAACACTTAAATTTATTTCCTTTAATTTTTTAACAATCGCAACCGCCCGATCATGATCTTTCATGAGTGCCGCGCCCGCTAAATTTTTCCCGGTAATTTTTGGCACGGGACAACCCATATTAATATCTACACCATCTGGATGATATTTATCTACAACAATTTTGGCGGCTTTAGCTATAACATCTGGAGTTGAACCAAATAATTGAATAACGAAAGGTCTTTCCGAGGCGGCAAATTCGCACATTTTTAATGTTTTAACATTCCCTCGCACAATCGCTTCCGAGCTAATCATCTCTGAAAAAACGACAAAATCTTGTCCTGAAACCTCTCGACATATACGACAAAACGGCTGATCAGTAAGGTCAGCCATCGGTGCTAGAGCGACGATTTTTTTTCCTTTAGTTATCCACATATCGACATAATAATACAGTAATTCCGGCATAATAGCAACGTTTGACTACCTGATACAATAGTGTTAGAGTAATTAATGATAAACTGTTAAGTTGATAAATTGTTATCAAAAGAGGAACAATTTGATAATTTAACAATATAACAATTTAATTT
>Ga0209541_10014362_pt1 | contig 11947 bp, 10 predicted proteins | sample RifCSPlowO2_01_FD_184027 | JGI IMG/M metagenome (GOLD analysis project Ga0209541, IMG submission 184027) | Groundwater microbial communities from Rifle, Colorado - Rifle CSP2_plank lowO2_0.1 (SPAdes) (version 2) | ecosystem: Environmental > Aquatic > Deep subsurface > Groundwater | place...
TATAGCGTCATTTCCGGAAGCTAAAATGCCTTTGTAAAGCAAATGCCCCTGCAGGCTCTGTCCGTCAGGCTCAGGGGGGTATGAATAAAGAACAAGGCATTTCATTTTATCCTCATGACATTAAATGCTTCTGCTGCCCTGCAGCAGATATCCTCAAAGCCGTTTTTATGAAATCCATACACATCCTGTATAAGCATCTTCTTTTTTTTAAATAAATTCTTATTAAGGTATATAAACATATCTGATTTTTTTTTTGGGTAAGCATATTTTCCTTTTTTTTGGTAAGAGAAATAGTACAGCTCTTTACAAGACAATGACTTATCGTGCAGCATCCGGTTTACTGCATTGTGGACATCCCTATGCCTTATATGGCCATATTCGCCATTCCTGCCATGAGTAAAAATCTTATCGTAGCTTCCAGAGAATTCTTTAATTCTTTTTATGGTTTCTTTCAATGGAATTTTGTTCAGCTTTTCGTCTTCCAAATCTGACATGAAAGACTTTGCATTAAAAATCCCACAAGCCCTTTTGAATTTAGGGGCCCTATCAATGTCGTATTTCCTGCATAAGCTGAAAATAATTGTATTCCATTTCCCTGAATTTTTCAGCAGGATGCCGCCCATCCAGATTGTCTCATCATCAGGATGCGTAACAACCACCAGAACTTTTTTTCTCATGACACTTTTGTTTTAATCTTCATTTTTGGACATGCCTGATTTCTTCCAGGCTTAACCTTGCAAGCAGGTAGGATATGGTTGATTCAGCTCCTTGATTAAGGTTTAGGGTATCTTGCGACAAGCCGTCAAAACAGCCGCCTGTAGCTTCATCATAAATCATCTGGTTAAGCGAATTCTTGCCCAAAAACCAGTTAAAGGCAAGGACTGCATTTGAATAATAGGCTTTCCTTTTTGTTATTTTATATGCTGTTAAGAAACTATGAACCATGGAAGCTGCATCAACTGGCTGCTGGTCATAAAATGCCCTTTCGCCTTCTTTGTAGTACCATCCCCTGTTTCCTATCAACACCAGCTTTCCATTAACAATCAAAGTTTTTGAAAGGAAATCGAGGCTTTCTTTTGCAATTTCAAGGTATTTTTTGTCTTTTGTTATCGAATGCGCAAGAAACATGGATTCAGGCAATTTTCCATTAGAATATGTAAGGTAAGGCTCAAACCATTTCCACTCATTTGCGGAATTTTCCCTGTAAGCATCGGCAAGAGAGTCCGCAAGCATTTTTGCTTTTTCCATAATATCCTTATTTTTATATTTTTTAAAGTAGTGATAAAGCCCTATTATGGAAAATGCTTTTGCCCTTAAAAACTTTAATTGATAAACTGATCTTACGGCATTGTCAAAAATGAATTTTGCAGTTGCCCTTATGTTTTCAGGCACGCTGCTCGAAACAACAAAACCAGATGCCATCAAGGCCCTCCCATAGGAATCTTCACTCCCTTCTTCATCCAGAAACTTTCTTTCATAGTCAAGCAGATTGTGAAAAATTCCGTTTTCTTTCTGGGCATAGTGAAGGAAACTCAGGTAGGTCTTGATAAGCTCCACATTTTTTTGGGACTTAAAGATATTATAGTGCTTTGTAGCCGCTATTAAAGCCCGCGCATTATCATCAAGAGTGTATCCGGTTTTTCTGTTTGGGATAGAGTGCTTTGCATGATGTATTACCCCAACATTATCAGTAAGTGAAATCAAGTGGCTCAACTTGATTGCAGGAAATTTCTTTACCGTGTCTTCCCTCAGCTTAGTTACCTTATTGAGTACTCTCAAGTATTCAGCAGCGACATTTGGCCATATCATCTTTCTGCCAAGCTCGTATGCATTTTTCTCCAACTCTTTCTTCAGCTTGCTGTCTGACAATAGCGTAAATATCACATTTCCCATTGTTTCCGGATTCCTAAAATCAACAAGAATGCCGCGGTTTTTTGCTAGAACTTCTTTTGCATATACCGTAGGAGTTGATACGATGGCCTTTCCACAGCCAAGAGCGTAAGACAAGGTTCCGCTTACTATCTGATTTTCATCAAGGGAAGGGGAGATATAGATATCAGTAGCATTTAAATAAGCAATTATCTCTGCCAATGTCAAATACTTATTGTAGAACCTGACATTATCACTTAGCCCTAATTCTTCCACAAGATTTACTAAGCTGTTTCTGTAAGATTCACCTTCCCTTTTCCTGACTTGGGGATGGGTTTCCCCTATTATGAGATAGATTAGTTGTGGGAACTTCCTGACAATTGGCGGCAATGCCTTTATTGCATATTCTATTCCCTTGCCCTTGTTCATTAAGCCAAAAGTAGATAAGATTATTCTGCCTTCCAAATGCACTTTCTCTTTTGAATTTTTTGAATCAAATGGGACCTGAGGAACTCCATGAGGCACAAAAAATATTTTATTTGAGTCATTAACCCCATAACCCTTCTTAAGAATCCTTACAGACTCTTTCGCCATTACAACAATCGCACTTGCCTTTCTGAAAATATGAGCAACTATCCTTTTTTTGTTTTCATCCGGGTTCGGAACAACGCTATGGAAAGTTACAACAATAGGTTTCTTAACTTTTTCCAAGAACGGCAATAAGTGGTCTCCTGCATTGCCGCCAAAAATGCCAAATTCGTGCTGTACATTAACTATTTTTATGTCTTCTCTATCATTAATTTTCTTAGCAATGCTTATGTATCCTTCCATGTCATTCTGGTCCAGCTGGAAACTTACCTTGCCATCATAGTTGTAAATGCTGCTGCCATTGTCATTTATAGCTAAAACTTCTGATTTTAATGCCGGATTAAATTTTTTATCCATAGAATCAATAAGGTCTTTCGTAAAGGTGGCTATGCCGCATTCCCTTGGCGGGAAGGTGCTCATATATAGGACGCAATTCCTGCTTTTTTTGTGTTTCATTTGTTTTTCAGTAGTTCTGATATCAGATCTTTTAAGTTAACAGATGCGGCAGCAATCCTCGTATCCGCTGCACCATAATATATATAAAGTTTTTTGCCAAATACCGCAGTTCCAGTCGGGAAAACAACATTGCTGATAGCACCTTTCTTTTCCCATTCCTCCTCTGGAGAAAAAAGTGGCTCTTTTAACCTTCCAATAAGCTTTAATGGATCTTTTTTATCCAGCAAGGCTGCACTGGCCCTGTATATCCTTCCGTCCTCTGTATCTTCAACAGCATGATAAATCAGGAGCCATCCCTTATTTGTCTCTATAGGAACTGCGCCACCGCCTACATTCCTTGATTCATACCCATGTTTAGAGCTAAGAACTATAAAATTAGATAAATGCTTTAAGTAATTTTTCCAGTAGTGCAATGTAAGATCCTTAAAATCCCTAAAATAAATTATTTGTATGTCGGGCAAAATCCTATGCAACAATGCATAATTCCCATTGATTTTTTTTGGGAACAGCATAATATCTTTCTCCCACAGCAATACATCTTTCCCTACCGAGTCTTTGAAGTATGCCTCAAAGAAGAAATAGAGGTCTTTGAGCTTTCCATGCCTTTCCCTTGAATGCCTGAACAGGTCTTCAGCTTCATCGTATGTTATGTCTGGAGTAATCACGCTTTGCTTTCTGAAATTTTTCAGGTCTTTGCTGACTGCATATGCAACGCGCGCATTCTTGCCGTCATAAACTGTATAAAACATGTAATACTTTTTGCCTATACCAGTAACCCTGGGGTCTTCCAAACCGTCCCGGTCATAATTGAATTCAGGGCAGAGAATTGGGTGTTTGCATCTTTGCACAACGTTCAATGGCCCTTTCAGCTTGCAGTATCCTATGCATGAAACATTATTTTCCCTCACAGCACGATAGAACATATGCACGTAGTCGCCTTTTTTGACGCACGTAGGGTTTAATACTGCTTTGCTTTCAAAGTCCAGCCTGGTTGGCTCAAGAATTATGCCTTCTTTTTTTACCTCAACCATAGCCTTATCAAATAGCACTAGTTTATTAAATTTTCTTCGGCTAAGGGTGTCAAACAGCTATTTTTAGAAAAGTTTATATTATGGAACTATAAATCTGCGGTGGATGATGCTCACTGCAAATGTTGCGCATAATCAACAAGGATGGAGGTGAAAAGAATGCTGTGGAGATTTGGAGACGATGATGAAAGCTTCGATGATGAAGACTATTAGCTCTTTTTACTGATTATTGGGAATATTGAGAAAAAATGGCAAAAATTCACACAAGGATAAAGAGGAGATATGGGTTAAGCACGACTCGGAGGCATTACTCGTATTTCCATGGAATCTTAAAAAGGCACAGGCCCAAGACCTTCAATACAGAGGAATCTGCAAATGCATGGGCATTGAAGCAGGGGTTGAAGCCTGAACAGTACAGCATTAAGAATGTAAAGCGCAACAAAAAGTTCCAAATGGTTATGCATGATAGGAAGGATAAAAACGCTTTCTAATTATTTTTGTAGTTATAATTACATTTATTTTAGGTGGATTGCTTAATTTTATGATTATACGATCCCTAAAGAACAAGATTGAGTATCCTTTCATCTATAAAAGCCTTTCAAAAATTGCCATGTACGGCGTATATGCTCTTGGTCTGTATGTAGCTTTTGGAAAAATACTTCATTTCAATGTTCCTGCAGGGCTTGCTGCAATAGGGGTATTTGGTGTTGCAATGCTGCTGCCTTTGGTTCCCATTCTGCAGAACATCGCTGCAGGCATTGTTTTGTCACTGGAAAGGCCTTTTAAGGAAGAAGATGTCATAGAAGTCAACGGGGTTTTATGCAAAGTCAAGGATATAATGCTCAGGAAAACAAGATTAAGGGCGCTAGATGGCAAGATCATGATTGTGCCTAATTTGCTATTTGTAACCTCTATGCCCATTATAAATTATACAAAAGGAGAATTTATCAAGGTAGCATTGAATATTGATATAATGCCGGATTCCGACAAAGACAAGGCTGTTGAAACCATCAAGAAAATATGCACTGAAAACCCCAACATACTGCCCAACATTCCGGAGAAAAAAATAAAGCATTTGGATAATCCTTTTCATTCGAGCGCGAAATTAAGGAAAAACAGCGAAGCCGTGAACAGGGTGTAAAGCGCCAGTAATGCAATGCCCTCAACCCTGCTTAATTTCCAATTGTGCTGCATTAGCACCAGGAGCAGTATGCTTATAAAAACCATAAATGGCGCGGTATAAGAAATGGTAAGTTTAGCGACGGATAATGGCGATATTAGCCCTGAGACCCCTATAATTAGGAATATGTTTGCTATATTGGATCCAACAATATTGCCCACTGCTATGTTGCCGTAGCCCTTTTTTGCTGCTGCCATGCTTACGCTTAATTCCGGCAATGAGGTTCCCACAGCAATCAAGCTTATTCCTATAAATGTGCTCGAAATGCTTAGCAGATCAGCAAAGAATATTGCTTCCTCTACAAGGTATTTCGCTCCAATGATTATTGCAGCTAGGCTTATTACTAAGACCAAGAAGTCCTTTACAAGGGCAGCCTTGAACAGCTCCATTAGTTTTTTTCTTTCTCTAAAGCTGATTTTCTTGGCGTTTTTCAGGCCCGATGCCATCTCATCCCTTATCTTAGCCAAATACTCCAATTTTAAAAAGTAATTGATAAACTCCCTGAAATGATACTTGCCTCTGCCTTTAGCCTTTATACCGAATAAGAAGAAGACATAGGCCAAATAAAAAAGAAGGAATATTATCGCCTCAATCCTTGAGATGTTTTTGTTAATGATGAAAAAGAAAAATAGCAATGCTGCAAAAAGCATGATATAGCCGTCCCTGTCCAGCATTTTCTTCCTTACTTTAAGAACTGAAAAAGATGCCACAAGGCCTAGAATCAACCCTATATTCGCTATATTGGAGCCAACAATATTGCCCATTATCAAGCCGCTTTCATGCTTTACCGAGGCTGCTATGGATGCGGCAAACTCCGGAATAGAAGTGCCTACAGCAACTAATGTCAAACCGATAACGAATTCCGATACACCGAGCCTTTTTGCTATCGATGTTGCTGCCTTCACAAAAAAGTCAGAGCCCTTAAGCAGCAAAATCAAGCCTAATGCAAACAATAGTATTTCTGTTATTGCCATTCATTTTAAATAGGACTGATTTTATTTATAGGTTTCTATTTTTATTCAGATATTATTAATCTTTGCTGTGAAAAAAGAAAATTAATTAAACAATGATAAAAATAATTCTTAAAATGCTGTCAGAAATCTTCAAAGCCTATGATGTACGCGGTGTTTATGGCAAGAATTTAACAGACGATGTTGCTTATAAGATAGGCAGGGCTTTTGTTTCTTTTTTAAGATGCAAGGAAGTTGTAGTTGGCTATGACATGCGGGTTTCTTCGCCTAAACTGTCTAAGGCGTTTATGAAAGGCGTTAGTGACCAAAGAGCTAATGCTATCGACATCGGAATGGTAAGCACGGATGGCTTGTATTTCGCCTCAGGATTTTTGAATAAGCCCGGAGTCATGTTTACCGCTTCGCATAATCCAAAAGAGTACAATGGAATTAAGTTTTGCAGGGAAAAAGCTGCACCAATAAATGAGGATACCGGGCTTCAAAAAATAAGAGCAATAATAGAAAGAGAACAATTCGAAAAAAACCATATTGAAAAAAATGATAAAACAAAAAAAACAGGAAAGATTTTTGAAAAAAATATCTTGAATGATTATGCCAAGCATGTTCTTTCTTTTGTCCATAAAGGTAAAATAAGGAAACTGAAAATAGCCGTGGATGCTGGCAATGGCATGGCAGGGAAGATTGTTCCCTTGGTTTATGATAAATTGCCGATAAAAGTTATACCTTTGTATTTCAAGCTTGATGGGGCTTTTCCCAACCATCCTGCTGACCCTTCAAAGTACGAGAATTTAAAGGAGTTGCAAGAGGCTGTCAAAAAAGAGAAATGCGATTTTGGCATGGCTTTTGATGGTGATGCAGACAGGGTGTTTTTTGTTAATGAAAATGGGGAAATAGCAAACAGTTCATTAATTTCTGCATTGATTATAAAAAATACCTTAGAAAAAAATCCGAATGAGAAAATTATTTATAATTTAGTATGCAGCAGGATTGTGCCTGAGATCATCAGGAAATATGGGGGAAAGGCGCATATCGAAAGGGTTGGGCATTCTTTCATCAAAGATACTATGAAAAGGATAAATGCAATATTTGCCTGCGAGCATTCTGCCCATTACTATTTTAGGGATAATTTCAATGCTGATTCCGGACTGATTGCAAGCGTCATTGTTGCGGAAATCGTAAGCAGGGGAAACAAGAAATTGTCCGATTTATTAAAAGAATTTGAAAAATATTATAAAATTGAGGAAACGAATTTCGAGGTTAAGGACAAAGGTAAAAAATTGCAGCAGATAAAAGATTATTACAAAAAAATGAAGCCTAGAAAAATTATGGATATGGATGGCGTAAGCGTTGAGTTTGATGATTACTGGTTCAATGTAAGGCCCAGCAATACGGAGCCTTTGCTGAGACTCAATTTGGAGGCTGTTTCTAAGGAAATTATGGAAGAAAGGAAAGGGGAATTAAGCAAGGTAATCAAGAGTTAAAGTTGATAAACGAAAGGTTTATATAACCCAAATACTCCCCTCTGATATGGTTGTACCGAAAAATTACAAGATAGCAACAATAGGATCTCATTCTGCATTGCAAATACTCAAAGGAGCGCATGACGAGGGGTTTAAGACTATTGCCATATGCATTAAAGGCAGGGAAAGGCCATACAAGCACTTCAGGGTTGCTGATGAGATTATTTCTATTAATAGTTATAATGAGCTTGTGGAGATACAAAATGAGCTTATCAAGAAGAATTCCATTTTTATACCTCATGCCTCTTTGATAGCTTATTTAGGCATAGATGCAGTAGAGAAATTTAAGGTCCCTTATTATGGGAATAAGAACATACTGAGGTATGAGGCAAACAGGAAGATAGAGAGAGAATGGCTCAAGAATTCCAAGCTTAAAGTCCCTAAAATATTTGACAGCCCAAAAGATATTGACAGGGCTGTTATTGTAAAGTTCCATGGAGCTAAAGGCGGCAAAGGCTATTTTCTTGCCAAGAATGAAAGGGATTTTAAGCAGAAAATCCAGCTACATCCTGGAGAGGAAGACTATGTGATACAGGAATATATTGTAGGGGTTCCAATGTTTACGCATTATTTCTACAGCCCTTTAACAAATGAACTTGAGGTTATGGGCTTTGACAAAAGGTATGAGAGCAATGTCGACAGCTTGGGAAGGGTAACCGCTAGAGATCAAATGGTCCTGCCAAAGGTTGATCCGAGCTATGTCATTGTCGGGAATATTCCTATTGTTGTCAGGGAATCTTTTTTGCCAAGAATTATGGAGATGGGGGAGGATGTGATAAAGGAAAGCAGGAAGATGGTAAAAAGGGGCCTATGGGGGCCTTTTTGCTTAGAGAGCATAATGACGCCAGAAGAGGATATTTTTGTTTTTGAGATAAGCGCAAGGATTGTTGCTGGAACAAACCCTTATGTTCAAGGAAGCCCTTATACATGGCTTAAATATAATGAGCCTATGTCGACAGGGAGAAGAATTGCTCGCGAGATAAAGGTGGCAATTAAGCAGAACAAGCTAGGGAAGATTTTGGGGTAAAAACAAAAAATAATTAATGGTGTTTGAGGTAATCAACATGAGCCAATGCGAATGTAATGAAGAAAATCCAAAAAATTTCCATTCAAACAATGGAATATAGAAATATGCCATCACTCATTTCAAGATAAGTCTTATAGGGACAAAGTTTTAATGTATCAAAATGGAGAAATCAATAAAATAAAAAACAAAAGAAATAAGAAAGTCGCTCAATCCGATAGATACTTATCTTCCCAGACAATAGCTAAATTAGCTTTATCGTATATAAATGTTTCGGTTTTAGAAAGAGGTGCGCAGAGCCACCGTCGCTCAATCCGGCAGAGCGTCTGCCTCAAGAGTAGATGTCTTCCCAGACATCCGGGTTCAAATTCTGAACTTGGATGAAAGTCCCGGCGGTGGCGCTCAATACCTAAAAGTAAATAAAATAACGAAATGATAACCCAAGAAACCATAAAAAAAGTGCTTAGCAAGTATGATAAGAACGATTTAACTATTGGCACTATTGGTGGGCATAGCGCGCTTGATGTCTGCAGGGGCGCAAAATTAAATGGCTTTAGGACAGTTGTTGTGTGCCAAAGAGGAAGGGAAAAGACATACGAGAAGTATTATAAGGCAAGGAATGGCAAAGGAATAGTAGATGAAATAATTTTAGTGGATAATTTTAAGGATATAGTCAAGAAGGAAGTGCAGGAGAAGCTAAGGAGCTTGAATACAATATTCATGCATAACCGGTATTTCTGGGTTTACTGCAATTTTAATGAGATTGAAAATAAGTTTTTAGTCCCTATATTCGGAACAAGGAGCATGCTTAAATTGGAGGAAAGGGATGTTCCGAAGAACCAGTACTATATTCTGCAGAAAGCGGGGATAAGGATACCTAGAATATTTAAAGACGCTAAAAAAATTGATAGGCCTGTAATTGTCAAAGTTGCAGAAGCAAAAAGAGGATATGAAAGGGCTTTCTTCTTTGCGAACAGCTATAAGAGCTATAAGGAAAAATCTGAGGAACTTTTGAGGAAAAAAACTATAACTAAAGAAGGATTGAAGAAAGCTGTAATTGAGGAATATGCTTTGGGTGCTCATGTAAATTTCAATTTTTTCTATAGCGCTGTTGATGATGAATTGGAGTTGTTGGGGACGGATACAAGGAGGCAAACAAATCTGGATGGCTTGATAAGGCTTCCAGCGGCTGACCAACTGGCCGCTTTAAATTTTATTAAGCCAAAAATGATAGAGACAGGGCATATTGCGGTTACAGTGAAAGAATCTTTATTGGAAAAGATATTTGACATTGGGGAAAGGTTCGTTACAGCAACTAAAAAGCTGAATAAGCCTGGAATTATTGGACCTTTTGCCTTGCAAGGCGCTGTAGTTGCTGATGAGGGCAAAGAAGATATTGTTATTTTTGACGTCTCCATGAGGACACCAGGGAGCCCGGGAACAATGTTTACGCCTTACAGCGGTTATTTGTATCATAAACCCATTTCCGTTGGGGAAAGGATTGCTATGGAAATCAAAAAAGCTGTTAATGAGAATAAATTGGATTTGATATGCACATAAGGGATGGCGCTATAATAAAATAAAGTCCATTAAAAACACACAAACAGTTTAATAATAAAAAGGTAAAATGACACAAATACTGGTAATAAACTTCGGATCACAAGTAGTCCATCTAATAACTAGAAGGATTCGCGAATTAGGAGTTTCCTCAGAGATAAAGCAGTTTGATCTTTCCTCTAGTGAAATAAAAAGGCTAAATCCAAAAGGGATTATATTGTCTGGAGGTCCTGCTTCTGTTTATGAGAAAGATAGTCCGCAGTTAGACCATAAGATACTTTCTTTAGGTATTCCTGTTTTAGGCATATGCTATGGCCTACAGATGATAGGGAAGCATTATGGCAAAGTTCTGCCTGGAAAATTAAAAGAATATGGCAAAAAAAGATTGGATGTAAAAAAACCGGGAAAATTATTGAAAGGATTAAACAAAAAAGAGCAGGTATGGATGTCGCATGGGGATTTGGTTTCTGAGCTGCCAAAAGATTTTGAGATTTTAGGAAGCACGGATAACTGCAAGATAGCTGCAATGGAAAATAATGATAGGATGCTATATGGCGTCCAGTTCCATCCTGAGGTTGCGCATACTCTAAAAGGGAAGCAAATATTGAGCAATTTTGTTTTTGATATCTGCAAGACTAAGAGAGACTGGTTCATTAAGGATTTGAAGAATAGCTTAATTAAAGAAATAAAAAATAATGTTAAAGATGATTATGTTATAATGGGGGTTTCCGGCGGTGTTGACAGCACTGTAGCTTCATTTCTGGTTCATGAAGCTATCAAGGATAGGATTTACTGTGTTTTCATTGACCATGGATTTATTAGGAAAAACGAGGGAGAGGAAGTTAAAAGAACGTTTGATAAATTTAAGTTCAAGCATTTCTACATGATAGATGCCTCTAAATTATTTTTGGAAAGGTTAAAAGGTATTATTGACCCTGAGCAGAAAAGAAAAATAATTGCAAAAACTTTCATAGGGGTTTTTGAGGACAAGGTTCTGGAACTTGAGAGGAAAAACCCTAAGATTAAGTTTTTAGGCCAGGGGACAATCTATCCTGACAGGATTGAAACAGCACAGCCTTCAAAGCAGGCTGACAAGATAAAATCGCACCATAATGTCGCTTTGCCCAAGAAGATGAAATTAAAAGTGGTTGAGCCTTTAAGGGAATTTTATAAGGATGAGGTAAGGGAGCTTGGGAAGGAGCTTAATATTCCTAAGGAAGTAGTATTTAGGCATCCGTTTCCAGGGCCGGGTTTGGCTATAAGGATTTTAGGGGAAGTTACAGAAGAAAGATTAGAGATTTTGAGGAACGCCGACTATATTTTCATTGAAGAGCTGAAAAAATCAGGATATTATGACAAGACATGGCAGGCTTTTGCTGCTTTAATTCCAGTAAAAGCGGTTGGGGTAAAAGGCGATGCAAGAAGCTATGAGTATATTATTGCTTTAAGGGCTGTTACTTCCAAAGATGCAATGACTGCTGATTGGGCTCGTTTGCCGCAAGAATTGCTGGAAAAGATTTCTTCAAGAGTTCTTAATGAGGTTAAAGGAGTCAATAGGGTTGTTTATGACATTAGCCAGAAACCGCCTGCGACGATTGAGTATGAATGAAAAGGACGTATAACGTATTAGCAAGACGACCGAAGCTCGGTAATCCTGAGCTGAGGCTCAGAGGTGAGGAATTTTTCCTCGAATTTCTCCCATATGGCTGAGAAATTCAGAGCTGGAAAAATTCCGAACACTCGAGCATTTTTCG